>Ga0209564_1000065_pt1 | contig 315205 bp, 311 predicted proteins | sample AraplaCol_mMF_r2_FD_184272 | JGI IMG/M metagenome (GOLD analysis project Ga0209564, IMG submission 184272) | Arabidopsis root microbial communities from North Carolina, USA - plate scrape MF_Col_mMF_r2 (SPAdes) (version 3) | ecosystem: Host-associated > Plants > Roots > Endosphere | place... | reverse complement strand
CGGTGACGTTGACCCGGTCGGCGTCCGTGGGCGAGACCTCTACCGCAAAGGTCGATGCGCTGGTGAAGGACAGATTGCCGCCGACATTGAGGATGCCGATCGAATTGCCGGGCGCCAGCGTGCCGCCGTTGATCGTGGTCGCGCCGACCGTTCCGATGCCGCCGAGCTCGCCGCCGGCATTCACGGCCACCGCGCCGATCGAGCCGTTCACCGCCAGCCGGCCGCCGGAGACCGTGGTCGCGCCCGAATAGGTGTTGGCGCCCGACAGCGTCAGCGTGCCGGTGCCGGTTTTGACGAGGCCGCCAGAGCCTGAGATGACGCCTGCGTAGCTGGTGTTGCTCGCCTGATCGACGGTCAGCGCCGCGCTGCCTAATGCGACAGTGCCGCCGGTGCCGGAAAGCGAGGAGGCTGTGAGAGCGAAGTTGTTGAGATCGAGCGTGCCCCCATTCACCGTATAGGCGGTGGAGCCGGCGAAGGCCCCCGATGCGCCCTGTCTCAACGTACCAGCCATTACCGTCGTGCCACCGGAGTAGGTGTTGGCACCGGATAATGTCAGAATCCCCGATTCGATCTTTGTGATGCCTCCCACACCCGAAAGCCCCGTGGCGAAGTTGACGTTGCGGCCGAATGTGTCGAACACGGCGCCGCCTGCGCCAATCGGATTCAGCCTGCTCGAAATGTCGGTCGAAGTGCCGTTATACCATCGAAGGCCGCCGCCGTTGAGCGTGACGTTGCCGGTGCCGAAACTGTCCGCAGAACTGAAGCTGATCAGACCTTCGGTGACGGTCGTGCCGCCTGAAAAGGTGCTGTTGCCGGTCAGGTACAGCGTACCGGCGCCAATCTTGGTAATGCTGCCCGTGCCCTTGATGGTACCATCAAATTCGACGGCCTGGCCGCTAATGGCCGGCTGGTCGAAGATCAGCGAGCCGGTAACACTGATATCGCCCTCGATCGTCGTGAGGGGCGCCAAGGTAAGTCTATTGCTGCCTCCGGTGAAAGTGATTGCGTCCGCGCGCACGGTGCCGGAGCCGTCGAGCCCGCCCCTGACGGTGGTTATACTACTGAACTTGATCGATAGATTGCTGCCGACGATGGCGGCTCCGCCCGCACCGTGCGAGCCATTGGTGGAGCCCACGCCGCCGCTTCCGCCATTGCCTCCGACCACCTCGACGATGCCGCCAAAGACAAGGCTCTTGGGGTCGGTGGATGTGAAATAGAGCCCGATGCCGCCGCTACCGCCGTCGCCGGCGTACCCGCCGGAGCTTCCCCCGCCCGCGCCGCCATTGCCGCCTTTGAAGTCTACGACGCCAGATGTGGTGATCGTCCCGCTGGCCGTGACGACCGCGCCCCAGCCGCCGGCACCGCCGCCGCCGCCGCCGGCAGCGCTGGCACCGCCCGCGCCGCCGTCGCTTCCACTGATATCATGTCGGCCGCTTGTCGGCAGGACAGCGCCAACAAGTCCATGGGCGCCGCCGTCGCCGCCAACTCCACCCGAAATAGAGCCTCCTCCCGAGCCGCCCGTGGTGCCCGCTCCGCCACCGCCGCCGCCAGCGCCCGTGCCAAACGCACCAGCGTCACCGGGGCCGTTGGCAACGTCCATAGCACCTGGGGCGCCGCCGCCGGACCCGCCTCCGGCGCCGCCGCCAGCCCAACCAGACCCAGCTGTCTGCATCAGCGCAAGAAACGAGACCGCGACGAGAGCCGTGGAGCGGAACAGGGCGCGGCGAAGGGGCGAGGGGGTCGGCGCAGGCACAGGCAGGTCGGCAAGCATAGAGATAGTCAGCCCCGTCATCGTCGTCGTTGCGACGCTGACCCTCAGTAAGCAATCACGGTTAACGATTCGGCAACGAACTCGCGGTTGCGATTGGGCGAGGGTGTCTGGCAGGGCGCCTCATGACGGGCGATGCGCTCCCTAGGACCGGTTTCAGGCGCAGAGGGAGAGTCCGGAAACGCTCAGCGCGCTCAAACCGGCAGCCGCACCGTCGCCCTGAGGCCCCCGAGCGGTGAATCCGCCAGGATGATGTCGCCGCCATGGGCGCGGGCGATGTCGCGGGCGATGGCGAGGCCTAAGCCGGTGCCGCCGCCGTCGACGTTGCGGGCCTCGTCGAGCCGGAAGAAGGGGCGGAAGACCTCCTCGCGCTGGTCGGGCGGGATGCCGGGGCCATCATCGTCCACCATCACGATCAGGTAGCGCGCATCATGTGTGGCGCGGATCGCGATGCGGTCGCCGTAGCGGGCGGCGTTCGAGACGAGGTTGGTCATGAGGCGGCGGAAGGCGTCCGGGCGGATCACCACCAGCGGGTCGCCGACGACCTCGAGCTCGGTCTGGTGGCCGTGTCGTTCGGCGTCGGACTTCAGGTCTTCGAGCAGGGCGCGGATGTCGGTCTCGACGGCGGTCTCGCCGGCGTCGCCGCGCGCGAAGGCGAGATAATCCTCGAGCATGCGGCTCATCTCGTCGACATCCTTCTCCAGCGCCTCGATCTCCGAGGAGCGCTCCATCAGCGCGAGCGAGAGCCGGAAACGGGTGAGGATGGTGCGGAGATCGTGGCTGACGCCGTTCAGCATCGTGGTGCGCTCGCCGATGGAGCGCTCGACGCGCCGCTTCATCTCGATGAAGGCGTTGCCGGCCCGGCGGACCTCGCGCGCGCCGCGCGGCCGGAAATCGGCGTCACGCCCCTTGCCGAAGGCCTCCGCCGCGTCGGCGAGCTTGAGGATGGGGCGGATCTGATTGCGCAGGAACAGCACCGCGATGGTGAGCAGGATGAGCGAGGTACCGATCATCCAGAGCAGGAAGATATGGCTGTTGGAGGCATAGGCCGCGTTGCGCCGAGTCAGGATGCGCATCACGTCCTTGCCGAGCTTGATGCGGATCTCGATCAGGCTAGAACGACCGACCGTGTCGAGCCAGAAGGGGCGTGCGACCTGCTGGCTGAGCTCGGTCGAGAGCGCGTTGTCGAGCAGCGAGAAAAAGGGGCGGGGCCCCGGCGCCGGCAGATCGGAATCGGGGATGATGTCGAGGTCCATGCCGAGCCGCTCGGCGGCGATGCGCGAGAGCGTCGTGGTGTCGGCATCCTGCGGATAGCTCTCATAGACGTCGATCAGCATGGCGATGTCGGCGGAGACGGCCGAGGAGAGCCGCTGCGTCACGGTCTGCCAGTGGCGCTCCATGAAGACATAGGCGATGACCGATTGCAGCAGTACCACGGGCGCGATGACGATGACGAGCGCGCGCGGATAGAGCCCCTTGGGCATGTAGCGCGCGCCATGGCGCAGCGGCCTGCCGATGCTCCTCAGGGTTGGGCGCAGCGCGCGGTTGAGGCGGCTTGCGGCCCGGTCTGCCGCCGTGACGACACGGGCGAGCGTGGTTGCGGCGAAGCGCAGTGCCGTCTGGCTTTTCCCGTCCTGCTGCAGTTGGGTCACGTCCTGTCCGTCACGAGCCGATAGCCGACGCCGCGCACCGTCTGCAGATAGAGCGGATCGGCGGGATCGCGTTCGATCTTGCGGCGCAGGCGGTTCATCTGCACGTCCACCGTGCGATCATTGGCGGCGGAGCCCTGTGCGGCCAGATCCTCGCGCGGCACCACCTCGCCAGCGCATTCGGCGAGCGCGGTCAGGATCTCGCGCTCGCGCTCGGTCAGGCGGATGGTCTCGTCACCCTTGCGCAGTTCGCCGCGGGTCAGCCCGTAGAGGAAGGGGCCGAAACGGACGAAATCAGGCCGCGTGCCGGACTGTGCGGGCTCGACGACCAGCGTGCGCTTGAGGATGTTGCCGAGGCGCAGCAGCAGCTCGCGCGGCTCGAAGGGCTTGGAGAGATAGTCGTCGACGCCGATCTCGAGGCCGTTGATGCGGTCCTTGCCGTCCGCGCGGGCGGTCAGCATCAGGATCGGCACGGCCGAGGAGCCGCGGAAACGGCGGGCGAAGTCGAAGCCGTTCTCGCCGGGCATCATCACGTCGAGCACGATGGCGTCGAAGACGAGATGGCCGAGCCGCTCATCGGCCTGGGCCGCATTGGCGGCGGTCGTGACACGGTAGCCGTTGTCGCCGAGGAATCGGCCGAGCAGATCGCGCAGGCGCCGGTCATCGTCGACGACGAGAACGTGCGGCGCCTCGTCGGGCAGGGGCTTGCGGGCCGGCTTCGCCAGGGTCTCGGTCGCGATCATTCGCGCTCCTCTCTCCTCGCGCCCGCGCATCGGGCGGATCGCAGTGCATCGAGCCATAACACAACGCACCGAGCGGGTCGCCTTCAAGGCCGTCTCGAAAAATTCCGCAGCCCTTGTGCTGGTCGCCGCGCGTGCGGCGGCTCCAAGAACGAGGGGCGAGTGCCCTCAGGACCCGTTGAGCAGGCGTTCCACCTTGGGGCGCTCGGACGCATCGATCAGGGCGGAGAGATATTGCGCCGCCGTCGCGGCGGCTTCGGGGCCGACGCTCGCCAGCGCCTTGTTGATGCGTTCGGCCTGAAGGCGCACGAGCCTGAGTGCGAGATCCTGACCCGCCGCAGTGGTGTGAAGATGGCGCTGGCGCTTGTCGAGCCGGCCGGTGCGCTGCTCGATATAGCCCTTCTCGACGAGCTCCTTGAGCACGCGGTTCAAGCTCTGCTTGGTGATCTGCAGGATATCGAGCAGTTCGGCGATGGTCAGCCCCTGCCGCCGCTGGACGAAGTGCAGCACCCGGTGGTGCGCGCGGCCGAAGCCGTAATCGGCGAGGATGCGGTCGGGGTCTCCGACGAAGTCGCGATAGGCGAAGAAAAGCAGCTCGATCAGGTCGTGCGGGACGGCTTCCGCCGACGAGAGGAGCGGACCTTTTTCGAGATCGGGGCGTGCCAGGGCCAAAAGCTGCTCCGAAAATTTAGGTCAACGTTATTGACATATCTCAGACGGAAGATTACCGGTCAAGGGCGCCGGGCGAACGATTATTTCAAAGTCCGACACTGAGATGCAGCTTTAGACCTGTTCTTGCGTTCAGGGAAAGCCTGTGTCGAAGTCCGGCGCCTATGAGCACCCAGGAGAAGGTCCCATGTCAGTCATTCCTTTCGACCAGCGCGACGGCGTCATCTGGTTCGACGGCAAGCTCGTGCCGTGGAAGGACGCGAAGGTGCACGTACTGACCCATGGGCTCCATTACGGCTCCTGCGTGTTCGAGGGAGAGCGCTCCTATGACGGTGTGATCTACAAGTGCACGGAGCACACCAAGCGCTTCCAGAAGTCGGCCGAGATCATGGATTTCACGATCCCCTATTCGGTCGCCGAGATCGACGAGGCGAAGTATCTCTGCCTGCGCGAAAACGGGCTCAAGGACGCCTATGTCCGCCCGGTCGCCTGGCGCGGCTCGGAGATGATGGCCGTCTCCGGCCTCAACAACACGATCCATACCGCCATCGCGGTGTGGGAGTGGCCGAGCATGTTCGACATGGCGCAGAAGCTGAAGGGCATCCGCCTCGATGTCGCGACCTACCGCCGGCCCGACCCGGCCTGCGCGCCGGTCCATGCCAAGGCGGCCGGCCTCTACATGATCTGCTCGCTCTCCAAGCACAAGGCTGAGCGCGCCGGCTATGCCGACGCCATGATGCTCGACTGGGAAGGCAATGTCGCCGAATGCACCGGCGCCAACATCTTCTTCATCAAGGACGGCGTGATCCATACGCCGCAGGCGGATCGCTTCCTGAATGGCATCACCCGCCAGTCGGTGATCGATCTGTGCAAGGCGCGTGGCTTCGAGGTGATCGAGCGCCGCATCCGCCCGGAGGAGCTCGAGGGCTTCAGCGAGTGCTTCATCACCGGCTCGGCCGCCGAGGTGACGCTCGTCTCCGAGATCGGCCCCTACAGCTTCATCACCGGCAATATGGGCCGCGTGGTCATGGAAGACTATTCGGCGGCGGTGCGCCCGGCGTCGAAGGCGGCCTGAGCGGCTGGCCCCATTCCGGGGCGGGCCTGCGAGGCCCTGACCTGTGATACGAGACTTGGAGGAGGGGCTGCAGCGATGCGGCCCCTTCTTGCGTTTGCGCTCCAAGCCAGGTCTGCCGGCTCGCCGCCACGCTTATTTCTCGGCGCTCCGGAACAGGGTGATCCAGTCGTCGCCGGGGATGCGGCGGCATTCACTCATCGAGCTGAGCTCCACCACGGCGAAACGCGTGCCGGTCCAGCCATAGGACCCCGAGCTGCCGCAATCGCCGATGCCGCGGCCCTTGGCGAAGAACATCACGCGCCCGGTCTTCGGGTCGTAATCCGCATTGACCAGTTCGTTGGCCGAGCGACCGCCGCTGCCTTCGAATTCGGCTGGCTTCGCCTTCGCGACGTCGCGGCCGGGGACCAGCCAGAACTGGCTGGCAACGTTGTAGGCGCCGCGCGAGCAGGCGACGACGATCAGCCGGGTGGAATCGTCCAACGGAAAGGCCCCGTCGGACCCATCGGACATCTCCTCGCAGGAATCCGGCTCGCGCCGGTTCAGCTCCGCGCGCATGGCCTTCACCAGCGCTGCCGACTGCTCCTTCGTCAGCGGCTTGCCGGCGGCCGGCTTCATGTCGATCCGGGGCAGGCGCGGCGCCGGCGGCGGCGAGCCGGAGGTGCCCTTGCGGATCAGGGCGCTGGGCGTGTTCAGCCGTCCCTGGCGTTCATCGATCCAGAGCATCGCCGCGACGGAGCCGGCGAGGGAAATCTTCTGGCTCCGGCCATCCCGGCGCAGAGTCAGCGCCGTTGCCTTGCGGGCGCCGGCGACGAGCGCATCGGCCTCGGCGGGTGCGAGCGCAACCTCGGCGGTCTCGCCGTCGTTGCTGGTCAGGGCAAAGCGGCGCCCCGCGGCCGGAAATGGGGTGTTGTCGAGGGACAGCTCGATCTCGAAGGTGCGGGGTAGCTTGTCCCTCCGCAGCTTCAGGGCAATGGTCGGGGCGCCGTCCGGTCCGGCCGGACGGTCCAGGCGGAGATAGGCGACATCGTCATCGGCGTCGTCCGGCAGTGAGACAGCGGCGCAGTTTCTGGTGTTGTCGCAGGCCGCGACCCAGTCGCGAAACGTCTTCATCTCGCCGATTTGCGCCTGCGCGGGAGCTATCAGCGCCAATGACAAGGCGAGCGCGCCGAGTGTGGTTTCAGCTCCAGCGCCGCGCGGCATCGTCGTCCTCCGCCTTGGCCTCGACCCAGCCGCCGAGCGTGCCGTCGGCGCGGTGCTCGCGCTTCCAGAACGGGGCGCGGGTCTTCAGGTAATCCATCATGAAATCAGCGGCTTCGAAGGCCGCGCGGCGATGCGCCGAGGCAGCGAGCACCAGCACGATCTGCTCGCCCGGCCGGATCAGCCCGTAGCGGTGGATCGCGACCAGCCCCATCAGCGGCCAGCGCTCCGCGGCTTCGGTGGCGACGCGGCTGATTTCCGCTTCCGCCATGCCTGGATAGTGTTCCAGTTCGAGAGCCGCGAGCGTGCCGGCTTCGTCCCGGCACAGCCCGATGAAGGAGACTACCGCGCCGATGTCGGCACGGCCGGCGCTCAGCGCGTCGATCTCGTCCTGAAGCGAAAAATCCTCGCGCTGGATGCGTATGAGGGGCGTCATCGCCGGCCTCAACCGCCGGTCATCGGCGGGAAGAAGGCGATTTCGCGGGCGGTTCCAAGCGCGGCATGCGGCTTGGCATGGACATGGTCGAGCGCGACGCGGACCACGGCCTCGTCGGCGAAGGCCGCCTCGTAGCCTTCGCCACGGGCCTTCAGCCAGCGCACGAGATCGGCAACGGTGGCGAGATCGGCGGGAATGTCGAGCGTTTCCTCGGGCAGGCCGACGCGCTCGCGGACCCAGGCGAAATAGACGATGCGGACCGGGCGGGTGCCGGCCGCCGCCGTGGCGACTACGCTGCTCATCGCAGGGTTCTCACCGGAGGGTTCTCATGGCGTACGCTCGTCCTGCTCGACGAGATGGCGAATGCCGGCGTTGAAATAATCCCAGCCGGTGTAGATCGTCAGGCCGGCCGCCGCCCAGAGCAGGACGACACCGATCATGGTGTTGCCAGGCAGGACCTTGTCGCCGGCCGGCCCGGCGATGAGGAAGCCGAGTGCGAAGAGCTGCGCCGTCGTCTTCCATTTCGCGACCTTGCTGACGGGCACGCTGACCTTGAGGTCGGCCAGGAACTCGCGCAGACCCGAGACGAGGATTTCGCGGCAGAGGATCACGATCGCGGCCCAGAGGGTCCAGCCCTCGATCTGGCCCGTATAGACCAGCATCAGCAGCAGCGCGGCGACGAGCAGCTTGTCGGCGATGGGATCGAGCATGCGCCCGATGGCCGATTGCTGGCTCCAGGCGCGGGCGATGTAGCCGTCGAGATAGTCGGTGATGGCGGCCAGGGTGTAGATCGCCAGCGCCATCCAGCGCATCCAGTCGTCACGCGGCCAGAAGAGGATCGCCACCAGTGCGGGGATCGCCAGGATCCGGCCGTAGGTGAGGAGGTTCGGCAGCGACCAAGGGCCCCGCCGCCTGATGGCGTCTGGAAGAATCGTCACGGCGAGCACCAAAGCAGCGGGGATGTGACAGCGTCAACACGCAAAGCCGCGAGGCGGCCAGACGCCTCAGGCATCATGGAAGAAATCATGGACGGCCTTGGCGGTGGCGGCATTGACTCCCGGCGTCCGCATCAGGTCATCGAGCTTGGCGCGCTGGATTGCCTTTACGGTGCCGAAATGCAGCAGGAGCGCCCGTTTGCGTGAAGGGCCGATGCCGGGAATCTCGTCGAGCGGGTTCTTCATCGTTTCGCGCTTGCGCTTGGCCCGGTGCGTGCCGATGGCGAAGCGATGCGCCTCGTCGCGCAGGCGCTGGATGAAGTAGAGCGCCGGATCGCGGGGCTGCAGCTTGAAGGGCTCGCGGCCCTCCATGTGGAAGGTCTCGCGCATGGCGTTGCGGTCCTCGCCCTTGGCGATGGCGACGAGGGGGATATCGGCCGCGCCGAGCTCGCGCATGATCTTGAGCGCGGCGCCGAACTGGCCCTTGCCGCCGTCGACGATGACGAGATCGGGGCGGGAGGGAAATCCGTCCTCGTCCTTGCGTAGCTTTGGCGCCTTGCGGGCCTTCTTCTGCGGAGCCCCATCTTGAGCAGCGCCATCAGGCCCGTCTGGAAGGATGTTGGTGGAGGCCCCGTCATCCGCTGGAGCAGCCTTCGAGACGGCCGCCAGCGCGGTCTCCTCAGGATGAGGGTTCAGCAAAATGCCTTCTTCCTTCGCCAGCTTGGCGAACCTGCGTGTCAGCACCTCGCGCATCATGCCGAAATCGTCGCCGGCGATGGTGTCGGTCGAGATGTTGAAGGTGCGGTATTGGTTCTTCACGAAGCCTTCCGGCCCCGCGACGATCATGCCGCCGACCGCGTTCGTGCCCATGATGTGCGAGTTGTCGTAGACCTCGACCCGGCGGGGCGCAGTCTCCATGCCGAACGCCGCGCCGAGCGCGGCGAGCAGCGATTGTTGCCCGGCATTCTCCGCCAGCTTGCGCGAAAGCGCCTCGTGCGCGTTTTTCACCGCATGGGCCATCAGGTCGGCGCGCTCACCGCGCTTGGGATGCGCGACCTCGACCTTTCGGCCGGCGCGGGCCGAAAGCGCCTGCCCGATCAGCTCGATCTCCTCGACCGGATGCGAAAGCAGCACGAGTCGCGGCGGCGGCTTGTCGTCGTAGAACTGGGCGACGACCGAGGCCAGCACCTCGGCCGGCGTCAGCGAGCGGTCGGCGCGCGGGAAGAGCGCGCGGTTGCCCCAGTTCTGGTGGTTGCGGAAGAAGAAGATCTCGACGCAGAACTGCCCGGCCTGCTCGTCGATTGCGAAGACGTCAGCCTCCTCCACGCCCTGCGTATTGATGTCCTGCCCCGCCTGTACGGCGGAGAGCGCGGCAAGGCGGTCGCGGTAGCGGGCAGCCTTTTCGAACTCCAGCTCCTCGGCCGCGGCCTGCATGCGCGCCGAGAGAAGCTGCTTCACGGATGAAGAGCGACCGGAGAGGAAGTCCCGCGCCTGCCCGGCGAGCGCCTGATAATCGGGAATCGAGATTTCGCCGGTGCAGGGGCCGGCGCAGCGCTTGATCTGGTAGAGCAGGCAAGGGCGCGTTCGGTTCTCATAGAAGGAATCCGAGCAGGTGCGGATCAGGAAGGCCTTCTGCAGCGCGTCTATGGTGCGCGTCACCGCCCAGACCGAGGCGAAGGGGCCGAAATAATCGCCCTTGCGATGGCGCGAGCCGCGGTGCTTGAGGATCGCGGGCGCCTCATGGTCCCCGCTCAGCAGGATATAGGGGAACGACTTGTCGTCGCGCAGCAGCACATTGTAGCGCGGCCGGAGCTGCTTGATGAGGTTCGACTCGAGCAGCAGAGCCTCGGTCTCGGTGCCGGTGGTGACGAACTCCATATTCGCCGTCTCGGCGATCATGCGGGCGACGGCGTTGGTATGCGCCATGCCGCGGGCATAGGATGTCACGCGGTTCTTCAGGCTCTTGGCCTTGCCGACGTAAAGGACCTCGCCGGCGCGATCGAACATCCGGTAGACGCCCGGCCTGTTCGGCAGATGCCTGGCGAATTGCTGGATGACCTCGATGCCGGCCTTCAGTGCGCCTGGAGCGGCCTCGAGATCGAGCACGGGTTCGGCGGCCGGGAGGGCCTCCTCCTCGTCCTCGAACTCGTCCTGCGGAAGATCGTCCTGACGTTCGCGACTCATGGCCTGCATGTAGGATGCCGGAACGGCTTCGTCATGTCAGGAATGGCGCTGATGCGACGCTGAACCAACCTTCGAGCTTCGGGACGGGACCGGCCTTGAGAAAAAATCCTGGCGGCTCTGCAAGGTCTTTACCGCCTGCTAGCCCTTCGTTTTTATCTTGCTGAGATCGGTTTTCTGTTCTCGGTTTGACATTGGGGCAGCCCGGTCCTATCTATTGAAATCGATTTAGGCCTGATGACTTGGCCATTCGCGCTGACTAAGCGCGGCATGCTGATGATTTCTTCCTTTGATCGAGTTCGCCGCCGCATGTTGTCCATGGGGCCGGGATAAACATGTTTGCGGGAGGTTTTTATGGCTTCTGGTTCTGTCAAGTGGTTCAACGCCACCAAGGGTTTCGGTTTCATTCAGCCTGACGATGGCGGGCAGGACGTTTTCGTCCACATCAGCGCCGTCGAGCGGGCTGGCCTGCGCGATCTGCGCGATGGCCAGAAGATCTCCTACGAGATCGTTCAGGACAAGCGGTCCGGCAAGAGCTCGGCCGATAACCTGAAGGCTGAATAACCGCGGGAGCGGAACGACGACGCTTTGAGGCGACCACGGATGTAATGGCGCCACGACACGAAGTTTCGCACCAGGCGGTGAGTGAAGGGTCGGGACACAAAACCCGGCCCTTTGTGCTTTCAGGAAGGAATGATCATGCAGGTTCTCGTTCGGGACAACAATGTCGAGCAGGCGCTTCGCGTCCTGAAGAAGAAGCTTCAACGCGAGGGCGTGTTTCGCGAGATGAAGCAGCGCCGCGAGTTCGAGAAGCCGTCGGAGAAGCGCGCCCGCGAGAAGGGCGAGGCCATCCGCCGCGCCAAGAAGGCCGCGCGCAAGCAGGCGCAGCGCGAAGGTTTGCTGCCCGCGCCGAAGCGCAAGCTGCCGGTCGGCAAGGGCCGTCCCGGAGCGGGGCCGGGAGCCGGAGCGCCGCGTCCGCCCGCCGTCTGATTGTATAAGCCCGATCCGCGCTGTCGATGAGGAGTCTCGCAGTGTCGAGCCGCAGCATGAAGCTGGACGAAATCAAGGAGCGGGCGCAGGCCGCGCTCCTGAAGACCGAGCAGCGCCGGCAGGAAGCCCTGGTGGCATGGCAGGCGGTCGAGGACGAGGCCAGCGCTGCCCGCCTCAAGACTGAAAAGCTGCGAGCCCTGCGGCTCGCCCGGGATGCCGAGGAGGCCGCGGCCAAGAAAGCTGCCTCCGCCAGCGTTGCCCCGGCGAAGCGTCCGCGACGGGTCGCGGCGAAGCCGGCCTGACACTCCCCCCCTTCGACGATGTTTTGGACAGGCGGCCATGTGCCGCCTGTCGGCGTTTCGCCCCGGGCTCCTTCGGCGATGATGCGAGGCGAGCGGCCTGCCATGCGGCCGGCGCGTCGGTTGCTGTCGATGAATGCAGGCCACGGGGACTGCCGCGATCGCAAAGACGGGTCAATATGTGCGTGATGGGCTCTACCGCCCACGATCGAGGATCGACCCCATGACCCAATCCGACAACCTTCGGATCCTTCTCGCCTCCCGCCCCGAAGGGCGGCCCAGGCCTGAGAATTTTCGCCTGGAGCATGCCGCGATGCCTGCGCCTGCCGAGGGCGAGGTGCTGCTGGCGATCCGCTACCTCTCGCTCGACCCCTATATGCGCGGCCGGATGAGCGCGGCGAAATCCTATGCCGCCTCGACCGAGATCGGGCAGGTGATGGAAGGCGGCACTGTCGGCGAGGTGCTGGAAAGCCGCCACCCCGATTTCAAGGCCGGCGATTTCGCCCTGTCCTTCTCGGGCTGGCAGTCCCACGCCGTGGCGAAGGGCGTGCAGCTGCGCAAACTCGATCCGGCGGCCGCGCCCCTGTCTACGGCGCTGGGTGTGCTCGGCATGCCGGGCTTCACCGCCTATTCCGGGCTTCTCACCATCGGCCAGCCCAAGCCGGGCGAGACGGTCGTGGTCGCGGCGGCGAGCGGGCCGGTCGGCTCCGCGGTCGGGCAGATCGCGCGGATCAAGGGCGCGCGGGCGGTGGGCATCGCCGGCGGGCCGGAGAAGTGCGCCTATGTGAAGGAGACCTTCGGCTTCGACGCGGTGGTGGACCATCGCGATCCGGATTTCGCGAGCAAGCTGGCGACCGTCTGCCCGGACGGCATCGACGTCTATTTCGAGAATGTCGGCGGCCATGTCTGGGATACCGCCTTCCCGCTGCTCAACACCTTTGCGCGCATTCCGGTTTGCGGGCTGATCGCGCAATACAACGCGACCGGCGATTTCCCGGGGCCGGACCGGCTGCCGGTGCTGATGCGGCAGGTGTTGTCGAAGAGCCTGCTGATCCGAGGCTTCATCCAGCGTGAATTCGCCGAAGCGCAAGGACCCGTCTTCCGACAGGAGATGGCGCGCTGGATCACTGACGGCGCGGTCAAATACAAGGAAGACATCGTCGAGGGGTTGGCGAATGCGCCGGAGGCCTTCATCGGGCTGCTCGAAGGCAAGAATTTCGGGAAGCTCGTCGTCAAGCTTTGAGGGCCGGATCGTGATGCCGGGCGTCATGCTCGGGCTCGAACCGAGCATGACGCCCGGAAAAGCTCCTTCGGCTCATCCGGTCAGAGATTCTCGGGTCGACGCTGTGCGCCGCCCGAGAATGACGGGGGAACACCCTTTCGACTTGACCTTGCCACGCGCTCGCGGCCATCTCCGGCCGCCACGGGACACCTTGCCATGCCTTTCTTCGCGATTCCCTTCCCGATGATCGACCCCGTCGCAGTCCAGCTCGGACCGCTGTCGGTCAAATGGTACGGGCTTGCCTATGTCGTCGGGCTGATCGGCGGCTGGTGGTATGCGCGCCGGCTCGTCATGGCCGACTGGCTCTGGGCCGGACGGGCCCGGCCGAAGCCGGAAGAGCTCGACGACATGCTGCTCTTCGTCGCGCTTGGCGTCGTGCTCGGCGGGCGGATCGGCTTCGTGCTGTTCTACGATCTGGAGCGTTATCTCACCCACCCTCAGGATATCATCGCGATCTGGCAGGGCGGCATGTCCTTCCATGGCGGGTTGATGGGGGCGACGCTGGGCCTGTGGCTCTTCGCGCGCCGGCGGGGCTATCCGGCGCTGTCGGTCTTCGATCTCGCGGCGGCGGTGGTTCCGATTGGGCTCTTTCTCGGGCGCATCGCCAATTTCATCAATGGCGAGCTCTGGGGCCGGCCGGCGCCGGAGGTGCCCTGGGCGATGGTCTTCCCGCATGGCGGGCCCGTGCCGCGCCATCCGAGCCAGCTCTACGAGGCGCTGGGGGAGGGCATCCTGCTCTTCGTGCTGGTGAACCTGCTGGTCCGCTTCGGCGGCTTCAAGCGGCCGGGCCTCGTCGCCGGGGTCTTCGGCATGGGTTATGCCGTGGCGCGCATCGCCTGCGAGTTCTTCCGGGAGCCTGATCCGCAGCTCGGCTTCCTGTTCGGTGCCTCGGTCGATGCGCTTTCGGGCGGCATCACCATGGGCATGGTGCTCTCGCTGCCGGTCTTCTTCGCCGGGCTCTGGCTCGTGCTGCGTAGCCGGGGCGGCGGGACGGACAAGGCGCCGGCGTGAGCGCCCTCGAAGCCGAGATCGTCGAGCTCGTCCGCGCTGACGGGCCCATGCCCGTCTCGCGCTATATGGGGCTCTGCCTCGGCCATCCGCGCCACGGCTACTACATCACGCGCGACCCCTTCGGGCGGGAGGGAGACTTCACCACCGCGCCCGAGATCAGCCAGATGTTCGGTGAATTGATCGGGCTCTGGGCCGCGCATCTCTGGCAGGCGATGGGCGCGCCGGCGCGGTTCCGGCTGGTCGAGCTTGGCCCGGGACGCGGCACGCTGATGGCGGACATACTGCGAGCGACCCGAATCGCGCCCGGCTTCCGCGAGGCCGCGTCGATCCATCTGGTCGAAACGAGCCCGGCGCTGCGCGCCCGGCAGGCCGCCGCGCTCACAGGGGCCGATCCGGTTTGGCATGATCGTCTCGCGAGCGCGCTCGAAGGACCTGTGATCGTCGTCGCCAACGAGTTCCTCGACGCCCTCCCGCTCGACCAGTTCGTAATGACGCCGGAGGGTTGGCGCGAGCGGCTGGTCGGGCTCGATGCAGAGGGAAAGCTCGCCTTCGGTCTGGCGACTGAGGCCGAGACGGCGCTCCGGATCGAGGCGCCGGTAGGCGCCATCTTCGAGCAGCCTTCCGCCGCGCTCGACATCGTGGCGCAGGTGGCGGGGCACGTCGCGGCCGGGGGCGGGGCGGCGCTCTTCATCGACTACGGCTCGGCCCGCTCCGGCTTCGGCGATACGCTGCAGGCGATGCGCAAGCACGGCTTCGTCGATCCGCTCGCTGCGCCGGGCGAAGCGGACCTCACCGTCCATGTCGATTTCGAGCGCATGGGGCAGGCGGCGCTGAAGGCCGGCGCGGCGCTGCACGGGCCGGCAAGCCAACGCGATTTCCTGCTGGCACTCGGCTTGGCACAACGCGCACAGGCGCTTTCGATGAAGGCCGATGCCGGTCAGCAGGAGGCGATTTCGGCCGCCTTCGACCGCTTGATCGAGCCCGGCGAGACCGGCATGGGCGAATTGTTCAAGGTTCTCGCGCTATCCCGGCCAGACCTGCCGCCGCTGCCCGGATTTGACCTTCATCGGCTGCCAGATCAGGGCTGATATCCGCCGCTCCCGGCGGATTCGCCAAACCGGACGACGCCATGTTCATCACCTCCCGCGAACTTGCTGGCGAAGCCGGCATCCGCCACGCCTTCTTTACCCGTGAGGGCGGCGCGTCCGGCGGCATCTACGCTTCGCTCAATGGTGGGCTCGGCTCGAACGATGATCCGGCGGCCATTGCCGAGAACCGGGCGCGGATGGCGCGGCATCTCAAGGTCGAGCCGACGCATCTCGTGAGCCTGTACCAGGTGCATTCTCCCGACGTCGAGGTGGTGACCGGGCCCTGGGCCGGGGATCGACCGAAGGCGGACGCGATGGTGACGACCTCGCAGAATATCGCGCTTGGTGTCTCGAGCGCGGATTGCGGGCCTATCCTCTTCGCGGATGGCGAGGCGCGGGTGATCGGCGCCGCGCATTCCGGCTGGAAGGGTGCCTTCAGCGGGGTGGTCGGCGCGACGGTGACGGCGATGGAGAAGCTCGGCGCAAGGCGCGAGCGCATCCTCGCCGTGCTGGGGCCGACGATCAGCGCCAAGGCCTATGAGGTCGGGCCCGAGTTCATCGAGCGCTTCAAGGCCGAGAACCGGACCTATGCCCGCTTCTTCACGCCGTCCGAGCGCGCGGCCCACGCCATGTTCGACCTGCCAGCCTTCATCGCGCTGAAGGCGCAGGAGGCGGGAATCGGCCGATTCGTCGATATGGGCCTGTGCACCTATGGCGACGAGAAGCGCTTCTTCAGCTATCGGCGCGCGACCCATCGCAGCGAAGGCGATTACGGCCGGCTGATCTCGGCGATCGCGCTCGACTGAGCTTTCGACTCTGGCGATCGTCGCCAGGGTTCTGCAACCGGAACTTGCCGGATCGGCCCGGCGGAGTCATCGTCCAGCTCAGGCCGGTCGGAGTGCATCGCGTCCCTGGCCCGGAACGTCCGTCGGGCGGTGCATTCGAGATGCGGGGCCGAGATGGAGCAGATTCTGATGAACCTCATCGCCGGTGCGATCGGCGGGAATGCGGCCGGAAAGGCCAGTCCGAGTTTTGATCTCGGAACATTGGGGAATACGATTTCCGGGCTGGTCGGCGGCGGCGTGCTGGGCCAACTCGTCCCGCTCATCCTGCCTGCGATCAGCGCCGCTGCGCAAAGCGGCAACCTCAGTGTCGGAGGCATTCTCACGAACCTGATCAGCGGTGGTGCCGGCGGCGCTATCCTCACCGCGATCATCGGCGCGATGAAGAACAAGACCGCCTGACCGAGTTGCAATCTCCTGCCACTCCCGTGCTTAGTAGGGTCGGGCCCTGTCCGGCCCGTCTCTTGCCGCGAGTTGCGCCTTGACCCGGTCCATTACCTATTATTTCTCGCTGCATTCGCCGTGGACCTATCTCGGCAATGCGCTGTTCCACGAGATCGCTGCGCGGCACGGCTGCGAGATCGATTATCGCCCCGTTCCGTTGCGCCTGGTGTTCGACGAGACGGGCGGGGTTCCCCTGCCTAAGCGGCACCCGGTGCGCCAGCGGTACCGGCTGATGGATCTGCAACGCTGGCGCGAGCGGCGTGGGCGGAAGCTCGTGCTGCAGCCGAAGCATTTTCCCTTCGATCCCGCGCAGGCTGACCGCATGGCGATCGCGATCATGCTGGGAGGCGGCGATCCCTCCGGCTTCATCGAGGATGTGCTGGCCGGTGTCTGGGCTCGCGACGACGATATGACTCAGCCCGAAGCCCTGCTCGCCGTAGCGTCGCGGGCCGGGTTCGACGGCCGGGCGCTGCTGGAAGCGGCGGAGAGCGAGCCGGCGCGGCAACGCTACGAGGAATCACGCCAGGCGGCGATTGCGGCCGGCGTCTTCGGCGCGCCGAGTTATGTGCTCGATGGCGAGGTGTTCTGGGGGCAGGATCGTCTTGAACTGCTCGACGCGGCGCTGGCCAGCGGCCGCGCGCCTTACCGAGTCGAGGGCGCGGTCTGACCGCGCCGGCGCGACTCAGCGGTCGGATGCCTCTGGCTTCGTCGACGAGGGTGGGGCTTGATTCGTCGCGCGCCGCTGCAGGCGCCGTTCCCAATGCTTGGCGACGCGCAGATAGCGGTAGAAGGCGTAGTTCATCGCGGTCATGAAACCGTAGATGCCGCGCAACGCATGGCGGCGTCCGATATAGGCCTTGAGGAAATTGGCGGGGAACTCGGCGACAAGCCGGAAGACGGAGAGCGTCTCGCCGCGCTGATCGAGATCATCGGCCTGCGCGTCGCTGTAGGCGTTGAGCTTCTCCATCTGCTCGCCGAGCGAGCGCACCGAGAAATGGTGGACCGTGCCTTTCAGCTTGCCGACGCGGGCGCCGGGCTGAAGGTCGACACGATCATGCACGGGCGAGGGCGAGTAACGCCCCTTGCTCTTGCGATAGAGACGCACGGGCGCGAGCGCATAGGCGAAGCGGTGCGGCGCGGGCTCGCCCGGGAAGATCTCGGCGATGCGGATCTTGTAGGCGTCGGCCGAAGGTTCGCCCTGCGCGAACAGGGCGGCGATCTCCGCGGTGAGGTCAGGCGGGAGCACCTCGTCGGCGTCGAGGTTCAGCAGCCAGTCGTGACGGCACTGATCCTCGGCAAAGCGCTTCTGCTGCCCATAGCCCGGCCAAGGGTTGAAGATCACACGCGCGCCAAGACTTTCCGCGAGGGCCTGAGTGCCGTCGCTCGAGCCGGAGTCGATAACCAGGATATCGTCGCTCAGCCCGCGCGCCGCCTCAATCGTGCGCCCGATCCGGTCCGCCTCATTCTGCGCGATGATGAAGATTGACAGCGGCGCCACGGCTCATTCGATCCTTATGTTTTCGAGCCTTAAGCACGCTCGGCCGTCAGCGGCAACCATGCTCGAAAAATATGCATCCAACAGCTGGAACCTTGAGAAAAGTGCCGCGTTTTTAGTCCGCCTTGGTCCGGCTAGTCCGGGGGCGCTGCGAGTTATTATTAGTATTCGATTTACTATGACGCGCTGACGCGAGGAGGTTAACGAGAATTTACTTGTTTGTATCCAGTTAGCTTATTCGTGCCGCATTTTTGCCGCGGTCTGCAAGCTGGATGTGTTGTTGGCGCAACAGACAAAATCGCTGGGCCACCTTATAAGGGGTTCATAGACATCCACAGCCGGTTCGCCCGGCGCCTGCGACGACCTAAGGAGTCAGTCATGAAGAAGTATCTGCTTGCGAGCGTTGCTGCGCTCGGCATCGTTGCCGCCGGCGCCGCCTCGGCGGCGGATCTGCCCTCCCGCAAGGGCCCGGTCGTTGCTCCCGTCTACGTTCCCGTTTTCACCTGGACCGGCTTCTACATCGGCGCCAACGCTGGCTACGGCTGGGGCAATGTGAACGCTGGCAACAGCTTCAACGGCCGCACGGTCACGATCGGCAACACCGACGGCTTCGTCGGCGGCGGTCAGATCGGCTACAACTACCAGATGGGCCAGTTCGTCCTCGGCCTCGAGGCGGACCTGCAGGCTGCTGACCTGAGCACCGGCTCGAACGTCTTCGGTGATCGCGTCAAGACCGACTACTACGGCACGGTCCGCGCTCGCGTCGGCGTCGCCTTCGACCGGTTCATGCCCTACGTCACCGGTGGTTGGGCTTACGGCAACGTGAAGACCACGATCGGCGGCCTCGGCTCGACCGACAAGAGCCACACCGGCGGCTACGCCCTCGGCGCCGGCCTCGAGTACGCCGTCACCAACAACATCATCGCTGGCGTCGAGTACATGTACGTCGACCTCGGCGAGAAGACTGTGCTGAACTCGGGCGTCAAGATCGGCAACGACTTCTCGGTCGTCCGCGCTCGCCTCAGCTACAAGTTCTGATCTCCTCCTCCTTCGGGAGACCTATGACCCGGCAGCTTCGGCTGCCGGGTTTTTTGTTGTCTGCGGGAGCGGCACGGGCCGGCATGCCGGGCTTGACCCGAGCGTCTCGCACGATCGATTTTCGAATGTTGCTTTCGGCGGGACGTTCTCAGGGGCCATGAGGCACCCCGAGAACGGCGCCGCGTCGTTCAGCCCTTGAAGCGCGTCGCCTCGAAGGCGGGGACGCGGGCGGCGAAGTCGTCGAGCCAGGCGACGAGCTTCGGGAAATCCGCGCGCCACTTCCCGTCGAAGCGCAGGTCGAGATAGCCGAGCGCGCAGGCCAGGGCGATCTCGCCGATGCGCGGACGGTCCGGGAAGGTGGGCGGGGCAGCTTCGAGCGCCTCCAGCCCGCGCGTGACTTTGCCGGCCTGATGCGCGACCCAGTTGGCATTGCGCCCTTCCTCGGGACGATAGCGCCCTTCATAGACCTGCAGCAGCGCCGCATCTGCGATGCCGTCGGCCAACGCCATCAGGCGAAGCTGTCCGAAGCGCGCCTCGCCTGCCGGGAAGATTCGGCCGCCCGCGACATGGTCGAGATATTCGGCGATCACGCGCGAATCGAACAGCGTCGTGCCGTCCTCCAGCACCAGCGTCGGGATCTTGCCGAGCGGGTTCTGCTGGCGCAGCGGCTCGGAGGGGTCGTTGGTGTCGGCGGCAACGATCTCGATGCGGTCCATCAGCCCGAGTTCGATGGCCGCCATCTTCACCTTGCGGCCGAAGGGCGAGGCGGGGGAGGAGCGCAGGACGAGCATCAGCGAAATCCTTGAGGCGGAAGGCACGGGTTGAGGATGCGATCAGCCATCCGGGCGGATCGCCTCGCATAGATAGCGCGGCCGCCGGCCCTGGGCGAGCCGTTCGGTCAAGGCGGGAAGCAGAATGCCGGCCTCCTCGGCCAGGCGCCAGGGCGGGTTGGCGATGAGCAGCCCGGTCGCGCCGAGGCCGCCGGCCGCTTCCGGGCGGTCGACGTCGATCTCAAGCCTGAGCAACCGGCCGATCCCCGCGTCTTCGGCGCCGCCCAGCAGAGTCTCTATGCCGCGGCGTTCCTTCAGCGGATACCAGATCATGTAGATGCCGGTGGGCCATTTGCGGTGGGCCGCGACGAACTGTTCGGCCAGCGTCTCGAACTCGTCCTTCACCTCGAAGGGCGGGTCGATCAGGACGAGGCCGCGGCGCTCCTTGGGCGGGACATTGGCGCGCAGCGCGGTCCAGCCATCGATGGCCAGCGACTTGCAGCGCTTGTCGCGGCCGAGTGCCTCGACGAGCTTCTGGTAGGTCGGGGGATGCAGTTCGGCCGCGATCAGCCGATCGTCGGGGCGCATCGCATGGCGGCAGAGCCAGGGCGAGCCGGGATAGGCGTCGGGCCCGTAAAGTGCACGGGCGCCGGCGAGCGCGCTGCGATAGGGCGCGAGCAGCGCCTCGGCTGCAGGCGACAAGGGTGCCTGATCGAGCCGCGCGATGCCGTCCTTCCACTCGTGCGTTCTCTCCGCCTCGTCCGAGCCGAGATCGTAACGGCCGGCGCCCGCATGGGTGTCGATGACGCGGAACGGCGTCTCCTTGGCCGTCAGGTGCAAGAGGACGCGCGTCAGCACGGCATGCTTCAGCACATCGGCGAAGTTTCCGGCGTGGAAGCCGTGGCGGTAATTCATGGCGCGGTCCTACGCGCTTTCACGCCGGAAGTCAGCGCTGGCTAGTTCAGCGCGGCGCGACGACGGTGAATTCCCGGGAACGGCAGCCCGAGCGGTCGACCTGCTGACAGGAGCGGAAGCCGCGCAGGTCCTTGCTGAAGCAGATGCGGACCTCCTGCAGCACGCCGCGCGTGCAGGCGACCGACATCATGTCCGTCCGCAGGCCGGGGTTGGCCGCGACGAAGGCGCGTTCCAGGTCGATCGCGGTCCAGCTCTGGTTGCGCTCGGCTTTGGCGAGAGCCGGCGGGATCACCACGGCGTCGCGGGCGCGCCGCGCATCGCGGAAATAATCGGCCGGGCTCGATCCGGTGCAGGTGCCGTGCTTGCGCCATTGATAGCGGGCGAGCCCTTCGCTGGGGAACAGACCCTCGGCCTCCTGCAGCGCGATGCGTGAGGGGGTGCGACCGGAAGGCCCGCATTCGCTGGGGTAGCCGCGCTCGTTCTGCGGCCAGAGGCCGTGAACGACGAAGCGCAGGCCGGAACCTTCCGCGCATTGCTCGCGATTGCGCGAACGGTCGCCATCGAGTTCACAGAAGCCCGGCGACCAGGATAGCGCCAGGACATAGAAGTCGAAATCGCCCGGCGCGCTGCCGCGGCCATAGCCCTGTGCATGCGCAAAGCCGCAGAGGCCGAGCCAAGCCAGGGCGATCAGCGCGAGGCGTCTCATCGACGCGCGGTGACGCGTCAGGGCCGCGCCATCTTGCACTCGGGCGCGTGGCTGCGCTGGCGGTCGAGGCCTGCGATGCACCAGTCGAGGTTCCAGGTCAGGCCGAACAGGCCGAGGTTCTCGCGCACCGAATAATCGACGCGGCGGAGGATGCCGTCGTTCAGCAGGATGCGGGCGCTGCAGAAGCGCCGCGGCACGAAATCGTCGCCCCAGGAGCGGAAGCCGATCTCCCGGATGTGATCATAGGAGCCGGCCTGAAGCGGACCCCAGAACGTGGTCTCGCGCGAATTGAACCGGCCGCTCAGCTCGCTGAGCACGGCGGGGTCCTCGCAGGCCGGGAGCGCGCCATACATCGGGACGATACGCGCCTCCGCCCGATCCGCCGGCGGAACGTAGCGGCGGCTGGCGGCATCGGCGGCGGCGAAGGCCGTCAGGCAGCCCAGGGAGACAAGGGCGGTTCGCAGCAGAGCGCGGCGCATGAATCAGCCTCGGGAACAGGACGAGATAGCGCACGATGGCGATGCGCGGGGCAGGGGTCAAGGCGCTATCCTGCACCCGGATTGGATACGATCGGGTTGGCGCCGTCCGAGCGGTGAATCAGCCTCCAAATCCCTGATGGAGAACGCGTGCTCTGGCGCCGGCTGTGGCGATCCGCCAGACTGGCGCCAACAAACGAGGAGACGCCATGACGAACTGCTTCGACGATCCCGCCGTGCGCATCGGCGACCCGGAGACCCTGCGCGAGCATATCGGCGCGGTCTCTCCACTGGCGACCGACAAGGTTCTCGATCGGCTCGACCGATTCTGCCGCGACTTCATCGCGCTTTCGCCGTTCCTCGTGCTGGCGAGCTGCGACAGCGAGGGGCGCGCCGATGCCAGTCCGCGCGGCGATGCGCCCGGCTTCGTGCGCGTGCTGGACGAGAAGACGCTGCTGATACCGGACCGGCGGGGCAACAACCGGGTCGACAGCTTCGGGAATGTTCTCTCCGCGCCGGGCGTCGGACTGGTCTTCATGGTGCCGGGCATTCCGGAAACCCTGCGCGTCAACGGCAAGGGGCAGGCGACGCGCGATGCCGAGCTTCTGGCGGCCTCGACCGTGCAGGAGCGCCCGCCGGTCACGGGCCTGCTCGTCACGGTGGAGGAGGCATTCTTCCATTGCGGCAAGGCGCTGATCCGCTCGAAGCTCTGGGACCCCGCCAGCCAGGTGCCGCGCGCCTCCTTCCCGTCGCTCGGCCGCATCATCGCCGACCAGACCAAGGGGGTCGACGCGGATGAGGCCGATCGCAACCTCGAGGAGGCCTATCGGACCCGGCTCTACTGAGCCGGGCCGGGGGGCTCAGAAAGAAGCTTCGAGCATCGCCGCATAGTCGGCGGCGGTCGCCGGGCGCGGATTGCTCGCGGTGGAGTGGTCCTTCACCGCGGCTTCCGAGATCGCCGGCACGATGTTGCGGGGCACACCCATCTCCGTCAGGTTGGCCGGCAGGCCGATGCGGGCGACGAGCTCCGCGATCCAGACTGCGAGGTCGGCATCCGGCGCAAGGCCCAGCGTGCGGCGGATCTCGGCGTACTTCGCCTCGGCGGACGGGGCGTTGAAGCGCAGCACCGCCGGCAGCAACACCGCGTTCAGCGTGCCGTGATGGAGAGAGACGTCCTTCAGCCCGCCAAGCGGGTGGGAGAGGGCGTGGACGGCGCCGAGCCCCTTCTGGAAGGTCATGCCGCCCTGCAGCGCGGCCATCATCATCTCCTTGCGGGCCTCGCGGTCCGTGCCGTCCTTCACCGCGCGCTCGATGTGGGCGACGGCGCGCTTGAGACCGTCGAGCGCGATCGCCTCGGCCGGCGGATTTTCGCGGGGGGAGAGATAGGTCTCAATGCAGTGGGTGACGGCGTCCATGCCGGTCGCGGCGGTGAGCCAGGCCGGCATGCCCATGGTCAGCTCGGGGTCGCACAGCGCGATGCGCGGGATCAGGTGCGGCGCGATGAAGCCGAGCTTGCGCCCGTCCTTCAGCGTGATGAGCGCGGCCCGGCCGACCTCACTGCCCGTGCCGGAGGTCGTGGGGACGGCTATGACCGGGGCGACCCGGGCCGTGATCTTCGGGATGCCGCCGAGGATGGCGGCGTAGGTTTCCAGCGGGCCTTCATGGGTGGCGAGCAGCGCCACGCCCTTGGCGAGGTCGATCGGCGAGCCGCCGCCGATGGCGACGAGTCCGTCACAGCCATTCTGGCGATAGACCGCGAGCGCGGTTTCAACGGCTTCCTCGGTCGGGTTGGTCGGCGTCTCCAGGAAGACGGCGGCGCTCTTCAGCGCGGCGGCATGCTGCTGCACGGCTACGACGATGCCGGCGGCTGCGACGCCCTTGTCCGCAACGATCATCGGCTTGGAGATGCCGAGGCCGGACAGGTCCGCCTCGATACCTGCGATCTCGCCGAAGCCGAACTTGATCGTGGTGAGGTAGGTAATCAGCGCCATATCGTTCCTCCCGTCGGCGTCGTCTTTAGTCCGGGGAGATTTGTGGCGCGTCCGCCGGCCCGATGCCAGCCCGGAGGCGTGAGCCCAGCGCAAGCCGCCCCGGCAAGGACGAGGGAACTCGCTAGCCGCCGGAGGGCTTTGTTGATGGCGTCGTCTCGCTTGCCTCGACTCGGCCGGCCGCCGGCTCGCGTCGCTCCAGAACCAGCAGGGTGAGGCCGGCGGCTACGATCAGCGCGCCGCCCCAGAGCATCGACGGGGTCGGCCAGTCCCCGAAGACAAACCAGCCGAAGACCAGCGCCCAGACAATCAGCGTGTACTGGTAGGGCACGACGACCGACGCTTCCGCCAGCTTGAGCGAGCGCGTGACGCAGATATGCGCGGTCATGGCGACAATGCCGAGCAGGCCGAGCAAGGCGAGATCGAGCAGGCTTGGCGTAACCCAGCCCAGCGGCAGGAGGAGGAGGCCCATGAAAAGGGCGCCCAATGTCTGCCAGAAGACCAGGGTCACGTCGGGCGTGCCGCGCAGCTGCCGGCCGGCAATCATCATCGCCGCGAAGAAAAAGCTGCCGAGCACGGCGATCAGCGCCGGCATGGTGAGGCTCGCGCCGGTCGGGTTCAACGCGACGACGACGCCGGCAAAACCGGCCGCAACGGCGAGCCAGCGGCGCGCATCGACACGTTCGCCGAGCAGCAATGCAGCGAGGATCACGACCCAGACCGGGGCCGCCAGCCAGATCGTCATCGCGTCCGCGAGCGGCAGATAGACCACCGCGGCATAGAACAGCGCGACTTCCAGCGAACCGAAAAATACGCGCAGCACCTGGAGGCCCGGCCGCTCGGGCCGCAGTGTGCGGCGAGGGCCTTGCTTGATCACGAAGGGCAAGATGACGACGAGAGCCGCGGCGCTGCGCAGCACAAGAACCTGCCCGACCGTATAGGTCGCGACCAACCATTTGCCCATCACGTCGTTGAGCGAGAACAGCAGGATGCCGAGGAGCATCATGGCGATGCCGGCGAGCGAGGCGTTGCGGGAGGTCATGCTGCGGAGGGCTGGCTTCAGAAGGGGCGGAACCTCTCGCTCAGTCCGACGCCGGAGGCAATCCTGCATCGCAGCATGCCGAGGGTGAGTCTATAATTTAAGAATTTACTTAATTAAGTAGATACGCAATGATCTGGTCATGGATCGTTTCTCCGCCCTTGCCGACCCGACCCGCCGCAGCATCGTGGAGATGCTGGCCGAAGGCGCGTTACCGGCAGGGGAGATCGGCGCACGGTTCAGTGCGAGCGCTCCGGCGATCTCCCAGCATCTGAAGGTGCTGCGCGATGCGGGGCTGGTGACGGTGGAGGTCCGCGGCCAGCAGCGGATCTACCGGCTGGACCCGGCGGGGCTCGATGCCTTCGACGCCTGGCTGCGCCGGGTGCGCCGCTTCTGGGGCCATCATCTCGATCTGCTGGAGCAGGAGCTGGCAAAGCCCGATTCAAGCGAGGGAGAAACGCGATGAGTGAGTACGGTATCGTTCTGGAAAGCGGAGCTGTGCGCTTCGAGCGTCTGCTGCCCGGCCCCATCGAGCGGGTGTGGGCCTACATTACCGAGGGTGGCAAGCGCTCCACCTGGTTCTGCGGCGGAGAGACGGAGCCGCGGGTGGGCGGCAAGGTCGCGCTCTTCTTCAAGCACTCGGAGATCACCGACGAGCGGCCGCCCGAGAGCGCCCGGAAGATGAATGACGAGGGATCGATGATGTCCGGGACGGTGACCGCCTGGGCGCCTCCCCATCGCTTCGCCTTCAACTGGGTCGGCATGGGCGAGCCGGATTCGGACGTCGAGTTCGAACTCTCGAAGGAGGGTGAGAAGGTGCGCCTCGTACTGACCCATCGCCGGCTCGCTACCAAGGCGCGGATGGCTATGGTTTCCAGTGGCTGGCACCTGCATCTGGGCCTGCTCGAAGATCAGCTGAATGGCGCAAAGCCTCGTGGCTTCTGGTCCCGGCACGAAGCGTTGCAGGCGGATTACGCCACAAGGCAGAAGGATCTGCCGGAGCCCCTGGCCTAGAACCCGCCGGCTTTGCGAGGATCGCCGTCATCCCGGCTCGAGCCCGGGGTGATGGCGCGCTTCCGCAGAAAACCGCAGGCTCTACAGGCTCGCCGCTGCTCGCGCCGCCTGGTCGTACTGCCCGGACAGCGAGCGCATCACGGCGGCGATCTCGGAGAGGCGGGCCGGATCGAGGCCGGTGGCGCGGACGGATTTGACCAGGAGCTGCTCACGGATCTGGGCATAGCGCCGGCAGGCTTCGCCGCCGGCGGGCGTGACCTCGACGGTTTTTTCCTTGCCCTTGCGACCACCGCGGATGAGCTTCAGCCGCTCCAGCTTCTTCAGCGAGTAATTCACGATATGCGTGTCCTCGATATTGAGGACGAGGCAGATGTCGGCGAGCCGCTTCGGCTTGCCGCGGTGATTGACGTTGTGCAGCACCAGCACGTCGAGCGGCGAGAGGTCCGGCACGCCAGCGGCCGCCATGCAGCGCACCATCCAGCGGTGGAAGGCGTGCACGGACATGCTGAGCGCGAATTCGTATTCCGACAGCGCCGGCAGTGCGCCTGACGCGAGATGGCCGGAGGAGACGATCGGGCCGAGGTCGTCGAGGTCTGGCTGCATCTCTTGTCCAACTGCACCTTTCAGTGACGAAAAAGGCGCGGGAGTTGGAATCCCGCGCCCTTTCTCAAAGGCCTGTAGCCTTACATCTTCTTGTAAGCGTCGATGATCGCCTGGCCGTCCGCGCCGGCCTTCTTCAGCCAGTCGCCGGTCAGGGTCTCGCCGGCCTTCTTGAAGCCGGCCGCAAGTTCGGCGCTCGGCGCCTGGACCTTCATGCCCTTGGCCTTGAGCTGGTCGAGATACCAGCCGGCCTTTTCCTCCCACATCTTCCAGCCGCGCGCTTCGGCGTCGGCCGAAGCCTTGAGGATGGCATCCTGCGTCGCCTTGTCGAGGCCGTTGAAGGCGGCCTTGTTGACGAAGGTCGCGTTCTTCGGGATCCAAGCCTTGGTGTCATAGAAGTGGGTCAGCGACTCCCAGACCTTGGAGTCGTAGCCCGTGCCGCCCGACGACATGAAGGAGTTGACGACGCCGGTCGCCAGGGCCTGCGGCAGTTCGGCGGCCTGGATCGTGACCGACTGCATGCCGAGCAACTCGCCAAGGCGTGTCGTGCCGACATTATAGGAGCGCCATTTCAGGCCCTTCATGTCCTCGATCGTGTTGATGTCCTTCTTGGCGTAGACGCCCTGCGGCGCCCAGGGGACCATGAACAGCAGCTTGACGCCCTGGCTGTCGAGCTTCTTCTCGACGGCGGCTTTCGAAGCGGCGTAGAGCTTCTTCGATTCCTCGAAGGAGGCGGCGAGGAAGGGCACGACGTCGATGCCGTAGACCGGATCCTCGTTCTCGTGGATCGACATCAGCACTTCGCCCATCTGGGCCTGGCCGGTCTGGACGGCGCGCTTGATCTCCGGCGCCTTGAACAGCGAGGCGTTGGCGTGGACGGTGATCGAGAGCTTGCCGCCGGTGGCCGCCTCGACGTCCTTGGCGAAGAGGACGAGGTTCTCGCTGTGCGGGTTGTCGGCCGGATAGGCGGCGGGCAGGTTCCACTTGGTCTGCGCCATGGTGCCGGTGGAAGCGAGAGCCAGCGTGCCGGCGGCGACGCCGATGGCGAGAAGGCCCTTCATGAACTGGTTGCGCGTCATCTGCTGTTTTCTCCGTTCCCTGTTGTTGATCTGTTTTACTGCGGCGGAAAGGCCATCTCCGGCAGCACCATCACGATCCATGGGAAGATCGTAATGATCGCGACGGCGGCGACCAGTAGAAAAAAGAAGGGAAGGGCGGCGAGCGCGACCGTGTTGGAATCCTTGCCCGACATCGTCTGCAGCACGAAGAGGTTGAAGCCGACCGGCGGCGAGACCTCGGCCATCTCGACGATCAGCACGAGGAAGATGCCGAACCAGACGAGGTCGAAGCCGGCGGCCTTGATCATCGGCAGCACGATCGCTGTCGTCAGCACGATCATCGAGATGCCGTCCAACGCCGTGCCGAGGATGATGTACATCACCGTCAGCGCCGCGATCAGCGCGTAGGGCGAGAGGTGGAGCGAGTCGACCCAGGCGGCCAGCGCCAGCGGGATGCCGGTATAGGCCATCGAGGTCGACATGAACGAGGCGCCGGCCAGGATCAGCATGATCATGCCGGTGATGCGCGTCGTGCCCATCACGCTCTGCCAGAAGGCTTCCTTCGTCAGGGTGCCCGACCACCAGGCGATCCCGAAGGAGCCGAGCACGCCCCAGGCGGCGCATTCCGTCGCCGTCGCCCAGCCCAGCAGCAGCGAGAGGAAGACGAGCGCGATCAGCAGCATGCAGGGGATGAGCTGAGCGGATTCCCGCATCTTCTCGCGGAAGCTCATCTTCGGCTCCTTCGGCGGAGCCTGGTCCGGGTGCAGCATGTGCCAGACCGCGATGTAGCCGGAATAAAGCACCATCACGAGCAGGCCGGGCAGGAAGCCGGCGAGGAAGACCTGGATGATCGAGACGTTGGCCGCCACCGCATAGACCACCATGGTGATCGAGGGCGGGATCAGGATGCCGAGCGTGCCGGCGCCGGCAAGGGAGCCGAGCGCGAGCTTCTCGTTGTAGCCGCGCTTCTTGAGCTCGGGCAAGGCGATCTTGGCGACGGTGGCGCAGGTCGCGGCTGAGGAGCCGGAGACCGAGCCGAAGATGCCGCAGGCCAGCACGTTGACATGCATCAGCCGCCCGGGGAGCCAGTTCAGCCAGGGGGCAAGGCCGCGGAACATCTCCTCGGAGAGCTTGGTCCGGTAGAGGATCTCGCCCATCCAGATGAAGAGCGGCAGGGCGGCCAACGTCCAGGAGGCGCTGTTGCCCCAGATCGTGGTCGCCAGCACAGCGCCGGCCGGGATGCCGCCGGCGACGAACTGCATCGCCACCCAGCCGCAGGCCATCAGCGAGATCGCGATCCAGACGCCGCCGGCGAGGAAGACGATCAGCAGCAGGAGCAGGAGCCCCGAAATTTCGATCATCGCCATGTGTCAGACTCCGCTCGCCATGGCGCGCTCGACGATTTCCTCGTCGGACTGCGCGGGCGGCTTCTCGTAGCGCGGCTCCTGCCGGCGCAGCACGACGTGGACGAACTCGTCGACGAAGGCGATGAAGAGGATGACCAGCCCGCCTGAATAGCCGAGCTGCGGGATCCACATCGGCATCGCGACGACGCCGCCGGCGATGTCGTTGAACTCATAGGACTGCCAGGTCATGACCACGGCGTGCCAGGCGAAGAAGCCGACGAAACCGAGGCCGAGCACCAGCGAGAACACCTCGAAGCACCAGCGCGTCTTGCCCTTGAACCGGTCGATCAGCAGGCCGACGCGGATCATGTCGCCGGATTTGAAGGTGTGGGCGAGGCCGAGGAACGCCATCGCCGCCATGCACCAGGAGGCGAAGTCATCGCCGGCCGGAATATTGAAGCCGACCTCGCGTCCCAGCGAGAGGCTCATCATCAGCACGAAGATGACCACGAGGAAGAAGCCGGCGGCGTAGCCGGCCCAGAGATAGAGAGCGTCGAGTGCGCGGCGGATCATGCGATGCGCCCTTCCCAAAGGTCTGCGGCGCCGGCGCGCCCGGTTGTCAGGAGAGCTCGCATTCTTGCATCCTCCACTTCAGGCTAGCCCGGCCCCTCAGCCATGTTCCAGCCACAATCGCGATGGTAGCCGGCGAAATCGCCTTGTCAATAAGTCATCGACGATTTATCGATGAAACGTCAACATAGATCGCTCCGACCGCGGGGCGGACGGAGGAGGGGACTTCCATGTCGGCGCATTGGGACTTCTGGATCGATCGCGGCGGCACCTTTACCGACGTTATCGGCCGCGATCCGGCTGGCAAGCTTCATGCCAGAAAGCTGCTTTCCGAGAATCCAGGCGCCTATCGCGACGCGGCTGTGCAGGGCATCCGGGATCTCATCGGGCTGAAGGCGGGCGAGGCGATCCCGGTCGCGACCATCGGCGAAGTCCGCATGGGCACGACGGTTGCGACCAACGCGCTGCTGGAGCGCAAGGGCGACCGCACGCTGCTGGTGACGACCAAGGGTTTCCGCGATGCGCTGCGCATCGGCTACCAGGCGCGGCCGGACATCTTCGCCAAGGAGATCGTCAAGCCCGAGCAGCTCTACGAGGATGTCGTCGAGGTCGAGGAGCGCGTGCTGGCCGACGGGACGGTCGAGCGCGCGCCTGACGAGGCGGAGATCCGCGGGGCGTTGCAGGCGCAATACGACGCCGGCTTCCGCGCGCTCGCGATCGTCTTCATGCACGGCTATCGCTACCCGGCGCATGAGCAGGTCGCGGCCCGGGTCGCACGCGAGATCGGCTTTCCTCAGGTCTCGGTGAGCCACGAGGTCTCGCCGCTGGTGAAGCTCGTCGGGCGCGGCGACACCGCCGTGGTGGACGCCTATCTCTCGCCGATCCTTTCCCGCTACGTGAAGCAGGTTTCCGACGAACTCGACGTCGCCCGCACCGGCGCGCGGCTGATGTTCATGATGTCCTCGGGCGGGCTCACGGCCGCCGAGCTGTTCCAGGGCAAGGACGCGATCCTGTCCGGCCCGGCCGGCGGTGTGGTCGGCCTCGCCGAGACCGGCCGTTCGGCCGGCTTCGACAAGGTCATCGGCTTCGATATGGGCGGCACCTCGACCGACGTCGCGCATTTCGACGGCGAATATGAGCGCGCCTTCGAGACGGAGGTCGCGGGTGTGCGCATGCGCGCGCCGATGATGCTGATCCATACGGTGGCCGCCGGTGGCGGTTCGATCCTCCACTTCGACGGCTCGCGCTTCCGTGTCGGCCCCGATTCCGCCGGCGCCAATCCGGGTCCCGCAGCCTATCGCCGCGGCGGGCCGCTCGCGGTGACGGATGCGAACGTCATGGTCGGCAAGCTGATCCCGTCCTATTTCCCCGCCATCTTCGGGCCGGGACAGGACCAGCCGCTCGATGTCGAAGCGGTGCGGGCGAAGTTCGCGACGCTGGCAGCCGAGGTCGGCGACGGCCGCTCGGCCGAGGAGGTCGCGGACGGTTTCATCCAGATCGCCGTCGCCAACATGGCCGAGGCGATCAAGAAGATCTCGGTGCAGCGCGGCTATGACATCACCCGCTATGCGCTGAACTCCTTCGGCGGTGCCGGCGGCCAGCATGCCTGCCTCGTGGCCGATGCGCTCGGCATCAAGACGGTGCTGCTGCACCCCTTCTCCGGCCTGCTTTCGGCCTATGGAATGGGTCTTGCCGAGATCCGCTCGACACGCACCGCGGCGCTCGATGTCGCGCTCGACGACAAGGCCAAGGCCGCGATCGATGCCGTGGCCGGGAAGCTCGGGGCCGAGACGCGCTCGGAGGTCGCAGGGCAGGGCGTGACTGAGGCCGACATCGCCATCCATGTCCGTGCCCATATCCGTTATGCCGGCACCGATACCGCCATCGCGATCGCAGCCGGCGAGGCGCAGGCGATGAAGAGCGCCTTCCAGACCGCGCACAAGGCGCGCTTCGGCTTCATGGACGAGAGCAAGGCGCTGGTCGTCGAGGCGGTCGAGGTCGAGGCAGTCGGCGGCGGTGCGAAGTTCGAGGAGGCTTCCGCGGCCGAGCAGACGGGCGGGCCGACTGCGGCCGAGCGCACGCGGCTGTTCTCGAAGGGGCAGTGGCACGATGCCGCTGTCGTCCGGCGCGAGGCCATCGAGCCCGGCCAGAGCGTGGCGGGCCCCGCCATCATTATCGAGCCGAACCAGACGGTCGTGGTCGAGGAGGGCTGGAGCGCGAAGCTGACGGCGAAGGACCATCTCGTCCTCGTCCGAGTGAAGGCACTGGTCCAGCAGGCGGCGATCGGCACCAAGGCCGACCCGGTCATGCTCGAGATCTTCAACAACCTGTTCATGTCGATCGCCGAGCAGATGGGCGTGACGCTGCAGAACACCGCCTATTCCGTGAACATCAAGGAGCGGCTCGACTTCTCCTGCGCCGTCTTCGACCAGACCGGTGCGCTCGTCGCCAACGCGCCGCATATGCCGGTGCATCTGGGCTCGATGGACCGCTCGGTCGAGACCGTGATCGCCAACAATCCGGTGATCAAGCCGGGCGACGTCTACACGCTGAACGCGCCCTATAATGGCGGCACGCATCTGCCGGACATTACGGTCTGCACGCCAGTCTTCGACGATCAGGACAAGGAGATCCTGTTCTGGGTGGCGAGCCGCGGCCACCATGCCGATGTCGGCGGCACGGCGCCGGGCTCGATGTCGCCGCTGGCGACGAACATCGAGGAGGAAGGCGTCTATATCGACAACTTCAAGATCGTCGATCAGGGCCGCTTCTGCGAGGAGGAGCTGGTCAAGGTGCTGACCGGCGCGCGCTATCCGGTGCGCAACGTCGTGCAGAACGTCAACGACCTGAAGGCGCAGATCGCGGCCAACGAGAAGGGCGTGGCGGAGCTGCGCAAGATGATCCGCTCCTTCGGGCTCGATGTCGTGCAGGCCTATATGGGCCATGTGCAGGACAATGCGGCGGAGAGCGTGGCGCGCCTGCTGGCGAAGCTGCACGACTGCGAATTCACCTATCCGATGGATCAGGGCTGCGCGATCAAGGTGAAGATCACCGTCGATCGCGAAAAGCGCGAGGCGACGGTCGATTTCACCGGCACCTCCGAGCAGCGGCCAGACAACTTCAACGCACCGGCGCCGGTCACGCGTGCAGCCGTGCTGTATGTCTTCCGCGTCATGGTCGATGACCACATCCCGATGAATGCGGGTTGCCTACGTCCGATCAGGATCGTGGTGCCGGACGGCTCGATGTTGAGCCCGCGTTATCCGGCCGCGGTGGTGGCGGGCAATGTCGAGGTGTCGCAGGCCGTGACGAACACGCTGTTCGGAGCGCTCGAGGCGATGGCCTGCTCGCAGGGCACGATGAACAACCTCACCTTCGGCAATGACGAGTACCAGTATTACGAGACGATCTGCTCGGGCTCGCCGGCCGGGCCGGGCTTCAACGGCACTTCGGGCGTGCATGTCCACATGACGAACTCGCGCCTGACCGATCCCGAGATCCTGGAGACGCGTTTTCCGGTCGTGCTGGAGGATTTCCACATCCGGCTCGGCTCCGGCGGCAAGGGCGAGTGGAGCGCGGGCGACGGCACCAGCCGCACCATCCGCTTCCTCAAGACGATGGATTGCGCGATCCTGGCCTCGCATCGGCGGGTGCGGCCCTTCGGCGTCAAGGGCGGCGAGGCGGGCGAGCTGGGGCGGACGCTGGTGCGCAGGCTCTCCGGCGCTGTCGAGGAGCTTCAGCCCTCCGACCAGACGCTGCTCGAAGTCGGCGAGGCGGTGACGGTGATCACGCCGACGGCCGGGGGGTATGGAAAAACGAAGGGCTGATCATCCGAGATCCGTCAGGCCACAATTCTGGCATCGCGGCATCCGAACCCCAAGAAGGGGTGCCGCGAGCCGAGGCGCGAAAAGCGCATCACGAAAGAATGAAATCCCGGATCGCCTGTAGAGCCGCCTTGTGATCGTCAGCCATGAGGCCATGGCCGCACTCACCAAAGCGGGCGAACTGCACGAGTTCGCGGGGGAGGCTCGTTGCGATCGTTTCGCTGAATGCAATCGGCGTGATCGGATCCTTGTCACCCGCCATGACGAGGACCGGGCATGAAATTCCGGTGAGCTCCTCGCGAAAGTCGAAGCGGCCATGCTCGTTATGGGGGCCGTTGAAGTGCACCCCGGTCTCGTTGCGCGTAATGGCGCGGGTCATCCACGATCTGTCCTGTGCCTTCGGACGCGCCGAATAGAGCGGAACACAGATATCCCGATAGACCGCGCGCGTCGCATCAGATGGGGCCGACCAATAGGCTTGGGCGGCAACTGCCGCCTCCGCGCCACCGAAGCGCTCGAAGGCCTCGTAAATCTGCTGAAAATCGACTTTGGCAGCGGTGCTGACCAGGATGAGCTTTGCAGGGTGGGCGGAATGCCGTGTGGCATAGGCCTGCGCGACGAAGCCGCCGAAAGACGTTCCCAGCACGATCGGCTTGTCTATGCCGAGCGCGTCGCAGAGGCCTTTCACGTCATCGCCCCATTGCGCCAGCGTCCAGCGCTTATGCGGTCCGTCCTCGCTCCGGCCACAGCCCCGATGATCGTAATAGACGATCTGGCAGATGTCGCTCAGTGCGGAGAAAACCGGCTTGTAGAAGCTGTGGTCGCCGCCGGGACCTCCGTGCAGGAGCAAAAGCGTCGGCTTTTGGCGCATCCGCGGTCCGTCCGGAACGAGGCCCGCTCCTTCGATGTCGACATAGAGTCGTACACCGTTCACTTTCACGTACATGCGATCCCCTGCGGTTCCGTCAGCGTCCGGCTCTGTCGAGGAACGCCGTCAGCCGTTCGAGCGCTTCGCGGCCCGGGGAGCCGTCGAGGTCGAACTGGTATTCGTGCGGGAGCTTGGGCTCGTGCTCGGGTGGGAAGAACAGCGTGTCGACCCTGACACCGCGATCCCGTAGGGCCTGCGCCATTACCACCGATTGCGGCGCGAACGGATCGCCGTTGCCGACAGAGATGAAGCTCGGCGGGAAGGCCTCCGTCACGTAACGCGGGATGGCCGCTTGCGTGATGCGCTCGTTTTCCAGCGGATTCGCCGAGCCGAAATAGGCGAAGAGCACGGCGCGGACGAAGCCACCGAAGGGGCCGGTCAGCTCGACGGCCGTGGGGTCGAACGGGCCGCAGAAGAGCACGACGCCCTTCAGAGTGGCGGGGACGACAGCGGGCTTCAGGCCGATCAGCGCCGCATAGTCCACGCCGGTCAGGCCGGCGGCGAGCTGGGCGGCGATGTGGGCGCCAGCGGAATCGCCCGCGAGCACGATGCGCTCCGGATCGAGGCCGAGGCGCCGACCTTCCCGCTGCAGAAAGCCGAGCGCGGCGTTCGCCTGCATGACAGGGCCGGGATAGAGGCCGGTCGGCGCGCGGGTATAGCCGACCGCGACGGTGGCGTAGCCGCGCCCGGCGAGGAGCTTCAGATAGGGCGCGACGTCCTCCTTGTCTCCGGCGACGAAGCCGCCGCCATGGATCCAGACGATGGTGGGCTTGCCCGGCTGCAGACCTCCCTGCGGCAGATAGATATCGAGCTTCTCCTCTGCGGCCTGGCCATATGCGATGTCGCGCTGCTCGCGGATGCCGGCGGGGACGTGAGGGGCGAGCGCTGCAGTAGTCCGGTCGGCGCCGTAGCCGAAGGCGAGGCGGATCAGCAGGGCCGAGGGCCAGGGCGACAGGGCGAAAGCGCCGTAACCCACCAGCGCAAGGCACAGGCACAGAAGGAGAATCCGGGTGGCGCGCGGCTTCATGCCGCAAAGCTAGGCTGCCGTTCGGCGCGGGGCAATCGGGGTCGACGCCTCCATTCGTCCGCGCCTCGAGGCAAGCGGGTTCTGAATAACCGGCTAAGTGACTGAATTTGTTATGCACTGACGCGCGAGCGTTAACCTCCTGTTCGTTCGTGCCTGCAAGAAGAGCGCGGGCTATCGAACGGTGACTATGATGCGGCGACTGGGACTGACGGCGAAGATCATGTTGCTCTTCGCGCTCCTCGGTCTCGCGGGCGCACTCGGCCTCGTCAGCGCGTTGCGTGGCTTCGACGAGGCGCGCAGCATCGACGCATCGGCATTCTCGGCGCTCGAGCTCGCCAGCAGTGCGTCGCTTCTCTCCAGCCGCGTCGCATCGACCGCCTTGCTCAGCCGCATCGAGCCCGACGCGCCGACGCGGGAGATCGAGGCGGTGCTCGATCGGCTCGACGCCTCGATCGAGCGCGTGGATTCGGCGCGTGGGCACCTGATGTCCGCGCTGCCGCAGAGCCTGCGCGAAGCCAATCCGACCCTGGAAGCGCGCATCCGGACTTTCCTCGATTTTCAGCGCGGCATCGTCGAGATCGGGCGGCGGGTTTCCGCCAAGGCGGCGCTCCTCGAGGCCGGAGCGGAGGATGCGCGCGTCAATGTCGAGCAGATCGTCGCGACGACGTCCGGCTTGCGCGACGAGCTGGCGCGGATTGCCGCGCGAACCACCGGCCGCGCCAGCGAGCGCGCGGAAGCCGTGCGGCTGCGCACTACGCTGTTAGCATTGCTGCTGCCGCTGGGCGGCGGGCTCGCGGCCCTGCTGTTGCTGCGCAGCCATCTGACCCGGCCGCTGCGTGATCTCATGGAGGCTATACGGCAGACGACCTCCTCGAACGAGGTCATTGCGATTCCCCATAGCGGGCGTGCGGACGAGATCGGGCAGCTCGCTCGCGTCGTGCGGGAACTGAACGAGGTGCGCGCGACGCTGGTGACGCGCGAGGCGGAGGCCGGGGACGCACGCCGCCTGCAGCAGTCGCGCAGTAATGAACTGGCGCGCATCGCAGACGAGTTCGAGGCGCGCCTGGGAATGCTGCTCGGCGAGATCGGCAAGGCCAGCGAAGTGCTGCGGCACGCGCTCCAGGATTCGGCGGTGCGGGTGCACCAAGTCTCGAAGAGCACCGAGATCGCCGCGGCGTCCGTCGAGGGGGCGGAGGCCGAGGCGCATCGAAGCAGCGAAGCGGCCTCCCGGATGGAGGAGGTCATCCTCCAGATCAATGGAGAGGTGCGCCGCGTCTCGGAGACGGCGTCGGCCGCAACGCGGGAAGCCGCCGGCACCCATGAACTCGTCACGCGCCTGACCGAGAACGCGGCCCAAATCCGCGATGTCGTCGGCATCATCGAGGCGGTGGCACGCCAGACCAATCTGCTGGCGCTCAACGCAACGATCGAGGCCGCCCGCGCGGGGACGCATGGCAGGGGCTTCGCCGTGGTGGCGGCCGAGGTGAAGACGCTCGCCAATCAGGCGGGCGAGGCTGCGTCGCGCATCGTCGGCCGGATCGCGCAAGCGGAGGAAGCACTTTCGCATGCCGCCGAGGCCGTCTCCGCGATCGGCACCAGCGTCGCCGCCGTCGAGCAGACCGGTACCGAGATCGCGACCATGGTCGGATCGCATGTCGAGCTTCTGGGCTCGCTCGGCGATACAGTGGCGCGCATTTCGGATGTCACGGGAACGGCGGCGATGGCCATGGCCGAGATCGCGGAAGCCAATCTGCAGACCGTCGGGCAGGCGGAAACCGGGGCTGCGAGTGCCCGCGAACTCGACCAGCGGATCAGCGCGCTGCAGGCGGAGGCCGGCGCCTTCGTTCAGCGGCTGCGGGCCGCCTGACGAGAGACCGCGTTACGGCGCTTGCCAAGGCGCTGCGACTCTGCCCCATCTGCAGGATGCCATTCCTCGCGAGTCCCGGACGATGAGCTGGTCACCCCAGCAGGACGCGGCGCTGACCGCCGTGGCGCGCTGGCTGCAGGCCGGCGAGCCGCAGCTTTTCCGCATGTTCGGCTATGCCGGCACCGGCAAGACGACGCTCGCGCGCCATATAGCCGAGGCCGTCGACGGCGAGGTCGTCTTCGCCGCCTATACCGGCAAGGCCGCGCTGGTGCTGCGCAACAAGGGCTGCCATGGCGCGCAGACGATCCATTCGCTGATCTATCGCTCGCGCGGCGTCGAGGAGGAGAGCCCAATCTTCGCTCTCAACCGCGAGAGCGCCGCGGCCAAGGCCAAGCTGATCATCATCGATGAGTGCTCGATGGTCGACGAGGAGCTGGGGCGGGACCTGCTCTCCTTCGGCACGCCGGTGCTGGTGCTGGGCGATCCGGCGCAGCTGCCGCCGGTGAAGGGCGGCGGCTTCTTCACCGAGCAGGAGCCGGACGTGATGCTGACCGAGGTTCATCGCCAGGCGGCGGACAACCCGATCGTGCGGATGTCGATGATCGTGCGTGAAGGCGGCCGGCTCGATTATGGCGATTACGGGCCCAGCCGCGTGATCCGGCGCGGGGACATCAATCCCGAGACCGTCATGGGTGCCGACCAGGTGCTGGTCGGCATGAACAAGACGCGGCGCAACTACAATGCCCGCATCCGCCAGTTGATGGGCCGCACCGACAACAGCCCCGTCGCCGGCGAGAAGCTGGTCTGCCTGCGCAACGACAAGAGTAAGGGCCTGCTCAACGGCGGCGCCTGGATCGTGCAGGAGATCAAGACCTCGAAGAAGGGCCTCGTCACCATGCGCGTGACGCCGGAGGACGACACCGATGCCAAGGCTGTGAAGGTCTCGGTCATGCCCAATTTCTTCGACGGGACCGAGGACGAGGTGCCCTGGGAACTGCGCAGGCACACCGACGAGTTCACCTTCGGCTACGCGCTGACGGTGCACAAATCGCAGGGCTCGCAATGGAACGACGTCGTGCTCTTCGACGAGAGCTTCGCTTTCCGCGAGCATCGCGCGCGCTGGCTCTATACCGGGCTGACACGCGCGGCGGAGACGATCACGGTGGTGGTGTGAGGAGAAGGCCCGGGCATGCCGACCAGCGAAGCCGATATCGTCGTTCTCGGTGCGGGGCATAACGGGCTGGTCTGCGCCTGGTATCTCGCCAAGGCGGGGCTGAAGGTCACTGTGCTGGAGCGGCGCGGGGTCGTCGGCGGCGCGGCGGTGACGGAGGAGTTCCATCCGGGCTTCCGTAACTCGACCGCGAGCTACACGGTCAGCCTGCTGCGCCCGGAGATCATCCGCGAGATGGAGCTCGCGCGGCATGGCTTGAGGGTCGTCGAACGCCGGCTTTCGAATTTCATGCCGCTGCCGGATGGCGGCTATCTCGCTGCCGGCGCGGGGCGGACCCAGGCCGAAGTCGCGAAGTTCTCCGCCACCGATGCCGAGAGGCTGCCGGCCTATGAGGCGCGGCTGGAAGCCGTGGCTTCCGTGCTGCGCGAACTCGTGCTGCAGGCGCCGCCCAATGTCGGCGATGGCGGTTGGCTCGCCGCGCTGCCGGAACTCCTCGCCGCGGGCAAGATCGGAAAGCGGCTTACAGAGCTCGATACGACCGCGCGGCGGGACCTGCTCGACCTCTTCACCAAATCCGCGGGGGACTGGCTCGATGGCTGGTTCGAGAGCACGCCGATCAAGGCGCTGTTTGGCTTCGACTCCGTCGTCGGAAATTATGCCAGCCCCTATACGCCGGGCTCGGCCTATGTGCTGCTGCACCATGTCTTCGGCGAGGTGAACGGGAACAGGGGCGCCTGGGGCCACGCCATCGGCGGCATGGGCGCGATCACGCAGGCGATGGCCAAGGCCTGCGCCGAGGCGGGCGTGGACGTCCGGTTGGAGGCGCCGGTCGCCGAGGTGCTGACTGAAGGTGGGCGCGCTGTCGGTGCCGTAACGGAGGCGGGAGACGTCGTGCGGGCCAAGGCCGTGGTCTCCAACCTGCACCCGCGCCTGCTGTTCGGAAAGGTCGATCCGGCGGTGGTTCCGGCGGATTTCCGCGAGCGCATGGGACGCTATGCTTCGGGCTCGGCGACGTTCCGCATGAATGTCGCGCTCTCGGAGCTTCCGCGCTTCACGAGTCTTCCTGAATCCGGCGACCATCTCACGAGCGGCATCATCATTGCGCCGAGCCTGGCCTATATGGACCGGGCGCATGCGCAGGCGCGGCTCGACGGCTGGTCGCGGGAGCCGATCGTCGAGATGCTGATCCCCTCGACGCTGGACGATACGCTTGCCCCGCCTGGCCGGCATGTCGCGAGCCTGTTCTGCCAGCATGTCGCACCCGTGCTTCCAGACGGGCTCAACTGGGAGGACTGCCGCGAGACGGTCGCCGATCTGATGATCGACACGGTCGAGCGACATGCACCCGGCTTCCGCGCCTCGGTAATCGGGCGGCTTGCGCTCGGCCCGGCCGATCTGGAGGCGCGCTTCGGGCTGATCGGCGGCGACATCTTCCACGGCCGGCTGACTCTGGACCAGCTCTTCTCGGCGCGGCCGGTGCTTGGCCATGGCGACTATCGCATGCCGGTGCCGGGGCTCTATCTCTGTGGTTCCGGCGCCCATCCGGGCGGCGGTGTGACCGGTGCGCCGGGGCGCAATGCCGCCATGGCGGTGCTGGCCGACCATCGTCGCCAGCGCCTGCGCTGACGGGGGCTCCGCTCTTTCGCCATTTTCCTGCGGCTCACTGCCGCAGGCGACGATAGGCGAACGGGACTATGCGATGGCGACCCCAGGCGATTTGCGTGCCGGTTCCGTTGGCCTGCAGCGTTTCGGACTAGGCTTTGCCGCAGGGCAGAGCGATGCGATCCGGGCCGAGGCGCGCGACAGGATGCTGGCCGACATCGCGGCCGGGCCACCGGCGCAGCCTGCCGGGGTTGCTTATTCCGGTGCGGCCGAGATCGGCCGGGTGCTCTATGCCTTCGAGGACCGCGTCAAGCTGGAGCGGGAGACGAAGCGGTCCGCCGCCGCGCAGCCCGGCATGCAGCTTGCCAATGCCATGCCCGCCGACGGCAAGGCCCCGGCTCCGCAGCCTCAGAACCAGATGGCCGAAACGCCCAAGCCGGCGCCGAACGAGCCGGAGCTGCCCTTCCGCACCTATCGCGATGAGGTGAAGGCGCGGGTCGATCTGGCGCTCGCGGCCGATACGGGCCTCAGCGAGCGCCTGACAATGTTCTGGGCGAACCATTTCTGCATCGGGGCGACCAAGAGCAATATCTGCCGGATCATGGCCGGCGCCTATGAGCGCGAGGCGATCCGTCCGCATGTCTTCGGCCGGTTCGAGGACATGCTGATCGCGGCCGAGAGCCATCCGGCGATGCTCGATTTCCTCGACAACCGGCTTTCGATCGGCCCGAATTCGTCCGCGGGCCGACGCCGCGGACGCGGGCTCAATGAGAACCTGGCCCGCGAGATCCTGGAGCTGCACACGCTCGGCGTCTCCGGGGGCTACACGCAGGCCGATGTCACCAATCTCGCCCGCATCATCACCGGTTGGACCGTGGTGGGGCGGGAGGCCGTGCTCGGCTTTCCCGGCTCCTTCGCCTTCAATGCCGGGCTGCACGAGCCGGGCGTGACGCCATTGCTCGGCCGGCGCTACGATCAGCCCGGGCGCGCGCAGGGCGTCGCTGCCCTGATCGACCTCGGCCGCCATCCCTCGACCGCCCGGTTCATCGCGACCAAGCTCGTGCGCCATTTCGTGGCCGACGATCCGCCGGCGCAGCTGGTCGATCTGCTCAGCGCCACGTTCCGCGACAGCGGTGGTGATCTGGCCGCGGTCTATCGCGCCCTGATCGGCAGCGACGCGGCCTGGAAGGCGCCGGCGACCAAGCTGCGCTCGCCGCAGGAGTTCATGCTCGGCGCCTATCGGGCGACCGGCATTAAGCCGAATTTCGGGCAGATCCTTGGCCCGCTCGGTGCGATGGGGCAGCCTTTCTGGCAGCCCTCGGGCCCCAATGGCTATGCCGATACGAATGCCGTCTGGGCCTCGGCCGAGGGCATCAAGACCCGCATCGACGTGGCGGCAGGCTGGGGGCGGCAGGCGGCGAACAGCGCGCCGGACCCGCGCCGGCTGACGGACGAAATCCTCGGCCCGCTTCTCTCGCCCGAGACGAAGCAGGCCGTGGCTCGGGCCGAGAGCAAGCCGCAGGCGATCGCGCTGATGCTGATGTCCCCCGAATTCCAGCGGAGGTGAAGCCATGGATCATCGCGACGATGACGATTGCGAACGGATGACGCCGTCGCGGCGCGCTGTTCTCGGTGCAGCCGGCGCGCTCTTCGCCTGGTCCTTCGTGCCGAAGACGGCCTATGCGGCTCCGGGCGCACGCGATCCGCGCTTTCTCGTCGTCGTGTTGCGCGGCGCGCTTGACGGGCTCTCCGCCGTGCCGCCGATCGGGGACCCGGCCTATGAAGCTCTGCGGGAGGGCATTGCGCTCGGCAGAGACGGTGCGGATGCGGCCCTGCCGCTCGACGGGTTCTTCTATCTGCATCCCGCGATGCCCAATCTGGCGCGGCTCTATCGCAGCGGACAGGCGGCCATCGTCCATGCGGCGGCGACGGGCTATCGCGAGCGCTCGCATTTCGACGGGCAGGATGTTCTGGAGAGCGGCCAGCCGGGGGCAGGGCGGACCGAGAGCGGCTGGCTCAACCGCCTGATCGCCAATCTGCCGGCCGGTGAGGGCATTTCGCGGAAGGGTGTGCTCGGCGTCGGCGTGGTGCCGCCGCTGGTCGTGCGTGGCGAGGCGCCGGTGCTGGGCTGGGCGCCGCCACGCATGGCGCGGGCAGGCGTCGACCTGACGATGCGGCTGTCGGATCTCTACGGGCAGCGCGATCCCGGATTGGCGCGGGCGCTGGCGCAGGCGATCGAGACCGAAGGGCTGGCGCAGCGCCGCGGCATGGCCGGCGAGCAGAAGGGCGGCGGTGGGCCGGACTCCGCGGATGGCATGCGGCGCATCGCCGAGGGCGCGGCGGCGCTGGTCGGTGCCGATGACGGGCCGCGCATTGCCGCGCTCGCCTTCGAAGGATGGGACACCCATGCCAATGAAGGCGGGGCCAAGGGCAGGCTCGCCAATCTGCTCGGCGGCTTGGACGGCGCGCTCGCGACCTTCGAGCAGGGTCTGAAGCCCGTCTGGAAGGACACGGTGGTCATGGTGGTGACGGAGTTCGGACGAACCGCGGCGGTCAATGGCACGACCGGGACCGATCATGGCACCGGCACGGTGGCCTTCCTCGTCGGGGGGGCGGTCAGGGGCGGACGCGTGATCGCGGACTGGCCGGGGCTGAGGGCCGAGCACCTCTACGAGAACCGCGATCTCAAACCCACGACCGATATCCGTGCCATCGCCAAGGGCGTGGTGGCCGATCTGTTCGGGTTGTCGGGGCCTGTTCTGGCTGAGAAGGTGTTTCCGGATACCGGCGGACTTGCCCCGATGTCCGGGCTCATCGCCTGAAGACGGCGTCCAGCCGCGCGGCGCGGCCGCGCATTCTGAAACGGGCCAGGTGCAAGCGATCGCGCCATGTCACCGGGCTGGCCTTGGCGAGCGCGCGTGCGAGGATGGTCGCGGCCTCCTCGAAGCGGCCCGCGTCGCGGAGGGCGTTCGACCAGACCCGCAGTATCGCCGGATGATCTTGCGTCAGCGCGACGGCACGCTCCAGTGCGGCGAAGGCTTCCTCGGTCCGGCCGGCGAAGCGAAGCTGTTCGGCCAGCGTCACCCAGGTGAAATGCGCGGTGGGATTCAGAGCGAGGGCGCGGCGGGCGAAGGCTACACCGCGCTCCGGATTGCGCCGCCCTACGGCGCCGGCGAGCGCGGCGAAATAAGATGCAGAGTTCCGGCGGTGCTGGCGCGCGGCCTGCGTCAAGGCGGCGAAATCAGTCTCTCCGGCGATGACGCCGAACGCCAGCGGGCGGAGCAGGCTGCACTCGGCGAGATAGCCGGTGGAGGGATGGCCGGAGAAGGGCAGGGCGATCCGGCTGACCGGCATTTCGCGCGCGATCAAGTCGACATGGCGACGGTCGAGCGCATGGGCGGGATCGTAGACGATGATCGCCGGAAGATCCGCCGGCAGCGGCCCGGCGAGCTCGGGCTGCCAGCGGTTATCGCGCAGGCTCGCGGCCCAGCGCCTGTCGAAATCGGCTTTGCCCGGGTGCAGGCTGTATTGCGGCGAGATCGCCAACGCAGCCGTCGCGCCGATCATCTTGCCGAAGCGCAAGGCGGCATAGCCGCCCATGCTGGAGCCATAGGCGAGCACGCGGCGATAGGGAGGGGTCGCTGCTGCGATCGCAGCGACCATCTCGCGCCATTCCGGCTCCTGGTACCAGGAATTGCGCCGGTTCACGACATGGATCGCGGGGAGACCAGCCTGCGCGAAGACGTCCTCGCCGAAGGCCGGACGATGGAGATCGGGATCATCCGTGAAGGAATCGAAGGTGACCACGCAATCCTCGCCCGGGCGCCGCGCTGCCTTGACCAGCAGGTTGCCCGAGCGAAAGAGGGTGTCGGTCACATCAAGCGTTCCGTGAACCGAGGCCTGCGCCTCAGGCCCATTCGCGCTGCTTGAGCTTTGCTTCGAAGGCGTCGATCTTCGCGCCCTTCTCCATCGTCAGGCCGATGTCGTCGAGGCCGTTGAGCAGGCAGTGCTTGCGGAAGGGGTCGATCTCGAAATTGATCGTGCCGCCGTCCGGGCCCTGGATGGTCTGGTTCTCGAGATTGACGGTCAGCGTCGCGTTGGAGCCGCGTGCGGCGTCGTCGAACAGCGCATCGAGCTGCTCGGGCGTGACCTTGATCGGCAGGATGCCGTTCTTGAAGCAGTTGTTGTAGAAGATGTCAGCGAAGCTCGTGGAGATCACGCAGCGGATGCCGAAGTCGAGCAGCGCCCAAGGGGCATGCTCACGCGAAGAGCCGCAGCCGAAATTGTCGCCGGCGACCAGGATTTCCGCCTTGCGATAGGCCGGCTGGTTCAGCACGAAATCCGGGTTCTCCGAACCGTCCTCCTTGTAGCGCATCTCCGAGAACAGCGCGGTGCCGAGACCCGTGCGCTTGATCGTCTTCAGATACTGCTTGGGGATGATCATGTCGGTGTCGACATTGACCACCTTCATCGGGGCAGGGGTGGAGGTCAGGGTGGTGAAGGGCTGCATGGCGATAACTCCGATGGGCCTTTGGGCGATGTTCTTGCGGTTGTGGCGGTGAAGCGTTTCAGAGCTGCGAGGTCAGCAGCTTGAAGCTGGCGAAGGCGAAGAAGGCAGCGAGGCAGGCCTCGGCCCGGCGGCGGATGCGGCGGTAACCCGCGATCATCGATGCCGTCGAGAACAGCACGGCATAGAACTGGTTGATCGCGAGCGAGATCAACAGGCAGCCGCCGATGATGGCGTAGAGCACGATTGGCGGCGTATCGGGCCGCAGGGCCAGCGCGATGATCGCCGTCCAGCTCAGGATCGCCTTCGGGTTGGTGATGTGCATGAGATAGCCGCGCAGGAAGGTGCGGCGTCCCGAAGCCGCCATTTTCACCGAAGGCATCTCGGCGCGCATCGCCGAGCGGGCCGAGCGCCAGGCGAGGAAGAGCAGGTAGAGGCCGCCGACGATCTTGATGGCATAGAGTGCGCCCGGATGGGCCACGATGATGCCGGTGACGCCGATCGCGGCCAGGATGCCCCATGTCAGGGAGCCGGCGGTAACGCCGAGCGCCAGGGTGGAGCCGGCGCTGCGGCCGCGCTCCATCGAGGTCGCCATGACCTGGAGATTGCTCGGACCGGGGCTCGCCACCGCCAGGATGAAGGCGGAATAGACCAGTATCAGGCCGGGCAGGTTGCGGATCAGCTCGTCCAGCATGATCTAGCGCTCCGCCTCGGCTTCGATGGCTTCCATGTCCTCGTCGGAGAAGCCGAAATGGTGGCCGATCTCGTGGACCATGACATGGGTGACGATGGCGCCGAGGCTCTCGTCGTTCTCTGCCCAGTAGTCCAGGATCGGCCGGCGATAGAGGTGGATGGTGTTGGGCATCTGGCCGGTCTGCGGGGCATAGCCCTGCTGCGGCAGGCCGACGCCGGAGAAAAGGCCGAGCAGGTCGAAGGGGCTCTCGGCCTCCAGCTCCTTCAGCACATCCTCCTCCGGGAACTCCGTGACGTTGAAGACGACATCGGCGCAGAGCGCGCGGAACTCCTGCGGCAGGCGATCGAACGCCGCCTGCGCCAGCAGTTCGAAAGCGTCCAGCGACGGAGCCTTGGCCCCGTCCCAGTCGATCTCCGTCGTCTTCGCCACCATGGCGTCCATATCCGTCACCAGAACTTCAGCTGATGGCCGAGCCACCAGCTCAGCACCACGACACCGATCAGCGAGAGGGACCGGCCGATGCGCCGACCCCAGAGTTCGATGCGGTCTCCCTCGGGCGCATCCGCTCCCGAGAAGTGCCCGGCCGCCCGGCCCATTGAGGAGCTGAGCAGGCTTTCGCTGTCGCGCTTGACCCGTTCCAGCGCCGCCTTGGATTCGGCGGCGCGGGCGGCTTCGCGGGGATCGCTCGACATGGTCCGCTCCCCGCTATTGCCGTTCAGCCCAGCGTGCGCACGTCGACGAAGTGGCCGGTCAGGGCCGCCGCCGCCGCCATCGCCGGCGAAACGAGGTGGGTGCGGCCGCGATAGCCCTGGCGACCCTCGAAGTTGCGGTTCGAGGTCGAGGCCGCGCGCTGGCCGGGCTTCAGCTGGTCGGGGTTCATGCCGAGGCACATCGAGCAGCCGGGCTCGCGCCATTCGAAGCCGGCGGCGAGGAAGATCTTGTCGAGGCCTTCCAGCTCCGCCTGCTGCTTCACCAGGCCGGAGCCAGGCACGATCATGCCGTAAGCGAGGCTCTCATGGATCTTCTTGCCTTCGACGATCTTCGCGACGGTGCGCAGATCCTCGATGCGGCCATTGGTGCAGGAGCCGATCCAGATCACGTCGAGCGGGATGTCGGTGATCTTGGTGCCGGCGGTCAGGCCCATGTACTCGAGCGCGCGCTTCTTCGAGGCGCGCTTGACCTCGTCCGCGATCAGCTCCGGATCGGGAACAGCTCCGGTGACCGAGATCACGTCCTCAGGGCTCGTGCCCCAGGAGACGATCGGCGGCAGGTTGGCGGCGTCCAGCCGGACGATGCGGTCGAAATGCGCGCCCTCATCGGTGTGCAAGGTCTCCCAGTAGCGCAGGGCCGCCTCCCAGGCGGCGCCCTTCGGCGCCTTGGGCCGGTCCTTGAGGTAGTCGAACGCCTTCTGGTCGGGCGCGACCATGCCGGCGCGGGCGCCGCCCTCGATCGACATGTTGCAGACCGTCATGCGGCCTTCCATCGAGAGGCCGCGGATGGCCTCGCCGGCATATTCGATCACCGAGCCGGTGCCGCCGGCGGTGCCGGTTTCGCCGATGATGGCGAGCGTGATGTCCTTGGCGCCGACGCCGGGCGCAGGCGTGCCGTCGACCTGGACGAGCAGGTTCTTCGCCTTCTTCTGGATCAGCGTCTGCGTGGCGAGGACGTGCTCGACCTCCGAGGTGCCGATGCCGTGGGCAAGGGCACCGAAAGCACCATGGGTCGAGGTGTGGCTGTCGCCGCAGACGATCGTCGTGCCGGGCAGAGTGAAGCCCTGCTCGGGGCCGACGATGTGGACGATGCCCTGGCGCCGGTCGAGCTCGTCGAAATACTCGACGCCGAACTCCTTGGCGTTCTTGGCGAGCGCCTCGACCTGGATGCGGCTTTCCTCTTCCTGGATGCCCTTCGAGCGGTCGGTCGTCTGGATGTTGTGGTCGACGACGGCGAGCGTCTTCTCCGGCGCGCGCACCTTGCGGCCGGTCATGCGCAGACCCTCGAAGGCCTGCGGGCTCGTCACCTCATGGACGAGGTGGCGGTCGATGTAGAGCAGGCAGGTGCCGTCATCCTGCCGGTCGATGACGTGGTCATCGAAAATCTTGTCGTAGAGCGTGCGGGGGCCGTTGTTGGCAGTCATGGCTTGAAGCCTCGGTCTTATGAAGTCTGTGTTGGGAACAGTGAAGCCGGCGCTTGGAGAGCCGGCTCGCAAAAACGGTTCGCCTGTCGCCGGCCGCGCTCGGGCGGCCGGTCTCAGGCGCCGGTAAGGCCTGCGGCGATCGACGCCGTGAAGCGGCCGAAGAAGCGCCAGGGCAGGCGGGCATGGTCATGCAGCGCGACAAAATCCTGCGTCGTCGGCAGGGGCGGCAGATGGCCCTCTCCCTGCACGGCGCAGAAGCGCTGGAACTGATGCACACGCGGCGACATGGCTACTGTGTAGCAGTTCCAATGAAGCCGGACAATCGAGCTCCGCACGCGTCCGTCACGCAGCCGTCATCCGCGTGGCGCGGAGGTGTCGACGCTGACGACGACCGAAAGGCCGGGTGCGAGGCGCTCGGCCAGCGGCTGGCCGGGGTCGATGGCGATGCGGACGGGCACGCGCTGAGCGATCTTGATGAAGTTGCCGGTCGCGTTGTCGGGCCGGATGACGCTGAATTCCGAGCCGGCGGCGGGCGAGAAGCGCTCGATATGGCCACTCAGCCTTGCGTGCTGCAGGGCATCGACCGTGAAGCTGACCGGCTGTCCGACGCGCAGGCCGGCGAGCTGCGTCTCCTTGAAATTGGCGATCAGCCAGAGCTGGTCGGGCACCAGCGCGACGAGCTGCGTGCCGGCAGTGACGTACTGCCCCAGCCGTGCGGAGACTTCGCCGAGGCGGCCGTCCTGCGGCGCGAGGATGCGGGTGTTCTGGAGATCGATCTCGGCGAGATGGACGGCGGCCTCGGCACCCTCGACCGCCGCCGCGAGCGACTGGCGGTTGACGATGGCGGTCTGCACATCCTGCCTTGCGACCTCGGCGGCGGCATTGCTTGCCGTGAGCGAGGCCCGGCCCTGGTCGAGCGCCTGCTGGCTCTGGTCCGTGCTGGTCTGGCTGACGACACCGCGCTCCCGCAGCGGCTCGATGCGGCCCCAATTCGCTTCGGCCGTGCGCAGCGCCGCCTCGGCGCTTGCGATGTTCGCCTCGGCGGCGCGAACGCGGGCTTCGGCAGCGGCGCGGGTCTGATCGGAATTGGCGAGGGTGGCGCGCTGCGCAGCAAGGCCGGCGCGAGCCTGCTCCAGTTTCTGCGCGTAGATGCGGTCGTCGATGCGCAGGAGCAAGTCGCCTCGCTTCACGACGGCGAAGTCCTGAACCGGCACCTCGGCGACGTAGCCGGCGAGCTGCGGGGCGATCACGGTGACCTGGCCGCGGACATAGGCGTTCTCGGTCGTTTCGATCGCGCTGGCGAAGGGCGGCAGCCGCCAAGCGTAGAGGATGACGGCAAGGCCGACGAGGCCGATGGCCAGCGCGACATAGGTGGAGAGAGAACGGAACAGGCGGGTCATGGATCTGTGCGGGTCAGGTTGCCGCGGGAACGGCGGGCGGGGTGGAGCGCGCCTTCAACTGAAGGAACGCGAGGTGAGCGAGAAGGCCGGCCAAAGCGAGCCCGGCAATCAGCGAGATCAGAAGGAAGGCGTCGTTATAGGCGAGCACCGTGGCCTCGCGGGTCGCCTGCTGGGCCAGGAGGGAAACGCCCTCCGCCCGGGTCAGCGTGGTGTCGGTCAGAACATGCGCATAGGGGCTGCCAAGCTGGCTGACGCGCTGGGCGACCAGCGGGTCGGACAGGGCGAAATGCTCGGCCAGCAGGTTGAAGTGAAAGGTCGTCCTCAGCGTGATGAAGGTGCCGAAGATCGCCGAGCCGAGCAGGCCGCCGATGCTCTGGGTGAAGAGGAAGACGGTGATGAAGCTCAGGATGTAGATCGGGCCGCGCGCGATCGCGCCGCCCAGCCCCTGCGCCATCGCCGCTGGCAGGAAGAGCCCGGAGCCATAGGCAACGAGCAACTGGCTCAGCCAGATGTCGTGCGGCCGGGTCAGGCTGGTGGCGCCGCTGTCGAGCCAGGCGCCAAGGCACACGCAGGCGAGCGCCGTTCCATAGAACCAGTTCTCGCGGCCGGGGCGCAGCAGCGCCGCGCAGGTGAGGCCGCCGGCGATGATGGCGGCCAGGATCACGGCGTAGAGCGACAAGGTCTGCTCGTTCTGGATGCCGAGCGCCTGGAAAAAGTTGGAGGCGCCGACCGTCTGCTCCGCCAGGACGACGCGCATCAGCAGCAGCGCGCCGGCGAAATGCAGGGTGGTCGGGCTGGTCAGCCAGCGAATGTCGATGAGCGGGCTGTCGCGATGCAGCTCGATGATCGCCGCCAGCGCCAGGCAGATCACTGCCACGGCCAGGAGCCAGCCGAGCCATGGCGCCTCGAACCACCAATAGATGCGGCCGAGGCTGAGCACGACGGCGATGCAGCCGAAGCCGATGGCGATCAGCAGATAGCTGACGATGTCGAAGATCCCGATCCATTTGATGCGGGGCGGTGTCGCCAGCGGCAGGGCGTAGACGAAGCCGAAGGCCAGCATGGCGAGCCCCGTCTCGAACAGGGTGAGCCCTTGGAAGCCGCTGAGATCGAGCAGCCATGGCGACATGAGCCGCGTCACCGGGATGCCCAGCGTGCTGTTGGTCAGAGCCAGCGAGAGGCCCACCGTGAGTTTCCGCGCCGGCGGCAGCGGCTCGATCATGTAGAAGAAGGCGAGGGACGACATCGGCGCGGCCGCCATGCCGCTCATGAAGCGCACCACGACGGCCGATGGCAGATCCCGGACGAAGAAGACGTTGAGCAGGGCCGCGAGGACGAAGCCGGCGAGGCTGATCTCAGCGAAGTTGCGCAGCCCGTACTGCATGCGGATCTTGATCAGCGCGATCGAGAGCGAAACGTTGGGCGCCATATAGGCGGCGATCAGCCAGTTCGTTTCGGCGAGGGTGGCGCCGAGCTCGCCCTGAATCTGGTAGATATTGGTGTTGACGATGTTCTGGCCGACCTGCTGCGTCATCGCGAGGGTGACGGCGGCCAGCATGTAGGCGAGCGCCCGCGGCACAGGCATGGTGAACCAGCCCGGCTCTGCTGGGGGCGACGGCGTGGCGGCTGGCGTGGAAGCGGGCATGCTCATGGGGCGGCCCTCCGCCCGGCAGCGATGTTACGCGAGGTCCGGCGCAGAACGTCGAGAGCTGCCTCTAGCTCGTGCGGCGCGATGCCGTGCAGGATGTCGGCTCGGAGCTCTGCTAGGAATGCCAGGATGTCCTGCGCCTGGGCGTGGGCGGTCTCGGTCAGGAACACGCGGCGGACGCGCCTGTCGCCATCGACGGCGCGACGTTCGACCATTCCACCGCGCTCGAGGCCGTCGACGAGGCGCACCAAGGTCGGCTGCTCGATGTCGAGCAGGTCTGCGAGATCGGACTGGATCGGGCCATCCTGCCGCGCGAGTTCCATCAGCACACGGGCGCGGGCGAGGGTGAGCCCCATATCGCGGACGCGCTTGTCGACGAGCGTCCTCAGCTTGCGGTTGACGGCCGCCAGTTCGATCGTGAAAGCAGCCTGGAGTTGAGCGAGATCCATAGGGTGAACATTGATAGCTTGCTAATTACTCATGTAGCTATATCCGTCGAAATTGCATGACAAGATCTATTTTGGTGTTCCGCTATGCGTATTTGGAATGCTTCGGCCAGGGCGCGGCCATAAAAAAACGCGGCCCTGAGGCCGCGTTTCAAATCCCTGAAGCTGAGGCTGCGGCTTACTTGCCGGCCTTCTCGCCCTTGGCCGGCTTGGCATCGACGCGCTCGGCGATGCGGGCCGACTTGCCGCGACGATCACGCAGGTAATAGAGCTTGGCGCGGCGCACCTTGCCCTTGCGGATGACCTTGATCGAGTCGAGGTTCGGCGAGAAGAGCGGGAAGACGCGCTCGACACCCTCGCCATAGGAAATCTTGCGGACGGTGAAGCTCTGGTTGAGGCCGCCGCCGTTGCGGGCGATCACGACGCCTTCATAGGCCTGGACGCGGCTGCGCTCGCCTTCCTTGACCTTGACGTTGACCTGCACGGTGTCGCCGGGCTGGAAAGCCGGAATGGCCTTGCCTTCGCTCAGCTTGGCAATCTGCTCGGCGTCGAGCTGCTCGATGATGTTCATGGGTCTCTCCATGGCCGTATTCGCGCGGAAGCGCGGGCTTTCGGCTCGCTGTTTTCAGTTGAGTGCGGGGCCATACAGGAGCGCGCCGCATTTGTCGAGCAGGAATGCCAGCAAAGCGCGCGGGCGACGGCGCGGCTTGGCGTGGACGGCGCCGGCATGCTTAGCCTTGGTGCAAAGCAAAGACGATATCGGGACGAAACGCCATGACCGAAACCGCCACCAAGACCGCCCTTATCACCGGTGCCGCGCGCGGCATCGGGCTCGCCACGGCCAGACGCTTCCTGGCAGAGGGCTGGCAGGTCGGGCTGCTGGACATCGACAGCGCCGGGCTGGAGAAGGCGGCAACCGAGCTCGCCGAACCGGAGCGGACGCTGGTGCTGCCCTGCGACGTAGCGTTTCCGGCGCAGCTCGAAGCCGCCTTCGCGGCCCTGAGCAAGCGCTTCGGGCGGTTGGATGCGCTGGTCAACAATGCCGGCACGGCGGTGTTCAAGCCGCTGCTGGAGACGACCCATGAGGAGTGGCAGCGCGTGCTCGCCGTCAATCTCTCCGGGCCGTTCATCGCGACGCAGCTCGCGGCGCCGCTGATGGCCGACAGCGGCGGCGGCGCCGTCGTCAACATCGCTTCCATCTCCGGACTGCGCGCCTCGACGCTGCGGGTCGCCTACGGAACCTCGAAAGCGGCGCTGATCCACCTGACCAAGCAGCAGGCGGTGGAACTGGCCGGGCTCGGCGTCAGGGTCAACGCCGTGTCGCCGGGGCCAGTCGACACCGCGATGGCGAAGGCTGTCCACAGCCCCGAGATTCGCGCCGATTATCGCGATGCCGTCCCGCTCGGCCGCTACGGGCTGGAAGAGGAGCTGGCGGAGTCGATCTTCTTCCTGTGCAGCGACAAGGCGAGCTACATCACCGGGCAGATGCTGGCCGTTGATGGCGGCTTCGATGCGGCCGGCATCGGGCTTGCAACGCTCCGGGGCGAGCGCCGCAACATCTGAGCGTCAGCGCCCCAGCAGGCCGGCGAGGGCATCCTCCAGCGTGACCAAGCCGCGTCGGGTTTCGCCGCGTTCGTCGAAGCCCGCGCGGCCAGCATTCATGGCGTCGTAGAGGCCGGCGAGTTCGGCGGCATAGCTCGGGCTCGTGCCCGCTGCGATCAGGCTGGGCTCCCAATCCTCACGCGGCGGCGCGACCGCCTGGACGGGCCGGCTCAGCAACTGCGCGAGGATCTGCGCGGCATCCTGCGGGGCGTATTCGGCGGGGCCCTTGAGATTGACGATGCGCTCGCCGGCGCCGGGACGGGCCAGCTCCAGGGCGGCCTGCCGGCCGACATCGCGTGCCGAGACCGTCTCGCCCGGGCGGTAGAGCGGCTGGCGCATGCTCGGCAGGACGCCGTGTTCGGCCGCAAGCCCGACGACGCCGCCCCAGTTCTCCATGAATTCCGTCGCACGGAGGAAGGTGAGCGAGGGGGCGCAGCCGCGCAGGGCCTGCTCAAAGTCGAACAGCGCACGGACGACGCCGGTGCCTGCGTCGCGATGAGCCCCGCTCGACGACAGCGCCACGACATGCGGAATTCCTGAGCGGCGGATCGCCTCGGCGATCGCCGCCCCGTTTCGGGCGGCCGTTGCGAGAACATCCGGCGCATCGACCGGCACCGGGTTGAGCACGAAGGCGGCGCTCGCTCCCGAGAAGGCACTGGCCAGCGCCTCGCTGTCGGACAGGTCGGCAAGCGCAATCTCGGCTCCCCGCTCGGCCAGCGCCTCTACGTTGCCGGGCTGGCGCAGGATTGCGCGCACCTTCGATCCGGTAGCCAGCAACGCCGCCAACGCAGCCCCGCCCACCTGTCCCGTCGCTCCCAAGATCGCAAACATTTCTCTCTCCATCGGTTGATGTCGATGAGATAAACCGACAGTATCCAGATCGTAAGTACGCACAATTTTTATACCTGATGGAGCGGTTCGATGCGCCCCTCGATGAAAGAGATTCCCTTCGTCTGGTGCCCGGTCGAGGCGACGATCGACGTCATTGGCGGCAAGTGGAAAGCGCTCATCCTGTTCCAGCTGACGCGCGGTCCGTGCCGCTTCAACGCGCTGCGTCGGTCGCTGCCGCATGTCACGCAGCGGATGATGACCCTACAGCTGCGGGCGCTGGAGGAAGATGGCGTCGTCACTCGGACGGTGCAGGAGAGCGTGCCGCCGAAGGTAGAATACGCGTTGAGCGAACGCGGCTGGGCGCTGGCGCCGATCTTCGAGGCGATGGCGCAATGGGGCGAGAGCCATGGCCGCGATGGCAACGCTTGAGCCGCTGTTGGAGGCGGCTCATGACGCGTGGCAGCGCGCGCAGATGCGCGCCGTCGATTGCGCCCTCGGGTAGACCGACGCGCTACTTGTAGAAGCCTTCGCGCAGTCTGAGACCGTGCTCGAGCCAGACCTTCATCGCGCAGAGCATGCCGACCCAGCCCTCGCAGTTGCCATAGGACGCCTTCAACCCTTCCGGTGTCTCGGACCAGCCCTCCTCCGCGATGCGCACCAGCGTCCGGCCGTCCTCTAGTGGCTCGAAGGTCATCGTGACGGTTGTATCGCTATTGCCGGCGACGTCGGGCGCGGCGCTATTCTCGGCGGCGCGCCAACGCAGCACGATGCGCCTGTCGCGTTCCACCTCGACGACGCGAACCGGGAAGGCGCCCGGAAAATCGTGAAAGTCCCAGGTCACGACCGCGCCGGTCTCGATGCGCCCATTCGCGCCGCCTGTCGTGAAGAAATGGGAGAGGCGTTCGGGATTGACCACCGCCTCGAAGACTTCGGCGACCGGCTTCGCGATGCGGCCGGAGACACTGAATTTCAGATCCATCGGACCCTCCCTTGCTCCTTTTCATATTATGTTATATAAATATAACATGTCAACGGACGATCAGGACGACGCGCTGTTCAAGGCGCTTGGCCACCGCGCTCGGCGCAGGATCCTCGATGCGCTGCGGGGGGAACCGCGCACCACCGGAATGCTCTGCGAACTGCTGCCGGAGCTCGACCGTTGCACGGTGATGCAGCATTTGAAGGTTCTCGAAGAGGCCAGCCTCGTGATCGTCGAGCGGCGTGGCAGAGAGCGCTGGAACCATCTCGATGCGCTGCCGATTCACGGGATGCATGAGCGCTGGATCGGCCCTTATGCGGCCTACGCTACTTCGATGCTGAGCCGCCTCAAGCGGATGAGCGAGGGGGAGGCTGCGGAGGCAGACCTTCCCGCTGCTAAGGACACCGAAGGCACCGGGAGCCGATAGGCTGGCGATACAGCTTCAGCGACCTCCCGGTGCCGCTCTTGCCGCAGCGCCGCATATAATCTCCTTGCACCCGCCCGCGAACGGCGCGAACCTGCCCTTACTGCCTCTTCGACGGCCGCCCGACCCCGTCGGGCCCGAGCGACCGCCGCCCGTCCGGCGTGAGCGCATTTCCCGTTCCCGCCGGCTTTCCGCCGCGCCGGAGCGGGGGCGTCGAGCCTTCGCATCCTCCGTGGCCAGACCCCAAGGAGGAAGCCATGCCCGCATCGGCACAGAACGGAGTTTCCGCATCCGGCGTCAGACGCGCGGGGCCACGATGCATCGCGATCGTCGGCCCCTTTCAGAGCGGCAAGACGACCTTGCTCGAAAGCATCCTGATGCGCTGTGGCGCGATTTCCCGCGCCGGCTCGGTGAAGGGCGGCAACACGGTCGGCGATGCGGCTCCCGAGGCGCGCGCGCATCAGATGAGCACCGAGCCTTCCGTCGCGACGGTCGAATTCCTAGGCGAGACCTTCCATTTCATCGACTGCCCCGGCTCGGTCGAGTTCCTCCACGAGATGCGCCATGTGCTGCCGGTGGTCGATGCCGCCGTCGTCGTCTGCGAGGCGGATGATCGCAAGGCGCCGGCGCTGGAGCTCGTGCTGCGCGAACTCGAGGAGGCCGACATTCCTCGCTTCCTCTTCCTCAACAAGATCGACTCGGCCTCGCGCCGCGTGCGCGAGACGCTGTCGATCCTGCAGCGCGCCTCGCGGACGCCGCTGCTGCTGCGGCAGATCCCGATCTGGCAGAAGGGCATTGCCGTCGGCTTCATCGATCTCGCCCTGGAGCGGGCCTTCATCTATCGCGAGCATGCGCCGAGCGAGATCGTGCCTCTCGCAGTTGACGAGACCGACCGGGAGAAAGAGGCGCGCTTCTCGATGCTGGAGCGGCTCGCCGATTACGACGACGAGCTGATGGAGGATCTGCTCGGCGACATGGAGCCGCCGCGCGACCGCATCTTCGACGACCTCGCCCGCGAGTTGCAGCATCGCCATGTCGTGCCGGTGCTGATCGGGGCGGCCGAGCGCGGCAATGGCGTGACCCGGCTGCTGAAGGCGCTGCGTCACGAGGCTCCGGGGCTCGCCGAGACGCGCGGGCGCGCCGGCATCGTGGCTGAGGGGCCGCCGCTCGCCCAGGTGATGAAGACATGGCATTCCAGCCAGGGCGGCAAGCTCTCGCTCGCACGCGTGATGCGGGGCCGGTTGGCCGAGGGCGATGTCGTGACCTCGTCGGGAGGCGTCGAGACGCGCATCGCGGGCGTCGTCGCGCTCAAGGGCTCGGAGCAGAGCCGCAAACCTGCCGCCGAGGAGGGCGAGGTTGCCGGTTTTGCCAAGCTCGACGGCATCGGCACGGGCGAGGCCTTCATGCTCGGCAAGCAACGAGCGGCCGTGGTCAGCGCGATCGCTCCACCCGAGCCGGTCCATACGCTGGCCATCGCCGTCAAGGAGCGCAAGGACGATGTCCGGCTCGCAGCCGCTCTGCAGCGGCTGACCGAGGAGGACAGCGCTCTCGCGATGGTGCAGGTGCCGGAACTGGCCGAGACGCGGCTGTCGGGCCAGGGCGAGATGCATCTGCGGGTCGCACTGGAGAAGCTGTCGGGGCGCTATACTGTCGGAGTCGCGAGCCGCAACCCGCAGGTCGGCTACCGCGAGACCATCCGCAGTGAGGCGAATGCGCGCGGCCGGCATCGCAAGCAAAGCGGCGGCCACGGCCAGTATGGCGACGTCGTGATGGAGGTCGCCCCGCTGCCGCGCGGCGAAGGCATCCGCTTCATCGACAAGATCACCGGCGGCGTGGTGCCGCGCCAGTATATCAGTTCGGTCGAAGCGGGGATGCGCGACTACTGCGAGAAGGGGCCGCTCGGCTTCCCTGTCGTCGATATCGCTGTCACGCTGACGGACGGCTCCTATCACACCGTCGATTCCTCCGACATGGCGTTCCGCCAGGCGGCGCGGCTGGCGATGAGCGAAGCCATGCCGGCGGCGAAGCCCGTACTGCTGGAGCCGATCCTCTCCGTCGAGGTCGTCATCCCCTCCGACGCGATGTCGCGCGCCTCAGCGCTGATCTCGGCGCGGCGCGGGCAGATCCTGGGATATGACACGCGAGCCGGCTGGCGTGGCTGGGACCAGATCAAGGCGCTGGTGCCGGAAGCGGAGATGACGGGGCTGATCGTCGAGCTGCGCTCCGCCACCTCCGGCGTCGGTTCCTTCAGTGCGCGATTCGACCATCTGGCCGAGCTCGCCGGCAAGCCGGCCGAGGCGGTGGTGAGCGCTCACGCGCTGGCCCTGGCCCAAGCACGCTGAGGCCTCGGCGCGCTGAGCCGCATCCGAAGGGTTGCCGAGGAACCGCGGGCGAAGCCTGCGGTTCCTTTTGCGCGCCTATCCTGTAGAAAGTTTAAGTATGAACCATTGTGGGCCGCCGAAGCGCCTTGCGCCGCGACCGCCGGTTCCGCACTGTATGATCATGAAAATGCTCCGGACTTCGCCTGCGGCGATTAACCGGGCCATAGGGAGGGGATGATGAGTGCGATTGGCGCCACGCTGGCCAGACAGGGCTTGCGCCCATGGCTCGCGCACTATCCGCCAGCCGTGCCGCCTGATCTCGACGAGGCGCGAATCGGCACGTTGGCGGAGCTGATCCGGACCGCGGGCACGGCCCATGCGGACCGGCCGGCCTTCGAGAGCTTCGGCAAGACGATCACATTCGCCGAGACGCTGCGCGCGGCGGAGGCCTTCGCCGGCTGGCTGCAGGCGAGAGGCTTCAAGCCGGGCGATCGCATCGCCCTGATGATGCCAAACATTCTGGCCTATCCGGCGACGCTCTTCGGGGCGCTGATCGGAGGCTACGCCGTCGTTAACGTGAACCCGCTCTATACGGCGCGCGAGCTCGCCCACCAGGTCAATGATTCCGGCGCGCGCGTGCTGGTTGTGATCGAGAATTTCGCCCATGTCGTCGAGGAGGCGAAGCCGCATCTGAAGCTCGATTCCATCGTGGTCGCAACGGCTGGCGATCTGATGGGCTTCAAGGGACGCATCGTCAATTTGGTCGCGCGCCGGATCAAGAAGGTCGTCAAGCCCTTCAACCTGCCGGGCGCCTTCGAGCTGCGTCACATCCTGCGGCTGGCGGAACCGATGACGCCGGTCACTGTCGCTCCGGGCGACATCGCCTTCCTGCAATATACCGGCGGGACGACGGGCATCGCAAAGGGCGCGACGCTGACGCATCGGAATGTCGCGGCGAATGTCCAGCAGTCCGGGCTCTGGCTGGAATGGATGCTCGAGCCGCCGCTCGGTCGCTCCGACTACCAGCACGTCATGGTCACGGCGCTGCCGCTCTACCACATCTTCGCGCTGACCTGCTGCTGCCTGTTCATGCTGCGCATCGGCGCCAAGAGCCTGCTGATCGCCAATCCGCGCGATATCCCTGGTTTCATCAAGACGTTGAAGGGCAGCCGCTTCACGCTCTTTTCCGGCGTCAACACGCTCTACAACGCGCTCGCCAACCATCCCGAGATCAAGGAGGTGGATTTCTCCGAGATGCGCTTCGCCGTCGCCGGCGGTATGGCGACCCAGGCCGCGGTCGCGAAGCATTGGAAGGCCGTGACGGGCCGGCCGATCATCGAGGGCTACGGTCTGTCCGAGACCTCGCCGGTCGCCACGATCAACCGGCCCGACATCCAGGAGTTCTCCGGCACGATCGGCTTCCCGATCCCTTCGACCGAGATCGCCATCCGCGATGCCGACGGCCACGACATGCCGCTGGGCGAAACGGGCGAGATCTGCATCCGTGGGCCGCAGGTGATGGTCGGCTACTGGAATCGCCCCGACGAGACGGCCCGCGCCATGACCGCGGACGGGTTTTTCCGCAGCGGCGATATCGGGCTGATGCTGCCGGACGGGCAGATCAGGATCGTCGACCGGATGAAGGACATGGTGCTGGTCTCCGGCTTCAACGTCTATCCCAACGAGGTCGAGGACGTGCTGGCCTCGCATGCCGGCGTTCTGGAAGCGGCTGTGATCGGCCTGCCCGACGAGCATTCGGGCGAGGCGGTCACCGCCTTCGTGGTGCGCAAGGACCAGACCCTGACGGCGGACGAGCTGCGCGCCTTCTGCAAGGAGAACCTGACCGGCTACAAGGTGCCGAAGCAGATCTTTTTCCGCGAAAGCCTGCCGAAGACCAATGTCGGCAAGGTGCTGCGGCGCGTGCTGCGCGAGGAGGTTGTGGTCAAGCGCTGAGATGGGGGCAGGCGAGGCTGCTGGCGAGCGACGGGGAGATCCTGTATTTCGAGCCGGCTGCCGCTGTGATCTATTGGCGGCATGCCCCCCGCCGGAGACAATTTTCGCTTGCCTCATCGTCTCGTTGAACTGCCGCTGTTGCGGGGACTGAAGCCCGGCCTCCATATCCATGACGAGGAGGCACTGAACGCGGAGCCGGCGCTCGCGCTTTTAGACGACGCGATCACGCCGCTGGACGCCTTCTTCATCCGCAACAATGGCGAACTGCCCGAGACCGGGGCGGAGCAGGATTGGCGGCTCACCATTGACGGCGAGGTCGAGCGGCCGAGCGTTTGGACGGTCGCGGGGCTGAAAGAGACCTTCGAGACCGTTACCGTCACCGCCGTGCTGGAATGCGCCGGCAATGGCCGTGTGCAGTTGAACCCCCCGACGGATGGGCTGCAATGGCGACTGGGAGCGGTCGGCTGTGCGCGCTGGACCGGCGTGCGCCTCGCCGACGTGCTGAACGCCGCAGGCGTAAAGCCCAACGCAGTCTATACCGGCCATCATTCGCCGGATCGGCAGATCGGGAAGCCGGAGAAGGCCGCGCTCTCGCGCGGGCTGCCGATCGCCAAGGCGCTGGCGCCGGAGACGTTGATCGCCTTCGCGATGAACGGGGAGCCGCTGACACGATTGCATGGTGGTCCGTTGCGCATCGTGGCGCCGGGCTATCCCGGCTCGGCCTGGCAGAAGTGGCTGGAGCGGATCAATCTGCGCGCCGAAGAGCATGACGGCGAGAAGATGCGCGGAACGGATTACCGCCTGCCGATCAGGCCGGTTGCACCCGGAGAGCCACTCGATCCCGCGAATTTCGCGGTCATTACCGACATGCCGGTGAAATCGCTTCTCTCGGTGCCGCAGGCCGGCTTCGCAGTGCGGCTGGGCGAACCTGTCAGAATCGCGGGTTTCGCCTGGAGTGGCGCCATTCCACTGGCGTCCGTCGAGGTTTCGCACGACGGCGGCGAGAGCTGGCGGGAGGTGCCGCTGCAGCCGGGAGAGGGGCCTTTCGCCTGGCGCCGCTTCGAGGCGCAGGTGCTGGCGGAACGTGCCGGTTCGCTCACCATCATGGCTCGGGCGCGGGACGTCGCGGGCAACAGCCAGCCCTTGGAGCCGGTCTGGAATCCGCGCGGCTACTGCAACAATCAGGTGCAGCGCGTGGACGGCACGGTCGTCGCCTGAAGCTTTGAACCTTTCGCCGCCCTCAGGCGTCTAATGTGTGGGTCTGCCATTCCGGGCATGGCTCTGCCGCCTCGGTCTCTCCTCCTCCCATCGGCGACCGAGGCGGCTATTCTTTTTTGCGTCTCACGCAGCTAGCAGGGCGCGGCCATCCGCCATGTGGCCGGTCGCAGGGACGATCTGGCCCGCCGCTACGTCGTGGGCAAAGCGCACCAGCGTGAAATCCTCGGCCCGTCCGGTATTGCCGCGTTCGGTCAGTACGGTGAGCCGGCGGCCGATGCGCTGCGCGAGATGGCGCTTCTGCGCCTCTTCCGCAGCCGCACGCAGCCGCGCGGCGCGCTCGGTGACGATACCGCCCGGCAGCTGCGGCATCCGCGCCGCCGGCGTGCCGGGGCGGGCGGAATAGGGGAAGACGTGGACGAAGCTCAGACCGCATTCCTCGACCAGCGAAAGCGAGCGGACGAACATCGCCTCGTCCTCGGTCGGGAAGCCGGCGATGAGATCCGCGCCGAAGACGATGTCGGGGCGCAAGGCGCGCATCTCGTCGCAGAAGCGGATGGCGTCGTCGCGGCCATGGCGGCGCTTCATGCGCTTCAGGATGAGATCGTCGCCGGCCTGCAGCGAGAGATGCAGATGCGGCATCAGCCGCATTTCGCCAGCGATGAGGTCCCGCAGCGTATCGTCGACCTCGACGGCGTCGATGGATGACAGGCGCAGGCGCGGCAGCTCGGGCAGGGCGTCCAGGATCGTTTTCGCCAGCGCCCCCAGCGTCGGCATGTCCGGCAGGTCGCGGCCGTAGCTGGTGAGATCGACGCCGGTCAGCACGATCTCGCGCGCTCCGGCCTCGGCCAGCCGGCGGCACTGCGAGACGACATCGTTCTCAGGCAGCGAGCGCGAATTGCCGCGGCCGAAGGGGATGACGCAGAAGGTGCAGCGATGGTCGCAGCCGTTCTGCACCTGCACGAAACCGCGGGTATGGCCGGAGAAGCGGCCCGTGACAGGCGCCCGCAGCGTCGAACGCGCCATGATGTCGCCGACCGCGACCTTTTCGTCGGGCGTCACGCTGGGCTCGCCGAGGCTGTTCGAGCGCGCGAGCGCAGCCCAGCTTTCGAGGCGCAGTTTCTCGTCATTGCCGAGGACGCGGTCGGCCTCCGGCATGGCGGCGAAGCGGGCGGGCTCGATCTGCGCGGCGCAGCCGGTGACGATGACCGGGCGATCCGGCCGCTCTCGCTTGAGGCGCCGGACCGCCTGCCGGGCCTGCCGCGTGGCTTCGGTGGTCACCGCGCAGGAATTGACGATCGCCACATCCTTCAGGCCCGCTGCTTCCGCCTGGAGCCGCAGCGCCTCGCTCTCGACGATGTTGAGGCGGCAGCCGAAGGTGACGACCTCCAGAGTCATCGGGCGGGCCTTCAGGCCGCGCTCGTGAACAGGGCCGGGTCCAGCGTGCCCTCCCATTCGAATTCGGCCGCACCGGTCATCAGCACATGGCCGTCGCTCTCGCGCCATTCGATGGTGAGGTCGCCGCCCGGCAGGCTGACCACAGCCTTGCGGGCCGAAAGCTCGCGCCTGACGGCCGCGACCAGCGCTGCGCAGGCGCCCGAGCCGCAGGCCTGGGTGATGCCAGCGCCGCGCTCCCAGACGCGCAGGACGATATGGTCCGGCGCCTTTACGGCCGCGAGCTCGATATTGGCGCGGTCGGGGAAGATCGGATGGTTCTCCAGCAGCGGGCCGATCTGCTGGAGATTGAAGGCGTAGGGGTCTTCGACGAAGAAGACGGCATGGGGGTTGCCCATGTTGACCGCGCAGGGCGTGTGCAGGATCGGATCGTCGATCGGCCCGATCTGCAGCTCGAAATGGCTGGTGTCCTCGAAGGGCTCCGCGAGCGGAATCTCGTCCCAGCCGAGGCGCGGAACGCCCATGTCGACGGTGAAGACCGCTTCGCTCTCGCGGACGGCCGGCAGCAGCCCGGCCTTGGTTTCGAGCGCGAGGCGGCTCTTGCCGGCGTCGCCCATCTGCGGATCGGCCATCATCGCCCAGGCAACGCAGCGCGTGCCGTTGCCGCAGGCGCCGGCTTCGGAGCCGTCGGTGTTGTAGATGCGGATGAAGGCATCGGTGCCGGGCGTGAGCGCATCGTGCAGCACCATGAGCTGGTCGAAGCGGGCGCGTGGCTCCGACGCGATGGCGCGGGCCTCCGACTCGCTGATGCGGTGCTTCGAACCGCGCAGATCCAGCACCGTGATCTGGTTGCCGAGCCCGTTCATCTTCAGGAACCGGCGGTTGGCCAGAGCGTTCATTTGGTCACACATCCCACGAATTGGCCGTCTATGACGGAGGCGACGCGAAAAAGCCACCCTCCTGCCCGTTCCTGCGAGTAAGTGGACATCCTATGCTGCGCCGCAAGGGTGCGAATCGAAATCGAAGGCCGTGACGATGCGGTATTTCCGGGTTCCTGTTCTGGCGCTGGCTGGCTTGGCTTGCGTTGCCGGCGGCTTGGCTTTTGCGCAAGGCGTCGCGTCGCCGGCGCCTGTCGAATCCGCGCCTCTCGCGCCTCCGCCGGGCACGCCGGTCCAGATGCCTGCCGCTCCGGTGCAGGCCCAGCCTGCTCCAGCACCGGCACCGCCGCCCGAGCCTCAGCCGGTGCAGCCGCCGCCATCGCTTCCCGGCCCGGCGACGCCGCAGCCGGTGCAGCCGCCGCCGGCGCCCCCCGGGCCGCTGGAGCCCCAGCCCGTGCAGCCGCCGCCGACGCTGCCGGCGCCCGGACAGCCGCTGCCGCCCGCGCCGTCGCAGCAGCAGACCGGTTTGCCCGACCCCAACGCGACGCTCACTGGGCGAGGCGCCGATCCGAGCGATGTCGCCGAGGTCGTGCTGGCGCCCAAGCCCGTGCTGACGCTGTCCGGCCAGTCGACCTGGGATCAGGGCTTCCAGAAGCTGTCGGAGAGCTTCAAGGCATTGAGCGCGGAGGCTCAGCGCTCAGGTCTCGCGATCGCCGGGCGGCCGCTCACGCTGTTCGTCGAGACGTCGGATGAGGGCTTTCGGTTCGATGCGATGCTGCCTGTCGCAATTGCGCCCGGCGGACAGGCGCCCTCGCTGTCGCCCAATTTCAGGATGGGCACCTCGCCCGCAGGGCCGGCGCTGCGCTTCATGCACCAGGCGCCCTATGACGACATCGATTCCACCTACGAGACGATCACCGCCTATCTCGAGGCGAAGAACATCGTCGTGAAGGATTCCTTCCTCGAGGAATACATCAGCGACCTGAACGATCCGGGTGACCCGAACCTCGAGATCAACGTCTACACGCAGCCGCGGTAACGCAGGGAGCGGATACGCCGTCCAGCTCAGCCCCGGCCGCATCGGCCTGAAGCGCTCCTCGGGCAGGCCGGCGGCCTGCAGGGCGGCCTTCAGCGCCTCGGGCGGACGTTCCACGCCCTCGTCGGTGAGCTGGAAGGTGCCCCAATGGTGGCCGATGGCCTGCTCGGCGCCCAGCGCCAGCATGACCTTCACTGCCTCGTCCGGGTTCATGTGGTTGTCCGACATGAACCAGCGCGGCTCATAGGCGCCGATGGGCAGGACAGCGAGGCCGAAGGGACCGTGCTCGCGGCCGAGCCGCTCATAGAGCGAGCCATCGTGATAGCCGGTGTCGCCTACATGGAAGATCTTCCTGCCGTCGGCTTCGAGGATGTAGGAGCACCACAGCGCCATGCGCCGGTCGAAGGCGCCGCGGGCCGACCAGTGGTAGCTCGGGACCAGCGTCAGCTTGACGTTATCCGATAGGTCGAGTTGGGCGTCCCAGTCATGCGACTCGGCGCGGGCATCGGGAATTCGCGCCCTGACGATGGTGTCGTTGCCGAGCGGCATGATCATGCGCGGCCGGTCGCGGCGATGGATCAAGGCCAGCGTCTCGATGTCGAGATGATCATAGTGGTTGTGGGTGATGAGGACGGCGTCGATCGGCGGCAGGTCGTCGAAGGCGACGCCCGGCGCATTCACACGCCGCGGCCCGAGGAAGGTGAAAGGGCTGGCGCGATCGGAATAGACCGGGTCGATGAGGAGGTTGAGCCCGCTGACCTGATAAAGGAATGACGCGTGACCGAGATGGACGATGCGAGCGCCCTCGACGCGCGCGGGCGGCTTGTCCTGCGGCGGGGCCTCGTAGAGCTGTGGGAAGGCCTCGCGCTCGCGCTTGCCGGTCTGCCAGCGCAGCACATCGATCAGGCCCTTCTTGACGGTTCGGCCGTCGCTGAAGAGGAGCCCGTCGAAATGATCGCTGAGCGGGCCCTGATAGTAGGGATTGCGGGAGCGTGAGATGGCGGCCCAGGCGGCACCGGACGAAGCCAGCAGCGCACCGAGGCCGAGGAAGGAGAGGAGTTTGCGACGGTCCATGGCCCTGAAGAAGTAGGGCGCCGCTCTGCCTGGTCAAGACTCGGGAGACTTGACCACCAGGGCGTGCAGCCAGCGCGTCGGCAGCTGATCATAGCCGCCGCCCATATCCTCATCGATCTCAAGGGACGACCAGCGCGACGCCGCGCCGAAGGCGAGGCTCAGCTCGGATGGCGTCAGGTAGTTGAAATATCGCCCCATGCTGTCGCGGCCCTCGGCCTCGCCGGCCTTGAAGCTGGCGTAGAGGACGCCGCCGGGGCGCAGCGCGGTATGGATCCTGTCGATGATGCCGGGCAGCGCGGGGCGGGGTGCGTGCAGTAGGCAGGCATGCGCCCAGACGCCGTCATAGGCTGCGACTTCGTTCAGATCCTCGAAGAGCAGCACCCCGACGGGGCGGCCGAGGCGGCGCTCGGCCTCCTGCGCCAATTCCGGCGAGCCGTCAGTCGGGACGACATCGAAGCCGCGCGCCAGCATCTCGGCACTGTCCTGGCCGCCGCCGCAGCCCAGTTCGAGAATGCGGGCGCCGGCCGGCAGATGCTTGGCGAACAGGTCGATACGGCGATGCTCGGCTTCTCGCGCCCGCCCGGCATAGGCGCCGGCCTCGGCCGCATAGAAGCCGAGCGTCCGGTTGTCCTTATTCGCAGGCATAGTCGGCTCAGTTCGTGCTGGAGCGCATCGCGACGGTGGCCACGCCGGCGCCGACCAGCAGCGTACCGCCGGCCTTGTTGAAGAGGCCGATGGCGCGTGGGTTGCTGACCACGGCGCGCGCGCGCGAGGCGATCAGCGCGTAGCCGAGCGCATTGGCGAAGGCGAGCGTGACGAAAGTGGTCTCGAAGATCAGCATCTGCGTCCAGAAATCGCCCTTCGGATCGAGGAACTGGGGCAGGAAGGCCACGAAGAAGGTGATGCTCTTGGGGTTCAGCGCCGTGACCAGCCAGGCATGGGCCAGCATCTTCCAGCCCGAGACGGCATCCTCACGAGGCTTGGCATCGAGCGAGCCGCCCGCGCGGAACAGTTTGATGCCGAGCCAGATGAGATAGGCCGCGCCGATCCACTTCAATGCGGTGAAGACGAAGGCCGAGGTGGCGAGCAGCGCGCCGACGCCGAGCATCGAGAGCGTCATCGCCGTGAAATCGCCGAGCGCGACGCCGATCGCGGTCGGCAACGCGGTGCGCCAGCCCTGGCCGAGCGCATAGGATATGACGAGCAGGATCGTCGGGCCGGGGATCACCAGCAGCACAGCAGTGGCGGCGGCGAATGCAGCCCAAGCTTCAAAGGTCATGATGAAGGCTCCCTGTAAAAACGAGAGCCATCACCAGATGCGGTGGTTTGTAAAGGGGCGAATTGCGCCCCTTTACAGGCCGCCTCAGAGCGCGCTGCGGAGGAAGTCGCAAAGCCCCTTCCGAACGGCGGCCTCGGGGGACATCTGGCCAGGCTGCACGGTGAAGGCGATGTCGATGCGTGTTCCGGTGGGCTGCTTGCGGGTCGTCACCTTCAGCAACTGCGGACGGCCCGAGCCGGTGACCTCCTGCATGGCGGTGATCGTGCCGCTCGCCTTGTCGGCGCGGATGTTCATGAAGTCGCCGTCGGCCTGGATCGCCCTCGTGAGGATAGGCAGCACGGCGGCGGGGGACTTCTTGGTCAGCTCCCAGGTCTTGTAGGTGATCTGCGAGATCATCGGCACGCCTGATGCGGAGAAATTGGTGACGCAGGGCTGGGCCTGCGCACTGTTCAGGCTGGCGAAAGAGACGGCAGCGGCAATGACAAAAGGAATAAAGGAACGAATAGGCATCTGAACGCTCTCATGGAGTGACGGATGCCGCTGGTTAGCGAGGCTGGCGGGGGCTGTCACCGTAACCCATGGTCACGCGCGGCTCGGGGTCGGCCGCGACGACCAGCGCCCACCAGGTGCCGTAGCTGGTACGCGGGTCCTTGGCGAGAGCGATGCCGTAGCGGGTCGCCTCCCGCATCAGCAGGTTGGCGTTGTGTGCCGAAGACTGGCGCCAGCCGGCGAAGGCCTCCTCGGTCGAAAAATAGCCTGCGCCGATGTTCTCCGCCGCGCGGGCACCGTTCAGGCCGGCCGACTCCACGCGGGCACCGAAAGCGCCGGCGGCGTCGTGCGAGAGCGAGTTGGACTTGGCCATCGCATCCGCCTGGCGCTGCGCCATGCCCATCAATCGCGGATCGGGCCGGACGGCGCCGAGGCCGTTGCTCGCGCGATAGGCGTTCAGGATGCGCCCCGCCGAGGCCGGATCGAGCGAGACGGAGGCAAGCTTTTCCGCTGCTCCCGGGCTGAGTGCCCCCTCACGGCGGGCATCGCCGGCGCAGGCCGCAAGGAGGGTGGCCGCGAGGGCGAGGACGAGGAGGTGCTTCATAGGGTTCCGATTCTCCGGGCGCTTGCGTGTGGCGGCTAGAGTGCAATCACGGCGAGAATATTGCCTCGCGGGTTCCAACCTTGACTTTCGCCACATTCTCCCGCTTTAAGTCCGCCCATCCGTTTCGCCGACATCGCCGAAACCACATCCGCCGACCGGGCCGCGCATCAGTCGCTAACATGAGCCCGGAGGTCAACGTCCGACAGCGCGTCTGCGCCCTCGGGCGCGAAACCGTTTGGGGATGCAGTTCTGGCGGTGGTGGTTTTCTGAGGCAAGCACGCAGGTCCGCATGTTCGGCACGCTGAGCGATAGACTGTCCGGCATTCTCTCGGGGCTGACCCGTAGGGGCGCGCTGACGGAGGAAGACGTCAATGCCGCGCTGCGCGAGGTGCGCCGTGCGCTGCTGGAGGCCGACGTCGCGCTCGAGGTCGTGCGCAGCTTTACCGACAAGGTCAGGGAGCGGGCCGTCGGCGCCGAAGTCCTGAAGTCGGTCACGCCCGGCCAGCAGGTCATCAAGATCGTCAATGACGTGCTGATCGACACGCTCGGCGGGGAGGGCGAGGCCATCGGCTTCGACGCTGTGCCGCCGGTGCCGGTCCTGATGGTGGGTCTGCAGGGCTCGGGCAAGACGACGTCGACGGCGAAGATCGCTAAGCGCCTGACCGAGCGCAACAAGAAGAAGGTGCTGATGGCGTCGCTCGATACGCGACGCCCGGCCGCCATGGAACAGCTCGCCGTTCTCGGTCAGCAGGTCGGCGTGCAGACGCTGCCGATCGTCGCCGGCCAGTCTGCCGTGCAGATCGCAAGGCGCGCGGTCGAGGCTGCCCGTCTCGGCGGCTACGACGTGGTGATGCTCGACACCGCCGGCCGCGTGACGCTCGACGACACGCTGATGGCCGAGGTCGCCGAGGTGAAGGCCGCGACCAACCCGCATGAAGTGTTGCTCGTCGCCGACGCGCTGACCGGTCAGGACGCGGTCAATACGGCGCGCGCCTTCGATGCCCGCGTCGGGCTGACCGGCATCGTGCTGACCCGCATGGATGGCGATTCGCGCGGTGGTGCGGCGCTCTCGATGCGCGCCGTCACCGGCAAGCCGATCAAGCTCGTCGGCACGGGCGAGAAGGTCGATGAGCTCGACGAGTTCCATCCTTCGCGCGTCGCGAACCGCATCCTCGGCATGGGCGACATCGTCTCGCTCGTCGAAAAGGCGGCGCAGACGATCGATGCCGAGCAGGCGCAGGCCACTGCGCAGCGCATGGCCAAGGGCCAGTTCGATCTCTCCGACATGCGCGCCCAGCTCCAGCAGATGGAGAAGATGGGCGGCATCGGCGGCGTGATGGGCATGCTGCCCGGCATGAAGCAGGCGCAGTCGCAGCTCGCCAATGCGGGCGTCGGCGACAAGATGTTCAAGAGCATGATCGCCGCGATCGACTCGATGACGCCGGCGGAGCGCAAGAACCCCGACCTGCTCAAGAACAGCCGCAAGAAGCGCATCGCGGCCGGCTCCGGCACCACGGCCGAGCAGATCAACAAGCTGCTGAAGATGCATCGCGGCATGGCCGACGCCATGAAGATGATGAGCAAGCAGAAGGGCGGCATGCTCGGGAAGCTGGGCTCGATGTTCGGGCTCGGCGGCGGCCTACCAGCCGGCATGCCCGACCCCTCGAAGATGGATCCGGCGCAGCTCGCGGAATTGCAAAAGCAGCTCGGCGCGGGCGGCGGCATGCCGTCGCTGCCGCCGGGCGGTTTTCCCGGCCTGCCGAAGGGCGTCACCCCGCCGGCCGGCATGATGCCGAAGCTGCCGGGCCTCGGCAGCGGCCTGCCGGGCCTGGGCGGGCCGTTCGGAGGCAAGAAGAAGTGAGCGACTCGGTCAGTGCCGAGGCGATGCTGAAGAAGCTCTGGGCCATACAGGCCAAGTTGAAGGAAGCAGAAATCGACCACTCCCTGGTCGTCTATCGGTTTGATGCGGTTTCTATCGTCGCCAATCTGCCGGGAGAGAAGTGGGAGATCGACATTCGCGAAGACGGAGATCTCGATTTCGAGGTCTTCAAGTCAACGCCGATGCAAGGAGAGGCGGAGCTGGAAGCAGCGATCGCCGAAGTCAAACAACTGAATGAAGCATAAGGAAGAAGAACCATGTCCCTCAAGATCCGCCTGACCCGCGGCGGCGCCAAGAAGCGCCCCTATTATCGCATCGTCATCGCCGACGCCCGCTCGCCGCGCGATGGCCGCTTCATCGAGAAGATCGGCTCCTATGATCCGATGAAGGCGAAGGATTCGCCGGAGCGCGTCGTGCTCGACGTCGAGAAGGCCAAGGAGTGGCTCGCCAAGGGCGCCCAGCCGACCGACCGCGTGCTGCGTTTCCTCGATGCCGCCGGCCTGACCAAGCGCCCGGCCCGCAACAACCCGAAGAAGGCCGAGCCCGGCGACAAGGCCAAGGAGCGCGCTGCCGCCCGCGCCGAGAAGGCCGCTGCCCCGGCTCCCGAGCCGGCTCCGGCTGCCGAAGAAGCTGCCGCCGAGGCGTGAGCTTGACGGTCTGCGCATCATTCTCGGGTGAGGCTCGGCCTCGACCCGAGAAGTCCTTGCAGGAGATGCCCGGGTCAGTCCCGGGCATGATGCGCTGACATGTCCGACGACAACTTGATCCTTCTCGGTGTTATCGGCGCGCCGCATGGCGTGCGCGGTGAGGTCAGGATCAAGGCCTTTACCGGCGATCCGCTCGCGATCGCCGAGTACGGCCCGCTAACGGACCGGAAGGGCCGCAGCTTCACGATCGCCGAGATCCGCCCCGCGAAAGAGGTGGTCGTCGCCCGGATCAAGGGCGTGGCCACGCGCGAGGATGCCGAGGCGCTGAACGGCGTCGAGCTGTTCGTGTCCCGCGACAAGCTGCCCGCAGCCGAGGATGAGGACGAGTTCCTGCAGGCCGATCTGCTCGGCTGCAGCGTGGTCGGTCCCGATGGGGCGGTGCTCGGCACTGTCTCCACCGTCGAGAATTATGGCGCGGGCGACCTGCTCGACATCGCGACGCCGGATGGGCGCTCCGTGCTGATGCCCTTCACCAAGGCCTACGCGCCGCGCATCGACATCGCCGCGCGTCGCATCGAGGCCGAGCCGCCGCTGGGCTTGTTCGAGCCGGAGGCCGACGATGACAAGCGATAGGCCCGCCCGCGCTCTGATCTTCGACATGGACGGGACCATCGTCGACAATATGCGCTTTCACGAAGCCGCCTGGGGGCGGCTTTTGACCGAGCACGGCCTGCCCTTCGATGCCGACAGCTTCTTCAGGAAGACGGCGGGCATGGCCTCGTCCGAGATCCTGTCGCCGCTGTTTCCCGAGGCCGACAAGGCGCGGATCGATGCGCTCGGCCATGACAAGGAAATCTACTACCGCGAGGCTTATGGCCCGCATATCGCGCCGCTGGCGGGCCTGCTGTCGCTGATGGCGCGGGCGGATGCGGCTGGCGTCCCGATGGCGCTCGCCACCGCAGCGCCACCCGGCAATGTCGATATCGTGCTCGACACGCTGAAGCTGCGCGAACGCTTCGTGACCATCGTCTCGCCCTCGCAGGGATTTCCCGGCAAGCCGAATCCGGACCTCTTCCTGGAGGCCGCGCGGCGCATGGAAATCGCGGCCGGCGACTGCATCGTCTTCGAGGATGCGCCGAACGGCGTCGAAGCGGCGCGCCGCGCCGGCATGCGCGCGGCGGCGCTGCTCACCATGCTCGATGCGCACGCTTTCGCCGGCTATGACAATCTGATCGCCTCAGCCCAGGATTTCACGACGCTGGACGGGCTGCCGGCCCTGCGCTTTGCTTGAGGCCATGCCCTTTCGCGCCTCGATCCTGACGCTCTATCCCGAGATGTTCCCGGGGCCGCTCGGCATCTCGCTGGCTGGCGAGGGGCTGCGCAAGGAGCTCTGGTCGCTCGATACCCATCAGATCCGCGAGCACGGCATCGGCCGTCACCGCAATGTCGATGACAACCCGGCAGGCGGCGGCGCCGGCATGGTACTTCGCTGCGACGTGCTGGCTGCGGCGATCGACGCCGCCGTGCCGGAAGATGACCTTCGTCCGCGCCTGCTGATGTCGCCTCGCGGGCGTCCGCTGACGCAGGTCCAGGTACGAGAATGGGCGGCGGGACCCGGCCTCGTCATTGTCTGCGGGCGCTTCGAGGGCGTGGACGAGCGCGTCATCGAGGGGCGCAACCTCACCGAGGTCTCGATCGGCGACTACATTCTCTCCGGTGGGGAGATGGCGGCGCTGACCCTGCTCGACGCCTGCGTGCGGCTGATCCCCGGCGTCATGGGCAAGGAAGCCTCCGGAGAAGAAGAGAGCTTCGAGAACGGGCTGCTCGAATATCCGCATTACACGCGGCCCCGCGAATGGGAGGGCCGCGGCCTGCCCGAAGCGCTGCTTTCCGGCGACCATGCCCGCATCGCCAAATGGCGGCGCGAGCAGGCGGAGAAGATCACGCGGGAGAGAAGGCCCGATCTGATCGCCGAGCGCGATCAGCGATAAGCGGTCACCGGCAGCTTTTCCGCGAGCCAGCCGCCCGGTCCGAGCATGCCGCCTCGCACCGCCCCAAGATCGCGCCAGCCGCGCCCGGCGAGCTTCTGCGCCATGACTGCAGCCTGCGCTCCGGTGCGGTCGATCAGGACGATGCGCTTGCCGGGATTGTCGAGGCGAAGTCCGGCGAGACGTGGCTCGAAAGCGGCGCCGTCGGCATCGAGGGGCGTTGCGCCTTGGGGCAGACCGGTATCAGCCCATTCCTCGGGGCTGCGGATATCGACGAGGACGATCCGCTTCGCCTGCGCAGCCTCGAAGGTCTCGCGAGGGGACTGGCTGGTTACGGTCTGTCCGAAAACGAAAGAGGCCGGGAGCAGGAAGCTCCCGGCCAGAATGGTTCGGCGCGTTGCGGCGCCCTTCCTCATCGTGCTCAGCGCAGCTCGGCGCAGAAGCGCTGGATGCGGCGGCAGGCCTCTTCCAGCTTCTCGTCCGAGGTGGCGTAGGAGATGCGGAAGTTGGGGCCCAGGCCGAAGGACGAGCCGTGCACGGCGGCGACGGCTTCCGTCTCGAGGATGCCCATGACGAGGTCTTCGTCGGTCTCGATCTTCTTGCCGTTCGGCATGGTCTTGCCGATCAGGGCCGAGCAATCGGGATAGACGTAGAAGGCGCCTTCCGGCTTCGGGCAGACCAGGCCGCGGGTCTGGTTCAGCATGGAGACGACGAGGTCGCGCCGGCGCTCGAAGGCCTTCTTGAAGACGGGCAGATGATCCTGCGTGCCGTCCAGCGCCTCGACGGCGGCCCATTGCGAGATCGCCGAGGTGCCCGAGGTCTGCTGGCCCTGGACAAGGTCCATGGCGTTCATGAGCTGCTGGGGGCCGGCGGCGTAGCCGATGCGCCAGCCGGTCATGGCGTAGGACTTCGAGACGCCGTTCATAGTCAGCGTGCGGTCATACAGGCCGGGCTCGACCTGGGCCGGGGTCACGAACTCGAAGTCGCCATAGACGAGATGCTCGTACATATCGTCCGTCAGCACCCAGACATGCGGGTGGCGCATCAGGACGTCCGTGAGCTTCTTCATCTCGGCGCGGCTATAGGCGGCGCCCGAGGGGTTCGACGGCGAGTTCAGGATCACCCACTTGGTCTTCGGCGTGATGGCGCGCTCGAGTTCCTCCGGCTGGAGCTTGAACTCGTTCTCGATCTTCGTCTCGGCGAAGGTCGCGGTGCCGCCGCAGAGCGCGACCATCTCGGGATAGGAGACCCAGTAGGGCGAGACGCAGATGACCTCGTCACCCGGGTTCAGCGTAGCGAGCAGGGCGTTGTAGATGACGTGCTTGCCGCCGGTCGAGACGATGACCTGGCTCGGCTTGTAGTCGAGGCCGTTCTCGCGCTTGAACTTGCGGGTGATCGCCTCGCGGAGCTGCGGGATGCCGGAGACCGGGGTGTACTTGGTCTCGCCGCGGTTGATCGCCGCGATCGCCGCCTGCTTGATATTGTCCGGTGTGTCGAAGTCCGGCTCACCGACGGAGAGCGAGATCACGTCCTTGCCCTGCGCTTTCAGGTCCCGGGCCTTCTGCGTGATCGTGATGGTCGCTGAGGGCTTCACGCGCTTCAGGGCATCGGCAAGAAAGGCCATGGGACTGGTCTCCGGAGGAGCGGGAGGATGAGCGCTGGATAAGGCGCGCGCGTGGTTTAGGGCGGGCTGGCGCGCATCGCAAGCGCAACTGCTTGATGCTTTGCAGAAACGTCATGAATTGCAGGCGCTCACGCCCTGTCGTCGTGCCGTGCCTTGCGCTGCATCACCCTGGTCACGGCGCCGGCTGTCCAGCGCGGCCGGCCCCAGCAGGGAAAGCCGCGGCGATTGAGCCGCCGCGCGATATCGGCGTGATCGGCGATGCCGACCTCGACGAACTGGCTGATCAGGGCGGAGGCGGCCTCGTCGAAGACGGCGAGGATGGCGCGTTGGGTCATGAGACCTCCTTCGGCGCCTTGAGTAGGAGTGACCGGCATAGGGAAACAATGTGGGTCGAGCGCCCGCCATATAGTAACGGCATCAAGGCGGCTTGCGCTGCCGCCTCCGGCCTGCGATGTCGCCGGGCATGACGAATTCCATCGCGATCTATGTCGACGCCGACGCCTGCCCGGTGAAGGACGAGATCTATCGCGTCGCCGGCCGGCACCGGCTGCATGTCTTCGTCGTGGCCAACAGCTTCCTCAATGTGCCGCGCGAGCGCTGGATCGAGCGCGTGACCGTGCCCGGCAATTTCGACGCCGCCGATGACTGGATCGCGGAGCGCGTCGGGCGCGGCGCGATCGTCATCACCGCCGACATCCCGCTGGCGGATCGCTGCATCAAGGCCGGCGCGGACGTGATCGGCCCGACAGGAAAGCCCTTCACCGAGGCCTCGATCGGCATGGCGCTGGCGACGCGGGACATGATGGAGGATCTGCGCGCGATGGGCACGGTGCAGGGCGGGCCGAAGCCGTTCTCGCAGAAGGATCGCTCCGCCTTCCTACAGGCGCTCGAGCTGGCGATCCAGCGGCTCAAGCGGGCGGGTCTCGGATAGCGCGGGCCTCGCTTCTGGACGGCCGCAGCCTTTGCCCCTAAAGGACCGCCACGCCCGCTCCACAGACGGGCATCCGGGAGGAAGTCTATGTCGTTGACCCGCCGTTCCACGCTCGGCCTGATGGCCGGCGCCGTCTTTGCTCCGTCCATCGTCCGAGCCCAGAGCTTCCCCAATAAGGTCATCACCCTGGTCGTGCCCTATCCGGCGGGCGGGCCGACCGACGCCATCGCGCGCTTCGTGGCGCAGGATCTCACGGTCGCGTTCGGGCACAATGTCGTGGTCGATAACCGTGCCGGCGCTTCGGGCGCGGTCGGCACCCGCGCCGTCGCTCATGGCGCGGCCGATGGCTACACCATCGTCTTCGGCAACAACCAGACGCATGGCAACAACATGTTCCTGCTGAAGGAGCCGGGCTACGACGCCGTGAAGGATTTCGCGCCGCTCGCCGGCGTCGGCGCCTTCGAGCATGCCTTCGTCGTGCGCAACGGCCTGCCGGCCAAGAACATCCAGGAGCTGATCGCGCTCGCCAAGGCCGAGCCGGGCAAGCTCAATTACGGCTCGACCGGGGTCGGTTCCGGCTCGCATCTCGCCATGGAGCTGTTCATGCAGCGCACCGGCATCAAGATGACGCATGTGCCCTTCCGGGGCGCGGCGCCGCTGGTGCAGGAGATCGTCGCCGACCGCATCGACATCGCCAACTCGACCCTGCCGAGCGTGCTCGAGCAGATCAATGGCGGTGCGTTGCGCGCGCTCGCCATTGCCAGCCCGGAGCGCAACCCGCGCGCCAAGGACATTCCGACGCTGCGCGAGCAGGGCGTGAGCAACGCCGATGCCGATTCCTGGGCGGCCTTCTTCGCCCCGGTGAAGACGCCGGACGCGGTGCTCGACGTGCTGTCCAAGGCGGTGCTCGCCTCGCTCAACAAGCCCGAGACCCGTGAGGCGATCCTGAAGCTCGGCTTCACGCTCAAGGTGCGCGATCCCGCGACGTTCAAGCCCTATCACGCACAGGAAATCGCGACCTGGAAGCAGATCATCGCGGATGCCGGCGTGAAGCCGGAGTAACAGCCGCACAACGCCTCAATTCGTCGTGAGGACGCCGCTCAGGCTTGGCCTTGAGCGGCGCCCACCTCTATCTCTGCCCCGAAGTGGATGATGGAGGAAGCGCGATGCGGCGTTGGTTTCTGAGCGGGGCGACAGGTCTGGGGCTGTTCGCGGCGGTGCTGGCGACGGAACCGGCCGGAGCCCAGCAGCGCTTTCCTTCCAGCGCAGGCGAACTCGCGGTCGAGACCGTCGCGCGCGGGCTGGAACGGCCCTGGGGCCTCGCCTTCCTGCCGGATGGGCGCATGCTCGTCACCGAGCGACCGGGCCGGCTCAGGATCGTCGGCACAGACGGCCGGCTCTCGCCCGCCATCGCCGGAGTGCCTAGCGTGGTGGGGCGCGGGCAGGGCGGCCTGCTCGGCCTCGCGCTCGATCCCGGCTTCGCCCAGAACCGGCTGGTCTACTGGTCCTTCTCAGAGGCACGCGCAGGCGGCAACGGCACCAGCGTCGCGCGCGGGCGGCTCAACGAGCAGGGCACTGCGCTGACCGCCGTTTCGGTGATCTTCCGGCAGATGCCGGCGATCAATTCGAACCTGCATTTCGGCTCGCGCCTCGTCTTCGACCGGACAGGCGCGCTCTTCGTCACGGTGGGGGACCGCTACAGCCAGCGCGACCAGGCGCAGAACCCCGAGAACCATCTCGGCAAGGTCATCCGCATCCGTCCGGAGGGCGGCGTGCCCAACGACAACCCGAAGAAGCCGGGCTGGGCGCCGGAAATCTGGTCGATCGGGCATCGGAACGTGCAGGGCGCGGTGCTGCATCCGGAGACGGGGCAGCTCTGGACGGCCGAGCACGGTGCGCGTGGCGGGGACGAGGTCAACACGCCGAAGGCCGGGCTGAACTATGGCTGGCCGGTCATCACCTATGGCGTCGACTACTCCGGCGCGAAGATCGGCGAGGGCACGTCGAAGCCCGGCATGGAGCAGCCGCTGTTCTACTGGGACCCGTCGATCGCGCCCTCAGGGGCGGCGTTCTACACCGGCGCCGCCTGGCCGGCCTGGAAGAACTCGCTCTTCGTCGGGGCGCTCGCCGGCAGCATGCTGGTCCGGCTCTCGACCGAAGGCGAGAAAGTCACCGGTGAGGAGCGGTTGCTCGTCGATATCGGCGAGCGCATCCGCGACGTGGTCCAGGGGCCTGACGGCTTCCTCTATCTGCTCAGCGATGAGGATGACGGCAAGCTGCTGCGGGTACGGCCCGCGCGGTGAGGCTTGAGCCTTACGGCCCGCAATCCCATTCGCGCTCGATGACGAAGACCTTGCGCGTCGAAAGGTGGCCGTTCGCGTCGTAGAGGTCGCCGACATAGTACTCGGTGCCCTCGGCGTCATGGGCGCTGCGGTCGACCTGCAGCGACCAGCCATAACCGACCTGCTTGCCCTGCCAGCTGCGATGGACGGCGGTGGGGGAGGCGGCGCCGAGGATGCGCGCGCTGGAGTCGCTCGGGCTGCAGGTCGGGCCGGCCATCGCCGCAGCGGGGGCGAGGAGGAGGCCGCAGAAGATCAGTGCCGTCTTTTTCACGGGTGGTTGGTCCTGTTGGGGAGTGGTTGCGAAGAGCGCCAGCTGTTGCCGGGGAGATTAGCTCTTGGCATGGAAGATGAAGAAGGCGCCGGCGGCGATCAGGGCGAAGCCGACCGCGTGGCTCCAGGTGAGCGATTCCTTCAGCCAGAACACCGAGAAGCCGGCGAAGACCATCAGCGTGATGATCTCCTGCATCGTCTTCAGCTCGGCGGCGGAATAGACGGCGGAGCCGATGCGGTTGGCCGGCACTGCGAGCATGTATTCCGGCAGGGCGATCATCCAGCTGACGAGGATCGCGATCCAGATGGCCGCGCCCTTGTAGCTGAGGTGCCCGTACCAGGCGAAGGTCATGAAGATGTTCGACCCGAACAGCATCGCGATCGGCAGGATGTGAGCCATGGTCAGAGAGGGCATGCCGGAGCTTTCCTGGGCGGCAGCGGGCGGGCGGCGGATCAGCCGAAGCGGAGCTTCATCGAGATGATGACGAGGACGAGGAGCAGGGTCAGCGCGTTCGCGGCAATCACCGGCACGGACAAGATCTGGATGCCGTAGCCCAGCCAGAGCGCCGTGCCGAGGCCGAACAGCCCTTGCGTCCACAGCGAGATCGCGCGGGTGTCCCGGGTGCGGATGGTGCGCCAGGCCTGCGGCAGCCAGCACAGGCTGGTCAGCGTCGCGGCGGCAAAGCCGAGGAGTTCGATGGCGGCCGGCGACATGGCTGGAGGCTCGGAAGCGAATCGCGAAGGGGCGTATGATTTTCCATAGCGGGTTTTGCTCCTCCGTGCGGCCATTCTCGCTGGTTAACCTCCGTTAACCACACCCGCCTAGCCTCGCTTCTTCCTTGCGAATCGGTGGAGACCCATGCGCGCTATCACATTGGCCTTGCCACTCATCCTGATCACCTCCTCGGCCTTTGCCCAGGCTGGGTTCCAGTCCTGCGTTGCGGGCTTGCGCTCGGAGGCTGCCGCCAAGGGCATCTCGGGCGCGACCTTCGACCGCGCCATGGCCGGCGTCGAGCCGGACATGAAGGTGATCGAGGCGATGAACAACCAGCCCGAGTTCAAGACCCCGATCTGGGACTATCTCGGCACGCTGGTCGACGAGGAGAAGGTGGCGGAAGGCCGCTCGATGATGCGCCAGCACGCCTCCACGCTGGCCGCTGCGGAGCAGCGCTTCGGCGTCGACCGGCACACCATCGCTGCCGTCTGGGGCGTGGAGAGCGATTTCGGCAAGGCGCGGGGCAAGATGCCGCTCGTGCAGGCGCTCTCGACCGGCGCCTGCCTGGCGCCGCGGCGCAACGCCTTCTTCAAGGGCGAGCTCTTCGCGACGCTGCAGATCATCCAGCGCGGCGATGTCCGGCCGGAGCGGCTGTTCGGCTCCTGGGCGGGCGCGTTCGGCCATACCCAGTTCATTCCCTCGACCTATCTGCGCCTGGCCGTCGACGGCGACGGGGACGGGCGTCGGGACCTCGTCGATTCCATCCCCGACGCGCTGCATTCCACCGCGAACTTCATGGACAAGGCAGGCTGGGTCACGGGCGCGACCTGGGGCTATGAGGTGCGCGTGCCGGGCAGCTATTCCGGGCCGACCGGACGCAACCCGAAGCGGCCGCTCTCGCACTGGTCGTCGCAGGGCATTGTCAAGTTCGACGGCTCGGGCCTGACCGGCACGGGCAATGCGGGGCTGCTGATGCCGGCCGGCCGCAACGGCCCTGCCTTCCTCGTCTTCAAGAACTACGACGCCGCCTACAGCTACAATGGCGCAGATTCCTATGCGCTCGCCATCTCGCTCCTGTCCGACCGGCTGCGCGGCAAGCCCGGCGTGCAGGGCGAATGGCCGACGGACGACCTGCCGCTGTCGCGTGAGCAACGGCGGGAGCTGCAACGGCTCCTGATCGCGCGTGGCTACAATGTCGGCGAACCGGATGGCGCGGTCGGATCGCTGACGCGGGGCGCAATCAAGGAGATCGAGGCCCGGCTCGGCATGCCGCAGACCGGCAGGCCGGGCGAGAAGGTGCTGCGCGCGCTGAAGAGCGGGCGGGTCTAGAGGCGCTCCATTTGGCATTCCGGGCTCAGGCCTGCGGCCTGCCCCGGAATGCCACTGTGCGTCGCCTTGCCAGAAAGCGGGTGGCAGTGGAATCTTCGCTCTCGCAAGACGCGCGTCTTGCTATCACGGAGCCTTCCATGACTCGTCGCCTCATCTCTACCGGCTCTCCCTTCGAGCGCTCCTTCGGCTATTCGCGGGCCGTGGTCGATGGCGATCTCGTTTTCGTCTCGGGCACGACAGGCTATGATTATGTGAGCATGGCGATGCCGGACGATGTCGCAGAGCAGACCCGCAACATCTTCGGCACGCTGGAGGCGGTGCTGGAGGAGGCGGGCTCCTCGCTGTCGCAGGTGGTGCGTGCCCAGTATTTCGTCACTGACCGCAGCTATTGCGAGCCGGTGCTGACCGTCTGCGGGGAGGTGTTCAGCGAGATCCGGCCTTCCGCCGGCATCTATGTGATCGCCGGGCTGCTGAAGCCGGAGATGAAGGTCGAGATCGAGGTGACGGCGCGGCTTACCCCGGCCTGATCGCATCCCGTCTTCGGCGCGGTGCGGCCGGATCTGGTATATCTCTTGCTTGATACGGGGCTTTGCAGGGCGACCGCCCCGCCAGCTGGGAGAGATGTCATGCCGATCGACCGCCGTCAGCTACTGACCGGAGCCGGAGCGCTTGCGGCCTCCGGTTTCCTCTCGAACCGCGCGTTTTCGCAAAGTGCGGCCTCGACTCTGCGGTTCATCCCGTCGACGCCGCTGCCTTCGCTCGACCCGATCACGGCGACGAGCTATGTCATCCGTAATCACGGTTATCTGATATATGACACGCTGTTCGCGACCGATGCGAACTTCCAGATCAAGCCGCAGATGGTGCAGGCTTGGGAGACGGCGCCGGACGGGCTGAGCTGGACGTTCCACCTGCGCGACGGGCTCGTCTTCCACGACGACGAGCCGGTGAGGGCGCAGGACTGCATTGCTTCGATCGCGCGCTGGTCGAAGCGTGACGCCTTCGGCCAGACCTTCGCGACCTTCGTCGACGGTTATGACGTCGTCGATCAGCGCACCTTCAAGATCAGGCTGAAGAAGCCCTTCCCGATGCTGCCGGCGGCGCTCGGCAAGCTCTCGTCCAACGTGCCCTTCATCATGCCCGAGCGCGTCGCGCAGACGGACCACATGAAGAACATCACGGAAGCCGTCGGCTCCGGCCCCTGGCGCTTCATGGACAAGCAGTGGGTGCCTGGCCAGAACGCGATCTATGAGCGCTTCGCCAAGTACAAGCCGCGCGAGGAGGCGCCCTCCTGGGCGGCCGGCGGCAAGGTGGCGAAGATCAACCGCATCGAGTGGCTGCCGCTGACGGAACCGGCCGCCGCTGCGGGCGCCCTGATGCAGGGCGAGGTGGACTGGTACGAGCAGCCGCCGGTCGATCTGCTGCCGATGCTGAAGGGCAACAAGGACGTCGCGATCGCCAACGTGCCACTCGGCCTGTTCCTGCTGATGCGCTTCAACACGCTGCAGCCGCCCTTCAACAACCCGGCGATCCGCAAGGCAGTGATGACCGCGGTCGCACAGCCCGACTACATGGAGGCCGTCGTCGGCGACAAGGCCTATTACAGCGAGGCCAAGACCTTCTTCACGCCCGGCTCGCCGATGTCGACGGGCGCCAGCGGTGCAGAGGCGATGCCGGCGAATATCGAGAAGGCCAAGGCCATGCTCAAGGAGGCCGGCTATAAGGGCGAGAAGGTTGTCCTGCTCGCGCCGGCCGACCAGCCGATCGCCTATCAGCAGTGCATGGTCACCGAGGATCTGTTCAAGAAGCTCGGGATCAATGCGGAGCTGGTCGCGACCGACTGGGCAAGCTTCATCGGCCGGCGCGCCAATCGCGGCCTGCCCGATCAGGGCGGCTGGTCGGTGTTCCACACGCTGTGGTCCTGTGCCGACACGCTCAATCCGGCGCTGCACCCGCTGATGCGGGCCAATGGCGGCGCGGCCTGGTTCGGCTGGCCGGAGGACGCCACCATGGAGGGACTGCGCGACCAGTGGATCGCGACGCCGGAGGAAGCCAAGCAGAAGGAGATCGCGGCCTCGATCGAGCGGCGCGCCTTCGACTTCGTGCCCTATGTGCCCTGCGGCCTCGTCCAGCAGCCCATGGCCTTCCGGGCCAATTTGAGCGGGATGGTGCTGTCGCCGGTGCAGTTCTTCTGGAACATGGAGAAGAAGGCCTGAGCAGGCCCGCAACCTCATGCTGCGGCAGGGTATCGGAGCCTGCCGCAGCATGAGACGGAACCTTCCTGTCAGCGGGCCGTTGCTGCTGGCGGGATAGCGAGGACGCCCTTTCGGCTCTGGGCAGAGAAAGGAGTTCCCATGCTTCGGACAGTTCTGCTTGTAGCCGGCCTTGCGCTGCTGCCGGCCGCCACCATGGCGCAGGAGCAACCTGATACTCTGTACAGCGCGCCCAGCTTTCAAAGCGGCCTCGTGCCGCTGCTGAAGAAGCACGCCGTGCCGGAGAGCCCGGGTCCGTTCGTCTATACGGCGCCGGTGAGCTTCGGGAAGGCGCTGACGCAGCAGCAGGTCGTTCCGGGCGAGGAGGATCTCGCCGCAGACGGCACCGCGGCTGCGAGCGACAGCTCCGCGCTGCCTGCGCCACGCACGCGCAGGATCATTCACATCATCGAGTGACCTTGCAGCCGAGTGCGCGGCACCCATCGCGTTGCAAAGTCAACGAAGCCCGCTCCCTGGGAGCGGGCTTTTTTGTCGGGGCGCCATTGCTGCGCCGCCGCTTGCGTGCGCGCGCCCAGCCGCCTATCAGCCTGCGCTGGAAACGCGACAAGACACGAGGCGACGATCATGGCGACCCATAAGCTCCTGATGCTTCCCGGCGACGGCATCGGCCCCGAGGTGATGGGCCAGGTCGAACAGATCGTGTCGTGGTTCGGCAAGCAGGGGCTCGGCTCCTTCGAGATCGAGAAGGGCCTCGTCGGCGGCACCGCCTATGACGCCCATGGCAAGGCGATCTCCGATAGCGACATGAAGCTCGCCCAGGACGCGGACGCTGTGCTGTTCGGCGCGGTTGGCGGGCCGAAGTGGGCGGATGTTCCCTACCAGCACCGCCCGGAAGCCGGGCTGCTGCGCCTGCGCAAGGATCTCGGCCTGTTCGCCAATCTGCGCCCCGCGATCTGCTATCCGGCGCTGGCCTCGGCCTCGTCACTGAAGCCCGAGGTTGTCGAAGGGCTCGACATCCTGATCGTGCGCGAGCTGACCGGCGGCGTCTATTTCGGCGAGCCGAAGGAAATCGTGACGCTGGAGGACGGGCAGAAGCGCGGCGTCGACACGCAGCTCTACACCACCGGCGAGATCGAGCGGATCACCCGCGTCGCCTTCGAGCTGGCGCGCACGCGCCGCAACAAGCTCTCCTCGGCCGAGAAGCACAACGTCATGAAGACCGGCGTGCTCTGGAAGCAGACCGTCACGGCGCTGCACGCCAAGGATTATTCCGATGTCGAACTCGAGCATGTGCTCGCCGACAACTGCGCCATGCAGCTCGTGCGCTGGCCGAAGCAGTATGACGTCATCGTCTGCGACAACCTGTTCGGCGACATTCTGTCCGACGTGGCGGCGATGCTGACCGGCTCGCTCGGCATGCTGCCCTCCGCATCGCTGGGCGCCGAGGATCCGGCCACCGGCAAGCGCAAGGCGCTCTACGAGCCCGTCCACGGCTCGGCACCGGACATCGCCGGCAAGGGCCTCGCCAACCCGATCGCGATGATCGGCTCGTTCGCGATGGCCCTGCGCTACTCGTTCGGTGCGGGCGAGGCGGCCGACCGTCTCGAAGGCGCGATCGCCGACGTGCTGGGCTCCGGCACCCGCACCAAGGACATTGCCGCGCCCGGCGCCAACGCCGTCTCGACCACCGAGATGGGCCAAGCGATCGTCAAGGCGCTGGAAGCGCGGGGCTGAACCCCAACCGTCATGGCCGGGCTTGACCCGGCCATCTCGGAAACCAGCCAGCCCCAGACTCCCGAAGAGATGCCCGGGTCAAGCCCGGGCATGACGGCCCGGCAACCTCTCCCCCTCGTGAGTTGCCGTGACCCGGCTTTCGTGACCTAACTCCGCCCGACGAAACGGAGTATGTCCGTCATGCTGATCAAGCGCCGTGCCGGCTGGGAAATGCCGGAATGCCAGGCCACGCCCGAGAGCGCGTTCCTCAATCGCCGCCAACTCATGGCTGCCGGGGCCGGTCTGATAGCGGGAGCCACGCTCCCCGGTATCGCCTCAGCGCAATCGGCCGATCCGACGCTCGACCTCTATCCGGCGAAGCGCAACGGAGCCTACAAGCTCGACGTGGCGCTGTCGGCCGAGGACGACGCGGCCAACTACAACAACTTCTATGAGTTCGGCATGTCGAAGGACATCGTCGATGCTTCGAAGCGCCTCGCCACGCGTCCCTGGAACATCCAGGTCGAGGGCATGGTCGAGAAGCCCTTCGAGATCGGCTTCGACGATCTCGTCCGCAAGCTGCCGCTGGAAGAGAGGCTCTACCGCTTCCGCTGCGTCGAGGCCTGGGCGATGGCGGTGCCGTGGACCGGCATTCCGCTGTCGGCCTTCGTTGCCTTCGCCAAGCCGCTCTCGGGCGCGAAATACATCCGCTTCGAAACCTTCATGAACCCGCGCGTCGCGCCGGGCCAGAACCAGCGCTGGTATCCCTGGCCCTACACGGAAGGGCTCACCATCGCCGAGGCCACCAGCGAGCTGCCGCTGCTCGTCACCGGCATCTATGGCAAGCCGCTGCCGACGCAGCATGGCGCCCCGGTCCGGCTGATCACGCCGTGGAAATACGGCTTCAAATCGGTCAAATCGATCCGCAAGATCAGCTTCGTCGCCGAGCGGCCCAAGACCTTCTGGGAAGGGCTGCAATCCAGCGAGTACGGCTTCTGGGCCAATGTGAACCCGGCCGTGCCGCATCCGCGCTGGAGCCAGGCCACGGAGCAGGTTCTCGGCTCGCGCGACCGGCGTCCGACGCTGATCTACAACGGCTATGGCGAGCAGGTTGCCGGGCTCTACAAGGGGCTTGAGGGCGAGAAGCTGTTCATGTGAGGCCGGCTGCTGCCAGCTTTCGGGTGCCCTGCGTGCCATGCTGCGTGTTAAACCGACGCCTCTCCGCAGCAGGAACGTCGCGAGTCGCCCATGGCCGCCCAACAATTCCACCTGTTCGAGACCGCGATCGGCGCCTGTGCGCTGATCTGGGATGGTGAGCGCTTCATCGGCGCGCAATTGCCCGAGAGGGACGAGGACGCAGCGCGGCGGCGGCTCGCCCGGCGCTTTCCGGACGCTGCGGAAGAGGATGAGCCAGAGGGCTTCGTCGCGGAGGCGGTCGCCGCGATCCGGCGCCTGCTGGCGGGCGATCCGAGCGATCCCTCGGACCTGCCGATTGCGATCGAGACGGTCTCCGACTTCAATCGCAAGGTCTATGAGGTCGCGCTCGGTATCCCGCCCGGTGAAACGCTGACCTATGGCGAAGTCGCCGCGCGGATCGGGGATCCGGGCGCGGCGCGGGCCGTCGGCGTCGCGCTCGGCCAGAACCCCTGGCCGATCATCGTGCCCTGCCACCGTGTGCTGGCCGCCGGCGGCCGCACAGGCGGCTTCTCGGCCGATGGTGGCGTCGAGACCAAGCTCAGGATGCTGACCATCGAGAAAGCGCGCACGGGCCCGGAGCCCGGCCTGTTCGATGCGCTGCCGCTGGCGGCGAAACCGGCGCGGAGCTGACACCTCCAGCCTTGAAATTCCGCAACACCGCTCTTGCGGCGCAGCGGCTTGCCTCGACAGTGGAGCGGCTTCTACCCTCGCTCGGTTTCCTGACCAGCATCGAGGATTGCAATGGCCAAGTTGAAGCTCGCTATCGTCGTCGGCAGCACGCGCCGCGAATCGATCAACCGGAAGCTGGCGGAGGCGCTGGCCAAGCTCGCAGCCGATGCGTTCGAGCCGTCCTTCGTGCGGATCGACGACCTGCCGCTGTTCAACCAGGACCTCGAAGCCGACCGCCCCGAGCCGACGCTGCGGCTGAAGCGCGAGATCGAGGCTGCCGATGCCATCCTGATGGTGACGCCCGAGCACAACCGCTCGATCACCGCCGCGCTCAAGAACGCGATCGACTGGGCCTCGCGCCCCTATGGCAAGAACTCCTGGGCCGGCAAGCCGGTGGCCGTGACCGGCGCGAGCGGCGGCGCGGTCGGCACGGCTGCTGCCCAGCAGCAGCTGCGTATGATCATGACCAACCTTGCCGGCGTCGTGGTCGGCGGGCAGGTGTTCGTCACCTACAAGGAAGGGCTGATCGACGGCTCCCATGAGGTGACGGACGAGGGAACCCGCAAGTTCCTGCAGGGCTTCATCGATAACTTCGCGAAGATCGCCGGCAAGCTGGCCGGCTGACGCAGCCTCATCGGATCTGGACAAGGCATCGCTCTACGGAGCGGTGCCTTTTTTTGTTGCGGTGCTGAAGCCGGTCGCCAAGCCGTGTTGAGGCCTGCGCGATCAAGAAGCGGCCCTGGGAGAGGTCTTCAAAAGGTGAATGGGCAAAAAAAGGGCCGGCGTCCCCGAGGGGAGCCGGCCTTGAAAGTTTGAAACATCTGGCAAAAGCCAAACATTTCAGAGGGGAACGGCTGAAACGAACTCAACGCCGGGAGGAGATTGCGGAGCCCGTTCCGAACAACCGTGAGCACAATATTGAGCAGGACCTGCCTTTTTGCAATGCAGCATAGCTTGGGGCTCCCATGCGAATGGTGCATAGCTAAGGAGCAGATGGTACTAATTTGGGCCTAAATGATTGAGAAATATGCGTTTGACGCAAGGCGAGCTGAGGCGCTCCAGCTGGAAGATTGCCGGCAAAGGCCGATTTTACGTTTCAGAAAGCGATTTTCGGCCGGCTCGTCCGGATTTGGGGCAATTGCGGCGTGACGGTGGTCACAAAACAGCCAAAATTCAGGTCGCCTGCCGCTACGTCAGTCTGGAATCTGAGGATTGGACGACAGCGCTGTCATGGCCGGGCCAGCGCCGGGCCACTTCAGTCATCGCAGGGCGAAAGCAGATCAGCCGAAGCCGCGCTCGCCGCGAGGGCGAGCGCTCCTGACTTCCCGAACCTCAATAGGTCCAGCGCTGGGCCTTCTGGATGAGGAAGTCGCGGAAGACCTGAACGCGGGCGACCGACTTCATCTCTTCCGGATAGACCAGATAGCTCTCGAGCTGCGGCATCTCCGTCTCGCGCATCAACTGCACGAGGGGGGAGCCGGTCTCGATCAGGTAGTCCGGCAGCACGGCGATGCCGGCGCCCGAATCGACCGCCCGCTTCATCGCGGTGATGTTGTTCACGGTGAGGTGGATCGGCCGTGGGTTGCGCTGGTCGCGCCCCATGGTGCCGAGCCAGTGAACCGCTGTCAGATAGGAGGGCGAGGTGCCGCCGAAGGACAGGATGCGGTGGTTGTCGAGGTCGTCGTAGCTCTTCGGCTCGCCGAAACGCTTCACATAGGCCGGTGAGGCGTAGACGTGGAAATGCACCGTGAAGAGCTTGCGCTGGATGAGGTCCGGCTGCTGCGGCTGGCGCAGGCGGATGGCGATGTCGGCCTCGCGCATCGACAGGTCCAGCTCCTCATCGGTGAGGATCAGCTCGACGCGGATGTCGGGATAGAGGTCGAGGAACTCGGCCAGGCGCGGAGTCAACCAATGGCCGCCGAGACCGCGCGTCGCCGTGACCTTGAGCTCGCCGGAAGGGTGCTCACGCGTCTCGGAGAGCTGCGAGCGCGTCCGTTCCAGCCGCTGCGTCATCTCACGCGCCGCGCGCCAGAGCAGTTCGCCCTGCTCGGTCAGGATCAGCCCGCGCGTATGCCGATGGAAGAGAGGCGCGCGCAGCTCACGCTCAAGCGCCCCGATCTGCCGGCTGACGGCGGATTGACTCAACCCCAGAACATCGCCAGCCTTCGTGAAACTGCCTGACTCTGCGACCGTGTAGAAAATTCGAATGCGGTCCCAATCCACCGCGCGTCCCCCGTTATGCGTTTTATGCATGTTGGGGGATGAAGCTGCTGCACGTCAATGTCTAGGCGGCAGAGATAGTTTATTTTGCCACTGATTTTGGTGGCATGAATCATCAATCTTGGTGATGTGTTCGCTGAAGCGGCCTATTCGGCCGCCTCACGCTGATCGAGGGCGCTGTTCAGCAGCCAGCGTTCGGCGTCGAGCGCCGCCATGCAGCCCATGCCCGCTGCCGTCACGGCCTGCCTGTAGTGCTCGTCGGTGACATCGCCGGCTGCGAAGACGCCGGGGATGTTGGTGTTCGTCGTGCCGGCCTCGACGTTGAGATAGCCGGATTCACGCATGTCGAGCTGGCCGATGAAGAGCTCGGTCGCCGGCTTGTGGCCGATGGCGATGAACACGCCGTCCGCCTTCAGCTCGCTCTCCGCGCCGGTCTTCGTGTTCGTCAGGCGCAGATGCGTGACGTTGGGCGGCGTGGTGGCGCCACAGATTTCGGCGATCTCGCTATCCCAGACGACTTCGATCTTAGGATGCTTGAACAAGCGCTCCTGCATCACGCGCTCGGCGCGCAGATGGTCGCGGCGGTGGACCAGCGTGACCTTGCTGGCGAGGTTGGCGAGATAGAGCGCCTCCTCGACCGCGGTGTTGCCGCCGCCGACGACCACGACCTCCTTGTTGCGGAAGAAGAAGCCGTCGCAGGTGGCGCAGGCCGAGACGCCGAAGCCCTGGAAGCTCTGCTCGGAGGGCAGGCCGAGCCATTTCGCCTGGGCGCCGGTCGCGATGATCAGCGAGTCGCAGGAATAGGTCTCGCCGCCATCGCCCCAGAGCCGGAAGGGCCGCTGCGAGAGATCGACGCGGGCGATGTGGTCGGAGACCATCTTGGTGCCGACATGCTCGGCCTGGGCTCGCATCTGCTCCATCAGCCAGGGGCCCTGGATCGGATCGGCAAAGCCCGGATAGTTCTCAACATCGGTGGTGATCATGAGCTGGCCGCCGGTCTGCAGGCCGGAGATCAGCACCGGCTCCAGCATGGCGCGGGCGGCGTAGATCGCGGCGGTGTAGCCGGCGGGGCCGGAGCCGATGATGATGACGCGGGCGTGCATGTTGGCCATCGTCTCAATTCCTCTCCTGCGGGCAAGGGGGCCGCAGTTTCGTTCCGTCAGATACGGCGGCGGAGCGCCGAAACAAGAGCGGCCCGACCTATAATGCGTCGAGCCCTAGCGCGGCCCGGTGGCTGAGCCAGCCCTGCCGTATCGCATCGGCGATGACGGGCGTTGAGTCTATCGGCGCGTAGCGTTCGCCGGCAAGCTGTCCACGGAAAGGATGCACAGCGCCTTCCTGCGTCAGGGTCGAGGTCAGCGCCGCGATCTTCTGGTGGCCGCCCTGCGGCTCGAAGACGAGGACGGGAACGCCCGTCGCCGTGGCCTCGCCGATCATGTTGGTCGAATCGGCGGTGACGACGATGGCGTCAGCATTGGCGATCAGGGCGAGATAGGGGTTCTCGCCCGTACCATCCCACCACCAGCCACTATTGCGGGCGAAGACGGCCGATATGGCCTGCGCCAGCGCCAGTGGGGTGCGACGCGAGGGCGAGCCCATCAGCGCAACGCCGGAGCCGGCCAGCGTCTCGAGCTGCCTTGCGAGGCCCTCGATATCGGTTGGGGTGAAGCGGTGATGCCGGCTGTCCCCGCCGACGAGTACGGCGACGCGCGGGGCGGTCAGCGCGGCGATGGTGGCGGGCGGCGCGGCGCGGGCCGCGGCGAGCTTTTCAGGCGTGAGGCGGTGCGGCGAGGTGGTGGTGACGAGCACATTGTCGCCGCGCAGCTGGTCATGGCCGGAGACCCAGATGAGGTCGGCCGTGCCGGGACCGGTGCGCGGGTCCTTGAGGAAGACGGTGAAGGTCCGGCCGTTCGAGGCCTTCTTCACCGCCCGCAGATAGGCGACGGCGCGCCGGCCGGAGGCGATGGCGATGTCGGGAAAGGGCGGACGTATCGGGCTGTCCGGCCGGTCCGGCGACTCGCGCGGATCGATCGGCCCGCGCGGCATCAGCCAGGTGAAGGGCTTGCGCGGCCGGACGCGGCGGATCTCGGGCACGACGCCGAGCCGCTCGGCGACGCCGAGGCACTGGCCCTCGTCGCCGGCCTTGCCGTCGGTCAGGACCCAGACGGTCGGTTTCGGATTCTGGTGCATCGTCGTCTTAAGCCCGCGGCATGCGCCTTGTATCGCTTGGCTGCGCCGTCTACACCAGCGCGACCTTCCTTGGGGATATTCGTGCGTCCGAAACTCGACGAGATCGACCTGCGCATCCTGCGTGAGCTCCAGGCCGATGGGCGCATGACCAATGTCGAGCTCGCGAGCCGTGTCGGCATTTCGCCGCCGCCCTGCCTGCGGCGCGTGCGCGCGCTGGAAGAGGCGGGGCTGATCCGCGGCTACCATGCCGATCTCGACGAGCGGAAGCTGGGCTATGAGGTGGTCTGCTTCGCCTTCGTGCATCTGGCGAGCCAGGCCGAGGCCGATCTCGCCGCCTTCCAGACGCGCATAAAGGCTTGGCCGAGCGTGCGCGAATGCTGGACGCTCTCGGGCGACATCGACTTCGCGTTGAAATGCGTGGCTCCGGACCTGAAGGCCTTCCAGGATTTCGTGGCGGAACTGACCGCGCTGCCCAACGTCCGCAACGTTCGCACCGCGCTCGCCCTCGACCGGGTCAAGGACGAGCCGATCGTGCCCTTCGGCTGAGCGCGAGGCTGCCATGCCGGTGACGGTTCGGGCGGCAGTCGAGGCGGATCTGCCTGCGATCCTCGCGCTTTATCGTCAGCTCAGCGCCACGGATTTGCTTCCCGATGCGGCCGAGGCAGCCGAAACATGGCGCCAGATGCTCAGCAGCGCCTTCATGACCGTGCATGTGGCCGAGCTCGACGGAAGGGTCGTGGCGACCTGCGTGCTGGTGATCGCGCCCAATCTCACGCGCAACATGAGCCCCTTCGGGCTGATCGAGAACGTTGTCACAGAGGAAGGGCTGCGCGGGCAGGGCGTCGGAAAGCGCGTCGTGCAGGCCGCGATTGCGCAGGCCTGGGAGGCAGGCTGCTACAAGGTCATGCTGCTGACAGGGCGCAAGGACCCGGCCGTCCTCGCATTCTACGAGGCCTGCGGCTTCAGCCGCGGCAAGACCGCCTTCGAGGTGAGGCGACCGGGTTAGGCCTTGTCCAGCCTGACACCAGACTGGAGATCACCCGAGATAACGCTTGATCCAGTAGGCGTTGTTGTGCGCCAGCGCCTTCAGCCGGCGCCGGTCGATGTCCGGGAGATTCCAGCCGCCGCCGCCCGGTGTTTCCGTCGACATGATGGGATAGCTCACCAGCGGTCTGCCGCTGCGATCGTAGATCGTCGCTGTGCTCTCGAGAAAGTCGCTGGTTCCGCCGCCGCCGTTCGGCTTGCCGCCCCCGCTGCCCACATAGGAGGCGAGCCAGACGCTGGTGACGTTGACGATGAGCCGCGTGGAAGCGCCGCGCTGAAGCGAAGGACCGAGCAGTTCCGCGAGCTTGCTTTCCAGTTCGGCTTTCACCAGGGCGGTGTTGGCGCCCCAGCCCTGCACCACGGTCGGCGCGAAGGTGACCTGGATCGAGCCGATCGCTGCGGACTGTGCGAGAGCCGCAGCCCCGGCGAAGGGTACCAGCGCCGCGGCACCAAGCGCGAAAGACAGGACGTTTCGACGCGTTGTCATGATCGGAAACTCCGTGAGGCCCGTCCCTCAATGTAATCGCGCGTTTTCGATAGTCCATGGGTGCGCTCGCGTGCGATCCGCTGCACCTTGCTCTACGGGATTCGCGTTCGAGGGGGAGACGCATGGAACGCTGGCTGACCGAATTCGTGAAGCTCTGGGTCGTCATCGATCCGATCGGTACGCTGCCGGTATTCCTGGCCGTGACGGCCGGCATGGCCAAAGGGGCCGCACGACGCGTCGCATTGCAGGCCACGCTCGTCGCCTTCCTGGTGCTGACGTTCTTCATCCTGCTGGGGCAAATCATGCTCAGGGCGATGGAGATCGAGCTGACCTCGTTCCAGATCGCCGGCAACATCGTGCTGTTCCTGTTCGCCCTGACGATGATCTTCGGCGAGTCGAAGCTGGAGGAGGACGAGAAGCTGCTGGGCACCTCCGATCTGGAGAAGGCGGTCTATCCGCTCGCCATTCCCAGCATCGCGAGCCCGGGCGCGATGCTGACGGTGATGACCGTCACCGATAATTCCAGCTTCAGCCTGGCCGAGCAGGGGGAGACGCTGGTTCAGGTCAGCGTGATCCTCGGCGTGCTGCTCGTGCTGCTGTTCTGCGCCTCGCACATCATCGCGGTCATCGGCAATGCGGGCGCCAGCGTCATCAGCCGCGTGATGGGGCTGATCCTGGCGAGCGTCGCGGTCGACGGCATCGTCAAGGCGGCGAGGGTCATTATTGCAGGTTAGGGGGCGAGCGGCTGAGGCATTCCGATTTCGCTCGGAACCGCGCCGTCATTTCGGGGCTTCGCGTCAGCGACGAGCCCGAAACCCACAACCTCCGATGAAAAAAGAAGGGGCGGCATCGCTACCGCCCCTTCTTCAAGAACCTGTGTTCATGGGTTCCGGGCTCAGGCCTTGATCAGCGGAAGATGACGCTGACGACTTCGTAGGATTTGCCGCCGCCGGGCGTGTTGACCTGGACGGAATCGCCGACCTTCTTGCCGATCAGCGCACGCGCGATCGGCGAGCCGATCGAGACCTTGCCGGACTTAACGTCCGATTCCGGCTCGCCGACGATCTGGTAGCTCTTCTCTTCCTCGGTGTCGTCGTCGATCAGCTTGACCGTGGCGCCGAACTTGATCGTGTCGCCGCCGAGCTTCGAGACGTCGATGATGTCGGCGCGGCCGATCAGCGATTCGAGCTCCAGGATGCGGCCCTCGTTGAGGGACTGCGCTTCCTTCGCCGCATGATACTCGGCGTTCTCCGAGAGGTCGCCGAGGGCGCGCGCTTCTGAGATCGCGGTGATGATGCGCTGGCGCTGCACCTGCTGGCGATCCTTCAGCTCGGCCTCCAGGGCAGCGAAGCCGCCCGCGGTCATCGGAACCTTTTCCATTCTTTCCGTCCCATAATTCCAAAAGCGCGGCTCGCCGGCTGCTTGTCAGCCACCGGCGTCCCCGCGCTTTGCATCAATCTTTGAACCTCGACGCTTCCGGCCGGTCAAGCCGCGCGTTCGAAGTAGGATTGCAACGATCGTACCTCGAGATCGCCGCTGCAATAGGCCTTGATGCCCTCTGCCGCTGCGATCGCGCCCGCCAAGGTGGTATAATAGGGCACCTTGTGCAAGAGGGCCGTTCGACGAAGCGAACGGGAATCCGCAAGGGCCTGCGGTCCCTCGGTGGTGTTGAAGATCAGCTGGATCTCGCCGTTCTTGATGGCGTCGACGACGTGCGGGCGGCCTTCTAGAACCTTGTTGATCTTGCTGGCGCTGATGCCCTGCTCCTGCAGCAGGCGCAGCGTGCCGCCGGTCGCGACGATGCGGAAGCCGAGATCGGAGAGGATGCGCACGGCCGGGACGATGCGCGGCTTGTCGTCGTCACGCACCGAGACGAAGACCGTGCCCTTGACCGGCACCTTCGAGCCGGCGCCGAGCTGGCTCTTGGCGAAGGCGGTGTCGAAGGAGCGATCGAGGCCGATGACCTCGCCGGTCGAGCGCATCTCCGGCCCGAGCAGCACATCGACGCCGGGGAAGCGCGCGAAGGGGAAGACGGCTTCCTTGACGCCGACATGGGTCAACACCGGCGGCTTGAGCGCGAAGCTCGCCAGGCTCTCGCCCGCCATGACGCGCGCCGCGATCTTGGCGACGGGAATACCGATGACCTTGGCGACGAAGGGGACCGTCCGGGACGCTCTCGGATTGACTTCGAGGACGTAGATCTCGCCGTCCTTGATCGCGTACTGGACGTTCATCAGCCCGCCGACATCGAGCGCCAGCGCCATGGCCTTGGTCTGGCGCTCCAACTCGGAGAGAATCTCCGGAGAGAGCGAGCGCGGCGGCAGCGAGCAGGCGGAGTCGCCGGAATGGATGCCGGCCTCCTCGATGTGCTCCATGATGCCGGCGATGAAGGCATCCTTGCCGTCGGCCAGGCAGTCGACATCGACTTCGATGGCGTCCGACAGGTAGCGGTCGAACAACAGCGGGTTCTTGCCGAGCACTGTGTTGATCTGGCCGGTCTTGTCGTTCGGATACTTGGCCTTGACCTCGGAGGGGATCAGCGAGGGCAGGGTGCCCAGCAGATAGTCCTCGAACATCACCTCATCGCGGATGATCGCCATGGCGCGGCCGCCCAGCACGTAGGAAGGCCGCACGACGAAGGGCAGGCCGAGCTCGGCCGCGATCAGGCGGGCCTGCTCGACGGAGTAGGCGATGCCGTTCTTCGGCTGCTTCAGGTGCAGCTTGTCGAGCAGGCGCTTGAAGCGGTCGCGGTCCTCGGCGAGGTCGATCGCGTCCGGCGAGGTGCCGAGGATCGGGATGCCGGCCTCTTCCAGCGCATTGGCGAGCTTCAGAGGCGTCTGGCCGCCGAACTGGACGATGACGCCGTGCAGCGTGCCGTTCTGCTTCTCGGTCTCGAGGATCTCGAGTACGTCCTCGGCGGTCAGCGGCTCGAAATACAGCCGGTCGGAGGTGTCATAGTCGGTCGAGACCGTCTCCGGGTTGCAGTTGACCATAATGGTCTCGTAGCCCGCGTCCTTGAGCGCATAGCAGGCGTGGCAGCAGCAATAGTCGAACTCGATGCCCTGGCCGATGCGGTTCGGCCCGCCGCCGAGGATCACGACCTTCTTGCGATCCGAGGAGTTGGCTTCGTCGGCAGCCTTCCCGGCGAAGGGCATGGCGTAGGTCGAGTACATATAGGCCGTCGGCGAGGCGAACTCGGCCGCGCAGGTGTCGATGCGCTTGTAGACAGGGCGGACGTCGAGCGACTTGCGGAGCGCGCGGACCTCGGCCTCGGTCTTGCCGGAGACGGCGGCGAGGCGCTTGTCGGAGAAGCCCATCGCCTTGATCTGGCGGAAGGCGCCCGGCGTCTGCGGCAAGCCGAACTTCCGGATCTTCTCCTCGGTGTCGATGATGCCGCGCATCTGCTCGAGGAACCACGGGTCGATCTTGCAGCTCTCGTGGATCTGCTCGTCGGTGAAGCCGAGGCGCATCGCCTGGGCGACGTGCAGGATGCGATCCGGCGTCGGCGTCGAGATCGCGGCCTTGACGGCGTTCCGGTCGTCGCCGAGGCCGAGGCCCTCGACCTCGATCTCGTCAAGGCCGTCGAGGCCGGTTTCGAGCGAGCGCAGCGCCTTCTGCAGCGATTCCTGGAAGGTGCGGCCGATGGCCATGGATTCGCCGACCGACTTCATAGCGGTGGTCAGCGTCGGTTCGGAGCCCGGGAACTTCTCGAAGGCGAAGCGCGGGATCTTGGTGACGACGTAGTCGATGGTCGGCTCGAAGGAGGCCGGCGTGGCGCCGCCCGTGATGTCGTTCTCGATCTCGTCGAGCGTGTAGCCGACGGCCAGGCGCGCCGCGACCTTGGCGATCGGAAAGCCGGTCGCCTTCGACGCCAGCGCCGAGGAACGCGAGACGCGCGGGTTCATCTCGATGACGATCATGCGGCCGGTGGCCGGGTCGATGGCGAACTGCACGTTCGAGCCGCCGGTCTCGACGCCGATCTCGCGCAGCACCGCCAGCGAGGCGTCGCGCATGATCTGGTATTCCTTGTCGGTCAGCGTCAGGGCAGGCGCGACCGTGATCGAATCGCCGGTATGGACGCCCATCGGATCGAAGTTCTCGATCGAGCAGACGATGATGCAGTTGTCCTTCTTATCGCGGACGACCTCCATCTCGTATTCCTTCCAGCCCAGCACGCTTTCCTCGATGAGGACTTCGCTGGTGGGGGATGCGTCGATGCCGCGCTCGACGATGTCGATGAACTCGCCCTTGTTGTAGGCGATGCCGCCGCCTGTGCCGCCCATGGTGAAGGAGGGGCGGATGATGGCGGGCAGGCCGATATCCTCCAGCGCGTCGAGCGCCTGGCCGAGCGTCTTGATGTGGTGCGAGCGCGGCGTGTCGAGGCCGATCTTGGTCATCGCCTCGCGGAAGAGCTCTCGGTCCTCGGCCTTGTCGATGGCCTCGGCGGTGGCGCCGATCATCTCGACGCCGAACTTCTCGAGGACGCTGATCTTGCTGCCGTCCGGCTGAACGATCGACTTCTTGTTGAGCGAGAGCGCGCAGTTGAGCGCCGTCTGGCCGCCCATGGTGGGAAGCAGTGCGTCGGGGCGCTCCTTCTCGATGATCTTGGCGACGATCTCCGGAGTGATCGGCTCGACATAGGTCGCGTCGGCCAGCTCCGGATCGGTCATGATCGTGGCCGGGTTCGAGTTGACCAGGATGATGCGATAGCCCTCGGCCTTGAGCGTCTTGCAGGCCTGGGTGCCGGAATAGTCGAACTCGCAGGCCTGTCCGATGATGATGGGACCGGCGCCGATGATCAGGATGGACTTGATGTCTGTGCGCTTGGGCATGATCTCGGCCGTTTTTCGTGGGCGCAGCGAAACGCTGCTCCGCCTGTCGAGCGGAGTGCGGGCGGCGCCGGACTGGAATGCTAGGCGCTCGCTATAGACGGGCGAAGCCGCGGGGGAAAGGGGAAAGAGCCGGCTTTGCCGCTCTGCCCACGGTTTCCGGGCTTGGCGCCCTCAGCGCGTCGGTTCCCGGCGCAGGCGCAGCGACAGGGCGCCGGCGGGCGCCGGCTCGACCACGATCTGCAGCAGGCGCGCATAATCGAGTACCAGCCCCGGCGTCCAGGCCATGGCCTCGGCGCGCCGGCGCAGCACGCCTGCGGCCCAGAGTTCGGGCGTGACGAGCGCGGCGAGCGAAGCACGCCAGGGCGCGGCGCTGCGGCCGAGCGCGCCCTCCAGGGCCACGTCGAGCGCATGGGCGACTGCGCTCGAGCAATTGCGGTTGGTCAGGTTGTAGGTCTGGTTCGCGCTGTAGTGCAGCCAGAAGGCCCGCAGGCGCTGGGCGTCGAAGCGGGTGAAGCGGACATGCTCCGTCGCCTCGCACCAGCCAGCGGCCTCCTCGCGATAGCTCGGCAGGAAGCGACCGGGCACGTCGTTCTCGCCGCCGGCATTGAGCACGCGGCCGAAGGATTCGGGCGAGCGCTCGATTTCGACCGCGGGGTAATGGCTGATGTAGAGATCGGGCGGCAGTTCCAGCGCGGCATGGCCGGTCGAGATGGTGCCTTTCTGGTCGATGGCGGCGACATAGCGGTCTACCAGCGGCCGGCGAGCCTGGGCGCCGAGCGAGCCGGCGGGCGTCCAGACATGCACGACGAGCTCGCCCGGCACGGCTTGGCCTTGCTCGCGGGCGAAGGCGGCATAGGGGGCGGAGCGCGTGGCGAAGAGCGTCGAGATCGGCGTGTCGGCCGGCAGCAGGCGCAGGCGCCGCGCCAGCATCACCGTACCGAGCCCCGAGACGATGAGCAGCGCGCCGATATTGCAGCCGATTGTGCCCTCGTACCAGGTCGGCCAGGGCTGCAGCGTGCCGATGGCGAACAGGATTTCGACAAGGCCGCCGATGATCGCCAGCCGCCAGCCGCGGAAGCGGATGACATGGGCGCTGGCGATGCGGAAGCAGCCATCGACGAGCAGCACCGTGCCGAGCAGCATGGCGATGATGAAGTTGCCCTGCGGGGGCTGCATCACGATGACGAAGGCGGGGACGATCAGGAAGGCGGCTTGCATCAGCCGGTAGGAACGGCGGGCAGGAGCGAGGAAGCTGGCGGCGAGCGCGACGAGCCCTTCGAGCAGCAGCAGATAGCCGAAATAGTGCGGGCGAATGACGGTGCTGCCGTCGAGCGCATCGATCAGGATGGCCAGGCCGACCAGCGCCCATATGGCGCCGAGCGCGGCGAGCCAGCGCCATTGGCGCTGGACGATCTCGGAGCCGAGCAGCAGCAGGAGCAGGCGGATCACGATGTCTGCTCCAGCTGTCGTGGCGATCGGACGATCGGCTTTAGCGCGGAACCCGTGAATCCTTCGTTCGGATGCAGCGTCGAATGCGAGGCGCGGGCCAACCTGGCCGGTGCCGATGCCGGGTAAACGTTCTGTGCGTTGACAGGGCCGGGCGCGTGCCTAGCGTGGTGGCTTCCGTGATGGCGTGAAGCCGGATCGCGAACGCTCCGGCGGCGCCCGAAACAGGGAGCATGGCCATGCGTGCTGCCGACCCTCAGAAACTCGATGCATTGGTGGGCCGCCTCGTCGGAGATGTCGGGGCTTCCGTCACCGGGGCGCTGATCGTGCTGGGTGACCAGCTCGGCCTCTACAAGGCGATGGGCGATGGCGAGCCGATGACGGCGGCCGAGCTCGCCGCGCGGACCGGCTTCAAGGAGCGCTATGTCCGCGAATGGCTCGCCGCCCAGGCGGCGGCGGGCTATGTCGACTATGACGAGGGGAGCGACCGCTTCAGCCTCTCACCCGAGCAGGCGATGGCCTTTGCGGAGGACGACAGCCCCGCCTTCTTCGCGGGTGCCTTCGAGGTCGTACAGTCGATGTGGGTCGACGAGCCGAAGGTCGAGGAGGCGTTCCGGAGCGGCAAAGGCCTGGGCTGGCACGAGCACAGCAAATGCCTGTTCCGCGGGACCGAGCGCTTCTTCCGGCCGGGCTACAACGCGCATCTGACGGCCGAGTGGATTCCCGCTCTCGATGGCGTCCAGGACAAGCTGGAGCGCGGGGCGATGGTCGCCGATGTCGGCTGCGGCCATGGCTCCTCGACCATCCTGATGGCGAAGGCCTATCCGCAATCGCGCTTCTACGGCTTCGACTATCACGGCCCCTCGATCGAGCGGGCGCGGGAGGAGGCGCAGCGGGCTGGAGTAGGGAACCGCGTCGTCTTCGAGCAGGCCCCGGCCAAGGACTTCCCGGAACAGAAATACGACCTCGTGACGATGTTCGACTGCCTGCACGACATGGGGGACCCCGTCGGGGCCGGGAAGCATGTGCGCGAATCGCTGGCGCGGGACGGCAGCTGGATGATCGTCGAGCCCTTCGCCCATGACAGGCTGCAGGACAACCTCAACCCGGTCGGGCGGATCTATTACGGCGCTTCGACGATGATCTGCACGCCGGCTTCCCTGTCGCAGGAGGTGGGCTTGGGGCTTGGCGCGCAGGCGGGCGAGATGCGCCTGCGCAAGGTCGCGCTCGATGCCGGCTTCTCGCATTTCCGGCGTGCGACGGAGACGCCCTTCAACATGGTGTTCGAGGTCCGGGGCTGAGCCGCCGCGGAGGGGGCTTCGAGGCAAGGGCGTGGAAACGGGGCCCGGCAGGAGGCTGTCCAACCCGGTGGACAGCCTCTAGAAGACCGGCATGCCGTTTCGCCGCTACCCCCGCCAATTCCGCCAGCTCCTCGCCTATGTCTTAGCCGGGGGGCTGACGGCCGTGGCGCATTACGGGGTGCTGGTCGGGCTGGTCGAACTCGCGCAGGTCGATCCCGTGCCGGCCACGCTGGCGGGCTTCATCGTCGGCGCGCTGGTTTCCTACACGCTCAATCGCTGGATGACCTTCGACGCCACGCGCGGCCATGTCGAGGCCGGCTGGCGCTTTGCCGTCATCGCGGCCGGCGGCTTCGTCCTCACCGGCATCCTGATGCATGTCTTCGTCAGCCGCGCCGGGCTGCCCTATCTGCCGATGCAGATCGTGACGACCGGCGTGGTGATGGTGTTCTCGTTCCTCGGCCACAAATTCTTCAGCTTCGCCGACCGCGCGGCCTGACGCAGCGGGGCGAACCGAACACCCCGAGGCCGGCTCAGCGAACGCCGCTGGCGCAGTTCATGAAGGCCATATGGGCGCCTGTCCCGCGCTTCGGCGCGTTCCAGCGGAACCGACCCGGGCGGTGATTGTCCGGCGCGAGCATGCCGCCATTGTCCAGGGCGCAGGTGCAAGCCCGGGGATCTCCCATCCCGCGGCACTCGGGCCGGGCGCGGCCGTATTGCGCCGACGCCGGCAGCGGAAACCCCAATGCGACGAACGACAGAACCGTCGCGGCAAGCCAGTATCTCACGTCAGTCTCTCCCCGAGCTGACGCAAGGTTTCATGCCGCCCGCGACAAGTCCATCGCGCGGTCCGGCCTGCGGGCTGCTCCTTTCGTCTCTACCGCCGTGCTCTGCACTGGGGGAACGGAGGCGGGCGGAAAGCCCGCCTTTCTCACTTGGGGGGCTCGACCGTCAGCGTGAGCTGGCTGCGGCCGGTGCGGCCTTCCTTGTCGGTCGCCTCGATCTCGACGATATGCCGGCCGGGCGGGACGACGACGGCGGGCGCCTCGATGCCGGCTGCGGTGATGAAGGGCTTCACCCGGGGGGTGAGGTCGATCGGCTGCTGGCGACGATAAGTGATGCGGACGCTCGCCGGGTCGATCGGCACGCCATTGCTCGGCATGAAGCGCACTGCGAGGCGGAAGGGGCCGGCGCTGACCTTTGCGGGCGTACCCAACGTGTCGATGCCGGGGCCGCGCGTGAGGTTGCGGACCGCGCCCGCCTTGATTTCGACCGCCGGCAAGCCGGCTTCCTCGCGCGTGATGAGGTGCACCGGCTCTGTCGCCATCGCCGATGAGAATGCGCAGGCAGCGAGAAGAAGCGCCGGCAGGATCTGCCGGGTGTACCCAGTCTTGATCATCTTTCTATTTAACTCCCAAAAGAACGGCGATCATGCCGGCTATGGCCGAGATGACGGTGGTGGCCATAAGCACCGCCTTCTCGATGTTCTTGATCGTGTCGACCGGCATCTTGCCGTTGACGGCTAATAGAACCTCACGCAGGGCGGGCAGCGAGACGATGCCGCGCGCGGTCAGCGCGGCCTGCGTCATGCGCAGCAGCATGCCGGTCAGCATGGCAGCAACGATGCTCAGCGCATAGAAGAGGGTCTCTCGCCAAGCTGCCGGACCCTGCGGAAGGATCGGTATGTTGTCGATCCAAGCCAGCAATCCGTTCATGGTCGCGACAGAAAAAATTGCGAAGCCTATCGCAACGGCAGCATCGAACCGGGTCAGGCGCGGCCGGATGCCGAAATAGGCGAGGCCGGTGAGGAAGGGGATCGCGACCGAAGCGAAGCGCAGGACGGAGAGCGGCAGGTCGAGCCAGAGCACGACGCTGGCATAGCTGCCGAGCAGCGCAAGGAAACCGAGCGGAAGGGCGTGGTAGCGCCTGCGATGAATGAGGCCTTGCCGGTGTGGCCGATGTTGCGGCTCTGCCGCGTCCTGCGGCGGCCGCGGCGCGCTGAAGATCGGCGCGGGAGGCGCCTTGCGGCTTTCCTCCGCGGCCTTCTCGACCTCGACGAGGCGGCATTCGAGGGCCTCGATCCGGCGCAGCAGGGGCAGCACGGGCGTCAGGTCGCGTCCGCAGCAGCGGCAGGACAGCACGCTGCCACCGAGCACAGCTTCGCAATAGGGACAGACAGTCTGGTCCTGCACGGAAATCTCGGCCTTTGGGAAGAGCGCGCTCAAAGACACAAGCGACGCTGCAAATCAAGTATTCAGGCGATATTTAGTTACGGAAAGCGTTCCGATGACCCAAAAGTCGCAGGCGTAGCCGCCCTCGCGGGGAGGGGATACGAAGCGACCCGAGAGGCTGGGTTCGATCGTTCGACCAAATCCCCCCGGATGGCTCCGCGGGATCGCGATAACGGCGGAAACGCCGCGCGCCTCAGCCCGGCTTGTACGCCTTGAAGGTCATCCGGTGCGGGTTGTGGCCGAAATTGGCGGGGGTCTCGGGCTCGGTGAAGCCGGCCACGCGGAGCAGCGCGGAAATCGCCGCGTCCGTATAGGTCGACAGGCCGTATTCCGCGCGCAGCTTGCGATAGTCGGAAAAGGCGGTGCGGACGAGCCCGGCCAGAGCCGCCGTGAGGAAGCCGCCGCGCCAGGCAAAGGCCAGCAGCTGCGAGGCGTCGGTCAGGGGGCTGACATCGGGCGGAATCACATCAGCGAGGATCAACGCGCCGCCGGGCCGCAGCTTGGCATACCAAATGCCCAGCAACGCCTGCAGCTCTTCGCGAGAGAGGTATTGCAGCAGCGAATTGGCGACGATCAGGTCGAGGGAAGCGTCCGGCAGGGCCTCGACCTCCTCCGGGGAGACCACGGCGATGTTGCGGATGCGGCCGAACTGCGCGCGCAGCCTCTCGCGGACATTGGGCGCCGCCTCGCAGAGCTGGAGCCGGCCGCAGGATGCTGCGACGCGGGCGGCATCGAGCGCCTCGCCGCAGCCATGGTCGAGCACGGCCGCGTCCCGGTCGGGGATATGAGCGATCAGGTCGCTGGCGATCGCGCGATAATGCAGGGCCTTGTGCCGCGGCGAGACGTAGATGGAGTGCTCGCCGTTCCAGAAATCGCGCCAGGACATGCTCTCGCCATTTGCCGTTCACGGCAGCGACGGGCTGCCCTCACGCAGTGCTAGAGGCTGTCGGGGGCGTTGGACAAGCCCCGCCGTCGACGGCCGGTGCTTCCGGAGCGTCCGGCTGGGCGAATTGGATGCCGATCTGGCTCTGTCGCACCCAGATCAGCGAGGCCGGGCGGAAATACTCGTCATCGTCCGCGCGGTAGTTCAAGTCCATCGGCAGCGGCCGGTCGTTCTCAGGCTGCAGCCGCGCGCCGGTGGCCGAGATGTCGACGACACGGCAGGTGACGAGGAAGCGCTTGGCGGCGTCGAAGAGCTTCGCCGAGCGCAGCCTTCCCCGCCAGCGTGCCGCCTCCCTGTGCTCGGTGCCCATCCTACGGTTCCAGACGTTGTCAGTTTGCGGCGGAACCTAGAGAATGGAGATTGCGCGAGGCTTAAACCGATCGCGCGATTGCCGCCTTTACGGGACTTCCGATGCTGCTGCTTCCGAGACTGCTGAAACGGTTCGTGCGCAAGGGCCGACTGACTGTCATCACACCGGATGGTCGGAAGCACGTATTCGGAACGGGACCGGAAGAGATGCTGTTCGCGGGCGTCGTCAAGACGGCGCCTTCCGTCACCGTGCGCTTCCGCGACGACAAGGTCGAGCGAGAGCTGTTCCTCAACCCTGAGCTGGCGCTCGCCGAAGGCTACATGGACGGGCGGATCGACTTCGAGGAAGGCACGATCCACGACCTGCTGACGCTGTTCTGGCTGCAGCGCCAGGAGCTGCGCAAGCACCCGCTTCAGCAGGCGGTTCGCAAGATCCGCTTCCGGCTGCGGCGCTGGCGCATGCACAACCCGCTCGGCGTCGCGGGCAAGAAGGTCAAGCACCACTACGACATCCCGACCGAGTTCTATAAGCTCTGGCTCGACGAGACGATGACCTATTCCTGCGCTTATTGGCACAGCCCCGAGGTGGGGCTGGAAGCCGCGCAGCAGGCCAAGCTCAGGCACATCGCCGCCAAGCTGAAGATCGAGCCGGGCATGACCGTGCTCGACATCGGCTCAGGCTGGGGGCAGCTCGCGATCTATCTCGCCAAGGCCTGCGGTGCGAAGGTGACCGGGCTGAACGTCTCGCCCGACCAGATGGCGGCAGCGCAGAAGCGCGCCGAGGCGGCGGGCGTCGGCGATGCCGTGGCCTTCATCAACAAGGACTATCGCGAACTGACCGGCACCTTCGACCGGGTTGTCTCGGTCGGCATGATGGAGCATGTCGGCGTTGCGCATTACCTTGAGTATTTTGAGAAGATCCGCGATCTGCTGACCCCGGACGGCATCGCGATGGTGCATTGCATCGGTCGTGTCGGCCCGCCCGGCTTCACCGGCCCGTTCTTCGACAAGTACATCTTCCCCGGCGGCTACGCGCCGGCGATGTCGGAGGTGTTCGCGGCCGTCGAGCAGACCGGGCTGTGGTCGTCCGACTGCGAGTTCTGGCGGCGCCATTATCATTGGACGTTGGAGGCCTGGCGCGAGCGCTTCATGGCGCATCGGGCGGACGCGGTCGCGATGCTGGGCGAGCGCTTCGCGCGGATGTGGGAGTTCTACCTCTGCGCCTGCTCGATCTCCTTCGACATCGGCGGCGACATGGTGTTCCAGCTCCTGCTCGGAAAGCACAAGAGCGCCGTCCCGATCATCCGCGACTACATCGCCGATGACGAGAAGGCGCTGGCGGCGAAGGGGCTCTGATCAGCCGCCTTCGGTGAAATCGAGGACGATCAGCACCTCGTCGACATAGGCGCCATCGACCAGCAGCGCCTTGTTCTCGAAACCGTATTGCCGGAAGCCGAGATCGTTGTAGAGCCGTCGCGCCGGCGCGTTGGCTGCGCCGACGGCCGCCTGCAACAGCGCAACCTGGCCGCGGGCGTGGTCGATTACCGCCTGCACGAGGGTGCGACCGAGCGCATGGCCGCGATGGGCCGGCGCGACATAGACGCCGACCAGAAGGCCCTTGTGGCGCGATTTCGCTGAGCTGTTGGGGATGAAGAAGCCTGCCGTGCCGAGCAGTTCAGCGCCAGCGAAGGCACCGAAGAGGCAGTTTGCCGGCCCCGCGTCCAGGCGCCTCGCGAGCATTTCGGGACTGCGCGCCTGTTCGTCTTCGAGGCTCGCACCGAACGCATCGGGATGGCTGCGGAGCGCCTCCAGCCGGAGTTCGCGATAGGCAGCGGCGTCAGCCGGCGTGAGCAGGCGTATTTGACAGGCGGTCGTCATTGGGGCGCGAGCCGAGCATGGCCGCGCCCCGCAGGCAAGCGCTCGGTCTCAGCGCTTCAGGTTGACGACCACGACTCCGGCCAGTGCCATGGCGCCGCCGATGATGCCGAAGAGCGTCGGCACCTCGCCGAGCCAGAGGAAGCCGAGCAGCATCGCCATCGGCGGCACGGCGTACTGGAAGTTCGAGGCGCGGGCTGCCGGCAGGCGCGAGAGCGTGATCGCCCAGGTGCCGTAAGCGATCAGGCTCGGCACCACGGCGAGATAGACCACCGACCAGAAGGAGACGGCGGGCGCGACCTGCGCCTGCGCGATCGCGCCGGGCAGGAAGGGCAGCAGCACGAAGCCGCCGATCGCCATGTTCCAGGCGGCGACATGGAGCGGCTTGTAGCGGGCAAATAGTGGCTTCTGCACGACGGTGGTGATGGCGTTGGCGAAGGCCGCGCCGAGGATCAGCAGCACGCTCAGGCCGATCTCGGCATCGAGCCCCTTGCCGAGCGCGATGATGCCGATGCCGGCGAAGGAGAGCGCGGTGCCGAGCCAGGCGGTCAGGCTGAAGCGCTCGCCGAGGATCATCATCGCGAGCACGGCCGTCATGATCGGGTTCGTGTTGATGATGAAGGCGGCCGGCCCCGCCGGCACGACACGCTGGCCGAAATTCAGCAGCAGCGCATAGCCGGCGATGAAGATCACGCCGCCTACGAAGAAGCGCCAGACATCGCCGCGTTCCGGCAGTTTTGCTCGCGTCGCGATGAGGAAGAGCGCGGCCGGCACGCCGGCGAGCGCGAAGCGAAGCGCAGCCATCTCTGCCGGGCCGAAGCCGGCGAGCCCGGCACGGATGGCGGGGAAGGAGGAGGCCCAGGCGACAACCGTGAAGGCCACGGTGAAGACCAGCGTCGGATCGAGGCGTTGGGCACCGGAGGCCGAGAGGGCAGGGGAAGCGCAGCTGGAGGAGGACATGACGTCGTTCCTTGAGTGACAAGACTTGGAGTGACGAGACTTGCCTCCGATAGACGCCCCAGCGAGCTGATTGACAAACGAACAATTCGAGCATGAGCTGTGATTATGGATCACAGCTCGAACCTGCCGCCGCTCGACACGCTGCGCGCTTTCGAGGCTGCCGCCCGCACCGGCAGCTTCTCTTCCGCCGCTGAGGCGCTGAACCTGACCCATGGCGCCGTCAGCAGGCAGATCGCCAAGCTGGAGCACTGGCTGGGCCTGCGCGTCTTCCTGCGGCAGGCGCGCGGGGTCTCGCTGACGCCGGAAGGCCAGCGCCTGCTCCAGCGCACGCAGGAGGCCTTCGCGCTGATCGCCGACACCTCCGAGCGCTGGCGCGAGGCGCGTGGGGCGGCGGTCGTGCGGGTCAGCGCGCCGCCTTCCGTCTGCTCGCTCTGGCTGATGCCGCGCCTTTCCGTGTTGGAGGCGGGCGAGCCGTCGCTGCGGATCGTGCTGCAGGTCGAGCATCGCAAGGTGGATTTTGAGGAGGAGGGCGTCGATCTCGGCATACGCTGCGGGCGCGGCGGCGCGCTCGACAGGATTTCGCTGCAACTGTTCGAGGAGTGGTGCTTCCCGGTCGCCTCCCCGCAACTGGCGGCTGCGATCGGGGAAGGGGCACCGGAGCGCTTGCTGGCGCATCCGCTGATCCATGATTCGGATGCGGCTGGCTGGAAGGCCTGGTTTGCGGCGCAGGGGCTGGATTATCGCCCGCGCCCGCAGGACCGGCGTTTTGAAGACTACAATCTGGTGCTCGATGCCGCTGCCCATGGGCTCGGCATCGCGCTGGCTCGGCCGCCGCTGGCACGCGAGCAACTGGCAGCGGGGCGGATCGTGCGGGCCGATGCGCGCGAGGCGCTGAACCCGGTGTCCTATTGGCTTGATCGGCCGTTGGGAGCGCTGAGGCCGTCGGCGGCGGCGCTCGCTGCGCGGATCGCGCGCGAGGCAGCGGTTCCGGACAGGGAGGCCGAGGCGTTTCTCAGCCGGGAGACCAGGGCGGCGTAGGGGTCTCGCGCGCGACGTGCCGGGGTGCCGCGATCTCGCCGCGCTGGCTGGCGCGGGCCATCTCGAAGCTGTCGGCGATGCGCCGCGCCCGGATGATGAAGGCCTCGGCGATCTCCGGCGGGCAGAGTTCTCGCGCCGTTGCCTCGAAGAGATCGAGCCAGCGGTCGAAATGCTCGCCCGTCAGCGGCAGGATGAGGTGCGGACGCATGGGCCGTCCGTCATAGCGGCCGGTGCGCAGCATTACGCCGCTCCAGAAGTCGGTGATCTTGCCGATATGATGGTCCCAGTCCTCGACGGCGGCTTCGAAGACCGGGCCGATCAGGGCATCCTGCCGCGCCCGACCATAGAAGCTGCGCACGAGCTCGGCGATCATCGGCTCGCGCAGATCGGGATGGGCAGCGCCCGGATGGGTCAGGGGATTATCGGTCATGGCGTGATCAATTCGGTGTCCTGCATAGTGTGGGTAGGCGCAGCGGGGAACGCTAGGCCTTCGCTGCTTCTGCGACCTTGTGAGGCAGGGGCGACTCGGTTCGCGAAAGCGGGTGGTGATCCTGCTCCAGGAACAGCCGCATCTCGTCGGCCAGTGCGAAGAAGCGGTCCCGGACCGCCTTGGCGTGCGGATTGGCCCGTTCGATCGCCATGAAGACATTGGGCGCATCGTGGCGCACCATCTCGGTCGCCTGCATCAGGAGGTCGAAGCTCGCGGTGGTCATGCGCTGCGGCAGCGGCTCCATGCGGACGAGGATCTTCGCGATCAGATGGGTCAGGCCCTGCGCCATCGCCACTTCGCGGTCATGCGCGTCGGCCGTCGTCACGATCACTTCGAGGCCGAGAACCCGGCGCAGGAAGGCGGCGATCCGTGATGTGCTGCGGCCTCTGACCGGGCAGAGAGCGATCTTCAGCCCAGCGATGCCGTTGCGGGCGCTCTGCGGGCCGAAGAGGGGATGCGTGCCGATGATCTCGACGTGATCCGGCAGGCCTTCCAGCATCGCGCGGGCGGGGCCGATCTTCACCGAGCCGACATCGAGCACGATGGCGCCGGCCTTCAGATGCGGGCCGAGTGCGGCGACGGCTTCCGGAATGGCTGCGACCGGCACTGCGAGAATGACGAGGTCACAGGCCGCGACGTCGGCGATGTCGGCCGGTTCCAGCCCCTTGCCCGAGATATCGTGCGGGGGAGGGCAGCCGGGGTCGCAGACCCGCAACGCAAAATGCGGCTGGAGATGACGGGCCATCAGGCGGCCGAAGGCGCCAAAGCCGAGAATGCCGATAGTGGAGAGGTTTCTGATCTTGGAAGACATCGCTTGGGTCCGGTGAGGGCCGCGATGTCGGGGAGAACCTGATTTCAACCGCCATCGCGGCGGTTGAACATGGGAATGCCACCGCCTTATGAGGACGGGGCGTAATAGCTGCGGAAGCTGGCCATCAGGTTGGTCATGTGCCGCATAAAGCCTGCGATGCCGGCGCTGTCAATCGAGAGCGCGCGAATAGTCGGTCGGCGTCATCACGCGGTCCTCGATGGCCCCGACCATGTCGCCGTGCTCGATCTTGCTGACGCGCTTGATCTCGCTCCATTCGGGATCGGCCATGAAGCTCGCCCAGGCCTTCGTCTTGGTCTCGATGTCGGGCCAGGCGAGGATGTAGGCGAATTCGGTGCGCCCGGCGCTCGCTGTCTCCCACATCGCCACGATCCTGAAACCGTGGCGCGCCATGATGCGGGAGGCGTGGTCACGGAAGCGGGCATGGAACGCCGCCTTGTTGCGCTCGAAGATCTCGTAGATGCGCAACTGGTGGATCATGCCGGCCTCCGGTCGTCGAAGGGGCCCTCAGGCCGCCTTCTTGCCCTTCTCCGCCGCCATCAGCTCGACGAAGCGGGTGAAGAGGTAGTGGCTGTCCTGCGGGCCGGGAGAAGCTTCCGGGTGGTGCTGGACGCTGAAGGCCGGGCGGTCGGTCAGGGCCAAGCCGCTGTTCGAGCCGTCGAAGAGTGAGACATGGGTCTCGACCGCGTTCGCCGGCAGGCTTGCTGGATCGACCGCGAAGCCGTGGTTCATCGAGACGATCTCGACCTTGCCGGTGGTCTTGTCCTGCACCGGGTGGTTGGCGCCGTGGTGGCCCTGCTTCATCTTCATGGTCTGGCCGCCGATGGCGAGCGCCATCATCTGGTGGCCGAGGCAGATGCCGAAGGTCGGGACCTTCTTGTCGAGCAGTTCCTTGATCACCGGCACGGAATATTCGCCGGTCGCGGCCGGGTCGCCCGGGCCGTTCGAGAGGAAAACGCCGTCGGGCTTCAGCGCCATGATCTCCGCCGCGGTGGCGGTCGAGGGCACGACGGTGACGTCGCAGCCGGCCTTGGCGAGCAGGCGCAGGATGTTGCGCTTCACGCCGTAGTCGATGGCGACGACCTTGTAGCTCGCGCTCTCACGCTTGCCGTAGCCGACGGGCCAGACCCAGGGGGTCTCGTCCCAATCATAACGCTGGGCGGCGGTGACGAGCGGCACGAGGTCGAGGCCGGCCATGTCGGGCAGCCCCGCAGCCTGCTTCTTCAGCCGCTCGATGTCGAAGACGCCGTCCGGATTGTGGGCGAGCACGGCGTTCGGCATGCCGTTGTCGCGAATCAGCGCGGTGAGCGCGCGGGTATCGACGCCGCAGATGCCGACGATGTTGCGCGCCTTCAGCCAGGCGTCGAAATGGCGGTTGGAACGCCAGTTCGAGGGCTCGGTGATAGCGGCATGGAGCACGCAGCCGCGCACGCCGGAGGAAGCGGCCGCGTTCACCGTCTCGGTGTCTTCCTCGTTCACGCCGACATTGCCGACATGCGGGAAGGTGAAGGTGATGATCTGCCCGGCATAGGACGGGTCCGTCAGGATTTCCTGATAGCCGGTCATGGCCGTGTTGAAGCAGACCTCGCCGGGCGCCTCGCCCACGGCGCCGAGGCCGAAGCCTTCCAGCACTGTGCCGTCGGCGAGCACGAGGAGCGCGGTCGCGCGCGGTTCGGTCCAGCCGGTTTCGGCGGGGTTTCCTTCGGGAGCGGTCATGTCTATGTCTCGGTCCAGGCCGCTTCGAGCGGCATTCATGCGGGGCGGGGCACTAGCATTTCGCTCCGCCGGTCTGGAACGCGAGCCTTAATGAGCCGGGCACGGCCCGTCAATCGAGGCAGGCGCAAGCCACGCTGGATAAAAGAGCAAGAGAAAAGGACGAGCACGATGACGAGCCTGCGCGAACGCTTCCCGGCTGATATGAAGGAAGCCATGAAGGCCGGCGAGAAAGCGAAGGTCGCGGCGATCCGCCTGATCAGTGCCGCGCTCAAGGAAAAGGACATCGAGGCTCGTGGCGCCGGCAAGGGCGAGGCCACGGACGAGGAGATCCTCGGCGTGCTGCAGAAGATGATCAAGCAGCGCCAGGAATCGATCGCGATCTACGACGCCAACAACCGCCCCGAGCTTGCCGAGGGCGAACGCGTCGAGGTCGCGGTGATCTCCTCCTACCTGCCCAAGCAGATGTCGGACGACGAGGTGAAGGCCGCGATCGACGCCGCCATCGCCGAGACCGGCGCGACGGCTGTGAAGGACATGGGCAAGGTCATTGGCAGCTTGCGCGCCGCTTATGCCGGCCAGATGGATTTCGGCAAGGTCAGCCCGATGGTGAAGGCTGCGCTCGGCGGCTGAGCTTCGGGCGAGCGGCGATTTTTCGCCACATCGCCCGGCCAGCCTTGGCGGCAAAGGAGGATTCCGATGCCGCATCCGACATGCAAGACCGCCATCCTGGCTTGCCTCGCTCTTTGCGGGGCGGCTGCTTTCGGCCCTGCGCAGGCTGCCGCCTGGGACAGCAGCTACAACATGGGCACGCTCGCAGTCGGCGTAGCTACGCCGGAAAAGGCGCGTCTGACGTTCTATTGCGGGGACAGCGCCGCAGCGCGCGCCAATCCCGCGATCAAGGGCGGGCCCTATCTGGAGGTATCGCTGCCGAAGGCAGCGGGACTCGAGAAGGCGACATCGCTTGCGCTCGTGATCGATGGCAAGGAAACGGCGATTCCGGTCTCGGCAAAACCCAATATCGACAGCGTTTCGTTGAATTGGGAACCGGGCAGGAGCTTCGGCACGCGCCAGATGAAGGGCGTCGTCTCGCGGATCGCCAAGGCAAAAGCCATCGCGGTCAAGGCCGCCGGAGCCAGCTTTCCGCTGCCAGTCGAGGCTGCAGCGCAGGCGCTGGACGGGGATCCGCTCGGCTGCAAGTGACACAGGCCGACGCAGCCCTGTTGAATGCTGCGGATAACCCCGCGACAGGCAATTCTGTGTTGGCTTCTGTGGCCGACACGTACAGATAGGACGTCATGAAATTCCCGCCCTCTGTCCTTGAGGAGATCAAGGCGCGGCTGCCGGTCTCGGCGGTCGTGGGTAAGCGCGTGCGCCTGCAGAAGGCCGGGCGGGAATGGAAGGGGCTCTCGCCCTTCAACGCCGAGAAGACGCCGTCCTTCTTCGTCAACGACCAGAAGGCGTCCTACTTCGATTTCTCGTCAGGCAAGAACGGCGACATCTTCAAGTTTGTGATGGAGACCGAGGGGCTCTCCTTCCCAGAGGCGGTGGAGAAGCTCGCTGCCGAGGCCGGCGTGACGCTGCCGAAGGTCAGCCACGAGGCGCAGGTCCAGGAGGAGAAGCGCAAGGGGCTGCACGAGGTCGTGGAGATCGCCGCGCGCTTCTTCGAGGCGGAGTTGATGGGCGACCGGGGTGGATCCGCGCGGCGCTATCTCGCTTCGCGCGGCTTGGATGGCGAGGCGCGCACGCGCTTCCGCCTCGGCTACGGCCCGGCCGACCGATTCGCGCTGCGCGACCATCTGGCCAGCAAGGGCGTTCCGGCCGAGCTGATGATGGAAGCAGGGCTTCTGGTGCATGGCGAGGAGATCGCCGTGCCCTATGACCGCTTCCGCGATCGCATCATGTTTCCGATCCACGATGCGCGCGGGCGCGTCGTCGCCTTCGGCGGGCGGGCGATGAGCTCGGAGGTGGCGGCGAAGTATCTCAACTCCCCGGAGACGCCGCTCTTCCACAAGGGCCATCTGCTCTTCAATCACCACAATGCCCGCAAGGCCGCGCATGATCTGAGCCAGGTCGTCGTGGTCGAGGGTTATGTCGACGTCATTGCCATGTCGCTCTCCGGCTTTCCGCAGACGGTGGCGCCGCTCGGTACGGCGCTGACCGAGGACCAGCTCGGGCTGCTCTGGCGCATGGCGGACGAGCCGGTGATCTGCCTCGACGGCGACAAGGCGGGGCGCAAGGCGGCGAGCCGCGCCATCGATCTGGCGCTGCCGTTGCTGGAGCCCGGCAAGTCGCTGTCCTTCGCGCTTTTGCCGGATGGGCAGGACCCGGACGATCTCGCCCGTTCGGGCGGGCGGCAGGCCATCGCCGAGGTGCTGTCGGCGGCGCGCCCGCTGGTCGATATGCTCTGGCAGCGCGAGGTGGAGGCCGGGCCGCTCGATACGCCCGAGCGTCGCGCCGCCTTCGAACGGCGGCTCAAGGAGCCCTTGGCGCAGATCCGCGACGAGACCACCCGCAAGCACTATCGGCGCGAGATGGACGAGCGGCTGGCGCAGCTCTTCACCAGCGCGGCGCCGGCCCGGCCGGAACGCGGCGGCGGAGCGGGGAATTTCCAGCGCGGCCGCGGCGGCGGTGGCTTCCGGGGCGGGCGGCAAGTGCCGCCCTGGCTCGCCGGGCCCCTCAAGGCGTCGAGCGCGCTGACACAGTCGCGGCTCATCGCAAAGTTGCGCGGCGAGGATCAGCGCGAAGCCTTCATCCTACTGGCGCTGGCGAGCCATCCCGGGCTCCTGTTGCGCTGCGCCGACGAGATCGCGGAGCTTTCGCTCGACGGGCCGGCGGCGGAGCGCTTCCGCCAGGCGCTGCTCGATGCGGTCGAGGAAACGCTGGATCACGAGGCGCTGGCGAATCGGCTGGCGCAGCCCAGGGTAAGGGAGGCACATAACCATCTGATGGCGGTCACGGGGCCGGCCGAGCGGCGCAAACTGGCGCAAGATGCTGATCCAGAATCGGTTTTCGACTCGATTCATCAAGCCATCGTCTTGCATCATCGCGCACGAACGCTAAATAGCGAACTGAGAGCAGCCGAGCGCGCCTTGGCTGACGACGCGACCGATGCCAATTTCGCCTGGATCAAGGACGTGAAGGCCCGCCTCGAGACAATCGAAGGCACTGAGGCCATGTCCGAAGATTGAGAGCCCAGGGAATGGCGGACGCCCGTTCGATTGCGCGCAAGCTGTCGGGTGGTTCACGATTCGTCAACGACGTTTGGTGCCATCTGCGAGAGATGATTTGGGTGGGTGAGCGCGCCGGGTCTGCGGTCGCGCCGCCCCTTTATGCGTCGGTGCATGACTGTCTCGTCATGGCTGGCGCAAGTGCGGAGCGCTGATTGATGGCGACGAAAGCGAGCGAACGGGAAAAGACCGACCAGGTCGCGCCGGATGCCCCCCCGACTACCGACGGCCCGTTGCTCGACCTGACCGATCAGGCCGTAAGGCGGATGATCAAGCTCGCCAAGAAGCGCGGCTATGTCACCTATGATGAACTGAACGAGGTCCTGCCCTCGGAGGAATTCACCTCCGAGCAGATTGAGGACGTGCTGGGCCAGCTCTCGGAGCAGGGCATCAACGTCGTCGACAACGAGGATCCGGAAGCGGCCGGCGAGGATCGCGCCAACCGCAAGGACGGCGCTGGCGACGACGACGAAGCCGAGGGCGGCGACCTCGTCGAAGCCTCGCGCCAGACGCTGCCGACCGAGACCAAGCGCAACCTCGAGCCGACCGAGCGCACCGACGATCCGGTGCGGATGTATCTGCGCGAGATGGGCTCTGTCGAGCTGCTCTCCCGCGAGGGCGAAATCGCCATCGCCAAGCGCATCGAGGCTGGCCGCGAGGCGATGATCGCCGGTCTCTGCGAAAGCCCGCTGACCTTCCAGGCCATCATCATCTGGCGCGACGAGCTGCTGGAGGCGAAGGTCCTTCTGCGCGACATCATCGATCTCGAAGCCACCTATGCCGGCCCGGACGGCAAGAACCCCGCCGTCTCCGGCGAGGAGGAGGGCGAGGAAGCCGAGCCGGCCCCGGCCGAGGCTGCGGAGGGGGAAACCCCGCCGGAGATGGACGACGACGACATGGAGAACAACGTGTCGCTCTCGGCCATGGAGGCCGAGCTGAAGCCGCGCGTGCTCGAGACCTTCAACGCCATCGCCGACGACTACAAGAAACTGCGCCGCCTGCAGGACCAGGACATTGCCGGCCGGCTGGAGAACAACAAGCTCTCGCCTTCGCAGGACCGCAAGTACAAGAAGCTCAAGGACGACATCATCACCGCGGTGAAGTCGCTCTCGCTCAACAACAACCGCATCGAGGCGCTGGTCGAGCAACTCTACGACATCAACAAGCGCCTGATCGGCCATGAGACGCGCCTGCTGCGCCTCGCCGAGAGCTATGGCGTTGGCCGCGAGGACTTCCTCAAGCAGCATGTCGGCGGCGAGCTCGATCCGAAGTGGATCCTGCGCGTCTCCAAGCTGGGTTCACGCGGCTGGAAGGAATTCGTCGCCGCCGAGCTGGAGCGCATCCGCGAACTGCGCGACGAGGTCCACACCCTCGCCTCCGAGACGGGCCTCGAAATCCAGGAATTCCGCAAGATCGTGCTGATGGTCCAGAAGGGCGAGCGCGAGGCAAGGCAGGCGAAAAAGGAGATGATCGAGGCGAACCTTCGTCTCGTGATCTCGATCGCCAAGAAGTACACGAACCGCGGCCTGCAGTTCCTCGATCTGATCCAGGAAGGCAATATCGGCCTGATGAAGGCGGTCGATAAGTTCGAATACCGCCGCGGCTACAAGTTCTCCACTTACGCGACATGGTGGATCCGGCAGGCGATCACCCGCTCGATCGCCGACCAGGCCCGCACGATCCGCATCCCGGTCCACATGATCGAGACGATCAACAAGATCGTGCGGACCTCGCGCCAGATGCTGCACGAGATCGGCCGCGAGCCGACCCCGGAGGAGCTGGCCGAGAAGCTGGCCATGCCGCTTGAGAAGGTCCGCAAGGTCCTGAAGATCGCCAAGGAGCCGATCTCGTTGGAAACGCCGATCGGCGACGAGGAGGATTCGCATCTCGGCGATTTCATCGAGGACAAGAACGCGATCCTGCCGATCGACGCCGCGATCCAGAGCAATCTGCGCGAGACGACGACCCGCGTTCTGGCCTCGCTCACCCCGCGCGAGGAGCGCGTGCTGCGCATGCGCTTCGGCATCGGCATGAACACCGACCACACCCTCGAAGAGGTCGGCCAGCAGTTCAGCGTCACCCGCGAGCGCATCCGCCAGATCGAGGCGAAGGCGCTCCGCAAGCTCAAGCATCCGAGCCGCTCGCGGAAGCTCCGGAGCTTCCTGGATAACTGAGCGCTCCGAAACTCACGACGGCGCCAGCCGCCCGAGAACAAGGCCTGCTTCCGTGCTGCGGAGGCGGGCCTTTTCTTTGGCGTCTTCCGGAGACGACTGCCATGTGGTTCTCATATGAACGAAGGATGCTGTAGCGCCGCCCGCTGGTCAGTCTGCGGCAACTCGATGAGCGCATGGGCGCCTATCATCGGATCACCATCTTCCGCTCAGGGGTAAGCCGTGCTGCCATTTACCTATGACCTGCTGCAGGACCGCTTCGCCAAGGTCCGTCCCTGGGCGAAGAACGCCATTGGGGACTCCACCAATCGCTGCGCCATCTGCATGGGTTATACGCTGCAGATAACCCCGTCGGGAGACGATGCGACGATCGAGACCATCATGTCCGGGTCGCTTTCGGCATCCATGCGGCGCGAGGGGGCGCTGGAGGGCGGGCCGCATCCCGGTATCGTGCCCGGCTCCGGCGGGCCGTTGCGTGGGCTGAGCAAAATGCTCTTCATCCGCGCGTCGGAACTGCTGCCGCGCGTCCTTCGCGTCCATGGCAAGCCCGACATCGAGGGCGTCTGCAAGGACGTCACATCCGAGGTGCTCGGCCGCAGGGGCGTGCTCTATCTGGAAAACTGCTACCAGACGAAAGGCGACGAGAAGTATTCGTTCCTGTTCTTCCAGTGGACCACCGGCGATCATTGGGACCTGTTCGACGGCAGTAAGATCGTGGCGCAGGACGGCCCGCTGGCGGGCAACAAGCATTCCGGGAAGCTCTATTTCTGGCAGGCTCGCTGAGGGGGCTGCCGAGCGGCCGCCGGCCTTGATCTTGCCGCCGACAGGGGGCTTTCTGGCGCGATGTCACGGCAGATCATCCTGACCATCGAGACCCGCGGGCCGGGTCTCTACGAGTTCACCCGACAGGTAGAGGCGTTCGTCGGCTCTATCGGAGAGCCCAGCGGCCTGCTGACGCTGTTCGTGCGCCACACCTCATGCTCGCTGCTGATCCAGGAGAATGCCGATCCCGACGTGCAGCGGGACCTCGACGCATTCTTTCGCAGGTTGGCGCCATCCGCAGATGATCCGGCGATGGACTATCTCGTCCATCGTGCGGAGGGCCCGGACGACATGCCGGCCCATATCAAGGCCGCTCTGACCCCGGTGTCGCTGTCGGTGCCGGTCATGGACGGTAGCCTCGCGCTCGGCACATGGCAGGGCATCTACCTCTTCGAGCATCGTCAGAGGCCGCATCGGCGCGAGGTCGTGCTGCACCTCTCGCCTTAGCTCGTCAGCCCGGCGGGGCGACGAGGATGGCGACAAGGCGCCGGACGAGCGGCAGCACCAGCAGCAGCGTCGGGAAGGCGACGAGCCACGACACGGCCCAGGAACTCGGCCATGTCCACAGGAATTCGGCGGTGAAGCCGAGCGCCTTCACGGTCGAGATGGCCGAGACGACGAAGGTCATCATTACGGAGAGGATGAAGGGCATCACCACCCCCGCATAGCGGGCGGGAAGGCGGCGGAAGGCAGGGCGCGGCATGAGGCAGGCTTTCGCAAGAGCAGGCCGTTGGATTGCATCCTGTCGGCGCTGCCGGATGGATGCGTTGCCTGACGTGAGACGCTTACGAACGGGAACGAGGCCCGATGACGCGTCGATAATGAAATCGGGTTTTCCTGCCTAGCGGTGCAGGGCGCATGGGCCCATGCGCGGGCACGGGTCGTGCTGTGTCGGTGATGACCGGCTTGGCAGCGGGGGCGGGCGGGGCTACTTCTCCCGCACCAGTGCAGGCCCGGCTGCGAGAGATCCGTCCGGACCCGCTTCGCCCGAAAGTTCTAGGAGAGCCCCATGTCCTTCCTGAAATCGCTGTTCGGCGGACGCAAGGCTGCCGAGGAGAAGCCGGCCGGCCCGGTGAAGAGCATCGAACACAACGGCTTCACGATCCATGCCACGCCCTATCAGGAGGGCGGGCAGTACCAGCTCTGCGGCGTCATCGAGAAAGTGATTGATGGCGAGACGCGCAGCCATCGCTTCATCCGCGCAGACCGTTTTCCCGGCCAGACGGAAGCTGCCGACTTCACGCTGCTGAAGGGCCAGCAGATCGTCGACATGGAGGGCGAGCGGATCTTCGGCTGACGCCGGCCGCGGCCATCTGCTGCGGGAACGCAGGCGCGCTCCGGTCGTTTCCTGAACATCCCGCAAGTTCAGGAGAGCGCCATGAGCCAGTTGGCCGGAAAGAAGATCCTCATTCTCGCGACACATGGTTTCGAGCAATCGGAGCTCGAAGTGCCTCATGCCGAGCTGAAGAAGGCCGGCGCCACCGTCGAGATCGTCTCGCCCGAGGCCGGCGAGATCAAAGGCTGGAAGCACAAAGACTGGGGCCTCCCGGTCAAGGTCGACCGCAGGCTCGACGAGGTGAAGGCCGAGGACTACGACGCCATCGTCCTGCCCGGCGGGCAGATGAACCCGGACACGCTGCGCGGAAACGACAAGGCGCTGGCGCTGATCAAGGATTTCTACGATGGCGGCAAGGTCGTCGCGGCGGTGTGCCACGGACCCTGGCTGCTGATCGACACCGGGATCGCCAAGGGCCGCAAGCTCACCTCCTGGCCGACTGTCCGGCAGGATCTCGTCAACGCGGGGGCGCAGTGGGAGGACCGCGAGGTCGTCACCGACAAGGGCGTCATCACATCGCGCAAGCCCGACGACCTCAAGGCCTTCGTGGCCAAGATCGTCGAGGAGGTGCGGGAAGGGCGGCATCAGCGGCAGGCGGCCTGAGCCTCCCCAACCCGCCCAGCGTTCCGCGACGGCCCGGAGTGACGCATCACATCATGCGTGCCTGACAGGCGCGCTGGGCAGGGCTGCTTCCCACGGCCTTGCCCGCCTTGTCCTTGCTGCTAATCGTGCGACAGAGGCCGCAACTCAGACGGCCGCCGAGGAAGCATGGCCCAGGACGCTCATCTCGACGCTCAGGCGCGTCGCTACGAACCTGATTCCCGTTACGCCTGGCTGCGGCTGGCCGTCGCATTGGTGATCGGCACCGTCGCCTGCGTCGGCTCCTGGTCGGTCGTGGTCGTTCTCCCGGCGATGCAGGGCGAGTTCGACACGCTGAGGTCCGGCGCCTCGCTGCCCTACACTCTTGCCATGCTGGGCTTTGGCGCCGGCAATATCGTTATGGGGCGCATCGCGGATCGCTATGGCCTGATGGTGCCGGTGGCGATGGGCGGCGTGATGCTCGCCGCTGGCTATGTCGCGGCGGCGATGTCGCAGTCGCTCTGGCAGTTCGCCCTGGCGCATGGGCTGCTGATCGGGTTCGGCACCGGTGCCGGCTTCTCGCCGCTAATCTCCGATCTTTCGCACTGGTTCCGCCGTCATCGCGGGCTCGCGGTGGTCTGCGGCGCCTCGGGCAGCTATCTCGCCGGCGTGGTCTGGCCGCAGCTCATCACCTTCGGCATGCAGAACTATGGCTGGCGCGCCACCCATATCGGCATCGGCATCGTCACGCTGGCGGTCATGCTGCCTCTGGCGCCCTTCTTCCGCCGCAGCCCCGCCGCTGCGACGCTGGCGGCGGCCGATGCCAGCAGCGCCGGCGCGCGTGGCGATCTCGGTCTGAGCGCCGGGCAACTCCAGCTGCTGCTCTGTGTCGCCGGTTTCGCCTGCTGTGTCGCCATGGCGATGCCCCAGGTCCATATCGTCGCCTATTGCGGGGACCTGGGCTATGGCGTGGCCCGCGGCGCGGAGATGCTCTCGCTGATGATGGCGCTGGGCATCGTCAGCCGCATCGGCTCCGGCTTCATCGCGGACCGCATCGGCGGCGCGGCGACGCTGGCGATCGGCTCGCTCATGCAAGGCGTGGCGCTGTTCCTGTATCTCTGGTTCGACGGGCTGCAGTCGCTCTATGTGGTCAGCGCCATCTTCGGCCTGTTCCAGGGCGGCATCGTGCCGATGTATGCGGTGGTCACCCGCGAATACCTGCCAGCCAAGCAGGCGGGAGTGCGTATCGGCCTCGTGATGTCGATGACGCTGCTGGGCATGGCGGCCGGCGGCTACCTCTCCGGCGTGATCTTCGACTATTTCGGCTCCTACCGCGTCGCCTTCCTGCACGGGCTAGCCTGGAACTTCGTCAACCTCGCCATCGTCTGCTGGCTGATGCTGCGGGCGCGCCCGCGGCCGACCGTGACGCTTGCGTCGGGCCCTGCCGCGACGCCATGATCAGGGGCGTGTCAGCGCTTCTCCGAATCGCGAACAGGCTCAAGTGTCTTATGCTGCCGCATTTTCTTCACGCGAAGCGGTACCCACTTCGCTCGAAAATGCTTCAGGCAGGCAATTCCGAAGGGCGACGATGAGCAAGGCTGCCGAGACAAGCGAAGCGGATGGCGGGGAGCCGCGCGGTGAGTTGTCCGTCCGGATCACCGCCATGCCGGGCGACACGAATGCGAATGGCGATATCTTTGGCGGGTGGGTGATGTCGCGGATGGACCAGGCTGGTGGCATTGCCGGCGTCGACCGGGCCCAAGGACGTGTTGTCACGGTCGCGGTGGAGGCGATGACCTTCATCCATCCGGTCAAGGTCGGCGACGTTCTCAGCGTCTATACGGAGATCGAGTCGATCGGCCGAACCTCGATGCGTATCCATGTCGAGGCCTGGGCCAAGCGCTTCCGCACGACGCTACATGAGAAGGTCACCGACGCCACCTTCACCTTCGTCGCGATCGACGAAGAGGGCCGGCCGCGCCCCGTGCCGAGGCCGGTCGAGGGCTGAGAGCGCCCCAGTCCCGACTCAGGTCCTAACGGGAGCTGAATCCGTTTGTGCGCGATGTGATTCAAAAGAATCCACTTTAAACGGTTCCTTAAGCGCCCCTCGGCCAAGTTGTATGCAGAAGTCGGGGAGGCAGCCCCGGCTGGGGGTTCCAGGTTCGTCGACGCTGCATCCTGTGTCCAGCCGGTGGGGTTTCCGGCTAGGGCTAGACGGCCGCGTTCCCGGTGCCCCCGTTGCGTGATACCGGGAGTAGACGTCATGACGAAAGCCAAGCCCGCGCGAGAAGCAAGAGGGGCGCGGATCGGCATCGCAGCCCGCATTTATGCTGCTCTCGGTGTTCTGACCGCGCTGACAATCGTTTCGTCCGGCGTTGCCTGGTTCTCCTATGATCGCGTCGACAGCACCGTCGACGAGTTGGTCGACCAGAAGATGCCCGTGGTCGAGCTGGCTCTCGAGCTGGCGCAGGCGGCGACGCAGTCGACGGCTCTGGCCGCGCGCTTCAGCGAGGTCGAGACCGTGCAGCAGCGCGCGGCGCTGACCGGCGAGCTCGATGCCGTCGAGAGCCGCCAGATGGATCTGCTGCGCCGCGTCGCCGAGCAGGGCAAGGTCGACAAGACCAAGACGCAGGCCGCGATCGACGGGCTCTCGCGCCAGATCAACGACATCAACGACCTGACCGGGGACCGGCTGCGCAATGCGTCGGAGCAGAACACGGCACTCGCCAACCTGACCAAGGCGCGTGACGCCTTCACCGGCGTGGCGGATTTCGAGGCCGGCGACGCGCAGTTCAACGTCAAGATGAGCATCGCCAGCGCGACCCAGCTTTCGGGCGAGGAGGTCGAGAAGGCGCTCGCACAGATCATCGACAAGGATCTGGCTCTGGTGAATTCGCTGCAGGCCCTCCAGCTGCAGACCAGCGAGCTCGTGGGGCTTCTGCGTGAGATCTCCCAGGTCGACAGCCCCTCGCGGCTGGCGCAGCTCAAGACGCAGCTGAATGCCTCGATCAAGCGCCTCATGGCGCTCCAGACCGATGCCGAGGCCCTCAAGGCCAGCCCGGAGCGGGCCCAGGCCGTGCAGACGGTCATCAATCTGAGCCATGATCGCAACGGCATCGTTGCGATCCGCGAGCGCGAGATCGAGACCCGCGCGGAGATCCTGAAGGGTCTCCAGGGGACGCAGAAGGCGGCGGACGCGGTTCGCCAGCAGGTCGCCGAGTTGGTCGCTGGCGCGCGCGGCGAGGCGAAGGCCGGCGCTGCCTCGACGACGGCGCTGATCGAGCAGAGCAAATTCTGGCTCGGCGGTGTCGGCGCCGGCTCGCTGCTGATCGCCCTGGCGCTCGCCCTCTTCTATGTCCGCCCGCAGATCGTCGGACGCCTCAACCGCCTCTGGGCCGCGACCCGCGCGATCGCCAACGGCGCGCTCGAAACCGTGGTCGACACCAAGGGCAACGACGAGATCTCCGACATCTCGAAGAGCGTCCTGCTGTTCCGCGACAATGCGGTGGCGCTGCGCGCCGCCGAGGAAGCGAAGCTCGAGGATCAGGCCAGGGCGCAGGAACAGCGCCGCCAGATGATGCAGGAACTGGCCGATGCCTTCGGCGTCGTCGTGGCCGCGGCTGCGGCCGGCGACTTCGGCAAGCGCGTCGAGGCGAACTTCGCCGATCCGGAGCTGAATGCTCTCGCCGGTTCGGTCAACAGCCTGATCGAGACTGTCCAGACCGGACTGTCGGAGACCTGCACGGTGCTGGCCGAGCTGTCGGCCGGCCATCTCTCGACCCGCGTCGAGGGCCTCTATCAGGGCGCCTTCGCTGAGCTGAAGGACGGCAGCAACGCGCTGGCCGATGCCTTCGAGAGCACGCTGGCGCGGCTTTCCGAGACGGTTTCTGCCGTGCGCAGCGCCACCGGCGAGATCCTCGACGGCGTCACCGATCTTGCGCAGCGCACCAGCGAGGAGAGCAACGCCGTCTCCCAGGCGACGAACCAGCTCGGCACCTTCGCCGGCACGGTGCAGCAGACCGCCAGCCAGGCGGACCAGGCGACCGGCATGGCCCAGAGCGCCGAGGCGCGCGCCCAGCAGGGCGAGAAGGTGGTGACTTCGGCGCTCGAGGCGATGCAGCGCATCCGCCAGTCCTCCAGCAAGATCTCCGAGGTCATCGCGATGATCGACGAGATTGCCTTCCAGACCAACCTGCTGGCGCTCAACGCCGCGGTCGAGGCGGCGCGCGCCGGCGATGCCGGCAAGGGCTTCGCTGTGGTCGCGACCGAGGTGCGCAGCCTGGCCAAGCGCTCGGCCGATGCGTCCAACGACGTCAAGAAGCTGGTCGAGGCCGCCCATGGCGACGTCAAGGTCGGCGTCGGGCTGGTCGAGGAGACCTCGGCGATGTTCGGCGCGATCGTCGGCGCCGTGAACGAGCTGACCGGGCTGATGAACGGCATCTCGCAGACGGCCCGCAATCAGGCGCAGGACGTCTCGACCATCAATGGCGAGATCGGCGGCATCGGCGAGATGGCTCATCAAAACGCGGCGCTGGTCGAAGAGACCAATGCGGCGCTGGCGCTGACCGACGAGCAGACCCGCGCGCTGACCGAGCATATCGGCCGCTTCACCTTCCGACAGGGGCATGTCTCCGCCCATGAGAGCGGTCATGCGATCGCGGCGGCGGCCTGACATCGGCCTGCGCTCTGCTACGACATGGAAGGCCCCGCGGCATGCCGCGGGGCCTTTTTCGTATCTGTTGGCACGGCAGTGGCCTTGCTCGCCGGGCCGACGGGATGCTAGGCGAGATATGGGCCGGTAGCTCAATGGTTAGAGCTCGCTGCTCATAACAGCGCCGGTGCCGGTTCGAGTCCGGCCCGGCCCACCATTATCCGCAGTGCGCATTGAAATCATTTCGCTTTTTGGTCTGCCCTTTCCGGTCGCCCCGACTCGGCTCAAAAGTGGAAAGGTCTATTCAGGCTTCGCCCTCGGAATGCGGGCCGACGATGCCTTCGATTTCGATCAGGGCGCCGATTGATGAGGGCCATGCCGGCTACGCCGTACAGGCGTGCGAATCCGATCCCGCGACCCTGGCGGAAAGAACTGAGCGACCGAGGCCGGGATCACGATGAAGACGGCAGAGACAGATGCTTCGCCCGGCTCATGCCGGCTGAGCGCGGTTGTTCCGGCACGCGATAGTGGGTTGGTTCAGCTCTCGAATGAAAGATCGAGAGGCGCGCCCGGGATGAGGAATTCGAGGATCACGGCCAGACCCGCAAGACCAACCCGGCGGAACAGATAGGCGCCGTCCGAAATCTCCACGCTCGAGATGGGGGGACGTCCGGACAGCGAGCGGAACCTCGACACCAGCTCGTAACCGGCGGCCTTCATCCGGTCGAGGAATTCGCGACGCGGGATCAGCGTGAACGGGTAATCGATCTCGCCTTCCGGCGCCTCGAAGTCCTCAAGAGCCAGGCCGTGATAGGCGATCTTGGTCTTGTGAAGGAAGATCACGTCCCGATCCTCCTCCGAGAACATCGTCCGGCCGAAGAACATGTGCTGCGCCTTCGCTGCGAGGAGCGCATCCAGCACGCCACGCGGATCGGAGACGCATTGCAAGGCTCCGGACGCATGGACGAGATCGAAGGGGCCGTCCTTATCGATCGTTCCCGCAAGGTCAGAGCTGAACCTCAGGTCAGGATGAATGTCGGTCATCCTTTCGGCGAGGCTCGGAACCTCGATGACGTTCCATATCACGCGGCGATCTGGGCAGAAGCGCTGAAATCGATGAAATGCGAGGCCGGTCGCCCCGCCGAAATCGAGCACGTTGAGCGCGGAGCCGCTTCCCGAAAGCATCGCGGAGAGAAGCGTATGGCTCTCGTGATCCTGCAGGTCGTGGTCCACCGCTCCTCGCCGAAGATATTCGCGGTGCTTGCGCGCGAGAAAGTCCGACAGGCCCGCCTCGTCATAGCCGGACGAGTTCTCGGCGGCTGCCAGCGCTTCATCATAGGATGAGAACAGCCGATCCGTCGGCAGCTCCGGCTCAGGAGGCAGCGGCTCAGGCTCCTCGGGGACGACCGGCTCCGGGGGCGCTGGAGGCTGCGTCAGGGCGCGCTCCGCCGCGAGATATACGGCCACGAGTGGTCGCTTGATCGGTGCCGGGAGCCGACTGGCCAAGGTTCGCATTCGCATGGTTCAGGTCTAGCAAGTTTGGCGTTCCAAGCAACCAACAACGACAAAAGCGGCCCTCAGGCGGCGCGTTTAGCTTCCCTCCGGTGTTAGCGGGCTCGTCATTGCCACCAGCGGTGGAACAGGTGGTCACTGAGTAGCGCTACGCTTCCAATTCAAAGCGAAGCGACCCCGGTGAGGAGCGGCCTCGCCTCAGAACCGAACCGCGGACACGTCGGCATCAAAACTGATCCCGGCCTTGGTGCATCACGGTAAATCGACGATCTCGACCCAGTTCGGGTTCTTGCCGAGCGTCACTCTCTGCAGTTCCTTGAGCGCGCCTGTCTCCGGGTCGATGCCGTAGAGTGTCGCCGAATTCGACTTCTGGCCAGCTGCGACGAGGAAGTGTCCACGTGGGTCGATGTTGAAGCCGCGTGGCTGCGTTTCCGTCGCGAAGTTCCCGGCCGGTGCCAGCGCACCGCTTTCGCTGTCGACCTTGAAGGCGGCGATCGTGTTCGAGGTACGCTCCGAGGCGTAGAGGAAGCGCCCGTCCGGCGTGATGCGGATCTCGGCGCTGGCCGGCGCGCCGCCGCTGAAGCCGGGCGGGACGATGCTTACGCTGCCGAGCTTCGACATCACGCCCTTCGCCGCATCGAAGCGGTGGGCGTCGAGCGTGCCGTCCAACTCGTTGACCAGATAGACGAAGCGGTCGTTGGGGTGGAAGACGAAGTGGCGCGGGCCGGCGCCCGGCTTGGTCTCGACGAAGGGCGGATCGTTGGGCGTCACCTTCCCCGTCATCGCATCGAAGCGGTATTGCAGCAGGATGTCGCCGCCGAGATTGGTGGCGAAGACATGCCTGTTCGAGCGGTCGGTCAGGATCGCGTGGGCATGCTTGCGCGTCTCGACCACCTGGACGGGTTCGGCCAGCGCAAAACCCTGCGGACCGATCGGATTGATCGCGATCTTGTGGCCGGTATAGGAGGCGCTGAGCAGGAAGCGGCCGGTCCGGTCAGTCGCGACATAGGCCATATTGTCGGGCAGCGGCACGGTCGAGAGCAGGTCGAGCTTGCCGCTCTGCTGGTCGATGGCGAAGGAGCTGACCGAAAAGGGCTGCGAGCGCAGCGAAACATAGAGATGGCGGCGGTCGGGCGAGATTGCCATCGGCATCGCTGTGCCGCTGACCGCGACCGTCTCGACCGGCTTCAGCTGTTTTGATGCAGCATCGAGCTCCAGCACGCTGATCTCGCGGCTGTCGGCGTTCGAGACATAGACGATGGTCTTGGCGGTTGCCGGCATGGTGCCCATGATGGCCGCAAGCAGCGCGGCCGCGCCAGTGTTCTTCCTCGGCATCGTATTCCCCCTGATGGTCTTTGCGTACGCCGTGGCTGGCGCGCGACCTTGAGGGCGGGATTATTCGAGCGGGAATCGGCGGCGGACAGCTCAAAGGGCGTATTGATCGATCCAATCGGCGTATCGTCGATTTCATTCGCGTCCGATGGTCGGCCCGGTTCAGTCCTTTCGCTGGAGGATGCGGACCATCGCGTCGTAGCCTCGCTGGCGTGCCAGTTCGATCGGAGTCATGCCGTTGCGATCGCCAAGGTCACGTCGCGCGCGGGCCGCGACGAGATGGCTCGCTGTGCGCTGATGGCGCGGGCCACCGTCGCCGAGAACGACGGCTTCGATCAGCGCGGTCCAGCCGAGATTGTTGACGTGATCCAGCGGGGCTCCGGCCTCGATGAGAATTTTGACGACCTCATCATGGCCCAGATGGGCGGCCGCGATCAGCGCAGTGCCGTCATAGGGGCTCGTAATGGCCTTTGGATTCCCGCCGATCGCCAAGGCCACGCGCAGGGTCGCGACATCGTCGGCGACCGCGGCGATCGTGATCGCGTCATAGCGCTGCGCATCGAGCGCGAGCGGATCCGCCCTTGACCGGACCAGCGCCTGCATGGCTTCACGCTGGCGGGCGTGGGCTGCGATGTGCAGCGCGGTGCGGCCGTTGCCGTCGCGCTCCTCCATCGCGGCGCCCCCAGCTGCCAGTTTTTCGATTGCGGCGACGTTGCCGCTGTGGGCAGCGGCGAGGAGGCCGCTATAGCCTGCGATCTCTATAGCAGTGGGCGGCCTTTGCGCCGGAGCCGCCGTCGGTGAAAGAGCGGCGGCCAGGCCGGCGATGATGGCGGCAAAGGCGCGTTTCATCGAATTCTCTCCCGTGGCGGCGCGATGCCCGTTCGGCTGGCGCTCGTCGATTGGCATCGTCGATTGGCAACACGCTCCTTCAACGACTTGCGAAGCTCAAGCCTCTTGTGACAGTGGCGGAAGGATCAATTTTTCCGGTGAATAGTTTCGCTGAGGCACCTTGGGCCTTCCGGCATGAGGTATGGCGATGGAGCGCTCCAGACCAGCCATCGGACACTCAAGCATGACGTCGATGCCTACCAGATTGCGCGTCGCCATCGCGGCGGCGATCATCGTCCTGACGACCCCCGCGACGGCCCAGAAAATCACTCCAGAAGGCATCGCCCGGGCCGCCAGCCTCTACGCCGCGATCGTGGAGTTTTGTCCGACAACGCAGCACGTCAACCTCGAGTTGGCGACGAAGGCGGCGAAGGCGATGACCGACGCGGTGCATGAAGCACTGGGGCGGGATCTCGGGGCGGACACGCTGAAAGACGAGCGTGAACGCAGGTTCGACGAAGTTCGCGGGAAAGGCGCTGCGGTTTGGTGCGCAGAGCAGACCCGGCACCCAGCCCTTGCGTCGCTTTTCAAGGCGACACCTCGGTGATGGTCAGCCCCGCCGGGAGTGGAGCGCGCTCCCGCTGCGGAAACCGGATCGCGGGGTGGTGGTGACGCGCTCGGCTTCAGGCGGGCTGTAAACCCGCTTCGGCGCGAATGCAGCGGACCGTCCGCGCGTCGCCCAGGGACAAGGCCGGGGGCAGGGCCGTGCCGCAGGCAGGCTCCGCATAGCGACAGCGCGGCGCGAAGGAGCAGGAGGAGGGCGGCTCGTTCAGCGCCGGAGGCGCGCCGGGGATCGCCTCCAGCCGCTCGCCCTTCTTTGCCCCATGCAGGTTCGCGGCGAGCAGGCCCTTGGTGTAGGGGTGCTGCGGGTTACGCAGCAGTTCGCGCACGGTGCCGGTCTCGACGATCTGGCCGGCATACATCACCGCCAGCCGGTCCGAGACCTCGACGGCGACGCCGATGTCATGGGTGACGAAGATCACGCCCATGCCGAGGTCGCGCTGTAGCTGGCGCAGCAGCAGCAGGATCTGGATCTGCACGGTGGCGTCGAGCGCGGTCGTCGGCTCGTCGGCCAGCAGCAGCTTCGGCCTTGCCGCGAGCGCCAGCGCGATCATGGCACGCTGGCGCATGCCGCCGGACATCTCGTGCGGATAGGCCTTGAGACGGCGCTCTGGCGAGGGAATGCGAACCAGTTCCAGCAGCTCCAGAGCGCGCGCCATGGCGGCCTTTGCGGAGATCTTCTCGTGGCGGGTGATCGATTCCGCGATCTGCTGGCCGACCGTATAGACCGGGTCGAGCGCCAGTGCCGGGTCCTGAAAGATCATGGAGGTGACAGCGCCGCGATAGGCCGAGAGTTCGGCCGCATTCATCGCCAGCACATCTCTGCCGTCGACCATGACCTTGCCGCCGATATCGGTGCGGCTCTCGGGCAGGAGACGTAGCAGCGTTTTCAGCGTGACGCTCTTGCCTGAGCCGGACTCGCCGAGGATGCCGAGCACCTTGCCCGGCTCCAGCGTCAGCGAAACGCCGTTGACAGCATGGACGGTCTGAGCGCCGCGGAAGCGCACCGTGACGTTCTCCATCGCGACGAGGGGCGTGCTGGACGACGTGCTCATGCGGCGCTCTCCAGCGCCGGCGCCCGGCTGTGGCCGGAGCCGGCGATCTCCATGTGGCAGGCGACGCGGCGCGCTCCCTCGGCGTCGCTGGTCGCCACCAGAGCCGGCTTGACCTTGGCGCAAACCGTTTGCGCGTGCGGGCAACGCGGATGGAAGCGGCAGCCCTCGGGCGGGTTGATCGGGTTCGGCGGGTCGCCGGCGAGCGGGGCCTCCATCGTCCGGTTGTCCGGATCCATGGAAGGCATCGCCGAGAGCAGCGCCCTGGTATAGGGATGGCGCGGATCGTCGTAGAGATCTTCGACCGGGCCGATCTCCACCACCTCGCCGAGATACATCACCATGACGCGGTCGCTGATGAAGCGGACGACGTTGAGGTCGTGCGAGATGAAGACGTAGGTCAGGCCGAACTCCTCGCGCAGGTCCGCGAGCAGGTTCAGCACCTGCGCCTCGACCGATTTGTCGAGCGCGGAGACCGCCTCATCGAGAATGACCAGACGCGGCCCCAGCGCGAGCGCGCGGGCGATGTTGACGCGCTGGCGCTGGCCGCCCGAGAGCTCGTGCGGATAGCGCGCGGCGAAGCGGGCCGGATCGAGCCCGACCTTGGCGAGAAGCTCGCGCGCCCGCTCGATCGCCGCCGCTTTCGGCACGCCGTGGACGGTGGGGCCGAAGGCGACGGAATCCTCGATCGTCAGGCGCGGGTTGAGCGAGGCGTAGCTGTCCTGGAAGACCATCTGCGCCTGGCGGCGATAATCCTTGAGGCTGAGCGCGCGGGTTCCGACCGCCTCGCCGTCGAAGAGCAGCTCGCCTTTGTCCTGCGGGATCAGCTGCATGACGACGCGGGCCGTGGTCGACTTGCCGCAGCCGGACTCGCCGACCACGCCGAGCGTCTCCCCCTTCAGCACCGAGAAATCGACGCCGTCGACCGCGCGCACCACCGCGCCGCCGCCGAGCGGGAAGTGCTTGGTCAGCGCCTTGGCCTGGAGCAGCGGCGTGCCGGCGCCGCCCCGGTCCTGCGCATCTTCCACGTAGAGCGTCAGCGTCATGGTCAGCCCTTCACGTCCATCGCCGAGCGCAAGCCGTCGGACAGCAGGTTGAACGAGATCGAGGTGATGAAGATCGCCACGCCCGGCAGGGCCGCGACCCAGGGCTGCACATAGATCGCCGTGCGCAGCGTGTTGAGCATCAGCCCCCATTCCGGCGTCGGCGGCTTTGTGCCCAGGCCGAGGAAGGAGAGGCCCGAGGCCAGGATCATCGAGACCGAGATCAGGCTGGTCGCGTAGACGAAGATCGGCCCGAGCACGTTGCCGAGCACATGGACCTTGATGATCGTGCCGGAGCCGGCACCTGAGGCGCGCGCCGCCTCGACATAATCGGCCGATCGGACCTGGGTGGTGACGCTCTCGGCGATGCGCGCGATCTGGGGAATGAACACGATCGTTAGCGACAGGATGGAGTTGAAGATGCCGGCGCCGAGCGCCCCCGAGAGCGCGATGGCGAGCAGCACCGAGGGGAAGGCGTAGAAGACGTCGACCGTGCGCATGACGACCGTGTTGAACCGGCCGCCGAAGAAGCCGGCCGCGATGCCGATCACCGAGCCGAAGACGAAGGCGATGAAGACCGGCGCGACGCCCATGAAGAGCGAGAGCCGCGCGCCGTAAATCAGGCGCGAGAGCATGTCGCGGCCGAGTTCGTCGGCGCCGAGCGGGTAGCCCGGCGTGCCGATCGGCCGCAGGCGCCGCAGCATCGAGGAACGGGTCGGGTCGGCGGGCGCGAGATAATCGGCGAAGATCGCCATCAGCACGATCAGCAGCACGACGATGCCGGCCGCGACCGCGACCTTGTCGCGCTTGAAGCGGCGCCAGACGCCCGACCAGTAGCCGGGCGATTTCAGCAGCGGCGGCACGGCCACCGCGGTCTTGGGCACGTCGAGACCGGTCACCGCCGTCATCAGCGCCTCCTCACGCGCGGGTCGAGCACGCCCTGCAGGATGTCGACGATCACGTTGAGCCCCACGAAGAACATCGCCAGCACCAGGATCGTGCCCTGCAGCAGCGGCAAGTCGCGCTGGAAGATGGCGTTGCCGAGCAGGAAGCCGGTGCCGGGCCAGGAGAACACGGTCTCGATCAGGATCGAGCCGCCGAGGAGATAGCCGAGCTGCAGGCCCATCACGGCGAGTGCGGTGGGGGCGGCGTTTTTCACGACATGGCGAAAGACGCCGAAATCCATCAGCCCCTTGGCCCTGAGGGCCGGGACGAATTCCTGGTTGAGGATGTCGGCGACCAGCGCACGGACCGTGCGGGCGATGATGCCCATAGGGATCACCGACATGGTGATCGCCGGCAGGAGCATGTGGCTGACATGCTCCCAGTCCCATTTCCAGGCGGCCGAGCCGCCCGGTCCCGCGCCGCCCGGCGGCAGCCAGCCGAGCTGCACCGAGAAGACGATGACCATCACCATGCCGAGCCAGTAATGCGGCACCGAGACGCCGAGCACCGCCAGCATCGAGGCGAATTTGTCGAGGAGGGAGCCGCGGAAATAGCCGGCGACGAAGCCGAAGAACGAGCCGAACAGGAAGCCGATCACGGTGGCGAGGCTCGCGATCATCAGCGTGTTGCCGACGGCGCGCCAGACCTCGCCGGCGACGGGCCGGCCGCTCGCGATCGAGGTGCCGAGATTGCCCTGCAGCGCATTCCAGAGCCAGAGCCCGAACTGCACCGGCAGGGGCCGGTCGAAGCCGTAGATCTTGCGCAGCTCGTCCTGCATCGCCTGCGAGGCGTCGGGCGGCAGCACCGAGGTCAGCGGATCACCCGGCGCGATATGCACCAGCAGGAAGCAGAACAGGCTGACCCCCAGCGCCACCGGGAGCATGTAGACGATGCGCCTGGCGAGATAGCTCAGCATGGCGATGGCCTCGGTGCTGCGCGGCCGCACCAAGGCACCGTCATCCCGGGCGCAGCGCAGCGAAGACCCGGGATCCATGCCGGAGCGCCGGACGGAAAGGCTCCGGAATGGATCCCGGATCGGCGCGGCTTCGCCGCTTGTCCGGGACGACCAGCGTCCTTCTTGTGATCGTGTCGAACCAAGAAGCGCCTCACTTGTCCATCGTGATCGGCGAGAAGTCCTGGAACCAGTTCTGGGCCTGGACGAAGCCCTTCACCTTCGGGCTCAACGCGCGCGGATTGACGTCGTGCGTCACCATCAGGAAGAGCGCGTCGTCGACGTATTTCTCGTGCACCTTCTGGAGCACCTTTGTCTGCGCCGCGGGGTCGAAGGTGTTACGGATCTCGGCGAAGAGCTTGTCCATCTCCGGGTCGCAGTAATGGCCCCAGTTGGTGCCGGCCGGCGGCTGCAGGTCGCATTGCAGATGGCGGATGAAGCCGGTGAACGGGTCCTGGATGAAGTAGGTGTAGTTCATGCCCGTGCCCTTGCGGGACGATTCATGCTTGGCGCCGGCGCGCCAGATGTTGATCAGCGTGTTCCACTCGACGACCTCGAAATCGACCTTGATGCCGACCTCGGCGAGGTTCTGCTGGACGAATTCGTTCATCGGCAGCGGCTGCATCTGGCCGGAGCCCGAGGGCGAGATCAGGATCTTGGTCTGGAGCGGCTTCTCGGGGGTGAAACCTGCTTCCTTCAGCAGCTTCTTGGCCTCGGCCTGATCGAACTTCAGTTTGAAGGAGGGGTTGCCGAACCACTGGTGGCCGGGCGGGAAGAAGCCCTCGGCCGGGATCATCATGCCGCCGAGCAGCTCCTTCAGCCCGGCGCGGTCGACAGCGAGGTTCGCGGCCTTGCGGACGCGGATGTCGTTCCAGGGCGAGCCCTCGGCGCGCGAGAGATGCCAGGTCCAGTTATGCGGATAGGCATTGGTGACGATCTTGAAGCCGGCGCCCTTCAACGAGTCGACCAGATCCGGCGACGGCGCCTCGATCCAGTCGACCTGGCCGGCGCGCAGCGCAGCGGCGCGGGCGTTCGGCTCCGGCAGCGGCAGCAGGACCATCTTATCGAGCTTCGGCACGCGGGCCTTGTCCCAATAGTCCTTGAAAGGCTCGAGTTCGGCGCGCTCGCGCGGCTGGAAGGCGGTGAGCTTCCAGGGGCCGGTGCCCGACGGCGTCTTTGCGAAGGCTTCCCAGCTCTTGCCGAGCTTCTCCCACTGCGCCGGCGACGACATCATCACCCAGGCGATCTGATAGGGTAGCGTCGCGTCCGGCGACTTGGTGGTGATCTCGACCTTGTACTTATCAATGACCCTGTAGGAGCCGACGGCCGGAATACGCGAGCGGCCCTGCGCGGCCTGGCGCTGGTCGAATTGCGGGGCGTCGTTCTTCAGGAGCTTGTCGAGGTTCCAGACCACCGCCTCGGCGGTGAACTCGGAGCCGTCATGGAACTTCACGCCCTCGCGCAGCACGAAGGTCCACTTGTTCTTGTCGGTGGCGTCGATCGACCAGCTGGTGGCGAGGCCCGGCGTCAGGTCGGAGGCCTTGTCGGCCTTGCTGAGGTCCCAGTTGATCAGCCCGTCATAGACCGTATAGCCCATGAAGCGCATGCCTTCGCCGCCCTGGTCGGTCTGGCCGGTGGTCAGCGGGATGTCGCTCGCGGTCATGCCGATGCGCAGTGTGCCCTGCGCCTGGGCGGTGAGAGGAGCGAGCGCAGCGCCCGCGAGCAATGTCATCACCAGGACCGAACGGATCATTCGACAACTCCGAATTGGAAGATTTCGAGGCTCAGCAAGGGGCGTGCCAGTGCCGATGGGATCGGGGTGGGCGCGGGAACGCTGCAGCCGTCATCGCGAGCGGAGCGAAGCAATCCAGGGAAGCGCGTCCTGCGCGCCCGGATTGCTTCGTCGGCTGCGCCTCCTCGCAATGACGGCGAGGATGCAGGTCTTCAGTCCATCGACATCGGCGCGATGTCGATGAACCAGCTCTTGGGCTGGACCACGCCCTTGACCTTGGTGCTCATCGCGCGCGGGCCGACGTCATGCGCCACCCAGACGAAGGGCGCCTCCTCGACGATGCGGGCGTGGAGCTTGGCGAGGGCCGCGTCGCGCGCGGCGCCGTCGAAGGTGGTGCGGGCGTCGGCGATCAGCTTGTCGAACTCGTCATTGCCGAAATAGCCCCAGTTGTTGGAGACCGGGGGGAAGGCCTTGGTCGAGACGAAGCGCACCATGGCGAAGAACGGATCCATCGCTGCATAGGTGACGTTGGTCGCATTGGCGCCGCGGGCATTGGCGTGCTTGGCGCCCTCGCGCCAGTTGGTGAAGACGGCGTTCCATTCGCCGACCTCGAGCTGTACGTCGAAGAAGCACTCCTTGAGCGCCTGCTGCATGAACTCGTTCATCGGCAGGGGCTGCATCTGGCCGGAGCCGGAGGCGGAGGTCAGCACCTTGACCTTGGCCGGTTTGGCGGCGGAGTAGCCGGCCTCTGTCATCAGCTTCTTGGCCGCGTCGGCATCGTATTTGATGTCGAACTTCGGGTTGCCCCACCAGGGATGGCCGGGCGGCACGGTGCCCTTCGGGATCTCCATCAGCCCACCCAGCAGCTCCTTGAGCTCCGAGCGGTTGACGCAGAGATTGGCGGCGTGACGGACCTTGATGTCGGTCCAGGGCGAGCCCTCGACGAAGGAGAGCTGCCAGGGCCAGACATGCGGCTGGGCGTTGGTGTAGACCGTGAAGCCGCGGCTCTTGATCTGCGGCACGGCGTCCGGTGCGGGCGCCTCGATCCAATCTACCTGGTTGGCGAGCAGCGCCGCGGTGCGGGCGTTGGCCTCCGGCAGCGGCAGCAGCACCACGCGGTCGACCTTCGGCGTGCGCGCCTTGTCCCAATAGGCCTTGTTGGCGACCATCTCGAAGCGCTCGCGCGGGACGAGGCGCACGCCCTTGAACGGGCCGGTGCCCGAGGGATCGCCGGCGAAGGCGGCCCAGGCCTGCTTGGCGCGTTCGGCCGCATCGGTGACGGAGGCCGGCACGGCGGCTAGCTTCGCCTGCCAATGCGTCGGCGAGACGATGAAGAGATTGGTCAGGTTGATCGGCAGGAAGGCGTCGGGCTCGGTGGTGACGAGCTCGACGGTCATCGGATCGACGGCGCGGGCCGATTTCAGCGTGGGCATGCGCGAGACGGTGACGCCGACCTGATCGGCCGCGAAATGCGCGGCCTCCTTGTTGAGCACCTTCTCGACGTTCCAGACCACGGCGGCAGCGTTGAAATCGGAGCCGTCCTGGAACTTCACGCCGGGGCGCAGCTTGAAGACCCACTTGGTCTTGTCGGCGGCGTCGACGGCCCATTCGGTCGCAAGGCCTGGGATGACCACGCTCGGCTTCTCGGCCGAGGACAGGTCCCAATGCGTCAGCGCATCGAACATCGGGATGCCGGTGAAGCGGTTGCCCTCGAAGCCTTGGTCGGGCTGGCCGTGGGTGCGCGGAATATCGGCGGCGGTCATGCCGATGCGCAGGACCTTCTCCTGCGCGAAGGCCGTGGTGGCGAGTGCGGTTGAAAAGCCGAGCGCCACGACGGCGCCAGTGATGGAATTGAACGACATGACGATGCTCCCCTCGAAAGCCCGGCGTTGTTCGCGCGGATTGGTCGGGGACTAGCAACGGCTGTGCCAGCTCTGCGCGGCGAGGGGGAAGGGCGTCAGTGCAGCGCGTGATCTAATGGAAGCGCGTTCCGGGAGCGACGGTGCTGCTAGCCGACGAGAGATCGGCTCAGGGCAGGTTCTCCCGCAACACGATCTCGATGCTGGGACGCGCCGTGCCCTCGATCGGGGGGCGGCCGGCGCGGATATTGGCGAAGATCGAGACGCAATCCAGCAGCGTCGCCTGCGGGTTCTGGTTGATGACGGTGTCCATAACCCCGTCGACGAGCAAGGCGCGCGTCTCCGGCGTCAACCCATGGCCGATGAAGGCGACATCGTGCTGGCGCCCCGTTTCTCGCAGGGCCCGCGCGATGCCTTCCGGCCCGCCGCCGATATTGTAGATGCCCGCGAGGTCTGGGTGCTGGGCCAGCAGCATCTTGGTCTGGCGGTAGTTCCGGGCCTCTTCGTCGTGCCCCTCGCGCAGCCCCACCACCTCGATCGCCGGGTAGAGCTCGTGGAAGAGATGGAGAAAGCCCATCTCGCGCTCCTCATGAGCGCGGTAGCTCAGGCTGCCGGCGATCATCGCGACCTTGGCCGGTCGCGGCCCGACGAAGCGGGCCATGAGCTGCCCCGCCGTGCGCCCGGCCGCCCGGTTGTCGAGCCCGATATAGGCCGCGCGCTGCGTATTCGCGACGTCGGAGATCAGCGTGACGGTTGGTACGCCGCGCTCGGCCAGCCCGTTCACCGCCTCCCGAACTAGCGGGTGCTCGAGCGCCATGAAGGCGATGCCGTCGACCTCGCGGCCCGTGCGCTTGAGTTCGCGGGCCAGCAGGTCGGGGCGGAAGCTCTCGATCCGCTCGACCCTCGCCCGCATGTTGAAGCCGGCGAGCAGGGTCTGCGCATTGCCGATCAAGCGGCTCAGCATCGCGACGAAGCTGTTCTCTCCGGAGGGCAGCAGCACGGCGAGGCGCAGGGGCTTCGCCACCGTCGAGGCGCGCTCGCTGGCATCTGTGATGTAGCCGAGCTCGCTGGCGGCACCGAGAACCCGCCCGAGCGTGGTCGGCCTAACCCCCGGGCGGCCGTTGAGGGCGCGGTCGGCCGTCGCCGTCGAAACGCCCGCCAGCGCGGCCACGTCGGCCAGCGTCGGCAATTGGCGGACGGGAGCGAGCTTATTGTTCGGCATAAAACATCAAATGACATCAAAAAAAAGTTTTGACCAGTCCGATCGCTAAAATTTATGTTCCGTGGAAAGCGCCATAAGACGCCGATAGAAAACGAGTTTGGGAGGTCATTGTCACCGCAGAAATGCGGATTCATGCGATCGATATGTCTTGGCGCGGCCCGCCATCATGGCGCGGCAGGCGCTGTCGATCTCTCTCAAATCGAAATCAAAGAAATCAAAACACGTCATCTCTGGGTGGCGCTGTGACGGCAGGAGAATGCGGGTGTCTGGCCCTCGGCTTAGTGGCAAGGTTGCGATCGTTTTCGGTGCGGGTTCCATCGGCGAGGGATGGGGCAACGGCAAGGCTGCCGCTGCCGCCTATGCGCGGGCTGGCGCAAAGGTCGTCGCAGTGGACCTCAATGCAGCGGCTGCCGAGGCGACGCGCGACATCATCCTTTCCGAAGGCCATGAGGCGATCGCGGTCGCGGCGGATACGACGAGCCTGGCCGATGTCGAGCGCAGCGTCGAGGCCGCCCGTTCGGCCTACGGTCGCATCGACATCCTGCACAATAATGTCGGCATCACCTCGCAGGGCGGCCCTGTCGAGACGGGCGAGGACGTCTGGGACCGCGTCATGACGGTCAACGTCAAGAGCATGTTCCTGACCTGCAAGGCGGTGCTGCCGGTGATGGAAGAGCAGGGGGCCGGCGCGGTGATCAATATCGGCGCGCTCGGCGGCGTTCGCTGGACCGGCTATGCCTACTGCGCCTATGCGGCCAGCAAGGGCGCGGTGAACAGCTTCACGCAGAGCATCGCGCTACAATACGCGGCCAAGGGCATCCGCGCCAATTGCATCCTGCCCGGCGTCATGGATACGCCGCACATCTACAAGCAGATTTCGGGCTTCTACCAGGACAACGACGCCATGGTCGCGGCCCGGCACAAGATGTCGCCGACAGGGCGGATGGGCGACGGCTGGGATGTCGCCCATGCGGCCGTCTTCCTGGCCAGCGACGAGGCCAAGTACATCAACGGCGTCGAGCTGTTCGTCGACGGCGGCATGCACGCTCGCTGCAACTAGCTGGACCGGCCCCTGCGGGCCGGTTCGACAATGCCGCCTTCCTGCGGCGCATCTTCAAAAAGGGGCCGCCAAAAGGCAGCCCAGGCAAACCGGGGAAACGACCATGACGCATTCGACGCGCCGACAGATCCTGAAGACCCTCTCGCTCGCACCCGCCGCCGGCCTCCTCGTCGGCATGCCGCGTCCGGCCCGCGCCGCCGAGATCACTCTGAAGTACGGCAACAACCTGCCCATGAGCCATCCCCTCAACATCCGTGGCGCCGAAGTGGCCGAGCGGATCGCGAAGGAGACCAATGGCCGCGTCGAACTCAAGATCTTCCCGAACAACCAGCTCGGCGGCGACACCGACATGCTGTCGCAGGTGCGCAGCGGCGGCATCGACATCTTCAACGCCGGCACGCTCGTCATCGCGACGCTGGCCCCGGTCAGCGCCATCACCGGCGTCGGCTTCGCCTTCAAGGACTACGATCAGGTTTGGGCGGCGGTGGACGGCCCGCTCGGCAACCTGATCCGCGCCGCCTTCGCCAAGGTCGGCCTCCATACCTTCGAGAAGATGTGGGACAACGGCTTCCGCCAGATCACCACCAGCACCCGCGCCGTCGCCTCCGCCGCCGACCTCAACGGCCTGAAGATCCGCGTGCCGGTCAGCCCGATGGGCATCGCAATGTTCAAGGCGCTGGGCGCCGCGCCGACCAGCCTCCAGTTCAGCGAAGTCTATTCCGCGCTGCAGACCAAGGTCGTCGATGCGCAGGAGAACCCGCTTGCGATCGTCCAGACCGCCAAGCTCTTCGAAGTCCAGAAGTTCTGCTCGCTTACCAATCACAGCTGGGACGGCTATCATCTCGTCTTCAACGGCCGCTCCTGGCGTGGCCTGCCGGACGATGTGAAGACCGTCGTCTCGCGTGCCTTCAACGAGGGTGGACTCCAGCAGCGCGCCGATGTTCGCAAGCTCAATGAGGGCCTTCAGGCCGAGCTGACCAGCAACGGCCTCGCCTTCAACCAGGCCGCCGCGCCGACCTTCCAGGCCAAGCTGCGCGAGAGCGGCTTCTATAAGGAGTGGCAGGAGCGATTCGGGCCGGAAGCCTGGAGCGCCCTCGAAGGCACCGTCGGTAAGCTCGCCTGAGCCGTCGGTAAGAAAAAGCAGGATCGGGACGAAAGCCATGGATGTTCACGCCGGTACGCTGGAGGAGCCGAGGCGCCTCCCTCTCACGGGCATCTCCTGGCTGGCGGACCGCCTCGACCGCGGTCTCGGCGGCGTCGTTGAAGTCGTCGCCGCCATCATCGTCCTCACCGAGACCTGCATTCTCGGCGCGGGCGTGACGGCGCGCTACGTCTTCCACGCGCCGCTGGTGTGGGCGGACGAACTGGCCTCGATCCTGTTCCTCTGGCTCTCGATGCTCGGCGCGGTCATCGCGCTGCGCCGCGGCGAGCATATGCGCATGACCGGCCTCGTCAGCCGGGTTTCTCCGGATGTGCGCGCCGTGCTCGAGGCACTGGCGATCACCGCCTCGATCGCCTTCCTTCTGCTGATCCTGCCGCATGGGCTCGAATATGCGGAGGAAGAACGTTTCATCGTCACGCCGGCGCTGGAGATCAGCAATGCCTGGCGCGCGGCGGCCCTACCGACCGGCATGGGGCTGATGCTGGTCGCCGCCTGCTTCCGGCTGCTGCGCTTCAGCTCGCTCAAGCCTGCCCTGTTCGCGATCGGCATCACCATCGCGCTCGTCCTGCTGTTCTGGCTCCTCGGTCCGGCGCTGAAGCCGCTCGGCAAGCTCAACCTCGTGGTCTTCTTCGTCGGGGTCGTCGCGCTGAATGTCTTCTCCGGGGTGCCGATTGCCTTCTCTTTCGCGCTCGCGACCTTCGGCTATCTGTCGCTGACAACCTCGACGCCGCTGCTCGTGATGGTCGGCCGTCTCGACGAGGGCATGAGCCATCTGATCCTCCTCGCGGTGCCTCTCTTCATCTTCTTGGGCGCGCTGATCGAGATGACCGGCATGGCCCGCGCCATGATCCAGTTCCTCGCCTCGCTGCTCGGCCATGTCCGCGGCGGCCTGTCCTATGTGCTGATCGGCGCGATGTATCTCGTCTCCGGCATTTCGGGCTCGAAGATCGCGGATATGGCGGCCATCGCGCCCGTGCTCTTCCCGGAGATGCAGAAGCGCGGCGCCAAGCCGGGCGATCTCGTCGCGCTGCTCTCGGCCACCGGCGCGCAGACCGAAACGATCCCGCCCTCCATCGTGCTCATCACCATCGGCTCGGTGACGGGCGTCTCCATCGCCGCGCTGTTCACCGGCGGCATGCTGCCGGCACTCGTGCTGGGGCTCGCGCTCTGCGTCGTCGTCTGGTGGCGCTATCGCGGCGAGGATCTGAGCGGCGTCGCCAAGGTCTCGAAGCGCGAGATCGGCAAGCTCTGCCTGATCGCGCTTCCGGCCATCGCGCTGCCCTTCGTCATCCGCGCGGCGGTCGTCGAGGGCGTCGCTACCGCGACCGAGGTCTCGACGATCGGCATCGCCTATGCGGTGCTGGCCGGCCTGATGATCTACCGCCAGTTCGACTGGCGCCGGCTGCCGAAGATGCTGGTCGAGACGGCCTCGCTGACCGGCGCGATCATCTTCATCGTCGGCAGCGCCACCGCCATGGCCTGGGGCCTGACGCAGTCCGGCTTCTCGCAGGATCTGGCGCGGGTGATGGCTGCCGTGCCCGGCGGCGCCTGGGGCTTCCTCGGCATCTCCGTCGTCGCTTTCGTCATCCTCGGCAGCGTGCTCGAGGGCATTCCGGCGATCGTGCTGTTCGGCCCGCTGCTGTTCCCCATCGCCAAGCAGGTCGGGGTCCACGAGGTGCATTATTCGATGGTCGTGATCTTCGCGATGGGCATCGGGCTTTTCGCCCCGCCCTTCGGCGTCGGCTACTACGGCGCCTGCGCCATCAGCAAGGTCAATCCGGACGAGGGCCTGAAGTACATCTGGGGCTACATGCTCGCCCTGCTGATCGGTCTCGCCATCGTCGTTGCCGTGCCGTGGATCTCCACCGGTTTCCTGAAATTCTGATCTCTCGCGCTTACGAGGTACACCGATGAGCCGTTTCTTCGGCCAGATCCGCCAGGCGGGTTATGTCGTCCCGGATATCGAGGCGGCCATGGATTACTGGAGCCGCGTGCTCGGCGTGGGGCCGTTCTTCTACAACCCCAAGGTTCCCATCAAGAACTACCGCTACAAGGGCGAGAGCTACGAGCCGCACAACTCGGTGGCGCTGGCCAATTCCGGTCCGCTGCAGATCGAGCTGATCCAGTGCCGCAACGACGTGCCGTCCATGTACAAGGACTTCACGGATGCCGGCCTCACCGGGCTGCAGCACGTCGCCTACTGGACCTCGGACTATGACGCCGACCTGGAGCGCCTCGTTGCCGAGGGCTTCAAGCCGGTGATGAGCGGAGAGGTCGGCGAGCGCGGGCGCTTCATCTATTTCGACACGCATTATCACCCGGGCACCGTGATCGAGCTCTCCGAGGTCGCCGGCCCCAAGGGCGAGATGTTCCGCCTGATCCGGGAGGCCTCCGAGACCTGGGACGGCAAGGATCCGGTGCGACCCTTCCCGGATCTGAGCAAGCTCGCCGCTGCGGCGGGTTGAGGCTGCCGAGAGCTCCATGGCCATGATGTCTTCAGACCGCTTCGAAGCCACCTACCTCATCGAGACGCCCCTCGATCCGGCGAAGGTCGCCGAGGTCATGGCCGGCGAGCAGTCGAGCGGCACCTTCACCCGCGTCGCCGGCGAGACCGACGAGCTGCGCGACCGCACGCGCGCCGTCGTGACCAGCGTCACGGAGCTGGAGAGCGCACCCGAGCCGAGCCTGCCCAATGCCTGGCTCGCGCGGAAGGGCATTGCAGGCCCCTGGCGGCGCGCCCGCGTCGCGATCTCGTTCCCGGTCGCCAATGTCGGCGCGAACCTGTCGACGCTGGCCTCGATCGTCGCCGGCAACCTGTTCGATCTCGGTGAGGTCACGGGCTTACGGCTCGACACCATCACGCTGCCCTCCGGCTTCCGCCGCCGCTTCCCGCTGCCGCGCCAGGGCATCGCCGGCACGCGGACGCTGACCGGCGTCATGGAAGGCCCGATGGTCGGCTCGATCATCAAGCCGAATGTCGGCCTGAGCGCGACCGAGACGGCCGATCTGGTGGCGAAGCTCTGTGAAGCGGGGCTCGACTTCATCAAGGATGACGAGATCAGCGCCAACCCCGACCATGCGCCGCTGGCCGAGCGCGTGCCGGCGGTGATGGCGGCCGTGCGCCGTCATGCCGACAAGACCGGCAAGCAGGTCATGGTGGCCTTCAACATCACCGACGAGACCGATGCCATGCGTCGCCACGCCGACCTCGTCGCGCGCGAGGAAGGCACCTGCGTCATGGCGAGCCTGAATTGGTGCGGCTTCTCTGGCATCGAGACGCTGCGCCGTTCGACCGACCTGACCCTTCACGGCCATCGCAACGGCTATGGCGCCTTCTCGCGCCATCCCTGGCTCGGCATCTCGTTCCAGGCCTATCAGGTTCTGTGGCGGCTGGCCGGCGTCGACCACATGCATGTCCACGGGCTGCAGGGGAAATTCGCGCAGGAGGACGAGGAGGTCGTCACCTCGGCGCGGGATTGCGTGACGCCGCTGGTCGACGGCTTGGACGACCGTGTCCTGCCCGCTTTCTCCTCCGGTCAGTGGGCCGGGACAGCCCAGCCGACCTGGGATGCGATCGGCCATTCGGACCTGCTCTTCATGGCCGGCGGCGGCATCCTCGCCCACCCCGGCGGCCCTGCCGCCGGCGTCGTCAGCATCCGGCAGGCCTGGGCGGCCGTCGCCGAAGGCGTCGATCTGACTGATGCCGCCCGCTCGCAGCGCGAGCTGAAGCAGGCGCTCGACTTCTTCGGCGCCAAGGCCGGCTGACACATCATGGCGAACGCAGCGCCGCAATACGGCTGGTTCGGCGACGATTTCACCGGCGCCTCCGATACGCTCGCCACGCTGGCGGAGCGGGGCTTCAAGGCGCTGCTGTTCTTAGGGATTCCGACGCCGGAACAGCTCGCCGCGGTGGGGCCGCTCGATGCGGTCGGCATCGCGGGGGCGACGCGCTCGATGGCTCCAGCCGAGATGGCGCCGGTGCTGGACGCGGCCGGAGCGTTCTTCGCCGGGCTCGGCGTGCGGCTGATGCATTACAAATGCTGCTCGACCTTCGACAGCGCTCCGCATGTCGGCAGCATCGGTGCGGCGGTGGCGGCGCTGAAGCCGCATTTTCCGAACAGGCTCGTGCCCGTCATCGGCGGCCAGCCCAATCTCGGGCGCTACTGCCTGTTCGGCCAGCTCTTCGCTGCGGCCGGAACGGGCGGCGAGGTCCACCGCATTGACCGCCACCCGACGATGAGCCGTCATCCCGTTACGCCGATGGGCGAGGCCGATCTGCGCCGGCATCTCGTGGCTCAGGGTCTCGGCCCCATCGGCCTCGTGGATTATCGCTCCCACGAAGACGAGGGCGGTGCGGTGGCGCTCGAACGGGCAGGGGCCGGCGAGGCTCAAGCCGTGCTCTTCGATGTCTCGCGCACGGAGGATCTCGCAGCCATCGCCGGGCTCCTGAGCGGCCCGCTCGCGGAGGCGCCGATGCTCGCGGTCGGGGCCAGCTCGGTCGCGCAGATGCTCGCCGGGCTCGGCTGGGCGACGACGGGACCAGCCTCCTCATCCGCTGTCACCCGGCAGGAGGGGCCGGTGCTGGCGCTTGCAGGCTCGCTCTCGCCGGTCACGCGCGCGCAGGTCGAGGCGGCGACGGGCTTCACCCGCCTGATCATCGATCCGGCACGCCTACTCTCCGAACCGGATCACGCGGGTGAACTGTGCCAGCGCGCCGTCTCGCAACTCGCTATGGGCGACACGATGCTGCTGACCGCTGCTCCCGAGGGGGCGCCCGAGAACCCGCGCGCGGTGGCGGAAGCAACCGGAGCACTGCTGCGCGCGGTGATGCGAGAGGCCCGCGTCGCCCGGCTCTTGGTCGCGGGCGGCGATACCTCGACGCTGGCGATCGAGTCGCTCGACATCTGGGGTCTGTCCTATCGCGCCCCGCTGGTCGCCGGCGCGCCGCTGTGTCGTGCCCATAGCGCGGCGCTCCATCTCGACGGGCTCGAGATCGTGTTGAAGGGCGGCCAGATGGGCCCGCCGAACTTCTTCGAGCTCGCTTCGCGCTGAGTTCACGGCGACGCCGTTTTTGACTCGCAGCTTCCGGTGCGGGCATGAAGCATGCCGTCGCTGTCCTGTAGGGTTCTCCAAGCCCGGAACGCGACGCCCCAGGCGATGCAGGAGTTTCGGTGAGCAATGGTGGCGACTGAGATCGGCGGGAGGGCGGCGGTGAGCCGCGACCGAGCCGTCGTCTGGTGGCTCGCGCTCGACAGCATAGGCCCTCGCGACTGGCCGCAGCTGCGGGCGCTTCTGGCGGCCGAGGAGCGGGCGAGGGCGGATCGCTTCCATTTCGAGCGCGACGCGCTGGTCTACACCGCCGCCCACGCGCTGTGTCGGGGCCTGCTCAGCGCCGCCACCGGGCTGCGGCCGGAGGGCTGGGACTTCTCGGTCGGTGCCCATGGCAAGCCGGAAGTGGTTTCGCCGAGCGATGGTCCGCCGCTGCGGGTCAACATCTCCCATACGCGCGGACTGGCGGCTGTGGCGCTGACCGTCGAGCACGATATCGGCGTCGATGTGGAGTGGCTCGACCGCTCTCCGAATGTCGACGAGCTCGCGGGCCGGATGTTCGCAGAGCGCGAGCGGGAGCAGCTCGCTGCTATGTCCGATGCGCCGAAGATCGAGGCGTTCCTGCGCTTCTGGACGCGGAAGGAGGCCTATGTGAAGGCGATCGGCAAGGGTCTGTCGCAGCCGCTCGACGCTTTCTTTTTCGAACTCGACCAGCCCGGCATCCATTTCGCCGATCCGGGGGCCGACGATCCGGCCCGCTGGCATTTCGACGAGGTTCGTCCGGGGCCGGAGCATCTGCTGGCGCTCGCGATCAGCCATCCCGAGCCGGCCCGGCTTTCTGTGGAGATCGGCCCGGCGCCGCTGGCCTATCTCACGAGCCTTGCCGCGGAGGTTTCCAGTTCGGCCGGGGAGCCTGACAAGATGTCTCGCAGATAGGCGGCGATGCCCAGGCTCCGGTTCCACTGATAGGGATAGCCGAGCGAGACTTCCTCGAAGCGTGTCCCGTCGCGCCAGTCGGTCCGGCGGATATGCAGGTGCCCGGATACGACGACCCTGGCTTTGAAACGCAGATGCCAGTCCTCGGTCCGGCGCGTGCCGCACCAGGGCGAGAAGCGCGGCGCGCGCGGCAGCCGGGCGAGGTCGCGGCGCAGGGGGAAGTGATTGACCAATATGGTCGGCCGGCCGGCCGGAAGCGCGGAAAGGCGCCGCTCGGCCTCCTCGCAGCGGCTCGCGCACCAGTCTTCCCGGCTCTTCCAGGGCGAGGGATCGAGGAACAGTTCGTCGGAGCAGACGGCGCGACCTTCCCGCGCCCATGCGACGACATCCTCCCGCGCCACCTCGTCGGGCCGGAAGCTGTAGTCATAGAGCAGGAAGAGCGGCGCGATCGTGCAGGGGCCATCCGGACCGTGCCAGGTCTCGTAGGGATCTTCGGGCGTCACGACGCCGTATTCGCGGGCATAGGAGACGAGCGTGCGGTAGCGCTCCTCGCCGACGATCACCGGCCCGCCATCCGCCTCCGGCACGCCCCACAGCTCGTGGTTGCCCGGCACCCAGAACACCCTGGCGAAGCGGCGGGTGAGCGCGTCGAAGGCGAAGCGGACATGCTCGAGCTTCTCGGCGATGTCGCCTGCCACGATCAGCCAGTCGTCGCGGAAATCCGGCAATTCGAGCAGGGCTTCGCGATTGGCGGCGCTCGCCAGATGGAGATCACTGATGGCCTTGAGATGCATGCGAGACCGAACTTCCCTCTGCGGGGCCTTGTTTCAGGCGGCTCGCCCTTCTTTCGAAAACGATAGCGCGTCCACCGGCAGAAATACGGGTGCGCCGGGCGGGATTTCAAGCCGGGCAGGCGTCCATGGCGGTCTTCCATGCAGCAGGAACATTGCCGTGTCGCCGGCTCATCAAATTGTGCCGGGGCTGCCGATCCTCTAGAGCGTTCGTCCGCATCGCGACGGGAATCGCCCCGCCGTGCGAGATTCCGGGACTGCCGACATGACCGTCAGCGCGCCGACCGCCGCCTCCACCACTCAGCGGGCCATGATGCCGGTGCTGATCGTGCTCAGCGTGACGCATCTGCTCAACGACATGATCCAGTCGCTGATCCCGGCGATCTATCCGATCATCAAGGAGTCGTACCGGCTCGATTTCGGCCAGATCGGCCTGATCACGCTGACCTTCCAGGTCTCGGCCTCGCTGCTGCAGCCGGCGGTCGGGCTCTACACCGACAAGCACCCGATGCCCTATTCGATGGTGGTCGGCATGGGTTTCACGCTCACCGGGCTGATCGGCCTGGCCCATGCCAGCAGCTATGGGTTTCTGCTGCTCTCGGCAGCCTGCGTCGGCATCGGCTCCTCGATCTTCCACCCCGAGGCGACGCGGATGGCGCGCAACGCGTCGGGCGGTCAGCACGGGCTGGCACAGGGCATCTTCCAGGTCGGCGGGCAGACGGGCGGGGCGCTCGGACCGCTGCTGGCGGCCTTCATCATCGTGCCGCGCGGGCAGGGCAGCCTGTCCTGGTTCTCGGTGGCGGCGCTCGTCGCCATGGTGCTGATGGTCTGGACGGTGCTGAGCTATGCGCGGCTCGACAGGCAGAGGCCACCGAAGCCGGTGAGCACGGCCGCGACCGCTGCTCCGAAACGTAGTCGCGGAGCCATCGCCTTCGCGATCTTCATCCTGATCGTGCTGCTGTTCTCCAAGAACGCCTATACGTCGAGCTTCACGAATTTCTACACCTTCTACCTGATGGGTCGGTTCGGCATCACGGTGCAGAACTCGCAGGTGATGCTGTTCCTGTTCCTCGCCTCCTCGGCGGCTGGCGCGCTCGGCGGCGGCATGTTGGGAGACCGGATCGGCCGCAACAAGATCATCTGGTTCTCGATCCTGGGCGCGCTGCCGTTCACGCTCATCCTGCCTTATGCCGACCTGTTCTGGACGGGCGTGCTGACCATCCTGATCAACGTGATCATGTCGAGCGCCTTCGCCGCGATCCTGATCTATGCGCTGGAATTGCTTCCGGGGCGTGTCGGGCTGGTCGGCGGCTTCTTCTACGGCCTTAGCTTCGGCCTCGGCGGGCTCGCGGCGGCGCTGCTCGGCGAGGTCGCGGACCGGGTCGGCATCGAGGCGGTCTACAAGATCTGCTCGTTCATCCCGCTGATCGGGCTGCTCGCCTGGTTCCTGCCGCGCCTGAGCGCGGGCAGCACGCGTGTGGGGCACTAGAACGGATTTCGTGCAGGCTCGGACAGCGCGGGGAACCCTCTCCCGGAGGGAGAGGGTAGGGTGAGGGGTAGGCCGTTGGACACTGTGGCCGTGACCTGACCGCGCGGTGAGGACAGTTCTCGACTGGTCCAGGGGCCTACACCTCACCCCTGCCCCTCTCCTTACAGAAGAGGGGTTCCCCGCGATCTTCCGCGACAGGCAGAGTTGTCAGATCGCCAGCGTACCGGCCTTGGCGGCCGCATAGCGCGTGCCGACCTTCGACCAGTCGACGACGTTCCACCAGCTCTTGAGATAGTCGGCCCGGCGGTTCTGGTACTTCAGATAGTAGGCGTGCTCCCAGACGTCGTTGCCGAAGAGCACCATCTGCTTTTCCATCAACGGGCTGTCCTGGTTCGGCTTCGGCAGCAGTGCGAGCTTGCCGGCCTTGTCGACCGTGACGAAGACCCAGCCCGAGCCGAAGACGCGCAGGCCCGCCGCCTCGAAGTCGGTCTTGAACTTGTCGAAGCCGCCCAGGTCCCGCGTGATCGCGGCGGCGACGTCGCCGCTCGGAGCGCCGCCGGCGCCAGCACCCATCACCTCCCAGAACATGGTGTGGTTGGCATGGCCGCCGCCATTGTTGCGGACCAGCGTGCGGATGCCTTCGGGCAACTGGCCGAGATCGGCGAGGAGATCGCCGAGCGAGGCCTTCGCCATCACACCATTGTCCTTGGCGGCGTTGTTGAGCGCGGCGACGTAAGCCGCGTGGTGGCGGTTGTAGTGGATGTCCATGGTCGTCGCATCGATATGCGGCTCGAGGGCATTGGCCTCGTAGCTGCGCTTCGGCAGCGAGAAGGGGCCGGTCGGCGCGGCGGGGGCGGCGGCCTGAGCCCAGACTTTAGGAGCAGCGGCGATGGCCAGGGCTGCTGCGCCGAGGCCGAGCGCGCCACGGCGGGACATGACTGCGAAATCCTTCATGACGTCCTCCTGCGGGAAACGGTGTCCGGCAGCGCTTGCGGCCGCCACCGGCATTATTGTTCGGTCAATGTCTGAAGATTGATGCCGTTGCGGAAGTTCCGTCAAACAATGAATAAGCGATAGGCGGGACCATCCGCAAATTGGCGTTCAATGCCCGGAAATACCCTCTTAACCAGCGGTTTACCGCGTTTCTATACGTTTCATGGGAAGTCCCGGTCCATTGGGGGACACCGAGGAACGTCCTGCATGAACGCCCTGGCTCTGAAGGCCGAACCGCCGAGCTTCGACGTATTGCTTCCTGATTCCACTCCTTCCGCATCCGCGCCGGTTCTGAGGGCCGTGTCACCGGAGACGGGGGCCGAGCGCGCCGTGCGCGAGATTTCCGACCGTTTCGGCAGGTTGACCGCCGAGATCACCGACGTCGCCGGCCGTATCGGTGACGTGACCCAGCAGTTCGGGGCCCAGACGGCTGGGCTGCGCCGCGTCGTCGGTGCCGTCGAGCAGGTCTCGCGGGCCAACCATGCCATCCGTCAGGCCGCCGAGGGCGCCCAGCAGGCCGCCTCCGTGGTGCGCAGCGGGCTGGAACGCGTCACGGGCTCGGTGAAGCTGGGCCTGAGCGCCGCGCAGACCGACATCGAGACGCTGTCTGAGGAAGCGCAGTCGATGTCGCAATCGCTGGCGCAGGCCGTCAGCGACGCGCACAAGGCGCGGGCCTCCAGCGACGCGATCCAGGCGATCACCCGCGAGATCCAACTGCTGTCGATCAACGCCGGCGTCGAGGCGGCGCGCAGCGGCGAGGCCGGCAAGGGCTTCGCCGTCATCGCCGCCGCCGTGAAAGCGCTGGCCGAGCAGACACGTGAAGCCACCGCAGCGAGCGCCGCCCAGCTCGACCAGTTGGTCAAGGCGGTCGATGCGCTGGCCCGTCGCAGCCAGGCGAATGCGCGGACTGCACAGCGCGCCCGCGAGGAAAGCCGGACGATCTCGCAGCAGGTCAGCGAATTCGACAGCTTCGGCCGCTCGGTCGTGGACCTGATCGGCGGGATCGAGGAGGTCTCGCAGCCGACGCGGGAGAATGCGGAGGCCTGCGCCAAGGCGGGGCAGGATCTCGCAGGGCTCGTCGCGGGCGTCGACGCCTCCACCGACATTCTCGACCAAGCGGTCACGCGGACGCAGAACCTCGTCTCCATCAGCGAGGGCATTCTCGGTTCGATCGCGGCCTCCGGCGTGCGGACCCCGCAATCGGATCTGATCGCGGTCGCCACCGAGACGGCGGCGAGGATCGGCGGCCTCTTCGAGGCGGCGCTGGAGCGCCGGGAGATTACGCTGGAGGATCTGTTCGACGAGAGCTACCGGCCGGTCCCGGGCTCCGACCCGCAGCAATATACGACCCGCTTCGTCGCCCTGACGGACCGGCTGCTGCCGCCGCTGCAGGAAGAGCTCCTCGCCTCGAACGCGCGGATCGTCTTCTGCGCGGCGGTGGACCGCAACGGCTTCCTGCCGACGCACAACCACAAATATTCGCAGCCCCAGGGTTCCGACCCGGTCTGGAACAACGCCAACTGCCGCAACCGACGTCTCTTCGACGATCGCACCGGGCTGGCCGGCGCACGCAACCGCAAGCCTTTCCTGCTCCAGAGCTACCGCCGCGACATGGGCGGCGGGGAGTTCCTGGTGATGGAGGACCTGTCGGCGCCGATCATGGTCCAGGGTCGCCATTGGGGCGGCTTCAGGTTCGGTCTCAAGGTCTAGAGTCTTCGCCCATGCCTAACCCGTCGCGTTGAGTGAGTAGCCCGAGTCAGCGCCATGCATATCGCGCCATCCTTCCCGAATCTCTCGGTGCTGCTGATCGACCACAGCGCGCACTATCGCCGTATCGTGCGGACGATGCTCTATCAGGCACAGCTCAACCGCATCTTCGAGGCGGCTGACCTCACCTCCGCGGCCTCGACCTTCATCCAGAAGCAGCCGAACATCGTGATCCTCGATTGGGATCTGCCGGATGGCGGCAGCATCAAGTGCCTCGCGGCTATCCGCACCTTCAAGACCTCGCCCTTCACCAAGGCGCCGGTGCTGGTGATGATGGAGCGGCCGGACCGTCGCTCGGTGCTTCAGGCGGCCAAGCTCGGCGCTCACGAAATCGTCACCAAGCCGATCTCGCCGAACAATCTCTGGCTGCACCTGTCGGGCGTCATCAATATGCCGCGCCGGTACAAGGAAGTAGACGGCAAGACCACGCTGGTGCCGCGCGCCATCAGCAACGCGATCTTCTGAGCGCTGGCCCGAAATCGCCTCGCGTCGTCATGCTCGGGCTTGACCCGAGCGTTTCTCGCCGGAGGAGGCTCGCTCGCCTCCGGGTTGGAGATTCCCGGGTCTGCGCTTCGCTCCGCCCGAGAATGACGCCCGGTCTGAAGCTGGTGCGGGGCTGCCATCGAAGCGCCCGAAATATTGACGCGCCCCCGCCTGGGTTAGAAAAATTTTTACCAATTTGCGGCGATGCTCCTAGGGCAACCTGGGTTACCTGCATGGTCATCACCGTCTCGCTACCTCAATTCCTCGGCCGCTCCGAGGCCGCGACCTTTCGCAATCAGCTGCTTGTCGCGCTGGAGCAGAAGGAAAGCATTGCCGTCGAATGCGCCGATGCGGGGCCGCTGCCCAGCCTCTGGATCCAGCTTCTTCATTCGGCTGCCGTCAGTGCCAAGGCGCTGGGGCTTTCGGTCACGCTCAAGGCGGCTTCGGAAGAATGCCGCGAATCCCTGCGCGCCATCGGCTTCGACGCCGGCCACAGCGCCCTCGTCCTGGAGTGACGCATGAAAATCCTGGCGATCGACGATACCAAGACTCTGCTCAGCTTGCTCAGCATGACGCTGCGCAATGCCGGCCATGAAGTGGCGGAGGCCGAGAACGGCGAGGACGGGCTGAACAAGTTCGACGCGTTCAAGCCCGACCTCGTGATCACGGACCTCAACATGCCGATCATGGACGGCATCGAGTTCACGCGCGCCTGCCGCGCCCGGCCTGCCGGCGAGAACACCCCGATCATCGTGCTGACCACGGAAAACGGCGCCGAGATCAAGGCCGAGGGCCGGCGCGCTGGCGCCAGCGCCTGGATGGTCAAGCCGTTCGAACCCAACACGCTGCTCGGCCTCGTCGCGCGCTACCAGAACTGAAGGCCGGCTGATGGATCCGTTGGCAGAACTCAAGCAGACCTTCTTCCAGGAATGCGAGGAACTCCTCGGTGCGCTGGAGCAGACGCTCCAGGCTCTGGACGAGGGGTCGAACGATTCCGAAGACGTTAATGCCGCCTTCCGTGCCATCCACTCGATCAAGGGTGGCGCGGGGGCTTTCGGCTGTACGGAGCTCGTCGGCTTCGCCCATGTCTTCGAAGCAGCGCTGGACCATCTGCGTTCCGGCCGCGTCGCGATCGAGGACGCGCCCTTCACACTGTTCCTGCGTTGCGCGGACGCCGTCGCCGATCTGGTCTCGGCCGCGCGCAATGACGAGCCAGCCACGGAGCGACCTGATCTGCTCGAAGCGCTGGCGCAGGTCGGCAAGAGCCCGCAGGATGCGGCCGCGCCTGCTCCTGCAGCCAAGGCTCCTGCTGCGCCGGCTCCTGCCGCGCCTGCCCCCGCTCCGGCGCCGGCCCCTGCGGCCGCTAAGGGCGACGACGCGCCGCTCGGCATCGCAGCTCTCGGCGGCCTGATCGCCATGGTCGAGGCCAAGACCGGCGCCGCCGCCGCGTCTTCCAGCGACGGTTGGGACGATGAGCCGGCCGCCCCGGCCGCCGCCTCCGACAAGCCCGGCCGCGATGTCCGCCTGCGCATTGCACCGGAAAGCGACCTGTTCCGCCGCGTCATCGAACCGCGCGTCGTGTTCGGTTCGCTGCCGGCCGACGACATCGTTTCGATCCAGTGCGACTTCAGCCAGGTCCCGCCGCTGGAGGCGCTCGACGTCTCCGACTGCTTCCTGCGCTTCGACGTGATGCTCCGCACCGAGCTGTCGATCGAGGATCTGCACAGCCGCTTCGATTTCAGCCTCGCGCATGAGGAATACGAGATCGAGTTCATGGCCGAGGCTGCCGATGCCGAGCCGGTCGAGGCCGAGGCTTCTGCCGAGGTTCCCAGCGCTGTCGCCGCCGATCTCTCGGCGATCCTGGCCAAGCTCGGCCCGGCCGCCGATCCCGCGCCGCAGCCGGACATCCAGCCTGTGGCCGCGGCTCCGGTTCCAGTTCCGGCTCAGGCCGAGCCCGTCGCCCAGCGTGCTGCACCGCGCGCCGCCCCGGCCAACGAAGCCGCCGGGCGCCAGCGCCAGGCCGTCAGCGTGCGTGTCGATCTCGACCGCATCGACAAGCTGATGAACCTCGTGGGCGAGATCGTCATCACCCAGTCCATGCTGGTCGAAGGCGTCCGCTCGCTGCCCTACGACGTCTACGCCAAGACGGCCGAAGGCATCGCCACGCTGTCGCGGCAGACGCGCGAGCTGCAGGACCACGTCATGGCCGTGCGCGCCCAGCCGGTGAAGGCCGTGTTCCAGCGCATGCCGCGTCTGGTGCGCGAGCTCGCCCAGACGCTCGGCAAGGAAGTGCGCCTGGTGCTCGAAGGCGAGAACACCGAGGTCGACAAGACGATCATCGAAGAGCTGGCCGACCCGCTGACGCATATGATCCGCAACTCGATGGATCATGGTCTGGAGACCCCGGACGAGCGCGCCGAAGGCGGCAAGGTTCGCGAAGGCACGATCAAGCTGATCGCGGAGCATCGCGCCGGCCGCATCGTCATCTCCGTCACGGACGACGGGCGCGGCATCAACCGCGACCGTCTGCTCGCCAAGGCCCGCTCGCGCGGCCTCGTCGGCGCCGACGAGAAGCTCGCGCCGGAGGAGATCGACCAGCTCATCTTCGCCGCCGGCCTCTCGACCGCCGAGGCGGTCAGCGACATCTCCGGCCGCGGCGTCGGCATGGACGTTGTGCGCCGGAACGTGGAATCGCTCGGCGGCCGCATCAGCGTCGATTCCGAGCCGGGCCGGGGCTGCAAGTTCACGCTGGCCCTGCCGCTGACGCTCGCCGTGCTCGAGGGCATGGTGATCCGCTGCGGCGACGACCGCTACGTCATCCCGATCGCCTCGGTGATCGAGACCCAGCACCTCAGCTCGACGCCGATCGAGCGGCTGCCCTTCGGCCAGGAAGTCCTGCGCTGGCGCGGCGAGGTGACCCCGCTCTACCGGCTCGGCGACGTGATGGGCTCGAGCGGCCAGACCAACGAGAACATCGTGATCATCGCCGAGACCGAGCGCGGCAACAATGTCGGCATCGCCGTGGACGAGATACTCGGCCAGCAGCAGGTCGTCGTGAAAAGCCTCGAAGCCAATTACGGCGCGGTCAATGGCGCCTCGGCGGCGACCATCCTCGGCGACGGCCTCGTCGCGCTGATCCTGGACATCGACTCCATGCTGCGTCTGGCGGCGTCCGGCGTCCGGAGCCACAGCGCCGACACCAAGATCGCACTCTCTGACCTCAAGCTCGCGGGATAATCATGAGCCTCGAACTCGGCGACAAGCACTTCTCCTCCGCGCAGCCGGAATCCGCCGCGCGCCGCATCGTCACCTTCAAGGTCGGCGACCGCACCTTCGGCATCGACGTCGGCATGGTCCGCGAGATCAAGGGCTGGCAGGCGACGACCCCGCTGCCGCATGCGGCCCCGCATGTCCGCGGCGTGCTCAACCTGCGCGGCGTCATCCTCGCGGTCTATGACCTGCGCACCGCGATCGGCCTGGGCCAGACCGATGCCACCGCCACCCACGTCATCGTCGTCGTCGACGTCGAGGACAAGACGGCCGGCCTGCTGGTCGACTCGGTTTCGGACATCGTCGACGTCCCGGTTTCGGCCGTGCGTCCGGTTCCGGATCTGGAGCGCGACGAGAACGGCCTGATCGAGGGCCTCGTCCTGCTCGACAGCGACATCGTGGCGCTGCTCGACCTGGCGGCCGTGGTTCGCGATGGCGGCGGTGACGCCGGTCTCAAGACCGCCCGCGCCGCCTGACTTCAGAGAGACTTGCCCGAGCGTAGCGTTCAGATGCGGGCCTGACCAAGAGACGATCTCACTTCATGGGCACCGCGCTCGGCCCCCTTTCGCATCTCTCCGTCAGCCAGCCGCTGACGGCCGCCGGTTCGGCGGTTCTGGCTGGCGGCGTCGTCCATTACGCGGCCGCGGCCGGCTCGCCCTTGATGGGCGCGCTTGCCGTTTCGGCCGTCGCGCTGCTGGGCGGGCTTTCGGCCTGGCTGGCGACCCGCCCGCTCGCAAGGGTCTCAAAAGCAGCTTCGCGCCTCGCCGTCGGCGGCGCCTTCGAGCCGGCGGAGATGCCGGCTGCGGGCGAGGGGGCTGACCTCGCGCGTGCGCTTGCCGCGCTTCAAGAACAGGGCCAGGAGGCGGTGCGGCTGCGGGCTGCGCTCGACCATGGCCGCGCCAATGTCATGATCTGCGACCCTGCCGGCCAGGCGGTCTATGTCAGCAAGGGGCTGCTGCGCTTCTTTGCCGAGGCGCAGGAGGATTTCCGCGCCGCATTCCCGGGCTGCTCTGCCAAGGACATGCTCGGCCGTGTCATGGAGCGCGTGCAGTTCCACCCCGCTGGTGGCCAGCCGGTGCAACTGACGCTGGGCCGCCGGACGGTCTGCCTGACGCTGACGCCCGTCGCCGCTGCGGGCGGAGCGAGCCTCGGCACCGCGGTCGAGTGGCGGGAACTGACGGACGAGCTCTCCGCGGCCGAGAAGATCGCCGAAACGAGCCGGGTCAACGAAATGCTCGACGCGGCCTTCGCCGATATCGCCGAGGTCGCGCAAGGGCTCGTCCAGGGCGACCTGACGCGGCGCATGGCGGGGAGCTATCAGGGAGAGCTCGCCGCTCTCCAACAGGATTTCAACGGCGCCCTCGACCAGATCGGCGAGACCGTCGAGGCATTGCGCGATGCTGCGGGGCGCGCTTCCGACGCCGCCGTCGGCGTGAGCGGCGTGACGCAGGATCTCTCCGCGCGCACGGGCCAGGCCGCAGCCGAGCTCGACGCTGCCGCGGACGTTGCCGGCAAGATCGCCGCCTCGGTGCAGGATTCGACCAGCCGCTCGCATGAGGCCAGCGAACTCGTTGGCGAGACGATGAACGTCGCGCAGGAAGGGCAGGGCGTCGTAGCCCGGGCCGTCGGCGCGATCGAGCGGATCGAGACCTCGTCCCAGCGGATCTCCGAGATCATCGGCGTCATCGACGAGATCGCCTTCCAGACCAATCTGCTCGCGCTGAACGCGGCCGTCGAGGCGGCGCGCGCCGGCGATGCGGGCAAGGGCTTCGCGGTGGTGGCCTCGGAGGTGCGGGCACTGGCCCAGCGCTCGGCGCAGGCCGCCAAGGACATCAAGGGCCTGATCGCCTCCTCCAACAGCCAGGTGGCCGAGGGCGCGGGCCTCGTGCGGCAGACCGGCGAGACGCTGGAGCGCATCCTGGCGTCGGTCGGCAAGGTCTCGGCGACGGTCTCGGAAATTTCAGCCGTCTCGGCCGAGCAGGCCCGCGGCATCGGGGAAATGAGCAGGAACGTGACACAGGTCGATGCGGGTATCCGGCAGAATGCCGAGCTGGCCGAACGCGGCGCACAGGTCGCGGGCGAACTCGCCGGCCAGATCGCCGCGATGAACGAGATCGTCGAGACGTTCCGGCCCGCGGTCTGGGCCGAGCGTCCGAACCCGCGCCGCGCCGCGCCAGCGCCCGTGGCAGCCGAGCCGCGCATGACATTCCAGCCGGCGCCGCGTCGCGTCGCCGGTGGCAGGATGGGAGTTTGATCCGTTGTCCGTAACGCCTGCCCTACAGCCTTTCCCTGCCTTCCAGCAGCCTTCCGCCGACATCATGCTGACGCGGGAGGACATGAACTTCATCGCGCGGCTCGTCTACGAGCAGGCCGGCATCGTCATCCGTGAGCACAAGGAGGCGATGACGCGCGGCCGTCTGGCGCGGCGCGTCAAGGCGCTGGGACTTAACTCCGTTTCCGAGTACTGCGCCTTCCTGAAGACGCCGCAGGCCGCCAGTGAGATGACGGAGCTGATCAATGCGGTGACGACCAATCACACCGCCTTCTTCCGCGAGCGGCACCATTTCGACCATCTCGGCCGGGAGGTGATGCCGCGGCTGATGCAGGAGCGGGCGGGCAAGCGCGGGCGCATCCGCATCTGGTCCTCGGCCTGTTCCTCCGGCGAGGAGCCCTATTCGATCGCCGCGACCTGCCGGGACGTCCTGGGTCCGCGCAGCGATCTCGACTTCCGCATCCTCGCGACCGACATCGACACGGACATCCTGACCAAGGCGGAGGCCGGCCTCTATCCGGCCGAGCAGTTCGAACGCCTGCCGGCCGATGTGCGGGGGATGTTCAAGTTCGAGGCCGGGGCACACCGCGGCGAGGTCCGGATCGCGGAAGAGCTGCGCCGGATGATCGCCTTCAAGCGTCTCAACCTGATCGAGCGCTGGCCGATGAGCGGGCCGTTCGACATCATCTTCTGCCGTAACGTGTTCATCTATTTCGATACGCAGACCAAGGCCTCCATTCTCGACCGTTTCGTCGACCTGCTGTCGCCCGGTGGCTTCCTCTATCTCGGCCATTCGGAATCGCTGCCGTCGCCGCACAAGCATCTGCGCCTGATCGGCCGCACCATCTACGAGAGGACTGCATGAGCCCTTCGAGAGCCTCTCGCCGCTATTTCGACCCGCGTTTTGAAGCGACCATCATCACCGTTGCCCCGGGCGAGCACGAGATCACTGCGGCCAAGGACGAGATCGTCGCGACGGTGCTGGGTTCCTGCGTCTCGGTCTGCATGCGCGATCCGCATCTCGGCATCGGCGGCCTGAACCATTTCCTGCTGCCGCGCAGCAACGGCAACCACGATGCCGGCGCTGGCGAGCGCTATGGCGACACGGCGATGGAAGTCCTCATCAACGACCTGCTCAAGCGTGGCGCCAAGCGTAACCATTTCGAGGCGAAGGTCTTCGGTGGGGCGCGCGTGCTCTCCGGCGCGACCATGCTCGCCATCGGCGACAACAATGTCGCCTTCGTCAACGAGTTCCTGCAGCGCGAGGGCATCCCGGTCGTCTCCAAGGACGTCGGCGGCAACCGCTCCCGGCGAATCCACTACCAGCCTTCCACGGGCCGGGCCTGGGTCCAGCATGTCCAGCCGACCGCGCGCGACAGCGACCAGGAGCAGGAAATCGCCTATCTCAATCGTCTCAAGACCCAGCCTGTCGCGGGTGAGGTGGAGATCTTCTCATGACGCTCGCTTCTTCCAATGCTTCGGCGCCAGTCAAGGTGCTGGTCGTCGACGATTCCGTGCTGATGCAGAAGCTGATGACGCAGATCATCAACGGGGCTCCGGGCTTCGAGGTGATCGGCATCGCCGGCAGCGCCGAGGAGGGCTGGGACGCCATCCAGGAGTTGCGGCCCGACGTGCTGACGCTCGACCTGGAGCTGCCGGGCCGGCACGGCCTCAAGCTGCTGGCGCGCGTGCTGAAGCAGGACCCGCTGCCGGTGCTGATCGTATCGGCTTTCGGTGGGCCGGGCGCGGACAACACCATCCAGGCGCTGGAGCTCGGCGCCATCGACTTCATCGAGAAGCCGGATGGCTCGACCAACACCCTCGAAGGCTTCATGAAGCATCTCGTCGCAGCGCTGCAGCGCGCCGCGGCTAGCCGCAAGATGATCGCCGCTGCGCGGCAGATGGCGCAGATGGCGCAGCTTGCCCAGCCGCGCATGGCGGCGCGAACTGAGTCGACATCTGGCAGCAAGGCTTCGCTGATCGCCATCGGCGCCTCGACCGGCGGCGTCCCGGCTGTGCAGACGGTGATGCGCGATCTCGCGTCGCTCAGGATTCCGATCTCGGTGGTGCAGCACATGCCGCCCGGCTACACGGCACGCTTCTCCGAACGCCTCGCAACCGCGACCGGGCTCGATGTCCGCGAGGCGAGCGACGGGCTGAAGTTGAAGCCCGGCATGGCGGTGGTCGCGCCCGGTGGGCCGCGCCATCTCGAGATCGAGGACAGGCGCGGCGAGCTGACCTGCATTCTGAAGGAAGGGCCGCTCGTCAGCGGGCACTCGCCCTCCGTCGACGTGATGTTCCATTCTGTGGCGCAGAATCTCGGCGCCCATGCGGTCGGAATTCTGCTCACCGGGATGGGGCGAGACGGCGCTGACGGTTTGTTAGCTATGCGCAAAGCCGGCGCGGAGACGTTAATCCAAAGTGGGGAGACTTGCGTTGTAAACGGTATGCCGAAGGCGGCGTTCGAGATCGGCGCCACCGAGAGAGTCGTCCCGCTGAATCAAATCGGTGCGGCAGTTGGGCAGTTGCTGGGCGAGCGACCGAGCCTACGCACCGCGTAAGGAGTTTGGAATGTCAAGGGCTAGAAGCGACTACCGTATCCTCGTGGTCGACGACCAGAAGAGCATGCGCGGGCTTGCGACCTACTTCCTGAAGCAGATCGAGTTCCAGGACATCGACGAGGCGGAAAACGCCCGCGAGGCCCTGATGAAGATGCAGCAGAAGCGCTACGATCTGCTGCTGCTCGACTGGAACATGGAAGGCATGAGCGGCATCGACCTGCTGCGCGCCATCCGTTCGGTGCCCGAGCTCAACCAGATCAAGATCATCATGGCGACCTCCGAGCGTTCGGTCGACAAGATGGACGAGGCGACCAGCAACGGCGCCGACCACTATGTCGTGAAGCCCTACGAGCTGCGTGACCTCGAGGTCCGCGTGAAGAAGGTCCTCGCCTGCTGAGGGGCTAAGGCAACATCCAGTCTCGCCTTCGTGAAAGAGAGCCCCGCGCCAACCGGCTGCGGGGCTCTTCGCTTTGGGGCATGATCGCCGGGTCGCAAGCAGGGACCGGAATCATGAAGCCGTCGCGCCGGAACGTCATCGCAGCCATGGCGGGAGTTGGGTTGCCGGGCGTCGCCTCGCTTCACGCTGGCGCAGCAGGCCCGGGCGCCCATGCCTTCGGCTTCGACCAGCCGGGGGCGGCGCCATTGGCCCTGGCGGACTACCGCGGCAAGCCGATCCTCGTCATCAACACCGCGACGCGATGCGGCTATGCCGGGCAGATGGCGACGCTGGAGCAGCTCTGGCAGCGCTACAAGGCGCGTGGCCTGATGCTGGTCGCCGTGCCGAGCAATGATTTCGGCGGGCAGGAACCGCTCGAGGGCGCGGCCATCGCGGAGGCTGCCCGGGCGAGCCATGGCGCGACCTACGCCTTCGTCGAAAAGGCTGTGGTTCGCGGGCCGCAGGCTCATCCGTTCTATCGCTGGGCGGCGGCCGAGCGGCCGACGGAGACGCCGCGCTGGAACTTCCATAAATACCTGATCGGGCGCGACGGCGCCTTGATCGGTGGCTTCCCGGCCGCCACCGACCCGCTCTCGCCGCAGCTCGTGCAGGCGATCGGGCGGGAGCTGGAGGCGGGCTAGGCCTTCAGGATCAGGCCTTCGGCCGGAAGGCCGCAATCAACGCCGGGTCGGTTTCGAGCCGGGGGCCTTCGATCAGGTCGATGCAGTAGGGGATCGCCGGCATCACCGCGTCGAGGCATTCGGCGATGGCGCGCGGGCGGCCGGGCAGGTTGACGATCAGCGCCCTGCCGCGGATGCCAGCTGTCTGGCGCGAGAGGATCGCGGTCGGCACCTTGGTGAGGCTGACCTGACGCATCAGCTCGCCGAAGCCGGGCATGGGCTTCTCGATGACATCCTCGGTCGCTTCCGGCGTGACGTCGCGCGGGGCAGGGCCGGTGCCGCCGGTGGTGACGATCAGGCAGCAGCCCTCCCTGTCGGCAAGCTCGACCAGCGTTCCCGCGATCTGCTTGCGGTCGTCGGGAACGATGCGCGCCACCGCCTCCCAGGGCGAGGTCAGCGTCCTCGTGAAATAGTCGCGGATCGCAGGCCCGCCCTCATCGGCATAGATGCCGGCCGAGGCGCGGTCCGAGACCGTGACGATTCCAATCCGGGCTGTTGCGGTCATCGGCTCACTTCTTTCGGTGTCTGGCGGCGCGTGCTCTGACAAAGCCACGCAAACGACGCAGCCACATCCGGCCGTAGGCCGCAGCCTCTGGCAAGCCCGGGCGACCGGGTCCGGTGCGGATGACGGCATGGGCCATGGCCCGGCGCTCCCCCCAGACATAGGTGCCGGCGTCGACGCCTTCGCCCGCGCCGCTGTCGAGAAGGGCCGGCGGCGTTCCGGCGAGATCGGCCTGCAGCATGGCGATCGTCAGGGTCCGGCCCGGGGAATGGCGTCCTTGAGCCTCGTCATAAGCGATCTTGAGAAAATGCCGCCGGTTGCCGCTCTCGAGGAAGAGGCCCATGGCGAGCACCTGCCCATCGAGCAGGAGCGTGTCGATCTGCAGCCCGTCCGCGGCGGCAAAAAGCTCGGCCAGCTTGCGAAAATAGGCGGCGTCTTCCGGCAGGCAGGCGATGGCCGTGCCCGCCTCGCCCTTCCAGCCGGCCGCCTCGAGCGTGAGGAAGGCGTCGAGCGCGTCGAGCGCCGCCTTGCCGCGGCTGCGCCGGAAGGTGAGGGCGCCCCGCTTCGCCACCGCCCGGAACTGCTGCATGCGCTTCTTGTAGCCGGAGCCGAGCGAGCGGCGCAGATAGGCTTCGGAGGTGTCGCCCGGTTGCGCGGCCATGACGGGCCGGCTCCAGCGCTCATAGGGGAAGATGCGGCTGAGGGTGATGCGACAGGCCTCACAGAGCGCGGCGAAGCCCGGCCCTTCCATCGGCAGCACCGGCAGGATCAGGGCATGGGGCAAATCGCTGGAGGCGGTGAGATAGCGCATCAGGGCACGCATGCCTTCCTCGGCATGGTCGCGGTCGATGACCGGCAGGGAGGAAACCTCGTAGAGCGGCACCAGCGGGGAGACCAGCGCTTCGGCGAAGCCCGAGTGCCAGCCACGCTCGCGGCGCAGCGCCCAGACGCCGATGAGCTGCTCGAAGTCCAGCGCCTCGCTGAACCAGGCGCAGAGGACGACGATATCGTCCTCCGGCACGAGCCGGGCCGCCGCCGAGACGGCGGCCGGAGCCATATGCGGATTGGGCTCCAGCGCATGGCCCGCGAGTTCGGCGAAGGCCGGTGCGAGTTCTGCGTAGGCGGCGGCGCCGAGGCGCCGGACGGTGATGTTGGGGGTCAAGGATTTTGCCTGTCGCGGGGCTGCCGGCGCAATTCGCCGCGCAGCGACAGGACGAAGGCGATGACCTGCGCGGTGGCGCGATACAGCTCCTCGGGGATCTCGTCGTCGAGTTCGACGGCCGAGAGCGCCTGGGCGAGGATCGGGTTCTGCTCGACGGCGACGTTATGCTCGCGCGCGGTCTCGACGATGCGCTCGGCGAGCTCGCCGCTGCCCTTGGCGGTGACGCGCGGCGCGTTCTGTCCGTCATATTGAAGCGCGACGGCGATGCGGGGCGGTTGGGGCGCGCTCATGAGAGGCGGTCCAGGAACTGGCCGGCGGTCGGTTGCACCACGCGCGGCTGGCCGGTGTGGACGTCCACGGCGCCGCTGGCGAAATCGGCGGCGAGCAGCGCGTTTTCGAGGCCCGGTGCCGCGCCGCGCAGGATCTTGCTCGTTTCCTCGCGCTCGGCCCAGAAGGTGACGCCGACCTCGCGGCCCTGCAGGGTGACGATGCCCTGCAGCGGCCCGATCGGCTCGACATCGAGCGCGAAGCGGATGCGCCAGAGCGGCGGGCTGACGCCCTGCGCAGTGCGGCGCGGCGCATCCCGCTCCACCTGCATCGGCAGGACCGTCGTGCCGTTCTGGAAGGCGATGGGGATCTCGGCGAGCCAGCGTTGTGCCGGCTGGGAGGCGTCCTGCCGGGCGGCTTCGAGCGGCAGCGAGGCGTATTGCGTCAGCCGGATGCGGTCGAGCGCGGACTCCGTCTGGTCGAGCAGGGTCTCGGCGATGGCGAGCGTCTTCTCGCCGGGTGAGAGCGTCGGTTCGGCCGGCGCCTGGGGCAGCAGCGGGCCGTCGCGGCGCGGCGGGGCAGCGCGGCTCGCCTGGTCGGTCTCGGGCTGGCCGTCGGCGGTCGGCAGGGCGGCGCGGTCCTGCGCGCCGATCTTCATGGCCGGGGCGAGCGCCTCGATGATCGGGATCAGAGCCTCGCGCAGCCCCTGGAGCCCGATCTTGAGATCGCCCTGAGGCTGCAGGCCGGCGGCCTTCTGCGCTTCGAGGAAGAGGCCCGAATTCTGGAAAGCTTCGCGGAGTTGGCGCGCCGTCAGCGGTTGCTCGCCGGGAATGGCCTGGGCCAGCACCCGGTTGACGGCTGCGAGCAGGTCCTTCGGCAGGGTGGGCACGACCTCGCCGCGCGCGAGGCTGCGCAGGTTGGCCAGCAGCGGGGCGAGGCTGTCCTGCTGTTGCAGCGCCGAGGCGAGCATGGGGCCGGCGAGCGCGCGCGCGGCGGCTGCTGTGGGCTCGGCAGAGGCAGGAGATACGGTGGCCTGCGCAGCGGCTGCGCTCGCGGCAGAAGCCGGGCGCGTCTCCACCAGCGTGGCGCGCAGATCGCCGCCGGATTCGGCGGGCGCATCGAGCCGCAGCGTGAGCGTCGCGCCAGGGTCCAGCATCGCCTGCCTGGCCTGCGGGCCGGCGAGAACGAGCGCGACCTTTGTGTCGCCGATCATCGCCATGGCGGTGCCGTCCGCCTCCAGCGAGAGAAGCCGCGCCTGCACCGTCCGGCCAGCCGTCAGTTCGCCCGAAGCTTCGAGCGCCTGGAGCAGCGTGACGAGGGTCTTGCTCTGGACGAGCTGGGCGATGTTCATCGGGCGGCCTGTGTGATTCCTCCACCCTGTCAGCAAAGTTTAAGTATTTCCTTGCTCTGAGCATCGCAGGGCGGGCTCTGAGCCTCGCGGGGCGGGCGTTGCCCGGCTGGGCCCGGCTTTGCGCAGGGGGCGCCTGCGTTGTGGGGTCTGGCGCCGAGGCGCCGGCTGCGGCAGGTTTCGGCGCTGTTCGAGGAGGATCGCCATGGAATACCGTCGTCTCGGCCGTTCTGGCCTCGAGGTTTCTCCGCTCTGCCTGGGTACGATGATGTTCGGTGGCCAGACGGACGAGGCCGACTCGCGCCGGATCGTCGACCATGCCCGCGAGGCCGGCATCAACTTCATCGACACAGCCGACGCCTACAATGAGGGCCGTTCGGAGGAGGTCACCGGCCGCGCCATCGCCGCGAACCGTTACGACTGGGTGCTGGCGACCAAGGTTGCGAATGTGCTGGGGCCGAAGCCGATGAATGGCGGGCTGTCGCGGCGCTGGATGATGCGCGCCTGCGAGGACAGCCTGCGCCGGCTCGGCACCGAGACGATCGACATCTACTACCTCCACAAGGAGGACCACGGGACGCCGCTGGAGGAGACCGTGCATGCGCTCGCCGATCTCGTCCGGCAGGGCAAGATCCGCCATTTCGGCGTCTCCAACTACCGGGCCTGGCGGCTGGCCGAGATCTGCCGGCTCTGCGACGAGCTGGGCATCGACCGGCCGGTGGTCAGCCAGCCCTATTACAACGCGATGAACCGCATGCCCGAGGTCGAGCATTTGCCGGCCTGCGGCTATTTCGGCCTCGGCGTCGCGAGCTATTCGCCGCTGGCGCGCGGTGTGCTGACGGCGAAATACGCGCCGGGCTCCGCACCGGCCGAGGGCACGCGCGCCGGCCGGCAGGACCGGCGGATGATGCAGGCCGAATGGCGCGAGGAGAGCCTCGCCATCGCCCAGACGATCAAGGCACATGCCGAGAAGCGCGGGCTGACACCGGTGCAGTTCGCGGTGCGCTGGGTGCTGAACAATGACTTCGTCACGGCGGCGATCGCGGGGCCGCGCACCTTCGAGCAGTGGCAGGCCTATCTCGCCGCGCTTGATGCGGACTTCACCAAAGAGGACGAGGCGCTGGTCGATTCGCTGGTCGCGCCCGGGCATCCCTCGACGCCGGGCTACAGCGACCCGGCTTATCCGCTGGAAGGGCGCGTCGCCCGCACGGGCTGACGCGTCGTCGTCGTCAAAGATGCAGAGAATGCCCCGCGGCGCTTGTTGATAGGCGCCCGGGGTCGGTAAGTTATTGCGCGAGCCACATCGGCTCCAAGGAGGCAAAGGATCGGATGGCGGCCGAAGCAGGAATGACAGGCGACCTCATCAAGGTCGTAGCGCTGCTCGGTGCAGGGGTCGTCGCGGTTCCAATCTTCCGCAAGCTGGGGCTCGGCTCCGTGCTCGGCTATTTCGGCGCGGGCATCGTCATCGGCCCGTTCGGCCTGGGGCTGTTCTCGTCGCCGGAAGGAATCCTGCACATCGCCGAATTCGGCGTGGTGATGTTCCTGTTCGTGATCGGACTGGAGATGCAGCCCTCGCGGCTATGGGGGCTCAGGCGCGCCATTTTTGGACTCGGCGTCGCGCAGGTGTTGTTCTGCGGTTTCCTGCTGACGCTGCTGGGTATGGCCGGCGGGCTTGCGCCCAAGGTCGCCTTCATTGCGGCGATGGGCTTCGTCTTGTCCTCGACGGCCGTGGTCATGCAGATGCTGAACGAGCGCGGCGAGACCTCGACGCCGCAGGGCCAGCAGGCGGTCTCGATCCTGCTGCTCGAAGACCTCGCCATCGTGCCGCTGCTCGCCATCGTCGCGCTGCTGTCGCCGCAGCCCGGCGGGGACCAGCAGGCCTGGGTCACCTTCGCCATCGCGGCGGGCGCATTGGGCGGGCTGATCGCGGCCGGGCGCTGGCTCCTGAACCCGATGTTCCGGATGCTGGCTGCCGCCGAGGCCCGCGAGGTCATGACGGCCGCGGCGCTGCTCGTCGTGCTGGGCTCGGCGCTGGCCATGCAGCTCGGCGGGCTATCGATGGCGATGGGCGCCTTCCTGGCGGGCGTGCTGCTGTCGGAATCGACCTTCCGCCACCAGCTCGAGGCGGATATCGAGCCGTTCCGCGGCGTCCTGCTCGGGCTGTTCTTCCTCGCAGTGGGCATGTCGCTCGATCTCGCGGTGGTCTCGCGCGAGTGGCAGCTGGTGCTGGTGGCCGTCATCGGCTTCATGGCGGTCAAGGCGCTTGGCATCTTCACCATCGCCAAGCTGTTCGGCTCGAACTGGCGCGAGGCGATCACGCGTGTTGCGCTGTTCTCTCAGGGCGGCGAATTCGCCTTCGTGCTCTATGCGGCTGCGGCTGCGGCCGGCATCTTCGACCCGCGCATCACTGCCATTGCAAGCGGTACGGTCATCATCTCGATGGCGCTGACGCCGCTGCTGGCGCTCGCGCTCGATCGCTTCATGCCGGCGCCGAAGACCGATCTAGACGGTATCGAGGTGGCCGAAGGGCTGAGCGGACGGGCGCTCATCGTCGGCTTCGGCCGATTTGGGCAGGTGGCCAGCCAGGCGCTGCTGGCGCGCGGCATCAGCGTCTCGATCATCGACTATGACGTCGAGATGATCCGGGCAGCCTCATCCTTCGGTTTCAAGCTCTATTACGGCGACGGCACGCGGCGCGACATCCTGCACGCCGCCGGCGCGGAGCGGGCAGAAGTGATCGTCATCTGCGTGGAGCGGCGCGACGTTGCGGATGCGATCGTGCGGCTGGCGCAGGAGGAGTTTCCGCATGCGAAGCTGTTCGTGCGGGCCTATGACCGCGGCCACGCGCTCGACCTCGTCCGTGCCGGCGTCGATTATCAGATCCGCGAGACCCTCGAATCCGCTGTGGTCTTCGGCACGGAGCTGCTGAAGAGCCTCGGCGTGTCCCACGACGAGGCGATGGAGATCGAGGCGGATGTGCGCCGCCGGGACGAGGAGCGGTTCACGCTGCAACTCGCCGGCGACTTCCATGCTGGTGGGCACCTGCTCAGCCGCAACACGCCGACGCCGACGCCGCTGACCAAGCCGAAGCGGCAGGGGCAGATGCCGGCGAACCTGCCGGACGATCTCGGCAGCGAGGCCTGAGCGCTTAGATCACCGCGCGCCCTATCGGGCGCGTTCCTTCAGCATCTGACGCTCTGGCTCAGTTCAGTTCATGACGCAGAAGCCGCCGACCACCACGTCGCTGCGGCACCAGGGCTTCTGGGCGCTTTCATTGGCGGTCAGGCGAAGCTGCGGAGGCGGCTCCTCGCGCGCAATGGTGGAAGGCGGGAACGGCACCCGCGCGGGCTTGGCCGCTTCCCCGGCCTGAACGCGGCTGACGCCGGCGGTACCGGGAATGATGACGACGGTGCTGCTGGTTTTAGTGGAGCCGCTGCTGCGGAAACCGCGGGGGCGGGCTTCCGCCTGAACGGACATCAGCGAGACGGTGGCGACGAGGCAGGCGACGGCGGCGATGCGGCGCATGGGCGATCTCCCGGTTGTCGGGAGCATGATGCCAACCGCCGCGAGCACAAAGCCAAGCTTGCGATCAGCCTCAGCGGGACGTTAACGCGATTGCCTGGCCGCCATCTGCAGCGGCCGGGGCCGGGCAACGCAGATCAGTGCCCGGGCAGCACGATTACTTTCGGCGTCGCCGGCAGCGTCGCCTTGCTGAGCGTGATGACCGGCTGCTCGCGGCGCTCGACCGGCCAGATGCCTTCCGTGCGGGCGAGGAAGCGGTTCAGCGTGCCGCCGCCGAAGAAGTGCATGGGGATCATGATGCGGGCCTGGAGCGACTTCAGCACCTGCAGCATGCCTTCCTGGTCGAGCGTGTAGCTGCCGTCGACCGGGAAGAGCACGACATCGACCCGGCCAAGCGCGCGCAGATGGCCGGGCTCGAGCGGGTGATGGAGATGGCCGAGATGGGCGATGCAGAGGTCGCCGATCTCGAAGACGAACATCGAGTTGCCGTCATAATCGGTGCCGCCTGCATAGTCGCGGATGTTGGTCGCGACATTGCGGACGCGGACGTCGCCGAATGTCAGGTCGTGCTTGGCCGCGCCCTTGCCATCGACATCCCAACCGGGAAGGACGTGCTTGATGGCCGGATCGGGATTGCGAGAGTTATGTGTCGAGTGCGCCTTGTTCATCGTGGCGATGTCAGGCGTCACCCTCGGGCGGACATAGTCGTTGTAGTCGGTCGCGACCTTCACGCCGCCCGGCGTCTCGATCAGGAAGGTGGCGTGGCCGACAAAAGTCATCCTGACCTCGTCCTTCGCCAGATTGGCGCGATGGATGGGGAGTCTTAAGCTCGCCATCTCCGGCCGGCAGCCCGGCTCGTCGGTCTGGGCGCGGGCCGGGGAGGGGCCGAGCGCCAAAGCCGCCAGAAGAAGGAGGCAGAGCCGGAAGCCTGCTGCGAGCATCGCCGGTCGTGCCATCCCTCACCTCCAGATCGCCTCGGCCGGCGCATCTTCCGGCCCGACCAGTCTGATGCATGGTCCGGGCCGAAAGGAAGGCGTCGGGCGCGGCGATCCCGCGTTTGTGAAGGCTCACTCCTTGGCGAGGCCGAGGTCCTTGAGCACGGCGTTGCCGCGCTCCGTGAAAGTCTTCACATAGGCGGCGAACTCGCCGGGCTTGTCCCAGACCGGGGTGATGCCGCGGTCGGCCATGGCCTTGCGGACCTCGGGGCGCTGCATCGTGCGCTCGGCCGCGTCGAAGAGGATCTTGCGGCGATCGGCCGGGATACCCTTGGGACCCGCCAGCGCGAACCAGTTCTCATAGGTCCAGTCGATGCCGGCTTCCTTGGCGCTCGGCACGTCGGGGAAGTTCGGGTGGCGCTCATTGGTCATCAGCAGGATGGTCCGCACCCGGCCGGCCTCGAGCATCGCCTTGGCTTCGATCGGCGAGCCGGTAAAGACGGTGAGGCCGCCGGCGACGAGATCGTTGAGCGCCGGGGCGCCGCCGTTGCTCGGCACCCATTTCACCGCGTCCGGCGCAATGCCGGCCGCCTTGAGCAGGCCGCCCGAGGCGATGTGCCAGGAGCCGCCGACGCCGGTACCGGAGCCGAGGAAGCTGCCCTTCGGAGCCTCCTTCACCGCCTTGAGATAGTCGGCGGGGGTCTTCAGCGGGCTGTCGGCCTTCACGGTCACACCCGCCGGGATCAGCGAGAGGCGCGAGAAGGGATCGACACTGTCGACAGTCAATTCGCCCATGCCGAGCGTCTTGAAGAAGGAGATTTCCGGGCTGATGCCGCCGACGGTGTAGCCGTCGGCCGGTGCGGTCGCGATGGCGGTGTGGCCGGTGATGCCGCCGCCGCCGGTGCGGTTGATGACGTTGACGGGCTGCTTCAGCTCCGCCTCGAAGCCGGCGGCGAAGATGCGCATCACCGAGTCCATGCCGCCGCCTGCGGCCCAGGGCACGATGAGCTGGACCGGCCGGTCCGGGAAGGCCCAGGCCGTTCCGGAGGCCGCCGCCGTCAGGGCCAGCGCGAGCGCGGCCTTTGCCAATCTCTTCATGGTGATCCTCCCAAGACGTTTTGTTCAGATCGCTCTCGGGCGATCTTGAGGAGGGATGGTAACCGAACGGCGGTGAAAGGCAATGATTGTATGCTGCATGCAGTGTGTCCGATCGGGTTTGATCGCGCGTCCGGTTCGACAGTGATCAAGTCGTTTGATCCGCGCGGCCTGCAGCCGCAAATTGGTCATCGGCGGATGGAACGCAGAGATCTCTGGCATTCGGTCCCGAAGGAGTGCAGCGCGCAATGTCCGGCCTGACAATATCCCGCCGTTCGGTTCTGGCGGCGGCTCCGGCTCTGATCATCGGGCCTCGCCAGGCCTTGGCGCAGGCCGATGATCCTGGCTCGGTGTTCGCCGCCTATGTCGAGGAAGCCGCGCCGACGGCGCTGCTGGCGGTGCGTGCCGGGCAGCCAGTGTTCAGCCATGGCGATCCCATGCGAAAGCACCCCGTGGCATCGGTCCGCAAAAGCCTCATCGGCGCGCTCTACGGGATCGCGGTGGCGGAGCGGCGGATCGATCTGGCGGATACGCTGGAGAAGCTCGGGATCGACGATATCGCGCCATCACTCAGCCCGGTCGAAAAGCAAGCGACCGTCGCCGATCTGCTAGCGTCACGCTCCGGCATCTACCATGTGGCGGCACGCGAGACGGCCGATATGCGCCAGCGCCGGCCCGAGCGCGGCAGCCATCCGCCGGGCAGCTTCTGGTTCTACAATAACTGGGACTTCAACGCGCTGGGCACGATCTACCGGCAGTGCACGGGCGAGGACATCTTCCAGAGCTTCGCAGAGTGCATCGCGAAGCCGATCGGCATGCGGGACTTCGTGTCGAGCGACGGGCGCTATGCCCGCAGCCCCGCTTCCCGGCATGAGGCCTATGTCTTCAGCCTCAGCACGCGCGACATGCTGCGCTTCGGCGAGATGGTGCTGGGGCAGGGGCAATGGGAAGGCAGGCGGATCGTGCCGGCCGACTGGCTCGCGCAATCCCTGACGGCGCGCTCGCAATCGGCTCGGCCGGGGCTGGGCTATGGCTATCTGTGGTGGACGCTGCCGGCCGAACGCTTCGGCGGGGGGGCGGGCTTTGCTGCGGGACATGGCGGGCAGTTCATCGCGGTTATGCCGCGGCAGCGCATGGTCGTGGCGCAGACGATCGCAAGGCAGCCCGATGCCGGGGGCGGCACGACGCGGCGTTTCGTGCGGCTGCTGAACCGTCTTTCGGCCGGATAGCGCGCGCGACTGTTGCGGGCGTCACGCGTCATCGCTACATAGCGGCCAGATTTCCCGACATCTCGTCGCAATGCCCGAAAGCGGAGCCCGCTCGCCTCATGTCCCGCCAGTTCATCTACCATATGCGCGGCCTGTCGAAGACCTATCCGGGCGGCAAGCAGGTCCTCAACAACATCCACCTCTCCTTCTATCCGGACGCGAAGATCGGCGTGCTCGGCGTCAACGGCGCCGGTAAGTCGACCCTGCTGAAGATCATGGCCGGCATGGACAAGGAGTGGACCGGCGAGGCCTGGGTCGCGGAGGGCGCGCGCGTCGGCTACCTGCCGCAGGAGCCGAAGCTCGACGAGAGCCTGACGGTCCGCGAGAACGTCATGCTCGGCGTGGCGCCGCAGAAGGCGATCCTCGATCGCTACAACGAGCTCGCCATGAACTATTCGGACGAGACGGCCGACGAGATGACCAATCTCCAGGACGAGATCGAAGCCAAGGGGCTGTGGGATCTCGATTCCAAGGTCGACCAGGCGATGGACGCGCTGCGCTGCCCGCCGGACGACTGGGCGGTCGACAAGCTCTCGGGCGGCGAGCGCCGCCGCGTCGCCATGTGCAAGCTCCTGCTGGAGCAGCCCGAGCTCCTGCTGCTCGACGAGCCGACCAACCATTTGGACGCCGAGACCACCGCCTGGCTCGAAGGCCACCTGCGGACCTATCCGGGCGCGATCCTGATCGTCACCCACGATCGCTACTTCCTCGACAACGTCACGAGCTGGATCCTCGAGCTCGATCGCGGCCAGGGCATCCCCTACGAGGGCAACTACTCGGCCTGGTCGGTGCAGAAGCAGAAGCGTCTCGCCCAGGAAGGCCGCGAGGATGCGTCGCGCCAGAAGACGCTGGAGCGCGAGGCGGAGTGGATGGCGGCCTCGCCCAAGGCCCGCCAGGCCAAGAGCAAGGCGCGTATCCAGCGCTATGACGAGCTGGTGCAGAAGGCTTCCAACAAGGGGCCGGACACCGCGCAGATCATCATCCCGATCGCCGAGCGGCTGGGCAACAATGTCGTCGACTTTGAGAACCTGTCGAAGGGCTTCCAGGACAAGCTGCTGATCGACGATCTGTCGTTCAAGCTGCCGCCGGGCGGCATCGTTGGCGTGATCGGCCCCAACGGCGCCGGCAAGACGACGCTGTTCAAGATGATCACCGGCGCCGAGAAGCCGGATGCGGGCAACATCACCGTCGGCGAGAGCGTCCAGCTCGGCTATGTCGACCAGAGCCGTGACTCGCTCGACGACAAGAAGAACGTCTGGGAGGAGATCTCGGGCGGCAACGACATCATCTATCTCGGCAAGCGCGAGATCAATTCCCGCGCCTATTGCTCGGCCTTCAACTTCAAGGGCGGCGACCAGCAGAAGAAGGTCGGTTCGCTCTCCGGCGGTGAGCGCAACCGCGTCCACCTCGCCAAGATGCTGAAGAGCGGCGCCAACGTCCTGCTGCTCGACGAGCCGACCAACGACCTCGACGTCGATACCCTGCGGGCGCTGGAAGAGGCGCTGGAGGATTACGCGGGCTGCGCCGTGATCATCAGCCACGATCGCTGGTTCCTCGACCGCATCGCGACTCACATTCTCGCCTTCGAGGGCGACAGCCATGTCGAATGGTTCGAGGGCAACTTCGCCGAGTACGAGGAGGACAAGAAGCGCCGCCTCGGCACCGACTCGACCATTCCGAAGCGCATCCAGTACAAGAAGTTCACGCGCTGAGGTTCAGCGCCCGGAACCAGAAAGCCCCGCGGCACCAAGTGCCGCGGGGCTTTCTTTTTGGGCGGTTCGATTGATCTGCCGGGCTGTCAGGCCGCGGTGGGGACGCTGGCTGTGGCCGCCGCAGGGGTGGGGGCAGGAGCCGGAGAGGCGTTGGACGCAGCTGCGGGTGCGGGCTTGGCACTGCTCGCGGCCTCAGGCGCCGGCGCGGCCGTTGCGGGGGCCGGTGGAGGCGCGGCCGTCGCCGGGGCAGGGGGCTCTGCGGCCTTTGGCGCAGGGGCCGGCTTGGCGGTGTCGACCGCCTTGGCGTCGGCCGCCTTTGCATCCGCGGCCTCGATCGCGGCGGCCCGTTCGGCTTCGGCGGTCTGCTGGGCCTCGTTCGCGGCGCGTTGCGCCTCGGCGGCGGCTCTGACGGCTTCGGCAGCCTGCTTCAGCGAGGCGCTGAAGGTGTCGATGCCGAGATCGCGTGGCAGGCCTGAGATGATCTCCCGCGCATTCGGGTTCAGCGCGAGTTCGTCGAAGGCTGCCCGGATGGCGGCGCGGAAGGCCGCGTCTGATCCATAGTTTTCCTGATTGATCCCGAGCGCGCCCGCGACGCTTTCGATCACGCGGAGCTTGATGGATGTCAGGCTGGTGTAATCGGCATCGAACAGGGCTTCCGAAACGCGCGACCGGGCCTGGGTGGTCACCGGATCGAGTTTCGAGATCGGCTCGACGGGGCGAACGGCATCGGCGGTTCCGCCCGCCGCGGCGACGCTGGGGGCGTTGGAAGCCGGCACAAGGTTGGCCTGCTGCAACAGCAGCGAAGCGGCTCCCTGAACAGGCGTGACCGTAGACATGGCAGTCTCCGACAGCAATACTCGTGATGCATATCGATCACGATGACCTATGGACAAGACTCATCTTGTTCTAGGTGTATATTGGAGTCGACCTTTTTTCGGCGGTTGAATTAAGTTGATTTTGACCGATGCGGAATGATTTTAACCGTATTCGATCGACGAATTTTATTCAAAACGCCACGCCAGCTTCGGGAAGGCTCCGGCGTGGCATGCGCGCGGTCCTGCCGCAGGCCGCCCGCGGGACCCTCAGCCCGCACAACCCCACGTTTATTTCGAGGTCTTTGCGAAGAGGCCGAGCGCGGTCGCGATGGCTTGCTCGCCCATCGCGCGGAGCCGTTGAAACGCGACCGTTGAAGGTAATTCCGGCCCCGCGGCACTGGGTCGCGGCGCCTTTCCGCTGCGCCGGCGCACGCGCGGCATGCGCCCCGCGGGGTGGCTAAAGCCGCGCCAGTCTGGTCAAAGATGCGCCGCTTTGTCCGATCCCCTTAAGGGGGGCTTAAGGCGGAGTCGCTAAGGGTGCCTCGCGGCTGCGGCATAGTAATGTTGTAGCTTTGACGAATTTTATGTGAGTCTTGCTGCTCGCTTTGCGGTCAGCAAGGTCTGTACTGCGAAGGTGTGTTATGAATAGCCGGCAAATTCAAGACATGGTTCAAGGCGTCAAGGACGGGCAGCTGTCGCGCCGTTCTTTCATCCAGCGGCTGGCTGCGGTAGGAATTACCGCGCCGATCGCGAGCCAGATCCTGTCCTGGAACGATGTGGCGATGGCGAACGCCACGCTTGAGTACAAGCCCACCAAGGCCGGCGGCGGCGGTCCGCTGAAGATGCTGCTCTGGCAGGCTCCGACGCTGCTGAACCCGCATTTCGCTTCCGGCACCAAGGACCAGATCGCCTCGCGCGTGTTCTACGAGCCGCTCGCCGGCTGGGACAAGGAAGGCAACCTGATCCCGCAGCTCGCCGCCGAAGTTCCGACCAAGGCCAATGGCGGCCTCTCCGAGGACGGCACGTCCGTCACCTGGAAGCTGAAGCCGGGCGTCAAGTGGCATGACGGCAAGCCGTTCACCGCCGACGATGTCGTCTTTACTTGGGAATACGCTGCCGATCCGGCAACCGCCGCCTACACCTCCGGCGCCTACAAGGACATCAAGGTCGAGAAGGTCGACGACCTGACGGTCAAGGTGATCTTCGCGAAGCCGACGCCGTTCTGGGCCGATCCTTTCGTCGGCGTCGCCGGCATGATCATCCCGAAGCACCTCTTCGCCGAGTTCAAGGGCGCCAAGTCGCGCGAGAACCCGGTCAACCTGAAGCCGGTCGGCACCGGCCCCTACAAGTTCACCGACTTCAAGCCGGGCGACATCCTCACGGCCACTCGCAACGAGGCCTATCACGTCGCCAACCGGCCGCACTTCGACACCTTCGAGATCAAGGGTGGCGGTGACGCCGTCTCCGCGGCGCGCGCCGTGCTGCAGACCGGCGAATACGACTACGCCTGGGATACGCTGGTCGAGGACGAGGTCCTCAAGCGCATGGAGACCGGTGGTCGCGGCCGCATCAGCGCCGCTTCGGCCGGCGACATCGAGTTCATCACGCTGAACACGACGGACCCGTGGACCGAGGTCGATGGCGAGCGCTCGAGCATCAAGACCAAGCATCCGACCCTGTCGGACCCGGCTGTGCGCCAGGCGATCAACCTGCTGATCGATCGCGAATCGATCCAGAAGTTCATCTATGGCCGCGGCGGCGCCGCGACTGCGAGCTTCGTCAACGAGCCGAAGCAGTTCCGGTCGAGCAAGCTCAAGTACGAGTTCAGCATCGAAAAGGCCAACAAGGTCCTCGACGATGCCGGCTGGAAGAAGGGCTCCGACGGCATCCGCGAGAAGGATGGCAAGAAGCTCAAATACGTCTACCAGACCTCGATCAACGCCCCGCGTCAGAAGGTCCAGGCCATCGTCAAGCAGGCCTGCCAGCGCGCCGGCATCGACATCGAGCTGAAGTCGGTCACGGCCTCGGTGTTCTTCTCGTCGGACGTCGCCAACCCCGACACCTACACCAAGCTCTACACCGACATCGAGATGTACACGACGACGCAGCCGCAGCCCGATCCGGAGCGTTTGCTCAACCAGTTCGTCTCCTGGGAGGTCGCCAACAAGGAGAACAAGTGGCTCGGCCGCAACGTCTCCCGCTACACGGACCCGGCTGCCGATGAGGCCTACAAGGCCGCTCAGAAGGAGCTGGATCCTGCCAAGCGCGCCGAGCTGCTGATCAAGGTCAACGAGATCTTCTGCGAGGCCAATGTCATCCTGCCGATCCTGTCGCGCAAGAAGGTCGTCGCCGCGGCGAACAGCCTGTCGATCGACCATTCGGGCTGGGATGTCGATACCTGGAACCTGGCGTCCTGGTATCGCGCCTGAGCGTGAAAAGCCCGCCTCGCGCGTGATCGCGGGGCGGGGTATCTCCGGAAATGCAGAAGGCCCGGCGGATCGCATCCGCCGGGCCTTCTTTCGTCTTGCGTCGCGGTCTCGCCGGAACTGCTTACTTCGCGTCCTCGGCCAGGGTATGGGCGACGATGGCGTTGGCGTGCCCATGGCCCATGCCGTGCTCGGCCTTGAGCATCGCCACGAGTTCCATGTGTTTCGCGGGATAGCGGGCGCGCACCAGAGCCTTCCATTCGGCGATCGGGCGGCCGTACTTCTTCTCGATGGAGGGGAAGTACGAGGCGGGTCCCTTGATCGGCGGCTCGGTCATCTCAGGTCTCCTGCGCGGTGAGACTCAGACTGCCGTCAGCCGCTTGATCGCGCCTTCCCGCCCGCCGACGAGGATGCGCTCATCGACATCCTTGATGTCGCGCAGGCCGCACAGCGCCATGGTGACGTCGAGCTCCTTGCGGATGATCTCGATCGCAGCGGTGACGCCCTGCTCACCCATGGCGCCGAGACCGTAGAGGAAGGCGCGGCCGATGAAGGTGCCCTTGGCGCCGAGCGCGACCGCCTTCAGCACGTCCTGCCCCGAGCGGATGCCGCCGTCGAACAGCACCTCGATGCGATTGCCGACCTGGTCGATGATGCCTGGCAGGGCCTCGATCGAGGAAAGCGCGCCGTCGAGCTGGCGCCCGCCATGGTTGGAGACGATCAGCGCATCGGCGCCGCTTTTCGCGGCGATCTCGGCGTCCTCGGGGTCGAGGATGCCCTTGATGATCAGCTTGCCGCCCCACTGGTCCTTGATCCACTGGACGTCGTCCCAGTTGAGCTTCGGGTCGAACTGGCTGGCGGTCCAGGAGGAGAGCGAGGACATGTCGGCGACGCCCGTGACATGGCCGACGATGTTGCCGAACTGCCGGCGCGGCGTATCCAGCATCTTCAGGCACCACCAGGGCTTGAAGGCGAGGTTGATCATGTTGGCGAGCGTCGGCTTCGGCGGGGCGGAGAGGCCGTTGCGGATATCCTTGTGGCGCTGGCCGAGGATCTGCAGGTCGAGCGTCAACACCAGTGCCGAGCAGCCCGCCTTCTTGGCGCGCTGGATCAGCCGGGAGATGAAATCCCGGTCCTTCATCACATAGAGCTGGAACCAGAACGGCGCCTGGGAGTGGTTCGCCACGTCCTCGATCGAGCAGATGCTCATGGTCGAGAGCGTGAAGGGCACGCCGGCCTTGGCCGCCGCCTTGGCAGCGAGGATTTCGCCATCGGCGTGCTGCATGCCGGTCAGGCCGGTGGGGGCGAGCGCGACGGGCATCGAGACCGGCTGGCCGATCATCTCGGATGCCAGCGAGCGGTTCGTCATATCGACCGCGACGCGCTGGCGCAGCTTTACCTTGGCGAAGTCGGTCTCGTTGGCGCGGTAGGTGCCCTCGGTCCAGGCGCCGGAATCGGCGTAGTCGTAGAACATGCGCGGGACGCGGCGCTTCGCCAGAACGCGCAGGTCTTCGATCGTCAGGGGCTGGGCCATGTCTCTTACTCGCCGCTCGCGTCCGGTCGTTTCCTCAAAGGGCTGACTCGCATGACGAAAGGCAAGGCGCAACCGTCCGCATGACGCAGCCGCCATTCAAGGGCGGTTGAGGTCAGGACACCGCCATGTAGCGGCCGGGCTTGTGGTTCATCGCCAGGATGGCGTTGATCACCAGCGTGCCGACTGCCGACATCGCCACCTTGTCGAGCGGCAAGACAAAGAGGGCGGCGGCGAATATCGCGGCGTCCACCACCAGCTGGACCCAGCCGGCGCGCAGGCCGTGCCGCTCCTGCAGATAGAGCGCGAGAATGTTGAGGCCGCCGATGGCGGTGCGGTGGCGCGCCAGCGCCAGCAGGCCGAGGCCCATCGCACAGCCGCCGGCGATCGCCGCATAGAGCGGGGCGATCGCCTCGATGCTCAGCCATTTCGGCGTGGCCCAGACAAAGAGCGAGATCAGGGCGACCGCCGCGACGGTGCGCAAAGTGAAGCTCCAGCCCATGCGCATCACGGCCAGCCAGTAGAAGGGCAGGTTGAGGAGGAAGAACAGGATGCTGAACTCCGTGCCCGTGGCGAATTGCAGAAGGAGAGCCAGCCCCGCTACGCCGCCGGTCAGAATGGTCGCCTTCGCGAAGAGCACGACGCCGATCGAGATCATCAGCGTGCCCAGCGGCAAAGCGAGGAGATCCTCATAGAGGCGGTGCTTCTGCGGCATTGGGACGCTGATGGTGTGCGACATCGGGAGTTCTGACCCTAGGCCTGTATCGGCTGGCGGCATTCTGCGCCAGAGGCATGCAACGGTTGAGCCAGTCAGGCGTTCCTGTTCGGCTGCGCTGCCTTGCGTGGCGATAGGGAGATCGTCTCGCATGGCTCTGAGGCTGCTCGCTGCCTTCCTCCTGCTTTGCCTGGCCACGGCCGCCCCGGCGCAGCAGGCCGTCTCCTGGAAGACGGGGCGGGAGGCGCAAGCCATCGAACGGCGGGTCGAGGCGCTGCTTCGGCGCATGACGCTGGAGGAGAAGGTCGGGCAACTTCATCTTTCCGGACGCGGCGAGGGCTTCGACACCGAGCAGGCCCGCAGCGGCGCGATGGGCGCGGTGATGAACTTCGTCGTTCCGGCCGAAATCCTCGCCGTGCAGAAGGCTGTGCGCGAGAGCCGCCTCAAGATCCCGCTCATTATCGGGCTCGACGCGGTCCATGGCTTCTCGACCTATTTCCCGCTGCCGCTCGGCCAGGCCGCGAGCTGGAATCCGGAGCTGATCGAGCAGGCCGCCTACTGGACCGGGCGGGAGGCTGCGGCTGCCGGCGTGAACTGGACCTTCGCGCCGATGGTCGACATTTCGCGCGATCCGCGCTGGGGCCGCGCGCTCGAAGGCGCGGGAGAGGACGCGTATCTCGGCTCCGTCGTCGCGGCGGCGCGGACGAGGGGCTATCAACGCGGCGGCGTCGCGACCACGGCGAAGCATTTCGTGGGTTACGGCGCTGTCGAGGGCGGGCGGGACTACAACACGGCCTGGATTCCGACGAACCAGCTCTTCGACCTGCATCTCCCGCCGTTCAAGGCTTCGTTCGAGGCCGGCGCGATGACCGCGATGGCCGCCTTCAACACGCTGAACGGCGTGCCGGCCACGGCGCATAAGGGCATGCTGACCGACCTGCTGCGCGGGAAGTGGGGTTTCCGCGGCTTCGTCACTTCCGATTTCGGCTCAATCACGGAGCTCAAGCTGCACGGTATCGCCCGCGACGATGCCGAAGCCGCGCGGAAGGCGCTGCTCGCCGGCATCGACATGGACATGATGGGCGATGTCTACCACAAGCATCTTGCCGCCGAGGTGCGCGCCGGCCGCGTGCCGATCAAGGCAGTGGACGAGGCGGTCCGGCGCGTGCTGCGCGTGAAGTTCCATCTCGGCCTGTTCGAGAGGCCCGATGTCGACCCGGCAGCCGCGCCGAAGCTGATGCAGACCGAGGCGGCGCGCGAGGTCGCGCTGCAGGCGGCGCGCGAGGGCGCGATCCTGCTCAAGAACGCCGACGACATCCTGCCGATCCGCGAAAGCGTGACATCCGTCGCGGTGATCGGCGCGATGGCGGTGCAGGAGGAGGAGCGGGTCTGGACCGATCCAGCCGGCCTCGGCCGGCGCGCCATCACGCCGCTGCCCGACGCGCTGCGAGAGCGGCTGCCCAAGGAGGTGAGTGTCACCTTCGAGCCCGGCTTCACGAAGAACTGCGGCACCGCGTTCGCCGATAAGGACGCCGCGATCCGCGCCGCCGCTGCCAGCGACCTCGTCGTTGCCATGCTGGGCGAGGATTGCGAATTCATGGGTGAAGCGGCCTCGCGCACCAGGCTCGGCCTGCCGGGCGTGCAGCAGGAGTTGCTGGAGGCGCTGGTGGCGACGGGCAAGCCGGTCGTGCTGGTGCTGGCGACCGGGCGGCCGCTGGTGCTCGATTGGGCAAGCGAGCATGTCGCCGCGATCCTGCAGACCTTCCATGGCGGCACGGAGGGGAGGGCGGCGATCGCTGATATCCTGACCGGGCGCTACAACCCTTCCGGCCGTCTGCCCATGAGCTTTCCGCGCTCGGTTGGGCAGATCCCGGTCTCCTATGACGGGCTGCCGACAGGGCGGCCGGAGAAGGCGGGCGAGCGCTATTCCTCGGTCTATATGGATGAGCGAAACGAGCCGCTCTACCCCTTCGGATACGGGCTGTCCTACAGCCGCTTCACCTATGCCAACCCGCGTGTCTCGGCCGGCTCGATGCCGCTCGACGGGGCCGTCGAAGTGGCTGTCGATGTCGGCAATTCCGGGCCGCGCGACGGGCAGGAGGGGGTGCAGCTCTATGTGCGCCAGCCGGTTGCGAGCCGATCCCGGCCGCTACGGGAGCTGAGGGGCTTTGCTAAAGTGACGTTACGTCATAATGAGACGAAGACCGTGCGCTTCAGGCTCGAGGCGGCGGCGCTGGGGGCTCATGACGACAGGGGCGCCTATGTCGTCGAGCCCGGCGAGATCGAGATATATCTCGGGGGGTCTTCCCGGGCGGCAGTAAAGACCAAGGTCATCCTCGCCAAACGCTGATTTGGGCGTTGCGCTCAGTCTGACGTTTGATCTCGACAAGGAACCAATTTCGGACAATTCTTCGGATGTGCGCGGCCTGTGCGCTCCGAGGGGTTGTCCAGCGGAGCGGCTTCGAAGGATGTGGCTATGGCGACTGGGACCGTGAAGTGGTTCAACACCGAGAAGGGCTACGGTTTCATTCAACCGGCGGAGGGCGGCAAGGACGTATTCGTCCATATCACTGCCGTAAAGGAAGCCGGTATGATGACGCTGACGGAAGGGCAGAAGGTTTCGTTTGATCTGAAAACCGAACGCGGTAAGACCGCTGCGGGCGATTTGAAGCTCATCTGAGACCTTTTTCTGTGTCGCTAGGGGATCGCTTGCCAGATGCGGCAGGCCTCGAAAAGAACTGCGCCGGCGACCAGGTCGCCGGCGTTTTGTTTTGGGCCGCCGACAGGCGGTGCGCCGAAAGCCCCGTCCAGACGCACGCCTGCGGGGTTTCGGGCTTGAGGGCATCCGAGGGGATGCGCGGAGCCTTGCGGCGTTCGCAGTCGACGGCTGCGTGCCGATTGTCGATGTCGAGTCGAGATGTCGAACAGCGACGACCTTCACGCCGTTCGGCTCCGCGCACGGGTATCTGGGGGCTCCGCTTCATCGTCGAAGTCCGGCGAGGACGGGCCTGCCTGTTCGGCCCTGACGAAGTCGGCGCCTCCGCGCCTGACGGACCCGCAACGATCCGGGGCGCGAAACCCGCAATCCCATCCGGCCGCACGATGCCTCGCGACAGCCCCCTCGGTCGGATGGGACGAGGGCGAAGATAGCGGCGGGTATAGTGGGCGGGGATAAGTTTGGGGGGATGGCTCCTTGGAGTTCGCCTCAGGCCTCCCGTCCTCTTCGCCGTACGATAATCCGCTTGCGCGAACGGCATTTTCGACATAAACATATCTTTATATGTTTTTCTTGCTTTGAAGGTGCGAGCGCGCGTGCGGCAGCCGACGACATTGTCCTCCGAGGTGCTTCTTGCGGGCTTAAGGGCCGCGGGCGAGGAGACGCGGCTGCGCATCCTGGCGCTGCTCTCCGAGGGCGAGCTTTCGGTCTCGGACCTGACGGACATCCTCGGACAATCGCAGCCGCGCATCTCGCGCCATCTCAAGCTGCTCGCCGAGGCCGGGCTCGTCCGCCGCTCGCGTGAGGGCGCCTGGGCCTTTTTTCGCCTTGATGAAACCGGGCCGGGCGGGGCCTTTGCCGCTTCGTTGGCGGCCTGGCTCGACCGGAGCGACCCCGTTCTCGCCGCCGATCGCGAGCGGCTCGCCGCTGTGCGCTCCGCCCGCGCTGAGGTCGCGCAGAGCTATTTCGCCAGCGTCGCCCGCGATTGGGACCGGCTGCGCGGGCTGCATGTGCCCGACCACGCCGTCGAGGCTGCCGTCGAGGCAGCTGTGGGCGAGGGTACGAACGGCGCGATGCTCGATCTCGGCACCGGCACAGGCCGGATGCTGGAGCGGATCGCGCCGAAATTCGGCCGCGCCGTCGGTGTCGATGCCAACCATGCCATGCTGGCGGTGGCGCGGGCCAATCTGGAGCAGGCCGGGCTCTCGCGCGTCGAGCTCAGGCAGGGGGACATTTATGCGCTGCCCTTCGCGCGCGGCTCCTTCGATCTCGTCGTCGTGCATCAAGTGCTGCATTTCCTTGATGATCCCGGCCGGGCGGTGCGCGAGGCCGCGGCCATGCTGGCGCCGGGCGGCCGGCTGATCGTCGTCGATTTCGCCCCGCACGAGATGGAGTTCCTGCGGACCGAGCATGCGCATCGCCGGCTCGGCTTCTCCCGCCAGCAGATCGCAAGCTGGTTTGCGGAAGCGGGGCTTTCCTGCGATCTGGCGCAGGAAGTCACTTTTGCCGACGGTGGCTCCGGCCAGCTGCCGGTCATGCTCTGGCGGGGTCGCGACCGCCGCATCCAGGCCGATCCGCCGGCCCGTTCGATCAATCTCGAGGTTGCGTGATGAATGCTTTCCGCCCCAGCCGGCATGGCTCGCGCCGCCCGCGCGTCTCCTTCGAGTTCTTCCCGCCCAAATCGGAGGAGATGGAGGTCGCCCTTTGGGAGTCGGTGCGCCGGCTGGAGCCGCTCTCGCCCGCTTTCGTCTCCGTGACCTACGGCGCCGGCGGCTCGACGCGTGAGCGCACCCACGCGACGGTCAAGCGCATGGTCGACGAGACCGGGCTGAAGCCCGCCGCGCATCTGACCTGTGTCTCAGCCTCGAAGGCCGAGGTGGACGAGGTGATCCGCTCCTATTGGGACGCGGGCGTGCGCCATGTCGTGGCGCTGCGCGGCGACCCGGCGGGCGGGCTCGGCACCGTCTATGAGCCGCATGCCGACGGCTATCACCAGACCTCCGACCTCGTTGCGGGCCTGCGGCGCATCGGCGATTTCGAGGTGACGGTCTCGGCCTATCCCGAGAAGCACCCGGAGGCCGCTTCGCTCGATGCCGATATCGACGCGCTCAAGAAGAAGGTCGACGCCGGCGCGACGCGGGCGATCACCCAGTTCTTCTTCGATAACGATGTCTATTTCCGCTATCTCGACAAGGTGCGGGCGCGCGGTATCGAGATCCCGATCCTGCCGGGGATCGTCCCGGTCCAGAACTTCAAGCAGACCGCGAACTTCGCCCGCAAGACCGGGGCGAGCGTGCCGCAATGGCTCGCCGATCGTTTCGAGGGGCTGGAGGACGATGCGGCGACGCGCCGGCTCGTCGCCGCCGCCGTCTGCGCCGAGCAGGTGCTGGACCTGATCGATCGCGGCGTCACTGACCTGCATTTCTACACGATGAATAAAGCCGATCTGGTCTATGCGATCTGCCATCTCGTAGGCCTGAAGCCCGAGAAGGCGGCGGCGCAGGCCGTGGCGGCGGAGTGAACTGATGTCCGATTATAAGCCTACTCCCGTCGATGGCGCCGAAATCGAGCGCTCCCTGCGCGAAGCGGCCCAGCAGCGCATCCTCGTGCTCGACGGCGCGATGGGCACGCAGATCCAGGAGCTCAAGCTCACCGAGGCGGATTTCCGCGGCGAGCGCTTCAAGGGCTTCAATCACGATCTCAAGGGCAATAACGACATCATCGCGTTGACCCAGCCCGAGGCGCTGCGCGACATCCATCTCGCCTATTTCCGGGCCGGCGCCGATATCGTCGAGACCAACACCTTCTCCGGTACCTCGATCGCCCAGGCCGATTACGGCATGGAGGCGCTGGTCTATGAGCTGAACGTCGAGTGCTCGCGGCTCGCCCGCGAGGCGGCCGTCATCGCGCAAAAGGAAGACGGGCGCCGCCGCTATGTCGCCGGCGCCATCGGCCCGACCAACCGCACGCTCTCGATCTCGCCCGACGTCAACAATCCCGGCTTCCGCGCCGTGACGTTCGATCAGGTCCGCGACGCCTATGCCGAGCAGGTGAGGGGGCTGATCGACGGCGGCTCCGAGCTGCTGCTGATCGAGACGATCTTCGACACGCTCAACGCGAAGGCGGCGATCGTCGCTATCGAGCAGGTCTATCGCGAGAAGGGCATGCGCCTGCCGGTGATGATCTCCGGCACGATCACCGACCTCTCAGGCCGCACGCTCTCCGGCCAGACGACGGAAGCGTTCTGGAACGCGGTGCGCCATGCCGCGCCGCTGACCATCGGCCTCAACTGCGCGCTCGGCGCGCGCGAGATGCGGGCGCATGTCAAGGATCTGTCGCGCGTCGCCGACACGCTGATCTGCGCTTATCCGAATGCCGGGCTGCCCAACGAATTCGGGCTCTATGACGAGCGGCCGGAAGCGACCGCCGCGATGATCGCCGAATTCGCCGATGCCGGCTTCGTCAACATCGTCGGCGGCTGCTGCGGCACCACGCCCGGCCATATCCAGGCGATCGCCCAGGCCGTCGCCGGCAAGGCGCCGCGCAAGCCCCCGGAGGTGAAGCCCTATCTCAGGCTCGCGGGGCTGGAGCCCTTCACGCTCGACGAGACGATCCCCTTCGTGAACGTCGGCGAGCGCACCAATGTCACCGGCTCGGCCAAGTTCAGGAAGCTCATCACCGCCGGCGACTATGCGGCGGCGCTCGACGTGGCGCGCGACCAGGTCGCCAATGGCGCGCAGGTCATCGACATCAACATGGATGAGGGCCTGCTCGATTCCGAGAAGGCGATGACCGAGTTCTGCAACCTGATCGCCTCCGAGCCCGATATCTCGCGCGTGCCGATCATGGTGGACTCCTCCAAGTTCCCGGTGATCGAGGCTGGCCTCAAGACCATCCAGGGCAAGCCGATCGTCAACTCGATCTCGATGAAGGAGGGCGAGGAAGCCTTCCTCGAACAGGCGCGCATCTGCCGGCAATATGGCGCGGCGGTGGTCGTCATGGCCTTCGACGAGGTCGGCCAGGCCGACACCTTCCAGCGCAAGATCGAGATCTGCACGCGGGCCTACAAGCTGCTGACGGAGAAGCTGAACTTCCCGCCCGAGGACATCATCTTCGACCCGAACGTCTTCGCGGTGGCGACGGGTATCGAGGAGCACGACAACTACGGCAACGACTTCATCGACGCGACGAAGGCGATCCGTGAGACGCTGCCGCACGCCCATATCTCGGGCGGCGTCTCGAATCTGTCCTTCTCGTTCCGCGGCAATGAGAAGGTCCGCGAGGCGATGCACTCGGTGTTCCTCTACCATGCCATCAAGGTCGGCATGGACATGGGCATCGTGAATGCGGGCCAGCTCGGCTCCTATGACGATCTCGATCCTGAGCTGCGCGAGCTCTGCGAGGATGTCGTCCTCAACCGCCGCAAGGATGCGACCGAGCGGCTGCTGGAGGCGGCGCCCCGCTTCAAGGGCGACGGTTCGGTGGCGGCTTCGGGGAAGGATCTCGCCTGGCGCGAACTGCCGGTCGAGAAGCGGCTGGAGCATGCGCTGGTTGCCGGCATCACCGAGTTCATCGATGCCGACACCGAGGAGGCGCGGCAGAAGGCCGAGAAGCCGCTCCATGTGATCGAAGGGCCGCTGATGGCCGGCATGAACGTGGTCGGGGACCTGTTCGGCTCGGGCAAGATGTTCCTGCCGCAGGTGGTGAAGTCCGCCCGCGTGATGAAGCAGGCGGTCGCCTATCTCATGCCTTATATGGAGGAGGAGAAGCGCCTCAACGGCGGTTCCGTGCGTTCGGCCGCCGGAAAGGTGCTGATGGCGACGGTGAAGGGCGATGTCCACGACATCGGCAAGAACATCGTCGGCGTCGTGCTCCAGTGCAACAATTACGAGGTGATCGACCTCGGCGTGATGGTGCCGACGCAGAAGATCCTCGACACGGCGCGCAAGGAAAACGTCGACATCATCGGGCTGTCGGGCCTGATCACCCCCTCGCTCGACGAGATGGTGACGGTCGCCGCCGAGATGGAGCGCGAGGGCTTCGACATCCCGCTGCTGATCGGCGGGGCGACAACGAGCCGCGTGCATACGGCAGTGAAGATTCACCCAGCGTATGAGAAGGGCCAGGCGGTGCATGTGAACGACGCCTCGCGTGCCGTCGGCGTGGTCTCCAGCCTGCTCTCGTCCGAGCAGAAGCCGGGTTATGTCGCGGGCGTGCAGGCGGAATACACCAAGGTCGCGGAGGCGCATCGCCGCTCCGAGGCCGACAAGCAGCGCCTGCCGATTGCGAAGGCCCGCGCCAACGCCTTCAAGCCGGATTGGGCGAACTACGTGCCGCCGAAGCCGAGCTTCCTGGGTACGCGGACCTTCCGGACCTACGACATCGCCGATCTCGTGCCGGTGATCGACTGGACGCCGTTCTTCCAGACCTGGGAGCTCAAGGGCCGCTTCCCCGCGATCCTGCAGGACGAGAAGCAGGGCGAGGCGGCGCGCGCGCTCTGGGACGACGCGCAGGCGATGCTGAAGCGCATCGTCGACGAGCGCTGGTTCAACCCGAAGGCCGTGATCGGCTTCTGGCCGGCGAACACCGTCGGCGACGACGTTCGCCTCTATACCGGCGAGAGCCGGCAGGAGACGCTCGCGACCTTCCACGGCCTGCGCCAGCAGCTCAGCAAGCGCGATGGCAAGCCTAACATGTGCCTGTCGGACTTCGTCGCGCCCGAAGGCGCGGCGCCCGACTATATCGGCGCCTTCGTCGTCACGGCCGGCGCTGAGGAGGAGCGCATCTCCGAGAAGTTCGCGCGGGACAATGACGACTACCGCTCGATCATGGTCAAGGCGCTGGCGGATCGCTTCGCCGAGGCCTTCGCCGAGCGGATGCACCAGCTCGTGCGTCGGGAGTTCTGGGGCTACGCGCCGGACGAGACCTTCAGCAACGACGAGCTGATCCGTGAGGAGTATCAGGGCATCCGCCCTGCTCCTGGCTATCCGGCCCAGCCCGACCACACCGAGAAGGCGACGCTGTTCAAGCTGCTCGAAGCGGAGCGTCGCGTCGGCGTGAAGCTGACGGAGAGCTATGCGATGTGGCCGGGCTCGTCGGTCTCGGGGCTCTATTTCTCGCACCCGGACGCCTATTACTTCGGCGTCGCCAAGGTCGAGCGCGACCAGGTCGAAGACTATGCCGCGCGCAAGGGCATGAGCATCGAGGAGGTCGAGCGCTGGCTGGCGCCGATCCTCAACTACGATACGGCGGCCTATCGGCTGCAGGCAGCGGAGTAGGCATTCCGCCAGGGCGGTGCGCGCCAGCGTGCCGTTCGGAAGCTCACGTCGCGGATTATACAGGCGCGTCTTGTTGAATTATCCGGCCGGCTCGTTTAACCCCGGGCTCAGGCCGGGGTGACCGGCGGTGACAGGACGAGCAGGGCGGTCATGGCCGAGGACAACGACGAATACGTCTATGACGAGGCGACGGGCGAATGGCGCCCGGCCTCTGAAGTGGCTGCCGCAGCCGCCGCGGCGTCCAGCGTCGAGGTCAAGGATGCGGCCGGCAATCTGCTCGCTGATGGCGATTCCGTCGTCCTGATCAAGGACCTCAAGGTCAAGGGCGCAGGCCAGACCCTCAAGCAGGGCACGGTCATCCGCTCGATCCGGCTCACCGACAACCCCGACGAGATCGATTGTCGCCACGACACGATCCGGGGGCTGGTGCTGCGGACCGAGTTCGTGCGCAAGCGCTGATGGCCGCTCTCATCCGCCCCGCGCTGGCCGAGGATCTGTCGCGCATTCATGCGATCCGCATGGGTGTGCGCGAGAACCAGCTTTCCGATCCGTCGAAGGTCACGCAGGCCGAAGTCGACTGGTATCGCGAGCAGGCGATCTTCCTCGTCGCGGAACATGACGGCGAGGTGGTGGGCTTCACTTGCGCCAATCACCAGACGGGGCTGATCTGGGCGCTGTTCATTGATCCCGCGCATGAGGGGCACGGCCATGGCCGGGCGCTGCTGGATGCGGCGCTGGAGCGGCTGAAGGCCGCGGGCCATACGCAGGCCTGGCTGACCACGGGCAGCGACACGCGGGCCGAGCGCTTCTATCGCCGTCACGGCTGGCGCGACATGGGCCGCGGCTTGGACGGCTCGATCATCTTCATCACGGCGCTGAATTAGGCTTCAAGCTGAGGTGAGTCTGCCCTCGAGGCGTGGCGCCGCGACGGGGCCGTCGAAGATGCGCACGCAATTGCCGCCGTTCGTCCCCGCGACGAGGAGCGCGGCCTCCGCCTCGGCAAGAAACTCCTGCTGTGTCCGGCTGCGCTCCGGAGCGCCGAGCGTGGCGCCGATGGAGACGGTGAAATCGAGCACCAGGGCTCCATGCTGGATCGGGCGGCAGAGGAGGGGGCGCATGCCCTCCAGCGCTGCCTGCAGATAGCGTCGTTCGCCCGGCATGCGCAGCAGCAAGGTGAAGATCCCCTCGCCAGCCTTCTCGGTCGAGAGTGCGTCGGGGAAGAGGCGCTTCAGCCGCTCGGCGACGTAGCGTTCCAGCGCGCCTCCGGCGATCTTGCCGAAGCGGTCCATAAGCGAGCGGAAGCCGTCGATGGCGAAGATCACGAGTGCGATGCGCTCCGAGCCGTGATCCTGCCCCGGCTGGACATGGCGCAGCGCGTCGACAAGGCCGGGGCGAGCGGTGACGCCGGTGAGAGGCTCGCTGCGCGCCTGGGTGCAGAGGCCGGTCCATAGGCCCTTCTCGGCCGTGACATCCTGTTTGGAGCCGAAGACGCGGACCGGCCGGCCATGCTGGTAGCCGACGCCAACGACTAGGCGCATCCAGCGCTTCTCGCCCGCAGCCGTCCTGATCCGGCAGTCGAGCGCGAAGCCTCGCCCCTCGCGAATGGCGGTGGCGCGGAGGCGTTCCATCTCGCTGCGTGAACTCGCCTCATAGAGATCCAGGGTCGCGCTACGGTAAATCGTGCTGCCGCGGGACAGGCCGAAGAGATCGTAGACGCCGTCGGTCCAGCTCAGCGCTTCATTGCTGAGATTGCACTCCCAGGCACCGATCGCGCTGGATTGGGTGGCTCGGTCCATGAGCGGGGCGGCTGGGGTCGGTCGCAGGCTGATCAAGGCGCTTCTCCCGGCTGTCCTGTCGACGGATTTCAACCTAGGAGCGTCTCCTTAACGGGTTCCTACCCTGCCCATTCGTCCGCCTATTCTCGGCGCAGCGCCTCGATCGGATCGAGCTGCGCGGCGCGTCTGGCCGGGTAGAAACCAAAGAAGACCCCGATCAGGCCGGAGACGCCGACGGCGATCAGGATGGTCTCGATGGAGATCACCGAGGGCCAGCCGGCGATGCGGGCGATGGTCAGCGCCGCGCCGATGCCGAGCGCGACGCCGGCTGCGCCGCCGATGGTCGCCAGCGTCGTCGCTTCGATCAGAAACTGAGTCAGGACTGCGCTCTGGCGGGCGCCGACGGCGAGCCTGAGGCCGATCTCGCGGGTGCGCTCGGTCACCGAGACCAGCATGATGTTCATGATGCCGATGCCGCCGACCAGCAGCGATACGGCCGCGACAGCGGCGAGCAGCCAGGACAGGGTGGTCGCTGCGGCAGTCGCCGTATTGGCGATCTCGGTGAGGTTGCGGATGGTGAAATCGTCCTCCTGATCCTCAGGCAGGCGGTGGCGCTGCCGCAGCAGGGCCGAGACCTCGGCGATGCCGGGGTTGATCGCCTCCTCGCTAGCGAACTTGACCATGATGCTCTGCACCGAGCGGTCTCGCGCATAATTGCGGCCGACGATGCGGCGCCGGCCGGTATCGAGCGGCACGAAGATGACGTCGTCCTGGTCCTGACCCAGGGCCGACTGGCCCTTGGGCGCCATCACGCCGATGACCTTGAAGGGCACGTTGCGGATGCGGAACTGCTGGTCGAGCGGGTTCTCCTCGCCGAAGAGATTGCGGGCGACCGTCTGGCCGATCACGGCGACGATGTCGCCCTTGCGCAGCTCTTCCGGCTCGAACAGCCGGCCCTCGGCGATGGCCCATTCGCGGGCGGCGAAGAAGTCGAGATCGGTCGCGGTGATCTGTGTCGACCAGTTGGTGCCGGCATAGACGGCCTGCGCGCGGGTGACGATGACGGGCGCTGCGGCGGTGACGTCCTCGACTTCCTTCAGGATCGCGGCGGCATCCTCGTCGGTGAGGGTGGAGGAGGCTCCGGCGCCGAGGCGCACGCCGCCCTGCGTGACGTTGCCGGACTGGATGATGGCGAGGTTGGCGCCGAGCGACTTGATCTGCCCGGTGACGCGCTCGCGTGCGCCCGAGCCGATCGCGACCATGGCGATGACGGCGGCGACGCCGATGATGATGCCGAGCATGGTCAGCGCCGAGCGCAGCGCATTGGCGCCGATGGCCGAGAGCGCCGAGCGGAGGGCTTCGAGGAGGCTCATGCTGCGGCCTCCGGCATCACGTCGGAGAGTTCGGCGCCGGCATCGAGCGCGGTCAGAGCGGCGCGGGCGTCGGCCGGCTCCTGCCGCGTGTCGCTCAGAAGATGCCCGTCGCGGAAGCGGATCAGCCGGCGGGCATGACGCGCGACTTCGGCATCGTGCGTGACGAGCACGACGGTGACGCCTTCGCGGTTGAGGTCCTGGAAGAGGGCGAGGATTTCCAGCGCGGTGCGGCTGTCGAGCGCGCCGGTCGGCTCGTCCGCCAGGAGCAGCCGGGGCTCGTTGACGAGGGCGCGCGCGATGGCGACGCGCTGCTGCTGGCCGCCGGAGAGTTGCATCGGCCGATGGTGCGCGCGTTCGGCGAGACCTACGCGCGAGAGCGCCGCAAGGGCGCGCCGCTTGCGCTCGGCCCGCGCGACGCCGGCATAGACCATCGGCAATTCGACATTGGCGCAGGCGTCGATGCGCGGCAGCAGGTTGAACTGCTGGAAGACGAAGCCGAGCTTGCGGTTGCGCAGGCTCGCCAGGCCGTCGCCCGACAGCGTTTCGACCGCGACACCGTCCAGCAGATAGTGCCCGCCGCTCGGCCGGTCGAGGCAGCCGATCAGGTTCATGAAGGTCGATTTGCCCGAGCCGGAGGGGCCCATCACCGCGACAAGGTCGCCGGCCTCGATGGCGAGCGTGACACGGTCCAGCGCCGTGACCCGGCCGGAGTCGAGATCGTAGACGCGGGAGAGATCGCGGGTCTCGATGAGCGCCATGGCCGGCGCCCTCAGAACAGCCGGGGCGGGCCGCCGCGCGGGCGCGCGGCCGGCTGCTCCGGCGCGGTGGTGATGCGCGGGCCGCCGCCGATGACGACGGGAGCGCCGTCCTTGACCTCGCGGCTCAGCAGCTCCGTGAAGGCGCCGTCGGTCGGGCCGAGCATGACCGGCACGGGCTTGGGCTGGCCAGCCTCGTCGAGGACGTAGACGCGGCCCGGCACGCCCTGCCGCGGAGCGGCTGAGCCCTCCTGCATGATCGCCTCGAACTTCGCGCGCCGCTCGGGGTCGAGCACGGCGCCGATCTTCGCGACGAGCTCCGTGCGCGCGGCGCGGAAGGCCGCACGCCGCTCCTCCTGCGAGAGGCCGGCCATCGCCTCGCGGGTGCCGCGGCGTTCTTTCAGGATCTCGGCGATCGCCTGCTTCTGCTCGGCTGTCGGCTGCAGCTCCGTCTCGATCCGCTCGCGCAGCACCATGCCGGCGCGCGGGCCGCGTTCGCCCTCGGAGCCGGCGCCTGCCGCGGGGATGGTGGCCATCGTCGCGGTGCCCACGGGGCGGAAGCGCAGGGCGGCGTTCGGCACGCGCAGCACGTCCGGCCGGTCCTCGGTGACGACCTGCAGGTTTGCGGTCATGCCCGGCAGCAGCGCCATGTCGCGGTTCTCGACGCGGACGATGCCGGTATAGGTCACGACGTTCTGGATGGTCTGGGCGCCGAGGCGCACCATCTCGACGCGGCCCTGGAAATTGCGGTTCGGATAAGCGTTGACGGTGAAGGAGACCGGCTGGCCGCGCTTCAGCCGGCCGACGTCGGCCTCGTCGATATTGGCGTAGATGTCGATGGTGCGCAGGTCCTGCGCGATCTGGAACAGGGTGGGGGCGGAGAGGGAGGCTGCGACCGTCTGGCCGAGATCGACCTGGCGCTGGACGACGACGCCGTCCACCGGCGAGCGGATCTCGGTGCGTTCCAGATCGATCAGGATGTCGCGGAGCTTGGCCTCGCGGCTGCCGATCAAGGCCTGGCCCGACTGGACCTGGCCCTCGGCGAGCTGGATGTCGGCATCGAGACCCCTGAGCTCGGCGCGGGCGGAGGTCAGCTGCGCCTCGTTGGAGGCGAGCGTCGCCGTCTGAATCTCGACCTGCGTCCGGGCCGTGTCGAGATTCGACTGGGAGCCAGTGCTGCGGCTGAAGAGCTCGTTCTGACGATCGAAGGTGCGCTTGGCGTCGGTGAGCTGCGCGGTGGTACGATCGCGCTGGGCCTCGATGTCGCGGATGACGGAATCGGCTTTTGTGCGGGCGGTGCGGGCACGCTCGAGCTGGGCGCGCTTGACGATGAGATCGGCCTTCGCCTGTTCCACATCTGACTGGGCCGCGTCGCGGCGCGTCCTGATCTGGTCGCTGTTGAGGCGTGCGACGATCTGGCCCGCCTTCACCTGCGAGTTGTAATCGACCAGGATCTCGACGATCTGCCCAGAGAGCTGCGAGCCGACGAGGACGGTGGTGACCGGGGTCAGGGTGCCGGTGGCGCGCACCGCCGCTGTGATCCGGCCGTGGTCCAGCGCCGCGGTGCGGTAGGCGGGCTCATTGGCGGCGCCGCCGGCCGGGCGCAGCGCCCAATAGCCTCCAGCAGCGGCCAGCACGATCACTCCCGATGCGATCAGCCATCTACGCAAGGTCGGCCCCCATCTCGGCGCAAGACGCCATAAGGGCCGCAGATTGACAGAAACCGCGACTGTTCGCGAGTTAACTTCCTGCAATCTTTGGGAGAGCCCGTGCTCAGGCGGTGCGGCTCGCCTGTGTGGTCGCGACGAGGTCCCGCAGCGTCGTGATTGTCGAGGAATCGGCGACGCCGTCGACGGTCTGCGGCCGCCAATGGCGCTGGAAGGCTGCGACCACCGCCTCCAGCTTGTCGTCGTAGATGCCGTCGACCGCCACGCCGTAGCCGAGCATGGCGAACATTGCCTGCAGCGCCTCGACCGGCTGGCCGGCATCGCCGCGGGCGAAATAGCGGCCGCCGCGGATCGGCGCCGGTTCGATCCAGAGGCCGACGCCGGCTTCGGCGAAATGCCGCCAGGGGAACTTCTCGCCCGGATCGATCTTGCGGCCGGGCGCGATGTCGGAATGGGCGAGCACGCGTTCGGGCGGGATCGACCAGCGCTCGCAGATGTCGCGGCAGAGGTTCAGGGTCGCGGCAATCTGCTCTTCCGGAAAGTCGGGCAGGCCGCCGGGGTGGCCCGGATTGGCGATCTCGATGCCGATCGAACAGGAGTTGATGTCGGTCTCGCCGGCCCAGTGTGAGGCGCCGGCATGCCAGGCGCGCCGGCCCTCCGGCACGAGCTGGAGCGTGTGGCCGTTCTCAAAGACGAAATAATGCGAGGAGACCTGCGAGATCGGATTGCAGAGCCATTGCAGGGCTTCGCCGGCCACCGGCATGCCGGTGTAGTGCAGGATCAGCATGTCCGGCCGGCGGCCGGGCGTGCCATCACTGCGTTTGCGCTCGCCATGGTTCGGTGAAGGAAAGACCTTGGCCGCGAAGCGGCTGTCCGGCTTGGCTGTGTCGGTCATGGGATCAGGCGGGCTCGGGGTCAGGCGGGCTCGGGGGCGGGCAGGGCCTGGCTCAGGCCGCGTTCCTTGCGGATCAAGTCCCAGGCGGCGTTGATGGCCGAGAGCCGCTTCGTCGCGATCGTCACGGCCTCCTCAGGCAGGCCGCGCGCGATCTCGCGGTCGGGATGGGTATCGGCCACCAGGCGGCGATAGAGCTGCTTCAGCTCCGCATCGGCCATGTCGCGGCTGGCGCCGAGAACGAGATAGGGATCATCGGGCCGGCGGGCGTGGCGGGCTTCGATGCGTGCGAAATCCTTGTCCGCGATGGCGAAGATCGCGGCGACCGAGCGCAGATAGGCGTGCTCCGCCTCATGGATCGCGCCGTCGGCCGCGGCGATCAGGAAGAGCCCGTCGAGCACGTCCTCCAGCAGCGCCGGTTCGTCGTGGAAGGCACTGGCGATCTGCCCGGCATAGGCCTCGAAGCCGGCGCTGGTCTGCTTGGCGAGGTCGAACAGGCTCTCGATGCGTGCCTGCTGGTCTGCCGGAACCTCGACGATGCGGCGGAAAGCGGTGATCTCGTCGCAAGTCACGACGCCGTCCGAGCGCGCCATCTTGGCGGCGAGCGCGACGAGGCCGGTGGTGAAGACGAGCTGCCGCGGTGCCGGGCCGAAGGGCGCGCCTTCGCGGTCGACGAGGACGTGGCCGGCCAGCGCACCGAGCAGCGCACCGAGCGGCCCGCCAACCACCAGCCCGAGCCCGCCACCGCCCAGCGCGCCCCAGAACGTTGAAGCCATCAAATCAGATATCCCCTGGAAGTCCGGCCGGATGATGTGAGGAGCCCCGGCGCCGATGCAAGGGCGCATTCCTGCGCATCCCGCGACCACCTGCCGCGCCGCGTTCACGCCGAAGCCGCAAAACCCCACAACACAACGCGGGAGCCCTGATTTGGTTCGCCGGCTGAATTAAGGCGCAAATGGGGCGATTCGGGCGCTTGCTTGATTCGTTCTTGGCCGGTTGGTCGGCTCAAGCTTTGTGACCCGAAAAATACATATGGATACTGAATAGTTAAATATAGCATAGAGTCCTGTTGATGTATTTTTTTCTGTGTTTTTCCATGCAAATCGCCAGATTATCGTCACATTCTGCTATCAGTTGAGTAGCCCCAAGAGCCAGCCATGGCGGAATGGGATTGAGTAAGACATGAAATATATCTGCGGTAGTCTCGCTGCGGCGTGCCTGATTAGCCTTGCTTCGGCGGCTTCTGCCGACGATATGGTTAACGCCGAAACGGACGCCCGGGCCTTTATCGTTCGTGAGGCCGAGATCGCGCGCGCCAAGGGCTCGGAGACGGGCGGCAAGGCTGCCGCTTCCCAGGCCGGCCTGTCGGTGGCTCGCGAAGAGGCGAAGACCGAGACCCGGAGCAGCCGTGCGCTCGCCGCTCCCGCCGGTTCCGAGGGCATCAAGGCGATTGTCGCGCGCCATGCCGCCGCCAATGGCGTGCCGTTCGCGCTGGCCGATGCCGTCGTCCGAATCGAGAGCCGCTACAATCCGCGCGCCGCACATGCCGGGAATTACGGCCTGATGCAGATCCGTCACCAGACGGCCCGCGGCATGGGCTATAGCGGCAGCGCTGCCGGCCTGCTCGATGCCGAGACCAACGCCCGCTACGCCATGAAGTACCTGGCGGAAGCCTACCGGCTCGCTGGTGGCGACACCTGCCGCACCGTCATGAAATATCAGAGCGGGCACATGACCACCCGTATGAGCGGCGCCAACCGCACCTATTGCTCGAAGGTGCGCACGATCACCGCGAGCAACTGACGATCTCCAGCCAGATCGCGCGGCCTGCGCTTGACGCCGGCCGCGCCAGCGCGCATCTCCCCCTCGCCAGTCGGCCGGACGGCCGCTCCCGCTTGCGGGGGAGGAAAGTCCGGGCTCCACGGAAACACGGTGCCGGATAACGTCCGGCGGGGGCGACCCCAGGGAAAGCGCCACAGAGATCGAACCGCCTCGCGCTGGAGAGCTTCGGCTTTTCCGGCGAGGTAAGGGTGAAAAGGTGCGGTAAGAGCGCACCGCGGACCCGGCAACGGGGACGGCATGGCAAGCCCCACCGGGAGCAAAACCGAATAGGGACGATGCTGCCCGCGCAAGCGGGCAGGGGCAGGTTTCTGTGCCTTGTCGTCCGGGTTGGTTGCTCGAGGCGCGCAGCAATGTGCGTCCCAGAGGAATGGCCGTCACGTCGGGGGAGCGATCCTCCGGCCATCCAGAACCCGGCTTACAGGCCGACTGGCACCTCGAAATACGAAAAGGGCCGGGAGCGATCCCGGCCCTTTCGCATTTCCGAAGTCTTTCGTCGTCGCGAGGCCGCTGGGGCCTGTCAGGCGACGACCGTCTCGGTCTCGATGTTGCCCCGCGTCGCGTGAGAATAGGGGCAGACCACATGGGCCTTCTTGACGAGGTCCTCGACCACAGCCTTGTCGAGACCGGGGATCGAGACGGTCAGCTTGGCCGCGATGCCGAAGCCCTGGCCGTCGTCGCGCGGGCCGATGCCGACATCGGCGCTGATCCGGGCCTCGGCCGGGATCGCGATCTTCTCCTTGCTGGCGACGAACTTCAGCGCGCCGAGGAAACAGGCGGAATAGCCCATCGAGAAAAGCTGCTCGGGGTTGGTGCCGTCGCCGCCGCTGCCGCCGAGCTCCTTCGGCGTGTTCAGCACGAGCTTGACGTTGCCGGTGTCGGTCGCGGCCTCGCCTTCGCGGCCGCCGGTGGCGGAACCATGGGCGGTGTAGAGGATCTTCATGGGATGCACCTTGCTGTCTGCGGGTCGATGATTGCTATTTAGATTGTGTACAATTAGATTGTCAACAACTAAATATGAAGCGAGATCGCGGTTGATCGGAAGGCCTGTTTCGGTTTTGCGTGGAGGCGAGAGGGCCGGTGAGGGTGCTATGGCGCAAAAGAGCAAGGGTGCGGGCCTGGGCGAGGGCGACACGCCGCGGCTGGAGCAGCAGCTCTGCTTCGCGGTCTATCAGGCGAGCCATGCCTTCAACCGGGCCTATCGCCCGATCCTGGCCGTGCTAGGCCTGACCTATCCGCAATATCTCGTCATGCTCGCCTTGTGGGAGGATGACGGCCCGACGGTAAAGGCTCTCGGCGAGAAGCTGATGCTCGATTCCGGCACGCTGACGCCGCTGCTGAAGCGCCTGGAGAGTGCGGGGCTCATTCGGCGCGAACGCGATGCGGCGGATGAGCGGCAGGTGCGCATCCGGCTGACCGAGAAGGGCGACGGGATGCGCGCGCAGGGGCAGGGCGTGCAGGAGGCGATCGGCTGCGCGCTGGGATCGACCGCGTCCGGCGCCGGAGATCTGCGCGACGGATTGGCGCGGGTCAGGGACGCGCTGCTGGCGTCCTCGCGGGACGACTAAGCGCCAACGGGAGCCATTCTCGGCATTAATCTGATCGTTTCGGGAGCGGGTGGGCGAGGGGGCTCATCCTGCAGGCGATGCTCGGGTTAAGCCCGAGCATGACGCGCCCGCGTCGGCCCAAAATTTTTCTTCAGATGTTTTCGAGCTTTGCCGCCGTCCCGCGCTCATGGGACGGGGCCGATTTCGCATGGTTTACGGATACTTAACCTTAACAGTCTGTGATGATCCGGAGTCGTCGCGGGCGCTGCTTCGCGCTTGTGATTCCATTGACGCCCATGAATGCCCATGCTATCCCAAATCATCCCGTCGAAGCCGGCAGGCAATCGTCAGGTCAAGCTCCGTGTGCCGCGCGGAATTTGGCTCGCGCCTGAGCTTTGCCTGCTTCGACGGGAGGACTTTCCGCCGCCGGCCAACGGGCGCGGCGATGATGTGAAGAGCAGGCCGGGAGGCGGCGTTGACGGACCGCTTCGTCTCGAACTTCACCAATCGGCTCGACGCCAAGGGGCGCGTTTCCATTCCCTCCAGCTTCCGCTCCGTTCTGGCGAAGGACGGCTACGAAGGACTCTACGTCCATCAGGGGCTCGACCTGCCGGCGCTGGACGCTGGCGGCAATGCGCTGAGGTCGACGATCGACGATATTCTGGCCCGCTTCTCACCCTTCTCGGACGAATGGGAGCTGCTCTCTACGGCGCTCAACGGTACGTCCGAGGTGCTGAAGGTCGATCCCGAGGGGCGGATCATGCTGAGCGAGGCGCTGAAGGCACATGCCGGTATCGGCGACGCCGTGACCTTTGTGGGGCACGGCCACAAATTCCAGATCTGGGAGCCGGAGCGCTTCCGCGCCCATCTCGATGCGGCAAGGACGAGGCTGCGCGATGTCAAGCGGACGCTTGGCGGCCTGGTGACTCCTGCCGGGGGGCTGGTCCCTCCAGCCGGAGGTGCGGGCACATGACGGGCAATGGCGACCACCCCGGTGGAGCCATTGGCGGACCGGCCCGTCATGTGCCCGTGCTTTTGGCCGAGGTCCTGGATGCGCTCGCGCCCAAGGCGGGCGGGCGCTATCTCGACGGCACTTTCGGTGCCGGCGGCTATTCGCGCGCGATCCTGGAGGCTGCGCCGGATGTGACGCTGCTAGGACTCGATCGCGATCCGACCGCGATCGCTGGCGGGGCCGATCTGGTCGAGGCGATGGGCGGAAGGCTCAAGCTGTCCCAGGCCTGCTTCGGTGAGCTCGCCGAGGAGGCCGAACGCCACGGCGTGGCGCCGCTCGACGGCGTCGTTCTCGATATCGGCGTGTCTTCGATGCAGATCGACGAGGCGGAGCGTGGCTTCTCGTTCCGCTTCGACGGGCCGCTCGACATGCGCATGAGCGGGGCAGGGCAGAGCGCAGCCGACATCGTCAACGAGGCCGAGGAAGGCCTGCTGGCCAATATCTTCTACCATTATGGCGAGGAGCGCCGCTCGCGCGCCGTGGCCCGCGCCGTGATCGAGGCGAGGCGCAAGGCGCCGCTGACGACGACGAAGCAACTCGCGGATCTCGTGGCCGGCATCGTGCGCGGGGAGCCCGGCGGGGCGCATCCGGCGACGCGCGTGTTCCAGGCCTTGCGCATCGCCGTCAATGACGAGCTCGGCGAGCTGGTCAGGGCGCTGCACGCGGCCGAGGCCGTGCTCAGGCCGGGCGGGCGGCTCGTCGTAGTGACCTTCCACTCGCTGGAAGACCGCATCGTCAAGCAGTTCTTCGCCGAGCGTTCGGGCCGCGTTCCGACCGGCTCCCGCCATGCGCCCGCGGTGGCTGCGGCGCAGCCCACCTTCAGCCTTGTCGCCAAGGGGGCGGTCGCGCCGTCCGAGGCCGAGATGCGGGCCAATCCGCGCGCCCGCTCCGCCAAGCTGCGCGCCGCCGAGCGCAATACCGCACCGGCAAGGCGGGCCGAGGCTGGCCTCGTCGCCCTTTCGACCGTTCCCGATCCGCAGCCGCGCCGGAGGCCCTGAAGCGTGATCAAGCTCCTGCATGTCATCGCGATCGGCGCGCTGGTCTCCTCGGCGGTCTATGCCTACTCCGTCAAATACGAGACGACGCTGGCGGCCGAACAGCTCCAGAAGATCCGGGCCAAGACCCAGCGCGAGCGCGACGCCATCGCCGTGCTCAAGGCCGAATGGCAGTTCCTCAACCGGCCGGACCGCATCCAGACCCTGTCCGAGCGCCATCTCGATCTGCAGCCCTTCACGGCGACGCAGGTGGTGAAGGCTTCCGAGATCCCGAACCGCGGGCCGAAGGTCGATACCATCGGCCGCAAGCTGGAAGATCTCGGCCTCGGGGTTCCCACTGAGACGCCGAAGAGCACCAAGGCGGGCGGGACCACGCCCGGGCCGATGCAATGACCCATCCGAGAGAGAAAGAGGCGGCGATGGACGAGACGAGCGAGGCTACCGGGACCGCCCGCGGGCGCCTCGCCTGGCTGCGCGATGTCTTCCGCATGAGCGGGGAGAAGAGCGAGCCACGCGTCGGCCTGATCATCCTCTGCTTCACGCTGCTGTTCGCGGCCATCACCGGCCGGCTCGTGATGCTGGCGACGCTGCCGAACGAGCAGGTCGGCCTGCGTCGCGCCACGGCCAACGCGACCTCCGCCGCGCGGCCGGACATCGTCGACCGCAACGGCGAGGTGCTGGCGACCGACATCCGCACGGTCTCGGTCTTCGCCGAACCCCGCAAGATCCTCGACAAGGACGAGGCGACCGAGCTGCTGACCGCAGTGCTGCCGGATCTCGACGCCAAGGATCTGCGCGAGAAGCTCGGCACCAAGAAGGGCTTCGTCTGGGTCCAGCGCGAGATCACGCCACGCCAGCAGGCCGAAGTTCACCGGCTCGGCATTCCGGGCGTCGGCTTCGTGCCCGAAAACAAGCGCGTCTACCCCAACGGGCCGGCGGCGGCCCACATCCTCGGCTTCGCCAACATCGACAATGTCGGCATCGCCGGCATCGAGAAATACATCGATTCGCAGGGCCTCCAGGACCTCAACGGCGCGGGCTTCGCGACGGAATCGACCGATCTCAAGCCGGTCCGGCTGTCGATTGACCTGCGTGTGCAGCATCTGCTGCGCGACGAGCTGATGAAGGGCATGGAGAAATACCGTGCCATCGCCGCGGCGGGCGCGATTATGGACGTGACCACCGGCGAGATGATCGCGCTGGCCTCGCTGCCGGACTTCGACCCCAATACCCCGGTCGATGCGCTGGAGAAGGACCGGATCAACCGGATGAATGTCGGCGTCTACGAGATGGGCTCGACCTTCAAGGCGCTGACCATCGCGATGGCGCTAGACTCCGGCAAGGCCAACATCAATTCGAGCTATTCGACCGCTGGCGGCATGATGCGTTTCGGCCGACAGGTCATCAAGGAATACCACGGCACCGGCCGGACGCTGACGGTGCCGGAAGTCTTCCTGCATTCGTCTAACATGGGCTCGATCAAGATGGCGCTCGCCGTCGGCGTCGAGGGCCACAAGGCGTTCCTCAAGAAGATGTGGCAGCTCGACCGGATGACGACCGAGCTGCCGGAAAGTGCTGCGCCGATCGTTCCGCAGCGCTGGGGCGAGATCAACACGGCGACCATCGCCTTCGGCCACGGATTGGCCGTCGCGCCGATCCAGGCGCTGGCGGCGGTCGGGGCGCTGGTGAATGGCGGCTACCTGATCAAGCCGACCTTCCTGCAGCGCAACGAGGAGGACGCGAAGAAGACGGCGCTCCGCGTCATCAAGCCGGAGACCTCCGAGGCGATGCGCTTCATCATGCGGCTCAACGGCGAGAAGGGCTCGGCGCGCAAGGCCGACATCGCCGGCTATTTCGTGGGCGGCAAGACCGGCACGGCGGAGAAGGTCATCAACGGCCGCTACGCCAAGAACAAGAACTTCACGACCTTCACGGCCATCGCGCCCTCGGACAAGCCGAAGTACCTCTTCCTCGCGATCTATGACGAGCCGAAGGGCTATGCCGAGAGCGGTGGCTATTCGACCGCGGCCTGGAATGCGGGCGTCACCACCGGCAAGCTGATCGAGCGCGCCGCTCCGCTCCTTGGGCTCACGCCGCGTTTCGACCCGCCGCCTTCGCCCTTCCCGCTGATGGCGCGGCTCGGCGCCTGGGGCTCCCGCTGATTGCGGGCTATACAGGTGAGATGACGATGTCCGGATACAGCCTCGGCCAACTCTTCCCCGGGGCTTTCGATGCCGGAGCCGCCGGCCTCGGCGTCGCAGGTGTGGCATTCGACAGCCGCAAGGTCGCGCCCGGCGATGTCTTCGTGGCGCTGGTCGGCGCCAAGGCGGACGGAGCTCGCTTCATTACCGACGCCGTCGTGCGCGGCGCGGTTGCCGTGGTCTCCGGACAGCCGCGCCCCGCAGAGCTGCCGGGGACGGTGGCCTTCGCGCAGGTGGCGGACCCGCGGCTGGCGTTGGCGCTGGCGGCGGCCCGGGTTCACCCCCGCCAGCCCGGCACCATTGTCGCGGTGACGGGGACGAGCGGCAAATCCTCGGTCGCCGATTTCACCCGCCAGATCTTCCAGGCGCTCGGCCATGAATCGGCGAGCCTCGGCACCATCGGCGTGGTTACGGCCAAGGGCGCCGATTACGGCTCGCTGACGACGCCGGACCCGCTGTCGCTCCATGCTTCGCTCGACCAGCTGGCGGAAGACGGCATCACGCATCTCGCGATGGAAGCCTCCTCGCATGGCCTCGACCAGCACCGGCTCGACGGGGTGAGGCTCAAGGCCGGGGCTTTCCTCAATCTCGGGCGCGATCACCTCGACTATCACCCCACGGTGGAGAACTACCTCGCCGCGAAGCTGCGCCTGTGGGCGCTGCTGCCGGACGGAGCCCCGGTCGTGATCAATCGGGACGAGCCCTATGCCATCGAAGCGGCCGAGGCGGCCGTTGCGGCGGGCCATCCGGTGATCGGCATCGGCCGCAAGGGCGAGACGCTGAAACTGCTGGCCAATGCGCGCGACGGCTTCTCGCAGCACCTGACCATCGGCTTCGACGGCAAGGAGCTTTCCGTCGCGCTGCCGCTAGTCGGGGATTTCATGGCGGGCAACGCGCTCGTCGCCGCCGGCCTCGCCATCGCGACCGGCGAGGACAAGGCGGCGGCGCTGCATGCGATCTCCGGCCTGAAAGGGGTCTCCGGGCGGCTCGAACGGGTCGGCGAAGCCAATGGGGGGCTCGTCGTCGTCGATTTCGCTCACAAGCCTGACGCGCTGGCTGCGGTGCTGACGACCTTGCGTCCCTATGCGGCCGGACGGTTGATCTGCCTCTTCGGCTGCGGTGGGGACCGCGACAAGGGCAAGCGCCCGCTGATGGGCGCCATCGCCGCCGAGAGGGCCGATATCGCCATCGTCACCGACGACAATCCGCGCAGCGAGGACCCGGCAACGATCCGCGCCGAGATCATGGCCGCTTCGCCGAAGCTCTCAGAAATCGGCGGCCGGGAGGAAGCGATCCGCGCTGCGGTGAAAATGCTGCAGCCCGGGGATTTGCTGGTGGTGGCGGGGAAAGGCCATGAAACCGGCCAGATCATCGGCGACCGCACGTTGCCCTTCTCGGATCAGGACGTGGTTCGCAAGGCGCTATCGGAGATGAAATGATGAGCGCCCCGCTCTGGACCGGAGACAAGCTGATCGCGGCGCTGGGCGCTGCGCCTGAGGGCGCCGTGCCCCCCGTCGTGACCGGTGCCTCGATCGATACCCGCACGCTGGAGCCGGGCGACGTCTTCTTCGCCATCAAGGGCGAGGCCCGCGACGGGCATGACTTCGTCAAGGCGGCGCTCGACAAGGGGGCGGCGCTCGCCGTGGTCGACGAGGAGCATGCGGCTGCCTTCGCCGGCAGCGGCGCCTTCGCCATCGTGCCGGATGTGCTGAAGGCGATGGAGCAGGCGGGCGCCGCGCGACGCGCGGAGCTGAAGGCCGGTGTCGTCGCCGTCACGGGATCGGTCGGCAAGACGGGAACGAAGGAGGCGCTGCGCCTCGTGCTCTCCCGGCAGGGCAAGACCCATGCGCCGGTCGCCTCCTACAACAACCATTGGGGCGTGCCGCTGACGCTGGTGCGCACCCCGGCCGATATCGCCTATGGCGTCTACGAGATCGGCATGAACAGCCCCGGCGAGATCCTGCCGCTGGCGCGGCTGGTGCGCCCGCAGGTCTCGATCATCACCACGATCCAGCCGGTGCATCTGGCCGCCTTCGCTTCGGTCGAGGGCATTGCGGAGGAGAAAGCCGGCGTCTTCTGGGAGCTGGAGAAGGGCGGCACGGCCATCGTCAATGCCGATATCCCGCAATCCGAGCTGCTGCGCGACATTGCGAAATCGGGCCCGGCGGGGCGGATCATCACCTTCGGCGAAAGCCCGGATGCCGATGTGCGGCTGGTCTCCTGTGCGCTGAAGCCGGATATGTCGACGGTCGAGGCGCGCGTCTTCGGCGAGCCGGTGGCCTACAGGCTCGGCAGCCCGGGCAAGCATATCGTGCTGAACTCGCTCGGCGTGCTGGCGGTCATCCATGCGCTCGGCGCGGACCTCGCGCTTGCGGCGCTGGCGCTCGGCGATCTCAAGCCCCCGGCGGGGCGCGGGGCGCGGCAGATCCTGCAGGCGCCGGGCGGGCCGATCACGCTGCTGGACGAAAGCTACAATGGCAATCCCGCTTCCATGCGCGCCGCGATCGAGAATCTCGGCCGGCTGCCGGTGGAGGGGCGAGGGCGGCGCATCGCCGTGCTCGGCGACATGCTGGAGCTCGGGCCGACCGGCGGCGAACTGCACAAGGGGCTGGCCGAACCGCTCAGCGCCAACGCCATCGACAAGGTCTTCGCCTGCGGGCCGCTGATGAAAGGGCTCTATGAGAGCTTGCCTTCGGCCATGCGGGGGGCTTATGCCCCCGGAGCGGGCGAACTGGAGCCGCTCGTGCTCGATGCGATCCGCGCCGGCGATGTCATCACGGTGAAGGGATCGCTGGGCTCGCGCATGGGGCCGATCGTGAAGGCGATCCTCGCGCGCTTTCCTGCAGTGCCTGCCGAAGACTGACCCGAGAGAACTTTCCGCAATGCTCGTATGGCTCGCCGATTTCGCCGGCACCTTCCCGGTGCTGAACGTCTTCCGCTACATCACCTTCCGAGCCGGCGGCGCGACCGCGACGGCACTGCTCTTCGTCTTCTTCTTCGGGCCGGCGGCAATCTCCTGGCTGCGCATCAAGCAGGGCAAGGGCCAGCCGATCCGCACGGACGGGCCTGAATCGCATCTCGCCAAGCGCGGCACGCCGACCATGGGCGGGCTGATGATCCTCTCCGGCCTCTTCGCCGCCGTGCTGCTCTGGGGCAATCTGCGCAACGCATATGTCTGGATCGTGCTCGGCGTGACCTTCTGTTACGGCGCGATCGGCTTCTATGACGACTATCTCAAGGTAACGAAGCAGTCCCATAAGGGCTTCTCCGGCAAGGCGCGCATCGCCATCGAGGTCGTGGTGGCGCTCATCGCCTGCTACGCCGTGATGCAGACGCAGCCGCCGGCGATCGGCTCGGGCTTCGCGATGCCGTTCCTCAAGGAAGCGATCATCCCGCTCGGCATCCTGTTCCCGCTGGTCACCGCTTTCGTCGTGGTCGGCGCCGGCAATTCGGTGAACCTGACCGACGGGCTCGACGGGCTCGCCATCGTGCCGGTGATGATCGCGGCCGGCACCTTCGGCTTCATCTCCTATCTCGTCGGCAACGCGATCTTCGCCAATTACCTGCAGATCCACCATATCCCTGGCGCGGGCGAACTCGCCGTGATCTGCGGCGCGGTGATCGGCGCGGGCCTCGGCTTCCTCTGGTTCAACGCGCCGCCGGCCCAGATCTTCATGGGCGATACCGGTTCGCTGGGTCTCGGCGGCCTGCTCGGCACCATTGCGGTCGCGACCAAGCACGAGATCGTGCTCGCCATCGTCGGCGGCCTCTTCGTGGTCGAGGCGCTCTCGGTCATCATCCAGGTTTTCGTGTTCAAGCGCACGGGCAAGCGCGTCTTCCTGATGGCGCCGATCCACCACCATTTCGAGAAGCTGGGCTGGACCGAGCCGCAGGTCGTGATCCGCTTCTGGATCATCTCCGTCGTGCTGGCGCTGGTCGGCCTCGCCACGCTGAAGCTGCGCTGATTTTAGTGAGGGCATGATGTCCCCCGAAAACCGGTTCCCACTTTTCGGCATCATGCCGCGATGACGCCCGTCACCGTTTTTGCCGGGCGCAAGGTCGCCCTGTTCGGCCTCGGCGGCTCGGGGCTGGCTACAGCACGGGCGCTCAAGGCGGGCGGCACCGATGTCGCAGCCTGGGACGACAACGAGAAGAGCCGCGACAAGGCTGCCGCCGAAGGCATCGCCATCGTCGATCTGGCAGGCGCCGACTGGTCGGGCTTCGCGGCGTTCGTGCTGTCGCCGGGCGTGCCGCTGACGCATCCCGCTCCGCACTGGACGGTAGAAAAGGCCAAGGCGGCGGGCGTAGAGATCATCGGCGATGTCGAGCTGTTCTTCCGCGAGCGGGCGAAGATCGCGCCCGGCTCCCCGGTCGTCTGCATCACCGGCACCAACGGCAAGTCGACGACCACGGCGCTGATCGCGCATGTGCTCAAGTCTGCCGGCCGCGATGCCCAAATGGGTGGCAATATCGGCACCGCCGTGCTGGCGCTGGAGCCGCCGGCCGCGAACCGCGTCCATGTCGTCGAGTGCTCAAGCTACCAGATCGACCTCGCGCCCTCGATGGCGCCGAGCGTCGGCATCCAGATGAACCTGACGCCGGACCATCTCGACCGGCACGGCTCGCTGGAGAACTATGCCGCGATCAAGGAGCGGCTGGTTGCGGCAGCCGATATTGCCGTCGTCGGCGTCGACGACGAGGCTTCCAAGCAGATGGCGCGTCGTCGCGCTGCTGGAGGACGCCCGCTTGTGAAGATCAGTGGCGAGCAACCGCTCGACGAGGGCGTCTTCGCCGGCGTTACGGCGAACCAGGGCCGGCTCGATACCCGCATCGTCGCCGTGCAGGACGGCAAGCCGCGCGTCGTCGCCAACCTGGCCGGCATCGGTAGCTTGCGCGGCTCCCACAATGCCCAGAACGCGGCGGCGGCCTACGCTGCCTGCGCGGCGCTCGGCCTGAGCGACGCCGATATCGCCGAGGGCTTCCGGAGCTATCCCGGGCTGCGGCATCGCATGGAGGAGATCGGCCGGATCGGTCGCGTCGTCTTCATCAACGATTCCAAGGCGACGAATGCGGATTCCACCGAGAAGGCGCTGACCTCCTTCCGCGACATCTTCTGGATCCTCGGCGGCAAGGCCAAGGAGGGCGGCATCGAGAGCTTGCGCCGCTATTTCCCGAACATCGCCAAGGCTTATCTGATCGGCGCGGCGAGCGACCTCTTTGCCGCAACCCTCGACGACGACGGCCGCGTCACCTATGAGCGCAGTGAGACGCTAGACAAGGCCGTGGCCGATGCGACGCGCGACGCGCTGGCGAAGCCGGGCGAGGGCGAGATCGCGGTGCTGCTCTCGCCGGCCTGCGCCTCCTTCGATCAGTTCCCGAATTTCGAGGTCCGCGGCGACAGCTTCCGCGCGCTGGTGCAGGCGCTGCCGGCGTTCGAGCCGTTCGGGGTGAAGGGGTAAAGCTTGGCTTGATTGGAGAGCTCATCAGAAATCCGCCCAAGGCCTATGAGCGGGCTCCATCGTGCCCTTTCTGCCTGTGCGTTTTCGTGATTTTAGGCAAAGCATTGAAACGACGTTGACCCTGCTGTACCAGGGCGTTCATTGTAGCGCGTTTCTGTATTTTTGCCTTTGGAGCATCTATGTCTGGTGTAGAACGGGGTGTCTCCGACGGCTCCGCTAGAGATTTTTCTATTGATGCCCTGCGGTCGATACTGATGCTTTTGGGTATCCCGTATCATGTCACGTTTCTTTACAAGGTCGATTCCGACTGGTCTGTGGCCGATTCCCAGCGGGCCTGGGTCTTCGACGTTCTTGCCGATGCGCTGCATTCGTTCAGGATGGCAGCCTTTTTCCTCATTGCGGGCTATTTCAGCGCGCTTTTGCTCGCTCGTCGGCCAGTCGGCGTCTGGTTGCAGTCCCGCCTGAAGCAGATCGGGATTCCGCTTGTGGCCGCAACACTTACGGTCCTTCCGCTCGTCATGGTGATAGAGATCTACGCGGTCGCCCGGCCGGAAGATCTATGGAGCGCTCTCGCTAGAAAACTTGCGACCCCAGGCGGGCATTGGGTAGCGCACCTCTGGTTTCTCGCAGTCTTGCTCGAGCTCAGCTTCGGTTTGGCTCTCTCATGGAGATGGATGTGCAAGCTCGACTTGGCGCGACTTGACCGGTTCTTCATGAACTCACCCGTGACATGCACTGCCGCAGTGATCCTGTTCATCGGTGTCTATCAAGCATTTACCGGCGTTCCTGCACGGCTGCTCTCGATCGTCATAGCTGATGACGTAATCCTTATGTTTTCCATCACGGAGGCGTTCCGTTTCCTGCCGTTCTTTCTCATTGGCGTTTTCCTGCAAGGGATGCCCGGAACGTTCGCGCTGTTCAGGACTGTCAATCCCTGGGTCATCGCCTGCGCCATACTGGCGACGGCAGGCTACGTGGTCTTTTCCGACGTCGATACGATCTATGGACGCGTTGTGACCCGGGCGCTGACGGGCGCTTGCGGAGTGCTGATGACAAGTGTTTTGCTTGCGGCCGCCAGGAAATTATTTGATAAGAAAAGAGCAATTGTGTCTTTCTTGGTAGATTCCGCTATCGTGATATACGTATTTCATTTTCCCATCATTTTTTTGATTTCACTCATTTCGAACAAATTTGATCTGAGCATATATTTCGAGTTCGCTTTTGTCGTTCTTCTTGTCTATCTGTTCTCCTTTGTGGTCTGGATTCTGATCAGTCGCTTTGAGCCGCTTCGGTTCGCCTTTACTGGTCGTGCCCGGAGGCTACGGGATCCCGCGGATGCCAAGGGTTAAACTGAAGGATCGTTCTTGTTGTTCATAGGCTCGCGGGAACCTACGTTTCGCGAGAAGCTATTTCCCGAGCACCGCCAAGGCCTACCTAATCAAGGCGAGGGCGAGATCGTGGTCCGCGGCGACGGCTTCCGCGCGCTGGTGAAGGCGCTGCCGGGGTTCGAGCCGTTCGGGGTAAAGGGGTAGGGCGGGGCGGCATTTGGAGCCTGCTCCGTTTCCATAGAAGCGCGGGTCATCCCGGACGCAGCGAAGCGAAGACCCGGGATCCATGCCTGAACCTAAATCGGCCGTGCTCCGGCATGGATTCCGGGGCGAGCCCGGGATCACAGCGTGTTTCCTTGCAAAGTCAGCAGCCTCTAGCTCGCCGGCTGCGCCTGCGGGAACTTCCATTTGCCGCTGAGGATTTCCGGGCGGGGGCGGTACATCCGCACCGTGTAGTTCCAGCCTGCCATGATCGGCAGGCAGTTGGGGATCTTGCCGTCGCAGCCGCCGAACTGGATCGTGACGGAACCGTCGGGGTTCTTCTTGGCCGTGATGTTGTTCACGGAATAGGCGTTGTAGGGGTTCTTCTCGAAGAAGCCCTTGGCGTCATAGAGGCTGACCGACCAGAACGCGTCGACCGGGACGTTCTTCGGAACATTGAGCTTGTAGACCGTCTTGCCGTCGTTCTTCGGCGGGGCGAAGCTGTCGTAGCTCGCATCCTTGTCCGGGTTGCCGCCCCAGCCGGCGGCCGTGCCGATCAGGTGATGGATGGGATCGACTTTGCCGCGTGCGCCGAAGGCGCCGGCGAATGACGGATTGAATCTTGCGAGAATGAGCAGCGCGTCGCGGATCTCCGTCAGGCTCTTCTGGTCCCAGTTCGGGAGCTCGAGCTTGCCGACATCCTTCTGCGAAATCTTGATCGCATCCTGCAATCTGTGAACCTCGGCCACGTCCTTCGCATCGTTGGGGTCCACGAGCGTGCGGACCGCCGCGACCGCATAGCGCGTGCCGACATTCTTCTGGTTCAGCGTCAGCGGCTTCGTGCCGTAGACCACCATCGGCACGTAATGGTCCTGGTTGACGATCATCAGGGACATGAAGCGCTTGCCGGCGTCCGGCAGCGTGATCGTGGCCGGGCCGGCCGCGAGGTCGAGCACGGCAAAGGAATACAGCGTGTCCCGATTCAGGCGGATGATCGTCTGATTGTCGATCGCGGCCGGCTCGCGGGCGTGATGGAATTTGCCGAGGCCGCCTGCGTCCTTGGCATTGGCCGCGATGTAACGGTCCGACTCTGCGCGGGGGAACGTATCGACCGTGACGGGAATCGCGTCCGTCCGCGGCTGGGCGGCGACTGGCGCCAACATCGAAACCGTCAGGAAACCCAAGGCCAACGCTGCAGATCTGATCATGCTCTGATCCTCCCCTCGAGCAAGGCAGTACGCCGGGATAATGTCTTGGCGTGCGCTGGCCCGCAACGGCACATTCACGGCGGGATCGCGGCCGTCGGGATGGGGCGAGGCGAGGCAGCTTTCACCAGCCCGGAGATCCTTATTGCAAATGCTTATTAGTATTAAACTATTGAATTAATTGAGTTATTGACTCTCTTGGGGGCGACGGCTAACACGCAGCCATCGGGGAGTAGCGGCGCATCTAATGGATGCGCGGTCGTATCAACAGGCTCGCGGCGAGGACCGCGTGGTGCGATCAGCCGGTGATGACCGGCCTAGCGAGACCGAGACGGAAGCGCTTTGCGGACAAGGCGCGAAATCCGTCCGGTCCTCGGTCCGCATATGGATGAATCATGTCTCCCGTTTCTATCGCCGTGCTCGCCGTGGGCATGTCGGTCGACGCCTTGCTGGCGTCGATCGGACGAGGCGCATCGGCTCAGCGGCCGCGTTTCGTGGAAGCCCTGAGGACCGGACTTGTCTTCGGCGTGGTCGAGGCGATCACGCCGCTGATCGGATGGGCCGCGGGCATCGCCGCCAGCCAGTATGTGGCTCAGGTCGACCATTGGATTGCCTTCGGCCTGCTCGGCCTGGTCGGCGGACGAATGGTGCTACACTCGCTCAAGCCCGCGGAGGAGCGGGAGGCCGCCGCCCAGGGGCGGTCCTGGTGGTTGCTGCTGGCGACGGCGATCGGAACCAGCCTGGACGCCATGGCGGTCGGTGTTTCGCTCGCGTTCCTGGACGTGAACATCATCGTCATCGCCTGCGCGATCGGCTTCGCGACCTTCGTGATGTCGACGGGCGGCATGCTGGCGGGGAACATGATCGGCGCCGCGTTCGGCCGCTGGGCTGAGCGGATCGGCGGCTTCGCCCTGGTTTGCCTCGGCGCCTCGATCCTGTTCACTCACCTGACGGCGGGTTGATCGATATTGCGCTCGGGCTCGGTGGGCTTCAAAGCTCCCCGAGAGACAATCGATCACGGACCATGCTGAAGCTCGACCATCTCACCGTCATCGCTCCGACTCTGGCGGAGGGCGTCGCGCATGTCCGCGCCTGCCTCGATCTCGATGTCCCGTTCGGGCAGCGACATCTCTACATGGGCACCCATAACCACCTGCTCCAGCTCGGGGACACGACCTATCTGGAAATCGTCGCCCTCGACCCGGCGGGCGAGAACCCCGGTCGCCCGCGCTGGTTCGGGTTGGACGACCAGGCGAATGTCCGGGCCGATTGGGAGGAGGGCAGGCGGTTGCGGGGCTGGGTCGCGCGGACAGACGCGATCGGAGACGCCATCGCCGGCCGCGAAGCCGTCTTCGGGGGGAAAGTGCCGCTGCCGCCGGTCGATTCCGCTTTCGACTTCGCGATTCCGGCGGACGGATCGCTTCCGCTGGATGGCGCGGCGCCTTCGCTGATCGACCGGCGCGGCAAGGCGCGCTCGATGGCGACGATCGCGGATCTCGGCGCGCGGCTGATCGCATTCGCGCTCGAGCATCCGGAGCCGGATGCGATCGCTGCGTTCTATGAGCAACTCGCGATCGACCGGCCGCCGATGATCAGTCGTGGCGCGAAGCTGCGTTATCGCGCGCAGATCGAGACGCCTTCCGGTCTCAGAGAACTCGCCTGAGCCGCGTCGACCGGGCTAAAGGTTAGCCCGCGCGCTTGGCGACGACGATCAGTTCGCCCTCATCGTTCAGCTGGGCAACGAGGACGTCGCGGGCGGAGAAGCCCTTGGCCTCCACTGCCGTCTTTGCCATCGGTGCGCCTTCGATCGCGCGCTGAAGCCGCTGGCTCTCTTCCGGCGAACGCTTGGCGACGAGCTCGTTGACCTGCGTCTTCGTGGCTTCGGGAAGCTCGTTGAGATCGACGACGTTGACGGACTTGATCGCAGGCGCGGCGTTGGGCGCCTGCGGCGCAGCAGCTGGCGGGGAGGCGGGCTTCTGCTCGGTCGAGGGGGATTGGGCATGGGCAGCGCCGGCCAGAAGAGAGGCGGCACCGACGGCGGCAAGCATCGTCATACGCATGGAGTTTCCTTCCCAAGATTGCGGATGAGCGCCCGATTTGGCCCGCTGAATGGGGTCTCAACCTGAAATCGATGCGGTCATTTCGTGATGATGTCGCGGCGGAAATGCGGGCCGCGCCGCCCGGCATTGGCTGTGGGCAAGCCGCCCTGAGGCTTCGTCATCGGCCGCATCGGAATCAATCGGTTAACCATTCATTGACAGAGTGATTCGTCACGCAAGGCGCGGGTTCTCCGCGCAGAATTCTCCGATGGGATGTCCGTCATGGTCTCGCGCGCGGAACCTTCTCTCAGCGGCCGCTGGTGGTGGTCGATCGACCGCCTGATCCTGACCGCGCTCGTTGCGCTGATGGTCTCCGGCGTCGTGCTGCTGATGGCGGGCGGCCCGCCCGTGGCCGAGCGGCTGGGGCTTTCGACCTTCCATTTCGTCAATCGCCAAGCGGCTTATCTCGCCGGTGCGCTGGTGATCTTCCTGGGCGTTTCGCTGATGACGCCGCGGCAGGTGCGGCGCGCGGCACTGATCATTTATCTCGGTTCGCTCGCGATGGTGGTGGCGACGCTCTATTTTGGCGTCGAGGTGAAGGGCGCCAGGCGCTGGCTCACGCTGGGGCCGCTGGGCTCTGTACAGCCGTCCGAATTCCTGAAGCCCGCCTTCGTGGTGCTGGCCGCCTGGGCCTTCGCCGACGGCACGCGCCGGCCGGACCTGCCGGGCACCTTCCTCGCCATGTTGCTGCTGCCGATCACGATTGTCCCGCTCGTGCTGCAGCCCGATTTCGGTCAGACCATGCTGGTCAGCCTCGTCTGGTGCGGGCTGTTCTTCGTCGCGGGCCTGCACTGGTTCTGGGTGATCGGGCTGGGCGGCATCGGCGCCGTCGGCATTGTCGTCGCCTATGAGCTCGTGCCGCACGTCCGCGCCCGCATCGAGCGCTTCATGGACAAGGGCTCGGGCGACACCTTCCAGGTCGACACGGCGCTGGAGAGCTTCGCGCAGGGTGGTTGGCTTGGAAAGGGACCAGGCGAGGGCACCGTCAAGCGCATCCTGCCCGACGCCCATACCGACTTCATCTTCGCCGTCACAGCGGAGGAGTTCGGCATCGTCATCTGCATGGTTCTGGTGCTTCTCTTCGCCGTCATCGTGCTGCGCTCGCTCTTCGTGGCGCAGAAGGCGGAAGACCCGTTCGTTCGCCTCGCGGTAACGGGGCTGGCGCTGCTCTTCGGCATCCAGGCTGCGATCAACATGATGGTGAACCTGCACATGATGCCGGCCAAGGGCATGACGCTGCCCTTCATTTCCTATGGCGGCTCTTCGCTGCTCTCGCTTGCGGTCGGCACCGGCTTCCTGCTGGCGCTGACGCGGCGGCGCCCTCGTGCGGTCGATTTCGGCTCCTACAGGCGCTGAGCGATGCCAGAGTCGAAGCTCATCATGCTGGCCGCCGGCGGGACCGGCGGCCATCTCTTCCCGGCCGAGGCGCTGAGCCACGCCCTTCACGCCAAGGGCATGCGCGTCGTGCTGATGACCGATACGCGCGCGGCCGAATATGCCGGCAGCTTTCCGGCCGAGGCCGTCCATGCCGTGCCGGCGGCGACGCCGTCCGGCCGCTCGCCGCTGCAGCAGGCGAAGGCGCTGTTCGCCATCCTGAAGGGCACCTTCGCGGCGCGGCGGATCACCTCGCAGGTGAAGCCGGCCATCGTCGTCGGCTTCGGCGGCTATCCGACGGTGCCGCCCGTGCTCGGCGCCTCGTTTGCAGGCGTACGCACGCTGATCCATGAGCAGAATGCCGTGATCGGCCGCGCGAACCGCTTTCTTGCCGGCCGCGCCGATATCATCGCGACGGGCTTCGCTAAGGTCGGGGGGCTGACGCTGGCGCAGCAGGCCAAGTGTCGCCATGTCGGCAACCCGGTCCGGCCGGCCGTCATCGAGGCGGCGGGACAGGCCTATGAGCCGCCGGGCGAGGACAAGATCAGGCTGCTCGTCTTCGGTGGCAGCCAGGGCGCGCGCATCATGGCCGACATCGTGCCACCGGCGGTCGAGCTACTGAGCGAGGCCGAGCGGGCGAGGATTTCGATCGTCCAGCAGGCGCGCGTCGAGGACGACGAGCGCGTGCGCGGCGTCTTCGAGAAGCTCGGCATCAGGGCGACGGTCGCGCCATTCTTCAAGGATCTGCCGGCGCAGATGGCGGCGGCGCATCTGGTGATCGCGCGCTCGGGCGCATCGACCGTCGCCGAGCTTTCGGTGATCGGGCGGCCTGGCATCCTCGTGCCGTTGCCGGGCTCGCTTGATCAGGACCAGGCGGCCAATGCCGCCTTCCTCGCCGAAGCTGGCGCCGCTACCCGCATTCTGCAGCCCGAATTCACTCCGCAGCGGCTGGCGAACGAGCTTTCGCAGCTCATCGCGGAGCCCGAGCACTTGACGACCATGGCCGCAAACGCGAAGAGCGCCGGTATCCCCGATGCCGCCGACCGCCTGGCCGATCTCGTGATCGCCACGGCCCATCTTTCGAACTGACAGGACAAGCAGACCATGAAGCTGCCGCCGAAGCTCGGCCCCATCCATTTCGTCGGCATCGGCGGCATCGGCATGTCCGGCATCGCCGAGGTTCTGCACAATCTCGGCTACAAGGTGCAGGGCTCGGATGCGTCGGACGGCGCCAACGTCAAGCGCCTGGCGGAGAAGGGCATCAACACCTTCGTCGGTCACAAGGCCGAGAATCTGGGCGAGGCCGAGGTCGTCGTGGTCTCGACCGCGATCAAGCGCGATAATCCGGAACTGCTCGCCGCCCGCGAGAAGCGCCTGCCGGTGGTGCGACGGGCCGAGATGCTGGCCGAGCTGATGCGGCTGAAGACCGCCGTCGCGGTCGCCGGCACCCATGGCAAGACGACCACGACCTCGCTCGTCGCGACGCTGCTGGAAAAGGGCGGGCTCGACCCGACCGTCATCAACGGCGGCATCATCAACGCCTATGGCACCAATGCCCGCATGGGCGAGAGCGACTGGATGGTGGTCGAGGCCGACGAGTCGGACGGCACCTTCCTGAAGCTGCCGGCGGATGTCGCGATCGTCACCAATATCGACCCCGAGCATCTCGACCATTTCGGCACCTTCGACGCGATCAAGGCCGCCTTCCGCTCCTTCGTCGAGAATCTGCCCTTCTACGGCTTCGCCGTGATGTGCATCGACCATCCGACCGTGCAAGGCCTCGTCGGGCAGATCACCGACCGGCGTGTCGTCACCTATGGCGAGAATCCGCAGGCCGATTTCCGCCTGCTGGACATCGACCTCTCGGGCGGCCAGGCGCGATTCACCTTGCTGGTTCGTGACCGCAAGAACGGCCGCGACGACGTGATCCGCGATCTCGTCATGCCGATGCCGGGTCATCATAACGCGCTCAACGCCACCGCCGCCATCGCGGTTGCCTATGATCTTGGCGTGCCGGTCGAGCGCATCCGCGAGGCGCTGGCCGGCTTCGGCGGCGTGAAGCGCCGTTTCACCAAGACCGGGGAGTGGAAGGGCGCGCTGATTTTCGACGATTACGGCCATCACCCGGTCGAGATCGCCGCCGTGCTCAAGGCGGCGCGCGCCTCGACCAAGAGCAAGGTCATCGCCGTTGTGCAGCCGCACCGTTATACGCGGCTTTCCAGTCTGTTCGACGATTTCGCCGCCTGCTTCAATGATGCCGACACGGTGATCGTGGCCGACACCTATGCCGCCGGCGAGGCGCCGATCCCGGGCGCCGATCGTGACTCGCTGATCGCCGGCATCAAGGCCCGCGGCCATCGCCATGCGCTGGCGCTGGAGAGCTCGGACAAGCTCGCCGGGATGGTGGCGGAGCTGGCCGGGCCAGGCGACTACGTCGTCTGCCTCGGCGCCGGCAACATCACGCAATGGGCCTATGCGCTGCCGGGAGAGCTCGCGGCTCTGGGTTGAGGCTTTGCGGGGCAGCGAGGACCGGGTAAAGCGTCCGACATGGCATTTCCCGACATCTCATCCGACATCCGCGCCGCGGCGCCCGATCTGCGCGGGCGGCTGATCGCGAATCAGGACCTCGCCGGTGTGACCTGGTTCCGCGTCGGCGGGCCGGCGCAGCTGCTGTTCACGCCTGCGGATGAGGAAGACCTCGCCTATTTCCTGTCGAAGTTGCCCGCCGAGATTCCAATCACGGTGATCGGGCTCGGCTCCAATCTGATCGTGCGCGACGGCGGCATCCCTGGTGTCGTCATCAGGCTCGGCGGCAAGGGGTTCGCGGAGATCACGGTCGAGCCTGATGACAGGCTGCGCGCCGGCACGGCGGTGCCGGACGTCAAGGTGGCGCGGGCGGCGGCCGATGCCTCGCTCGACGGGCTCGCCTTCTATCGCGGCATTCCGGGCTCGATCGGGGGGGCGCTGCGCATGAATGCGGGCGCACATGGCGGGGAGACCACCGATGTGCTGGTCGAGGCGCGCGGCGTCACCCGCAAGGGCGAGATCGTGACGCTCAAGCATGCCGATATGGGCTTCACATATCGCAACAGCGCTGCGTCCACCCGCGACATCATCTTCACTTCCGCCCTGTTCCAGGGGCGGCCGGGCGAGCGGGCGGCGATCCTCGCCGAGATGGACCGCGTGACCGAGGCGCGCGAGGCGGCGCAGCCGATCAAGGAGCGCACCGGCGGTTCGACCTTCAAGAACCCGGACGGTGGCAAGGCCTGGCAGCTGATCGACGCCGCCGGCTGTCGCGGCCTGCGCGTCGGCGGGGCGCAGGTTTCCGAGATGCACTGCAACTTCCTGATCAACACCGGCGGCGCCACTGCGGCCGATGTCGAGGGGCTCGGGGAAGAGGTCCGCCGCCGGGTGAAGGATAATTCCGGCTACGAACTGCAATGGGAGATCAAGCGGCTCGGGGTGCCGGCCTGAGGCTCCGAATCACGCGCATCCTCAAGGCTTAATCCGAGCCGGCCATGCCCCTGATTCTGCATTTCGCCCAAAGATAAAGCCGTCCAGGCCGACTCCTGCGCGTGGACCGGGCGGTCCCGGTGTGACCGAAATGCACGCGTCCTGTTAGGACGACATGACGCCGGCGAAACGAGAGCCGATCCACATCTCGGTCGCTCAAACTTTACCAAAAATTTACCAGCAGATCGAAGAGTGGCGTTAACGGCGCATCAAGCAAATCGGTGCCGGGGCGTCAGCAGATTTGAGTTCGGCAGAACGACGAGACCGACGGGCTCGTCCAGCTGGAATCAATGAGCGGCCCGGGACCACCGAGACGAGCCTGATGCCCGGATGGCAGCCCGAGCGGGCAAGAATTGCGGTGAGCTCGTCAAATGGATGGTGGAGGACGCCTCCCTCGATCGGTGAAAGCGATGACGACGGCGAAGCCCGCTTCGCGTCTGCCGGTCGCGCATGCCGGGCCGCAGCTGCTCGTCGGTGAGCGGCAGGGGCGGTGGCTGCTGCGCCGCTCGCGCCGAAGCGCCATTGCCCTGCCGCTTGCCCAGCGCCTGCCGCAGGGCCTCGGCAGCTGGCTCAGCCTCGGTTTTCTCGCGCTCAGCATCGGCTCCGGCTTCGTTCTCGGCGGCCATTGGCAGGCGATGCAGGAGCAGCATGGCGAGCCGCGCCACATGCTGGCGCGCGTGCTCGGCTTCGGCGTCGATCGCGTCACCATCTCCGGCCTGTCCGGTCTTTCGGAGCAGGAAGTCCTGGTTGCGGCCGGACTCGATTCGAAGACCTCGCTCGTCTTCTTCGATGCCGACGAGGCGCGCCGGCAGCTCGAGGCCACGCCGCTGATCCGCGAGGCGGCGGTGCGCAAGCTCTATCCGGGCGAGATCTCGATCTCGCTGACCGAGCGCGAGCCCTATGCGCTCTGGCAGGTGAAGGGCGAGCTCTTCGTGATCGCAGCCGATGGGACGGTGATCGACAAGATGGATGACGGGCGATTCGCCTATCTGCCGCTCGTCGTCGGCAAGGATGCCAATGTCCGCGCCGGCGAGTACCTCAAGATGCTCTCGCAGGCGGGCGACTTCGCCAAGCATATCCGCGCGGCGACGCTGGTTTCGGGACGTCGTTGGAATCTCAAGCTCGACAACGGCATGGATGTGCGGCTGCCGGAGGGCAAGCCGGACGCGGCGCTGCAGCGCCTCGTCTCGCTGGAGAGCGACTTCCGCATCCTCGAGAAGGATGTGCTCGCCATCGACCTGCGCCAGCCCGACCGCGTCGTGATGCGCCTCTCAGAGGAGGCCGCCGCGGCCCGCGCCGAAATGCTCAAGAGCAAGAACGGCAAGAAGAAGGGAGCGGAGGCGTGAACCATCTGACCTCCCAGGGCCTGACGCCGCGGATGCGCCCGCTCTCGTCGCGCAAAAGCGCGACGCTTTCGATTCTCGATATCGGCACGAGCAAGGTCGTCTGCCTGATCGCGGAGCTTTCGCCGGCCGAGACCAATGAGCGGCTGCGCGGGCGCACCCATGTCTGCCGCATCATCGGCATCGGCCATCAGCGCTCGCTGGGCCTGAAGGGCGGGGCGATCATCGATCTCGAAAGCGCCGAGCGCGCCATCCGCGCCGCGGTGGATGCGGCCGAGCGCATGGCGAAGGTCGAGGTGCAGTCGGTCATCGTGAACCTGACCGGTGGGCGCATCGGCTCGCAGCATTATGCGGCAGGCGTCGATCTGCGCTCCGGCTCGGTCGGCGACGGCGATATCAGGCGCGTGCTCGCCACCGCCGCGACCCATGCGATCCGACCCGGCAAGGCCGTGCTCCATGCGCTACCGACCGGTTACGCGCTGGACGGCGTGCCGGGCGTGCTCGATCCGCGCGGGCTGATCGGCGGCAAGCTCTCGGTCGACATGCATGTCGTCGCCAGCGAAGCGGCGGCGGCGCGCAACGTGATGCTCGCGGTCGAGCGCTGCCATCTCGAGGTCGAGGCGGTCGTTGCGAGCCCTTATGCCTCGGGCCTTTCCGTTCTGGTCGACGACGAGGCCGAGATGGGCGTCGTCGTGGTCGATCTTGGCGGCGGCACCACCAGCCTCGGCGTCTTCTCCGGCGGGCATCTCGTTCATGCCGACGGCATTGCGGTCGGCGGCAACCACATCACCATGGATGTGGCGCGCGGCCTCTCGACCCGCGTCTCGGCGGCCGAGCGGCTGAAGACGCTGCACGGCTCCTGCATCTCCAGCGCCTCCGACGAGCGCGACATGATCGCCGTGCCGCAGGTCGACGACGACGAGCGCGACACGCCCAACCATCTGCCGAAGTCGCAGCTTGTGCGCATCATCAAGCCGCGCGTCGAGGAGATCCTCGAACTGGTGCGTGACCGCCTGACCCAGGCCGGCTTCTCGGCCCAGGCGGGGCGGCGCGTGGTGCTGACGGGCGGCGCCTGCCAGCTCACCGGGCTGCCGGAAGTGTCGCGACGCATCCTGGGCGGCCAGGTCCGCACCGGCCGCCCGCTCGGGATCAAGGGTCTGCCGGAAGCGGGCAAGGGCCCGGCCTTCGCGACCGCGGTCGGCCTGCTGGTCTATCCGCAGGTCGCCCATATCGAGCATTTCGAGCCGCGTGCGGCCGGAGCGAGCTACTTCGCGACGGGCACGGACGGCTACTTCTCGCGCGTCGGGCGGTGGCTGAAGGACAGTTTCTGAGCGTGATGAGAATCATGCTCCAGTTTTGAGTGAGTGAGGGCCTCCCAGAGGCCACGGCGTCAAACGTAGCAATCGGGACGGCTCCCGCCAGGCGCCGGACAAAGGATCATAAAGAGGCAATCATGGCGATGAATCTGCAAGCTCCGGATATTCGGGAACTGAAGCCCAGGATCACGGTCTTCGGCGTCGGCGGCGCCGGCGGCAATGCGGTCAACAACATGATCGAGGCGGGTCTGGACGGGGTCGATTTCGTCTGCGCCAACACCGACGCCCAGGCTCTGGCGCTCTCGCGCGCCCCGCGCATCATCCAGATGGGTCTGCAGGTCACCGAGGGTCTCGGCGCCGGCTCGCAGCCGGAAGTCGGCCGCGCGGCTGCCGAAGAGGTCATCGACGAGATCCGCGACCATCTGGCGGGCGCGCATATGGTCTTCATTACCGCCGGCATGGGCGGCGGCACCGGCACCGGCGCTGCTCCCGCGATTGCCCGCGTCGCCCGCGACATGGGCATCCTGACCGTCGGCGTCGTCACCAAGCCCTTCCAGTTCGAGGGCCAGCGCCGCATGCGCATGGCGGAAGCCGGCATCGGCGAGCTCAACGAGGCTGTCGACACCCTGATCGTCATCCCGAACCAGAACCTGTTCCGCGTCGCCAACGAGACCACCGGCTTTGCGGATGCCTTCGGCATGGCCGACCAGGTGCTCTATTCGGGCGTCGCCTGCATCACCGACCTGATGGTCCGCCCCGGCCTCATCAACCTCGACTTCGCCGACGTGCGCGCCGTCATGCGCGGCATGGGCAAGGCGATGATGGGCACGGGAGAGGCGCAGGGCGAGAAGCGCGCGCTGACCGCGGCCCAGGCCGCGATCAACAACCCGCTGCTCGACGACGTCTCGATGAAGGGTGCGCGCGGCCTGCTGATCTCGATCACCGGCGGGCGCGACATGAAGCTCTATGAGGTCGACGAGGCCGCCACCCGCATCCGCGAGGAGGTCGATTCCGAGGCCAACATCATCGTCGGCGCGACCTTCGACGAATCGCTCGAGGGCACGGTTCGCGTCTCCGTCGTCGCCACGGGCATCGACAAGCCGATCACCCGCGAGGTCGAGGTCGACGAGACCGAAGCCCGCATCGCCCAGGTCGCCGAGCGCCTGAAGCAGGAGGCGCGCCTGCGCAACACGGCCGCCGCCGCGCCGCGCCCGGCCGCTCCGGCCCCGCAGCCGATGCCGATCATCGAGACCGCGCGCCTTGCGCCGCAGCCCGAGCCGATGCCGATCGCTGCCCCGGTGCAGGACATCCGCATCGAGCCGGTCCAGCCGCAGCGCCCGATGATGGCCGCTCCGGCGCATGAGCCGGTCCTCGCGCCGGAGCCGAGCCTCGACATCGCCGACAGCTTCATCCCGCCGATGGCCGAGCGCGCCATGCGCCCGACTCGCATGCCCCGCGTCGAGGATCTGCCGGCTCCTGGCCAGCGTCTCGCCGCGCAGCATGGCGTCCAGCCGGCCCCGCAGCCGCCGAATGCCATCGAGCAGAAGCGCATGTCGCTGATGCAGCGTCTCGCCTCCGTCGGCTTCGGCCGCAAGGAGGACGAACTCGAGGCGCAGCAGGCTCCCGCCCCGGTCCGTCAGGCGCCGCAGCCGCCCGCGATGCCGGCCGGCGCCGGGCCGAGCGCGGCCCATGCCGAGTACATGCGCCGCCAGGCGCCGCAGCCCGCCGCGCGCCCTGCGCAGGGCCAGCTCGACCAGCATGGCCGCGCCGCGCCGAATCGCAGCAGCGAGGAAGACCACCTGGAGATTCCCGCTTTCCTGCGCCGCCAGGCGAACTGAACCCGCCTGGTTAATGACAGGTCCATGACAGGTCCCGCCGCGAGCTCTCGCGGCGGGATTTTGCGTCTTAAGAAATCGTTATATCTCAGAGCGTTATAAGGCGAGATCACTTGGCTTTCGGTTGTTACACAGCGAAAGAAAGAGTGATTTTGAGTGAATGCCTCAAGGGCCTATGTTCCATCCCGTCAAGCGGATAGCCTCGACCGGGCTGCTCTGCACAGCCTTGGACGACATCGCGGGTCGGTAGCCGCTGCTTCAGCAGGCCGGACACAGCCTTCGATCAGGATTGGATAGCTCATGAGTTTCGATCGGCAGACGACCCTGCGGGCGGCCGTGACCCTGACCGGGATCGGTGTCCACTCCGGAGCCCCCGCCGGTATCTGCCTCAAGCCCTCCAGCGCGAATTCCGGCGTCGTGTTCCTGCGCACCGGCATCGAGGGCATGCCTCCCCAGCTCATTCACGCCAAGCACACCAAGGTCAGCGCCACTGAGCTCTGCACGGTGATCGGCGATCGCAGCTCCGCGTCCGTGTCGACCATCGAGCACCTGATGTCGGCCTGCGCCGGTCTCGGCCTCGACAACGTGCTGGTCGAGATCGACGGGCCCGAGATGCCGATCATGGACGGCAGCGCCACCGAGTTCGTTGGGGCCATCGAGGCGGTGGGCCTCGTCACGCTCGCCGCGCCGCGCCGCTATCTCAAGGTTCTCCAGCCGGTCCGCATCGAGCAGGGCCGTGCCTTCGCCGAGCTGATGCCGGCTGAGCAGGGCTTCCGCCTTGATGTCGAGATCGACTTCGACACCGCCGTGATCGGTCGTCAGCGCAAGGTCTTCGACCTCGAGGCCAAGGCCTATGCCAGCGAGATCTCGAAGGCCCGCACCTTCGGCTTCATGCGTGATGTCGAGCAGCTCTGGAAGGCGGGCTTCGCGCTCGGCGCCTCGCTCGACAACACCGTCGCGATCGGCGAGGACAAGGTCATCAACCCGGAAGGCCTGCGCTACGGCGACGAGTTCGTCCGTCACAAGGTGCTGGACGCGATCGGCGACCTGGCGCTGGCCGGCTATCCGATCATCGGCGAGTTCCGCTCCTATTGCGGCGGCCACCGCATGAATGTCCGCATTCTGGAAGCGCTCTTCGCCGACCGCGCGAATTTCGCGATCGTCGAATCCCAGCCGGCTTTCGCCCCCGCGTCGCGGGCGGTGCAGATGGCGCCGGCTGCCTACGCGCCCGATCTGCACTGACAAATCCCCCGGGGATGGCATGATCCGGCTGGACAAGTTCCAGCCGGATGCTTTTTGCCTTTCCTTCGCCGGTTTTTTGTCGGACATGCCGCAGAGAGGCTGAATCGAAGCCTGACCGGCTTTCGGCAGTGGCGCCGGGAAGGCGTCTGAGGTAAGGCATGCTTCCCGTGAGCCAGAGCATGAGAGACGGATTTGCGGATCCGGTTCCAGGGACGAGCGACAAGAGGACGGACGACGTGAGCGTGACGCGGCAAAGCCTTCCGGCAATCCATCGCGGGTCATCGCCGCGCAAGGGCATCGCTCTGGCGCTGGGTGCCGCCATGCTGCTTGGCGGCTGCGATACGCTGTCCTCGCTGAACCCCTTCGACCGGCCGGAAGTCTACAAGCCGGACCTGACCCCGGTGGAGCCCGCCGACAAGCTCTACAATGAGGGCCTCGCGCGCCTGCAGAACGGCGACAGCGAAGGCGCGAGCAAGCGCTTCGACCAGATCGACAAGAGCGCGCCGTTCTCGCCCTACGCCCGCAAGGGCGTGCTGATGACGGCCTATACGAATTTCCAGGCCAGCAAGTGGGAAGAGGCGATCACCGCCTCGAAGCGCTTCATCGCGCAGAACCCGGCGAGCCCGGACGCGGCCTACGCGCAGTACATCATGGCGATGTCCTACTTCAACCAGATCCCGGACACGACCCGCGATCAGGAGAAGACCGCTCAGGCCATCCAGGCCTTCGAGCAGCTGCTCGCGAACTATCCGAAGTCGGAATATGTGGTCGATGCCCGGGAGAAGCTCCTGGTGGCGCGCGACCAGCTGGCCGGCAAGGAGATGAATGTCGGGCGCTTCTATCTCGAGAAGCGCAACTACACGGCGGCGGTGAACCGCTTCCGCGAAGTCATCATCAAGTACCAGACCACCCGCCACGTCGAGGAGGCGCTGATGCGTCTCTCCGAGGCCTATATGGCGCTCGGCATCACCAACGAGGCGCAGACTGCGGCGGCCGTGCTCGGGCACAACTTCCCGGACAGCCCCTGGTACAAGGACGCCTACAAGCTGCTGCAGAGCGGCGGCCTGGAGCCGCGCGAGGATCGTGGCTCCTATATCAGCCGCGCCTTCAACGGCTTCTCGCGCACGGTCGGCGGCGTCCTCGGGCTCGGCAGCCTCTGACGCGGCAAAGGGTCTGGACTCATGACGAGCCCCGATCGACCCTGCCGGCTTTCGGAACAGAGCTGAGCGCCGATGCTGGCCCAGCTCTCCATCCGTGACATCGTCCTGATCGACCGGCTCGACCTGGGTTTCCGGGAAGGGCTCTCCGTGCTCACCGGCGAGACCGGCGCGGGCAAGTCGATCCTGCTCGACGGCTTCTCGCTGGCTCTGGGCGGCCGCGGCGACGGCTCTCTGGTGCGCCATGGCGAGGCGCAAGGGCAGGTCAGCGCCGTCTTCGACCTGCCGCTGGATCATGCGGCGCGCAAGCTCGCCCAGGCGCAGGAGATCGACACCGACGGCGATCTCATCCTCCGGCGCGTGCAATATGCTGACGGGCGCACCCGCGCCTTCATCAACGACCAGCCGGTTTCGGTGCAGATTCTGCGCATGGTCGGGGCAGCCATCGTCGAGATCCACGGCCAGCATGACGATCGCGCCCTGACCGACCCGGCGCAGCACCGCGCCATCCTTGACGGCTTCGGCGAACTGGAGCGGCGGGCGGAGGGCGTTGCGGCTGCGAGCGAGACTTTGAAGAAGGCGCGGCAGGCCCTGCAATCGCAGCGCCTGCGCGTTGAGGCCGCGCGCAAGGAGGCCGATTTCCTGCGCCATGCGGTCGAGGAGCTCGGCAAGCTCGCGCCGCAGCCGGGCGAGGAGGACGCGCTCGCCGCCACCCGCCAGTCGATGATGCAGGCGGAGAAAGTCGCGAGGGACCTGATCGACGCCCATGAGGCGGTCGGCGGCCAGAGTTCGCCGGTGCCGGCGCTCGCGGCGGTCCTGCGCCGGCTGGAGCGCCGGGCGGCGCAGGCTCCCGGCCTGGTCGATCCCTCGGTCGCTGCGCTCAACACCGCCATCGTCGCGCTGGAGGAGGCGGGCGAGGCGCTCGCCGCCGCGATGCGCGCCGCGGAATACGATCCGCGTGAGCAGGAGCGCTGCGAGGAGAGACTGTTCGCGCTGCGCGCTGCAGGGCGCAAATACGATGTGCCCGTCGAGGGCCTCTCCGTGCTGGCCGCGACCATGGCGGGAGATCTTGCGGCGCTGGACGAGAGCGAATCGTCGCTGGCGCGGCTCGAAGCCGACCTGAAAGATGCGGAGGCGGTCTATCTCGAGCAGGCGCAGGCGCTGTCGGAGGCGCGCAAGGCCGCCGCGTCGCGGCTCGACGCGGCCGTGAAGGCCGAGCTGCCGCCGCTGAAGCTGGAGCGCGCGCGCTTCATCACCCGCATCGAGAGCGACGAGACGGCGCGCGGGCCCGAGGGCTTCGACCGCGTCGAGTTCTGGGTCGAGACCAATCCCGGCACGCGGCCGGGGCCGATGATGAAGGTGGCGTCCGGCGGCGAACTCTCGCGCTTCATGCTGGCGCTCAAGGTGGTGCTGGCCGAGCGCGGCTCGGCGCCCACGCTGGTCTTCGACGAGATCGACACCGGCGTCGGTGGCGCAGTGGCTGATGCGATCGGCGAGCGGCTGGCGCGGCTCGCGGGGCGGGTGCAGGTGATCTCGGTGACGCATGCGCCGCAGGTCGCGGCCAAGGCCGGGCAGCATTTCCTGATCGCCAAATCAGCGGGCGACGATGAGGCCTCCCGCACGGTTACGCGCGTGACGCCGCTGGTGGACCAGACGCGGCGCGAGGAGATCGCCCGCATGCTCGCCGGTGCCTCGATCACGGAAGAGGCTAGGGCGGCGGCAGGCCGCCTGCTGGAAGCCGCCGGCTTGCGCGCCTGATCAGGCTGCTGGCACCAGCGCGAAGCGGGAGCCCTGCCGGCGCACCTGCCTGAAGCCGGTGACGTGCCCGCCCGAAACGACCCATCCCTTATCGGCTGCGCGCCCGAGGATGTCGCGGCGCGAGGCGACGGCCTGCGCGGCGTCGAGATCATAGAGAAGCCCGGTCTCGGGGTCTTCGGCCTGCTGATCGGCGAGATGCAGGGCATCGCCCCAAAGCAGCAAGGCGCGCGCGTCATCGCCGATGAGATAGCCGCTATGGCCGAAGCTGTGGCCGGGCATGGGGATCAGCTCGATCCCCGGCTGGACCGGCCCCGGCGCCGCGGCATGGACGCGCCCCGCATAGAGTCGCTGGAGCTTGCTCGCCGTATCGAAGGCGCCTCGCTTCTTCTCCGGGACGCCAGCGCGGTTCGCCTCGTCGCCGTAGAAGCGCAGATCGGCTTCCGGGACGACGATCTCCGCGGCAGGAAACCAGGGCTCTTCGTCGTCGAAAAGGCCGAGCGCGTGATCGCCGTGGAGATGGGTGATCAGGATGCGGCCGACATCCTGCCGCGCGATGCCGGCGGCTTCCATGGCGGCGCGGGCATGGCCGAGCGCCACGCCCCAGGCCGGGCCGGTGCCGGCGTCGATGAGCGTTACCCCTCCTGCGTCGCGCAGCGCGAAGCAGTTGACGTCGATCCGAATCTTCTCCTGGCCGAGACGGGCGATAGCGGCGGCTCGGGCGGCCTCGCCGCCCTGATGGATGATGATGTCCGCAGGCGCTTCGAAAATGCCGTCGAGCAGGGTGATGACCTCGTACCCGCCGAAAGAGAGGGGCTGCGCATCCATCGGATCGTCTCCAGTTCGATGAAGGCGTAGCCGCCGGTATGGAGCGGCAGCAACGTCACGCCGCAGGGAGCGGCTCTGCAGCGGGCGCGTGCATCGTCCATTCCCTTTTTCAACGGTTTGCTCTATGAGCCGCTTCAATCGATGGCTTGCAGGCGCGCCCGCGCCGCTCTGCCGTCCCCAAATTGACGCGACGTTTCGCGCCGTAGCTCCAGGCCTTGCAGATGTCCTTTTCCCTCACGAGCCCGCCGCTCGCGCGCGCGCTGGCTGATCGCAACTATTCCGAACCGACGCCGGTGCAGAGCGCCGTGCTGGAGGAGGCCGCGCGTGGGCGCGACCTGCTGGTCTCCTCGCAGACCGGTTCCGGCAAGACCATCGCCTACGGGCTCGCCATCGGCGAGACCCTGCTGGGCAAGGCGGAAAAGCTCGGCCCCGCCGCCGCGCCGCTGGCGCTGATCATCGCGCCGACGCGCGAACTGGCGCTGCAGGTGCAGCGCGAGCTCGGCTGGCTCTACGCCCAGACGGGCGCGCGGGTGATCTCCTGCGTCGGCGGCATGGATCCGCGCCGCGAGGCGATGCTGCTCGACGAGGGCGCGCATGTCGTCGTCGGTACGCCCGGCCGCCTGCGCGACCATATCGAACGGCGCCGGCTCGATCTCTCCGAGCTGAAGGCGGTCGTGCTCGACGAGGCGGACGAGATGCTCGATCTCGGCTTCCGCGAAGATCTCGAATTCATCCTGAAGAGCGCGCCCGAGACGCGGCGCAGCCTGCTGTTCTCGGCGACCTTCCCGAAGGCCATCGTCCAGCTGGCGCAGAACTACCAGCGTGACGCGCTGCGCATCGAGGTGGCCTCGGCTACGCGCGGCCATGCCGACATCGCCTCCAAGGCGGTGCGCGTCTTCCCGAAGGAGGCGGAGCTCGCGGTCGTCAACCTGCTGCGCTTCCACGATGCGCCGGTGGCGCTCGTCTTCTGCAACACGCGCAACGCTGTGCGCCATCTCGAAGCGATCCTGCTGGAGCGCGGCTTCACGGCCGTAGCGCTCTCGGGCGAGCTCGGTCAGAACGAGCGCAACGCCGCGCTGCAGGCGCTGCGTGACGGCCGGGCGCGGGTCTGCGTCGCGACCGACGTCGCGGCGCGCGGCATCGACCTCCCGGGGCTGGACCTCGTCATTCATGCGGAGCTGCCGCATGACGCGGAGGTGATGCAGCATCGCTCGGGCCGCACCGGCCGCGCCGGCAAGAAGGGCACCAGCGTGCTCCTCGTTCCGCCGTCGCGTCGTCGCAAGGCCGAGCGGCTGCTGATGGAAGGCAAGGTGGAGGCCGAATGGATCGGCCCGCCGACGCCGGAGGAGATTCGCGTTCTCGACCAGGAGCGGCTGCTCGCCGACCCGCTGCTGAGCGGGGATGATGGCGAGGACGATGCCGGCATGATCGACGCGCTGATGGCGGGCCGCGAGGCGCGCGAGATCGCTGCGGCGCTCGTCAGGCTCTATCGCACGCGGCTTCCGGCGGCGGAGGAGGTCGGCGATCCCGGCTACGGGCGCGAGGAACGCCGGCCGGTCCGCTCGAACGAGGATTATGCGGCCAAGCGCAAGCCTTTCGGGGCGGGGCGCGACGCCGACGAGGATGGCGAGAGGCCGCGCAAGCCTGCGGGGCCACGTGGCGATACGGTCTGGTTCCGGCTTGATATCGGCCGCAAGCAGGGCGCCGATCCGCGCCAGCTCCTGCCGATGCTCTGCCGTCGCGGGCGGATCACGCGCGACGAGGTTGGCGCGATCCGCATCTTCGACCGGGAGACCAAGGTCGAGATCGATGCCGACATCGCCGACCGCTTCTATGAGGCCGCCAAGATTCCGGACCGGGACAAGATCACGATCGAGCCGGCGGACGAGGCCGAGCGGCGCCCGGCGAAGGATTTCTCAGAACGCAGGACGGAACGCCCGGCCGCGCCGAAGCGGCATTGGGACGGGCCGGGAGCTGCCGGCGAACCGCCGCGCAAGCGCTTTCCGCCCAAAGGCGGCGAAGCGCGTGGCGATGAGCGCAGGCCTCCTCGCGAGGACACCAGGCCGCGGCAGGACGAGCGTGCTCGTCCTCACGAAGGCGCAAAGCCTCAGTGGAAGGAGCGTAAGCCGGAGGAGGGCGGGGCTAAGCCGTTTTCCCACAAGGGCAAGCGCTTCGCCGGCAAGCCGGAAGGCGCCCGCCCGGCGGGCAAGCCCTTCGGCAAGGGCAAGCCGCGCCGCGGCTGAGCGGTTCTGCTAGCGCCGCTCTCTCCTGCCTCAGCGCAGGCCGAGGAAGGAGAGGATGGCGAGCACGACCACGATGAGGCCGACAATATAGATGATGTTGTTCATGCTGACCCCCTGATCAGAAAGAGCCGGAAGGCTCGATTTTGCGGGGAGTGAACGGCAGGCAGGGGGAAAATGTTCCCGATCGGGGCAGCCTGCGTCGGCTGCAACCCGCGTCATGCTCGGGCCTGACCCGAGCATCTCATGACGAACAGGCGCTCGATCCTGCGCGAGATTCTCGGGTCGCCGCTCTGCGGCGTCCGAGAATGACGAGGGGCGCCGCGCGACGGACTTAGTCCACGACCCGCCGATAGAGATGCCAGGTCGCATGTCCCAGCACCGGCATCACGACGATCAGCCCGACCAGCACAGGCAGGCAGCCGAGCACGAGCAAGCCCGTCACCATCAGGCCCCAATACATCATCATCCGCGGGTTGGCTTCGACCGCGGCGATCGATGTGCGGATCGCGGTCGGCGCGTCGACATGCCGGTCGATGATCAGCGGGAAGGAAATCACCGATATCGAGAAGGCGAGGATCGCGAAGAGCAGCCCGATCGAATTGCCGATGACGATCATGGTCCAGCCGTCGAAGGTGGTGAAGACGGCGCGCAGGAAATCGCTGGTCGAGACATCGGCGGGCAGGCCGAGCATTGCCTTGTAGATGAACCAGGCTGAGAACAGCCACGCTAGGAACAGCCCCGTCAGCATGGCGCCGAGCAGCGTGATCTGTCCGATCGAGCGCGAGCGCAGGATGGCGAATGCGTGGCGCCAGGATGAATCAATGCCCCGCTCGCGGCGCCGGCTGATTTCGTAGAGCCCGATCGCGGCGAAGGGGCCGATCAGCGCGAAGCCGGAGAGCAGCGGGAAGAGCAGGGGGAAGATGTTGTAGCTCACCGTGAGCTGCGCCAGCAGGATGCCGGCGATGGGGTAGATCAGGGCGATGAAGACGAGGTGGCTGGGCTGTGCCTTGAAATCTTCCCAGCCGCGACGGAGCGAGTCGGTCAGATCCTGCGGGGTGATGCTGCGGACCCGCAATTCTTCGCGCTCCGTGTCTTGGCCCGCAATGTCGTGGAAGGTGCTGTCGAGATGAGCCATGGCGTGTCTCCCGGTTTCGGCCCGGTGCGCCTTGGCTGTCGATCGACCTGACGAGGGCGTCAACGGCCTACGGCGTCGAGCTTCCCATTTCCAGTTGCCGGACTATACGCGCGAGAGCGGGATTTGTCCCTGGCCTCGCGAGACCTTGCTCCTGACCTTCCTCGGCAGCGCCATCTCGCCTAATGAATGGCCATGAGCGATACCGACTCGACCCCCGTCGCAGACCTCACGCCGCGCAAGGCGAAACTCGAGCATAAGCGCCTCGCCGCGGAGGTGCAGGCGGCCAACGACGCCTACTTCCAGAACGACGCGCCGATCATGGACGACGCCGCCTATGACGCGAAGCGCCGGCGGCTCATGGCGATCGAGGAGGCCTTTCCCGAGCTGCAGGGCACGGAGGCCGTCAGCGAGGCGGTCGGTGCCCGGCCTTCCGGCAAGTTCGCCAAGATTAGGCATCGCGTGCCGATGCTCTCGCTCGACAACGCATTCTCGGACGAGGCGGTCGCGGAGTTCGCCGCGCGCGTCTATCGTTTCCTCGGCCGCAAGGAGGAGGCGGGCGGCATCGCCTTCACCGCCGAGCCGAAGATCGACGGGCTTTCGCTCTCGCTGCGCTATGAAAAAGGCGAGCTGGTCGCGGCGGCAACGCGCGGCGATGGCGAGGAGGGCGAGGACGTCACGGTCAATGCCCGCACCATTTCCGAGATCCCGCAGAAGCTCGCCGGCCCGGACGTGCCGGAGATCGCCGAGGTGCGCGGCGAGGTCTATCTGGGCCATGCCGATTTCGCGGGGATCAACGAGCGCCAGCGCGAGAAGGGGCTGCCCGAGTTTGCCAATCCGCGCAATGCCGCGGCAGGCTCGTTGCGCCAGCTCGACGCGAGCATCACCGCCTCCCGGCCGCTGCGCTTCTTCGCCTATGCCTGGGGCGAGATGCCGGTGCTGCCCGCCGTGACGCAGGCCGGCGTGGTCGAGGCCTTCGGGCGCTGGGGCTTCCGCACCAACCCGCTGATGAAGCGCTGTGAGAGCGTTGCGGAGCTGGTGGCGCAATACCGGCTGATCGAAGGCCAGCGCGCGACGCTGGGCTATGACATCGACGGCGTGGTCTACAAGGTCGACGATCTGGCGTTGCAGGCTAGGCTCGGCTTCGTCTCGCGGGCGCCACGCTGGGCGATCGCCCACAAGTTCCCGGCGGAGTTGGCAACGACGGTCCTCGAGGCGATCGACATCCAGGTCGGCCGGACCGGCGCGCTCTCTCCGGTGGCGCGGCTGAAGCCGGTCACGGTCGGCGGTGTCGTCGTGACGAATGCGACGCTGCACAACGAGGATTACATCCGCGGCTTCGATTCGAAGGGGCTGCCGATCCGTGACGGCGCCGATATCCGCATCGGCGACACGGTGACGGTGAAGCGGGCGGGCGACGTGATCCCGCGCGTCGAGGCGGTGGACCTGACGAAGCGCCCGGCGGATTCGAAGCCCTATGAATTCCCGACGCGATGCCCCGTCTGCGACAGCCACGCGACGCGCGAGCTCAACCCGCGCACGGGCAAGGAGGATGCGGTGCGCCGCTGCACCGGCGGTCTGATCTGCGCGGCGCAAGCGGTCGAGCGGCTGAAGCATTTCGTCTCGCGCGATGCGATGGATATCGACGGGCTCGGCGACAAGCAGATCGAGTTCTTTCACGATGATTCCGATCTGCCGGTGAAGGAGCCGGCCGATATCTTCACGCTGGCGCAGCGCGATGCCGCCAATCCGCTGAAGAAGCTCAAAGCCAAGGAGGGCTTCGGCGCCCAGAGCGTCGCGAAGCTCTTCGACGCAATCGAGGATCGGCGCCGGCCGCCGCTCAACCGCTTCATCTTCGGTCTCGGCATCCGCCATATCGGCGAGACGACGGCGCGGCTGCTGGCGCGGCACTACGGCAGCTTTGACGCGCTGCGCGCAGCCGGTATCGCGGCCGCCGACGAAACCTCACCTGAGCGGCACAGCCTCGATGCCATCGACGGCATCGGGCCGACCGTGGTCGAGGCTCTGATCGAGTTCTTCGGCGAGCCGCATAACGAGCAGTTGCTCGACCGGCTGCTGGAGCAGGTCGAGCCGCAGCCGCTGGAGGCGGTGGCCTCGGTCAGCCCGGTCGCGGGCAAGATCGTGGTCTTCACCGGCGCGCTGGAGCGCATGACGCGCGACGAGGCCAAGGCGATGGCCGAGCGGCTGGGCGCCAAGGTCGCAGGCTCGGTGTCGTCGAAGACCGACCTGCTCGTTGCCGGGCCCGGCGCAGGCTCCAAGCTGAAGGATGCGCAGAAGCATGGCGTCGAGGTGATCGACGAGGCCGGCTGGTTCGATCTGGTGGGCGGCTGAGGGCTATTCGGCCGCGGCCGCTACCGGCGTGAACATGCCGGCGGGCTGCGTCTCGCCTGCTGCCCGCACCTGGCTGGGGGCCTGGCCCGTGACGCGCTTGAAGGCGCGGCTGAAGGACGCCTCCGATTCATAGCCGAGGCGCTGGGCCACGACCGCGATCCGCAGCTTGTCGCGGGCAAGCCATTGCCTGGCCTGATGCATCCGGACCTGCGCGACATATCGAGCGGGCGTCTCGCCGACGACCTCCGCGAAGCGCTCGGCAAAACCGGACCGCGAGGCGCCCATCAGCTCGGCGAGGCTCTCGACCGTATAGTCCTTTTCGGGGTGAGCGTGGATCGCCGCCAGAACCTTGCCGATCTGGGGGCAGCGCGCCGCCGCGACCCAGCCCTTGGCGGCGCCGCAGCCACGCTCGACCCAGGCACGGATGATCGCAGCCGCCAGCACATCGGCGAGGCGCGCCAGGATACCGCCGGCGCCGACGCGGTCCATCGCGACCTCGCGGCCCATCGCTTCCAGCAGATGCGGGATTCCGGGCTCGTTGGCGATGAAGTCGCTCATCCGCATCATGTCGGGCATCAGGCGGAGTAGGGGGTGATCGAGGTCGACATTGAAGGTCATGCGGCCGGTGACGACGAGCATGTGCTCGCCCGTGCCGCCACCCTCGACATCGAAGACATTGCCATAGGCCTCGCGAACCCGGCAGTTGCAGGGCGGGGAAGCGACGACCTCTGGCGAGCTTGCCAGGACGTGGCCGCCACCACGCGGCAGGAGCACGGCGTCGCCGTCCTGCAGCTCCAGCCATTCGCCCTCCGGAGTCTTCAGCCAGCAACTGCCGCGGGAGATGAAGTGAAAGCAGGCCTCGCGGCTCTGCGGGTAGGAGACACCCCAGGGCGCGGCCAGCTGGCAGCGGCTGTAATCGACGCCGTCGAGCCGAAGGCCCCGGAGCATTTCGGTCAGATGGTCAGCGGCAGCGTTCATGGCAATTTTGGACGAATGGTCAAGGAATGCGGATGATATAGCATGGAAACTCCAGGGGGTCAGGCCCATCTTGCCGCCATCTCTTGGAGCCTCCCATGTCAAACTCCCTTTCGGCCACGCTCGACGCTGTCGAGCAGCCTCCTGATTCCTTGACCCTTCCCACTGAGGAGGTCCGCGACAAGCCGGCTTGGGCCGCGGTCGTCTCGCTGACGCTCGGCGTCTTCGGCCTCGTCACCGCCGAATTTCTGCCCGCCAGCCTGCTGACGCCGATGGCCGCCGATGTCGGCGTCTCCGTCGGGGTGGCCGGTCAGGCCGTAACCGCGACGGCGGTCATCGCCGGGATCGCGGGCCTTGCGGCAGCGATCGTGACGCGCGGCATCGACAGGCGGATCGTGGTCTGGTCGCTGACGAGCCTGCTGGTTCTCTCCAGCATCATCGCGGCGGTTGCGACAGATCTCACGACGCTGCTGTTCGCTCGCGTGCTGCTCGGCATAGGGCTTGGCGCCTTCTGGTCGATGGTCGCCGCGATGGCGATGCGCCTCGTTCCGCCGAGCGACTTGCCTAAGGCGATGTCGCTGATCTTTGCGGGTGTTTCGGTCGCGACGGTCAGTGCTGCGCCGGTGGGCGCCTATCTCGGCAATCTGCTGGGCTGGCGCGTCGTCTTCTGGATCGTGGCGCTGGTCGGCGTCGGGGTGCTGGCGGTTCAGATGGCGGTGCTGCCGCGGCTGCCGGCGCGCGGCGCGCCCGATGTCCGCACGCTGTTCAGGCTGCTCGGCCGGCCCAGCATCTCGCTCGTGCTGGCGAGCATCGTCATCGTAATCTCCGGGCATTTCGCCGGATTCACCTATGTGCGGCCCTTCCTGGAGCAGATCCCGCAGCTTTCCGTCGAGGCGATCTCGCTCGTCCTGCTGGCCTTCGGCATCGGCGGCTTCGTCGGCAATCTCGTCGGCGGCGCGATCACCGCGCGCAGCGCCAAGGCCTCGGTGATCTTCGGCGCGCTGCTGATCGTTGCCACAGCGACCTCCCTGCTGATCGCGGGGGCATCGCCGGTGGTCTCCGCCGTGGCAGTCGGTCTTTGGGGCTTCGCGTTCGGAGCGCTGCCGGTCGGCTTCCAGACCTGGATGGTGCGGGTTGCGCCGCCGGAGGAGGCGGAGTCGGCCGGCGGGCTCATCGTCGCCGCCTTCCAGATCGCCATCGCGAGCGGCGCGGTCTTCGGCGGCCTGCTGGTCGACGGCTTCGGGACACTCGGCGTGATCGCCTATTCCACCGCGGCTGCGCTGCTCGGCGCGCTCGCGGTGCTGGCTCTCGGTTCGCGCAGCCCGGAACGGCTCGACGGCGGAGGCCCGGCTTCCGCCCATTGAAGCCCCGTTACTGATCGGGTGCGTGATGCACCCGATCACTTTTCTTCAAGACAGCGGTGGCGCGAGACGGTTTATGCTGCCGACATGGATGCCATCACACAGGGCGAGACTTTGGGGCTCGAACCGCTCGCAACAGGCGAGCGGGCGAAGCTGTTTCCGGCCGCGCGTTTCGACGGGCTGGATTGCCTTGCCGCGACCTTCCGCAGCCACGCCTATGCGCCGCACCGGCACGAAAGCTATGTGATCGGCACGATCGAAGCCGGCTGCGAGACATTCCGCATCCGTGGCGTCCGGCACTATGCGCGCCCCGGCCAGATTGCCTTCGTCAATCCGCTCGAGACCCATGACGGCGAGCCCTACGGGCCGGGCTACAGCTATCGCATGACCTATCCCGAAGTCGGGCTGATGCAGGAGGTCGCGGCCTCGCTGAGTGGGCGCGATGCGGTCGGCACGCCCTTCTTCCGCCAGCCCTTGGTCGAGGATGCGGAAGGGGCGGCGCTCTTCGGGGCGGCTCATCGCGCGATCGAGGAGGGCGGGGACCTTCTGGCCGGCGAGGAGATGCTGCTGTCCTTCTATGCGCGCTGCCTCGCCCGCCATGCTGATCTCGCCGTGCGACCTCTGGGCCGCGAGGCAGGGCCGGTTTCGCAAGCGCGCGAGCTGTTCGAAGCCCGCTATGACGAGGACCTCTCGCTGGCCGATCTCGGGCGGCTGACGGGGATGCCGCGCCATCACCTCATCCGCGCCTTCCGGCGGGAGACGGGGCTGACTCCGCATGCCTATCTGGTCGATGTCCGGATCAGGCGGGCGCGCGAAAGGCTCCGACGAGGTGACATGCCGGGCGATGTCGCGGCCGCCACGGGGTTCTGCGATCAGGCCCATCTCACCCGCGCCTTCAAAGCCCGTTTCGGTGTAACGCCCGGAGTCTTCCGCGCGGCACATGCCGGCTGAGCGGGTCGCTCATTCCAAGAGAATCTCAGACATGTCCACGACGCGTGACGACGTCAGGCGCGGCCTGACCGATATCTGGCCTGCGATGGTCGCTGCCGCTCCGATCGGCCTGCTCTTCGGGGCGCTCGCCGCCGGCAAGGGGCTCTCGCCGCTGGAGGTCTTCCTGATGAGCGCGATGGTCTTCGCGGGCGGGGCGCAGTTCGCGGCGATCGAGCTCTGGACGACGCCGGCTCCGGTCGCGGCGCTCGTCTTCTCGACGCTGCTGATCAATGCGCGTCATGTCCTGATGGGAACCTCGCTCGCGCCGAAGCTCTCCGGCTTCAACCGTTGGCAGAAATTCGTCGGGCTTTTCTACATGGCCGACGAGAACTGGGCGCTGGCCGAGAAGCGCGCCCGCACGCATCGCCTCACGCCGGCCTACTGGTTCGCGATGGTGGTCCCCTTCGTCTCGGCCTGGCTCGTGACCTCGACGCTGGGAGCAAGCATCGGCGCCGTGCTGGGCGATCCCAAGCGTCTGGGCGCCGATTTCGCCTTCACGGCCCTGTTCATCGCCCTCGTCGCGGCCTTCTGGAAGGGGCGGGTGACATTCTGGACCGTGGCCGCGGCAGGCATCGCCTCGGCCTTGACCTATCGCCTCGTCGGGCCGCCCTGGCATGTCGCCGCGGGTGCGCTTTGCGGGCTGCTGGCCGCGTGGCTCGCGGCTGGCGCGGATGAGCGGTCGGTGACGGAGGAGGCGAAGGCATGAGCGTCGATCCGATCAACCTCCTCGCCTTCCTCGGTATGGCCATCGCGACCTATGCGACGCGCATTGGCGGGCTGGCGCTCGCCGGTCGGCTCAGCCTGTCGCCGCGGGCCCAGGCCGCTTTCGACGCCATTCCGCCGGCGGTGCTCGTCGCGGTGATCGCGCCCAGTGCGCTTGCGACGGGTTGGGCCGAGACGGCGGCGGCTGCCGTGACGGTTCTGGCCGCGACGCGGCTGCCGCTGCTGGCCGTGGTCGCGGTGGGCGTCGTGGCGGTTGTGGGGTTTCGCGCGGTGATGTGATGAGCCACCTTCTCCCGCGAGGGGAGAAGGGAAGCCGCGCCCGAGACTGACGCCTGTGCTCACAAAGGCCGGCAGGCCTCGTCCAGCCAGGCCTTCGCCTCGCCTTCGACCAGTGGGCCGATCTTCTCCCGGACCTTGGCGTGATAGCCGTCGATCCAGGCGATCTCGCCGGCGTCGAGCATCGTCTTGTCGATCAGCGCCCGCTCATACGGGCACCATGTGATCGTCTCGAAGCCGTAGATCGTGCGCTCGCCGCCGGGGATCTGGCGTTCCTCGACCACGATCAGGTTCTCGATGCGGATGCCGTAATGGCCTTCCTTGTAGTAGCCGGGCTCGTTGGAGAGGATCATGCCTGGTTCCAGCGGCGTGGTGCCGAGCTTGGAGAGGCGCTGCGGCCCTTCATGCACCGAGAGGTAGCTGCCGACGCCATGGCCCGTGCCGTGGTCGAAGTCGAAGCCGCCCTGCCAGAGCGGCAGCCGCGCAAAGGCGTCGAGCTGCGCGCCCGAGGTGCCCTTGACGAAGACCAGCCGCGAGATCGCGACATGGCCCTTGAGCACGCGGGTGTAGCGATCCCGCATCTCGGCCGTCGGTTCGCCGATAACGATGGTGCGCGTGATGTCGGTGGTGCCGTCCTCGTATTGCGCGCCTGAATCGACCAGGAAGATGCCGGGCTCCAGCACGCGGTTGCTCGCGTCGCTGACGCGGTAATGCGGCAGGGCCGCGTTGGGGCCGGCACCGGCGATGGTGGTGAAGGAGACATCCTTGAGCAGGCCGGTCTTCAGCCGCTCGGCCTCGAGGGCTGCGACGGCGTCGATCTCGGTGATGCCGCCCTTGGGGGCCTCCTGCGCCAGCCAGAAGAGATAGCGCGCCATCGCTGCGCCATCGCGCAGATGGGCGGTGCGGGCGCCGTCGAGCTCCACCGCGTTCTTGCGCGCCTTCATCAGCGCGATCGGGTCCGCGCCGGCATCCGGTGTGCCGCCGGCATCAGCGATGAGCGTTGCCAGCGCCGAGGCGGCGGTGGTCGAATCGAGGCGGACCTTGGCCTTGGCGGCGCCGAGCTTCTTCAGCTGGCTTTCGAGCGCGGCCGGCGGGGCGATCTCGCCCACGGCGCCGATGGCGTCACCGGCCTCGTTGGTGATCTTTTCCGGCGCGAAGAAGACGGTCGGGCGGCCCTCGCGCGGGACGATGGCATAGCCCAGCGGCAGCGGCGTGTGCTCGACATCGCCGCCGCGCACATTGAAGACCCAGGCCAGCGCATGGGGGTCCGAGACGACCAGCGCATCGACCTTCGCCTCGGAGAGCGCCTTGCGGATGCGGTCGAGCTTGGAGGCGGTGTCCTCGCCGGCATGGGCGGCCGCGTGAGCTTTCACCGGGGCGGTCGGCGGGGCCGGGCGGTCCGCCCAGATGGCGTCGATGGGGTTGGCGGGGAGGGCGACGAGGCTGCCGCCGGCTGCTGCGGCGGCCTTCTCCAGCTTTGCTACGCCGTCGACCGTGTGCAGCCAGGGGTCGTAGCCGAGCTTGCCACCGAGCGGCAGGTTGCGCTCGATCCAGCGGTCGAGCGGCGTCTCCTCCATCTTAACCGGCGTGACTACAGCCGTGTCGGTCTGCGCGGCGGATTGCAGGGTGTAGCGCCCGTCGACGATCAGCGCCGCCTTGTCGGCCAATACAACCGCATTGCCGGCCGAGCCGGTGAAGCCGGTCAGCCAGGCGAGCCGGGCCATATGGGCCGGGACATATTCGCCCTGATGCTCGTCGGCGCGCGGGATGATGAAGCCGTCCAACCCCTGCGCGGCAAGGGCCTGCCGAAGGGCGGCGACGCGGCCCGCGACCTGCGTCGGGTCGCTGGGCTCTGAAAAGGTCTGGAAGCGGCAGGTCGGCGAGGTCATGGCGGCAGCGTCGTTCTCAGGGGAGAAAAGCGGAAGGGCTGAGAATTTCCGCCAGAGGGTGCCGGGTCAAGCCGAGCATGCATGAGAAGTGCTGAAACGCCCCTGGATTATGCTGATGCGAAATGAGGCAACGGTCGGCGGCATTGTGCTGTTCCATTATGCAATTAACGCAACCATAACAACGGTTTCACCTGCAACTCATGCGTTCATTGCATATCTCGCATATGCAAAAACATCTTTTCGCAAGTGCGAAATGGTACCACCTTAGTCGCATAAGAGAACGAGGAAGCGACCGGGACTGTCCTTCGTTTTTCGGGAGATAGACCCATGACTTATGTGTTTAACAACGCCGACGTGCTGCCCGTAGCGGGGCTGTCCGATGCCAAGACGACGGCCGACAAGCCGGGCCTGATGCAGCGCCTGTACGCTGCGCTGGTCGAGAGCCGGATGCGCTCCGCCGCTCGTGAGCTGCGCGCCCGCAACATGCTGGTCAACGAGGCCGAGCAAGTGCTGGGCGGCTATCCCACGCTGTCCAGCGACGCGACCCTGCCTTTCAGCCGCTAATTCCTCGATTCACACGAACTTTCGGAACGAGACCATGATCGCCTTCATCAAGTACATCATCGAAGAAACCATCGATTGGGTGAAGCTCATCGCCGGCGCCCTGCAGGACGCCCGCCGCATGCAGGAAGAGGCCGAGCGCAAGTACGGCCGCGCCACCGGCTTCTGAGCTTCAACTTAGTTAGATCGCCGCGCGTCCTACCGGATGCGAGGTGGCGATCTAACTCTTTGCCTGGCATCAGATTAGTCCGAAAAGTGGAGTCCACTTTTCGGTCCGATGCTTAAATCTGATCAATAAAGGCGGCGCGGCCTCGGGGCTGCGCCGCCTTTTTTCATGACCAGCGTCGCCCAGCCCTCGCGCAGCGAGCGGCTGGCTAAATGAAGTCCCTGATGCCGGTAGGCCGAAGTCACGCCGGCCACGTCCATCTCCAGCAGGCCGGAGAGGATCAGCACGCCGTCCGCCGAGAGCGCGCGGGCGAGCGAAGGGGCGAGGCGCTTCAGCGGCCCGGCCAGGATATTGGCGAAGACGAGATCGAAATGGCCCGGCCGGTTCGCCTTGGCATGGCGCAGGCCCGGCGCGACATAAAGGTCGAGCGCCTGTGGGGCATGGTTGATGCGGGCGTTGTGAGCCGAGACCTCGACGGCGATGGCGTCGATGTCGCCGGCGACGACCTTGCGCTTGATCTGCTTGGCCAGCGCCAGCGCGAGAATGCCCGTGCCGGTGCCGACATCGAGGCCATGGCGCGGTCGGCGCTTCTTCAGTTCTGCATCGAGGGCGAGCAGGCAGCCGGCGGTCGTGCCGTGATGGCCTGTGCCGAAGGCGAGGGCAGCCTCGATCTCGATGGCGACGTCGTTGACGCGTACCGCCTCGCGATCATGGGCGCCGTGGACGAGGACGCGGCCGGCGCGGACAGGCTTCAGGCCGTCGAGGCTGGCAGCCACCCAATCCTGCTGGTTCACGGTGGCGAAGGGCGTGCTGTCGATGACGTCACCCACGATCGGCCGCAGCATGTCGCGCACGGCCTCCTCATCGGGATGGGTCGCGAAGTAGATCTCGACCTTCCAGGGTGCGTTGAGGGAGAGCGTGGTGACGCCTTCCTCGATCTCGAAGGCGGAGATCGCGGTCTCCGTGGGGTCGAAGACCTCGCCGAGCAACTCGGTCAGGGCCCGGGCCTTCTCGCCCGAGGTGGAGAGTTCAAGGACGGTCGCGACCGTCGCTGGCAGGAGGCCTTCGCGCATGGCGCGGGCTTAGCAGGGCAAAGGGCCGTTGTCATGCGGCAGAGCAGCCGGACCGCTTCCCAGCCCGAAGGCTGGTTTGTAAGCTCTCCCCGAGGCGGAAGAGGGGGCTCGCCATGTTCTCGCATGTTTGCGTCGGGACGAATGATTTTGGCAGGGCCGAGGCGTTCTACGCGGCGCTCTTTGCCGAGTTGGGCATGCGGCAGCGGTTTCGCGATCCCGAAGCAGGCATGGCGGCGTGGCAGCCATCGGATTCGGACCGGCCCTTGCTGTTCCTGACCCGCCCTTTCGATGGGAAGCCCGCTACCCCCAGCAATGGCCAGATGGCGGCGTTCCTTGCGGAGAGCCGCGCGGTCGTCGATCACTGCCATGCAAAGGCGCTCGCCGCCGGCGGCACCTGTGAGGGGCCGCCGGGGCTGCGGGCGCATTATCATCCCAACTATTACGGTGCCTATTTCCGCGACCCCGACGGCAACAAGCTCTGCGTCTGTTGCCATCGAGCGGAGTAGTTCGCGCGGCGATCAGCGGTGCTGGGCGTTCAGCCCGGCGAAGACCTGCGCGAAGGTGCCGTTCGCCTCGGCAAAGCGCAGCGGCTTGCAGCGCTCGACGATGACCTCGCGGGTCTCGCCGCTCTCAAGGATCGTCATCACCTCCGCGATGAAGTCGGCAAGCGGCATGGCGGCCGGGTCGACCGCCTGATGCGCGCCCATGAGCTCGGTCTGCACATAGGGCGGGGCGATCTCGATGACTCCGACCGAGGTGTTCTTGAGCTGCTCGCGCAGGCCGATCGACCAGGAATGGATCGCGGCCTTGGTCGCGCTGTAGGTCGGCGTCGCCGCCAGCGGCACGAAGGCGAGGCCCGACGAGACCGTCAGGATCGTGGCGCTCGGCTGCTTCAGGAAATGCGGCAGGAGGGCTGTCGTCAGGCGGATGGGGCCGAGCAGATTGGTGGTGATCGTCTCTTCCGCGATGGCGAGATTGTCGACGGCCGGAACATTCTCCGGCTTCATGATGCCGGCGTTCTGAATCACCGCGTTGAGCGCGGGAAAGCGCTCGACCGCCTGCCGCGCGAAAGCCTCGATATCCGCCTTGTCCTGAATGTCGAGCAGCATCGAGGCCATGCCGGGATTGGCGGCCGTGACCTCGTCGAGCAGGGCCTCCCGGCGGCCGGCGATGATGACCTTGTTGCCCTTGGCGTGCAGCGCCTCGGCGAGCGCGCGGCCGATGCCTGAGCCGCCGCCGGTGATGAGGATGGTGTTTCCGCTGATGTTCATCGCAATGCCCTTTCGTGGTTGCGGAACATCAGTTGGCGACTTAACTCTCCCCTAGAAAGAAGGCGCCTGAAGGTGCCATACGCACCAAAAGGAGAGTGTCGGATGTATGCGATCCGTGAGGCCATGGCGACGATGCACGCCCGCAGCGAGGCAATCCCGCCGGTAAGCCCGGCGGTGGAGTCGCTGGTCCGGCAGGTCATCGCTCAGGTGGCGGATAAATGGACGATGCTGGTGCTGGAAGCGCTGGAGGAGCACGGTACGCTGCGCTTCACTGAGGTCGGCCGCGTCGTCGGCGGCATCAGTCAGAAGATGCTGACGAAGACCTTGCGCGAGATGGAGCGCGACGGGCTGGTGGTGCGCACGGTGCACCCGGTGATTCCGCCGCATGTCGACTACACGCTGACGGAGCTGGGCCGCGAGCTCAGCGCGGCCTTCTGCGGGGTCTGGACCTGGGCGGAGACCTATTACGCGCAGGTCTCGGCTGCGCGTAAGGCGTTTCGGGAGCGGGAGGAGGGCGCGTGACGTCGTCGCGCCGGGTCGCTTGAGGGTTACGGAGACACTGTCCTGCCCTGCCTGCGCAGATAGATGATCTGTGCGGTCAGCCCGATGACGAGCGCGGCGAGTATGCTTGCCTGGGCGCCCAGCAGGAGCGGCGATTTCAGATCGGTGACGAAGGGGTGGCCGTCGGGCACGCGGCGCAGGATCTCGGAGACGGTCGGCAGCATCAGCAGGAACGCCGTCATGCTGAGCGCGATCGTCTCGACATAGGCGATGAGCCGGGCCGGAAGCGGCGTCCGGCCGATCGTATAGCCGAGGATGAGCAGCAGAAGCGTCAGCGCGCCGGCGACATGGCCGGCGGGCATATGCGTGACGAAGAAGACCGTGACGGCGCCGATCAGCATCGACATCAGATAAATCGTGCCGGCCGTCGAGCGAGGCACGATCCGGCCATGGACGGCGAACATATAGGCTGCGGCGGGAATGGCCGGCAGGCTGCCGAGGGTGTGCACCCAGCCGAGCGGGGAAATGCCAAACATGGGAATGTCCTTTCGTTGGGTGTCGGAGGTGTTGGAGCAGGGCGACGGCCCGGTAGTAAAAATCTATCTACTAGTTGGTAGGCAAATTGAGCGGCTGGATGAATTTCGGACTATGGGCTTCAGTGCTGTGGAGCGAGGCGCTCCAGTAGCGGACGGGTGATCAGGTTGAACGTCGCCGGATCGCCATAAGCACGGGCCGAGAGCATCGCACCATGGACGCAGGCCATGAAGCTTTCCGCTGCGGCCTTGGCCGTGCCGGTGAAATGCAGGTTGCCCTGTCTGGCGCCGCGTTCGAGAACCGAGGCCAGCCAGGCGGAGAGCGCACGGAAATGCGCACGCACTTCCATGGTGACTTCTGCAGGGAGCGCCGGGATTTCACCGGCCAGCAATGCGCAAACGCAAAATGGCGCGCTGGCATCCGCGATGCAGCGCTCCCAGTAGCCGACATAGGCGACGAGCTGCGCAGCCGGATCGGACACCTGCCGCTCGAGCTGGGCAATCCCCGCCTCAGCCTCTTTGCGATAGCGGGCGACGAGTGTGCGGACGAGCTCGGCCTTGCTGGGGAAATGGTGGTGAATGCTGGCATTGCGGATGCCGACGACCTTGGCGATGTCGGCATAGCTGAACCCGTTGTACCCGCCCTGAATGAGCAGTGAGCGGGCGCAGCGCAGGATCTCGTCGGAGGTCGAGGTCGGGATGGGCATGGCTTTGTTTATCTACTAGTAAGTAGGCGATCAAGCCGCATCACGGCTTTGTGCAGATGCTCACCCCGCCTTCTGCACAAAGCTGTCGAGCACCATCTTCCGCCCGGCCTTGTCGAAATCGACGGTGAGCTTGTTGCCGTCGACGCTGGCGACGGAGCCGGGGCCGAACTTGATGTGGAAGACGCGGGCGCCGGCGCCATAGGCGGATTCGCCTGATGATTTCGCCGTCAACTCGCCTTCGATCAGGAGCGGGCCGCGCTGGCGAGAGTTGCTGCCTTGGCCGAAACTCCCTTGGCCGAAGCCGCGGCTGCTTTCGGAGAAGCCTCCGCCGCCGGTGTTGTTCTTCGCCCGGTTTTCCTGCGCGCGCTGCCAGCCCGGTGTGTTGTAGCTGGAGCCAAAGCTTTCCATCCGGTCGAAGCGGGAGGCGCCGTAGCCGCCCTGCGAATAGCTGGTCGGGGCCTGCTCGACCTCGACATGCTCCTCCGGCAACTCGTCGATGAAACGGGAGGGCAGGCTGGTCTGCCAGAGGCCGTGGATGCGCCGGTTCGAGGCGAAATAGAGCTTCAGCTTCTTGCGGGCGCGGGTCAGCCCGACATGGGCGAGGCGGCGCTCTTCTTCCAGCCCGGCGCGGCCGCTCTCGTCGAGGGCGCGCTGGTTCGGGAACAGGCCTTCCTCCCAGCCGGGCAGGAAGACGGTGTCGAACTCCAGCCCCTTGGCCGCATGCAGCGTCATGATCGAGACGCGCGCCTCGGCCTCGCCGTCGGCGACGTCCATTACTAGCGAGACGTGTTCGAGGAAGGCCGGCAGGTCGGGGAATTCGTCGAGCGAGCGAACGAGTTCCTTGAGGTTTTCGAGGCGCCCGGCAGCGTCGGCCGAGCGGTCCTTCTTCCACATCTCGGTATAGCCGGACTCTTCCAGCACCAGCTCGGCGAGCTCGCCCTGCGGCATGTGCTCGGCGCGGGCCTGCCAGCGGCCGAAGGCCTCGACCAGCTCGCGCAGGGACGTGCGGGCCTTGGGCTTGAGCTCGTCGCTCTCGACCGCGGCACGGGCGGACTGCATCAGCGAGAAGCCGGTGGCGCGGGCGTGCTCGTGCAGGAGCTGCACCGTCGCATCGCCCAGGCCGCGCTTGGGCACGTTGACGATGCGCTCGAAGGCGAGATCGTCGGTGGGCGAGACGACGCAGCGCAGATAGGCCAGCGCATCGCGGATCTCGGCGCGCTCATAGAAGCGCGGGCCGCCGATGACGCGGTAGGGGATGCCGGTCTGGACGAAGCGTTCTTCCAGCTCGCGCATCTGGGCGGAGATGCGCACCAGCACGGCAACCTGGCCGAGATCGTATTTCTTGGCCTGCATCGCCTCGATCTCGTCCGAGATCAGACGGGCCTCCTCCTGGCTGTCCCAGGCGCCGGTGATGGTGACCTTCTCGCCGAGCGCATCCTCGGTGCGGAGCGTCTTGCCGAGGCGGCCTTCATTGCGGGCGATGAGCTTGGAGGCGGTGGCGAGGATATGGCCGGTGGAGCGGTAATTGCGCTCCAGCCGGATCACGGTGGCGCCTGGAAAATCGTGCTCGAAGCGCAGGATATTGTCGACCTCGGCGCCGCGCCAGCCATAGATCGACTGGTCGTCGTCGCCGACGCAGCAGATGTTGCGGCGGCCCTGTGCCAACAGGCGCAGCCAGAGATACTGGGCCGTGTTGGTGTCCTGATACTCGTCGACGAGAATGTAGCGGAAGCGGTCGTGATAGGTCTGCAGCACGTCCGGGTATGCGCGGAACAGCGTCAGGCAGTGCAGCAACAGATCGCCGAAATCGACGGCGTTCAGCGCCTTCAGCCGCTCCTGATAGGCGGCATAGAGCTTGCCGCCCTTGCCATGGGCGAAGACGGCGGCCTCGCCGGCTGGCACGTCCTTCGGCGCGAGGCCCCGGTTCTTCCAGCTATCGATGAGGCCCGCCAGCATGCGGCCGGGCCAGCGCTTCTCGTCGATGTTCTCGGCCTGGATCACCTGCTTCATCAGGCGGATCTGGTCGTCGGTGTCGAGGATGGTGAAGTCGCTGCGCAGGTCGAGCAGTTCGGCGTGGCGGCGCAGGAGCTTGGCCGAGATCGAGTGAAAGGTGCCGAGCCACGGCATGCCCTCGGCGACGGGGCCGACGAGATGGGCGACGCGCTCCTTCATCTCGCGCGCGGCCTTGTTGGTGAAGGTCACCGCGAGGATTTGCGAAGGATAGGCGCGGCTGGTTGAGATCAGGTGGCCGATGCGGGTCGTCAGCACTCGGGTCTTGCCGGTGCCGGCGCCGGCGAGCACGAGCACCGGCCCTTCCGTTGCTTCGACCGCCTGCCGCTGCTCCGGGTTCAGACCCGCGAGATAGCCGGCCGCAGGCTGGGCGGCCGCGCGCGAGGCGAGGCCGCCGGGGCGGGGCAGGGGAGCGGAAAAAGCGTCTGTGTCGGACAAGGTTGTGCGCTGCTCGTGCGTGATTCGTTCTCCGGCGAATATAGGGCGCTCGTGTCAGGATTGCGCCCTGCCGGAGCGATGATTTTATACTCCCTGCGACAGGGAGACGGCAGCAATGGCTCAGGACCCGCAGCAAAGGCCGTGGGAGGTGACCAACCAGGTGCCGGTGCTGGCGGATTACAACGCCTTTGCCACCGATCCTGTGCTGCCTGCGATCGTCTCGGCCTTCGGGGCGGATTGGGCACGGGAGCGCCTGCACGAGGCGGGGCGGGTTGTCGGCTCCTCCCATGTGCAGGAACTGGCCCATCTCGCCAATCGCCATGGTCCGGAGCTCCGGGCCTTCGACCGCTTCGGCAACCGCATCGACGAGATCGCCTTCCATCCCGCCTGGCATGAGCTGATGGGCCTCGCCATCGGGCAGGGAACCCATGCGCTCGCCTGGAGCCGGCCGGAGCCCGGCGCGCAGGTGGCCCGCGCCGCTCTGCAATATCTCTGGTACGGCGCGGAGAGCGGCATCTGCTGCCCGATCAGCATGACCTATGCCGCCGTGCCGATGTTGAGGCAGGCCCCCTTGCTCTGGGAGCAGTGGGGCTTGCTCGTGATGTCGAACCGCTACGATGCGCGGCAGGGGCCGGCGCATCTGAAGTTCGGGGCGACGGTCGGCACGGCGATGACCGAAACGCAAGGCGGTTCGGATCTGCGCGAGATCCAGACGGCCGCTGAGGACAATCGCGACGGCACCTTCTCGCTGCATGGCCGGAAGTGGTTCTTCTCGGTGCCGCATTCGGACGTCTTCCTGACGCTGGCGCGGACCGCGGAGGGCGTATCCTGTTTCGCGGTGCCGGGCTGGCTGCCTGACGGGGCGCGAAACGGGGTCGCGATCCAGCGGCTGAAGGACAAGGTCGGCAATCGCTCGAATGTCTCTTCCGAGGTCGAGTTCCGCGGCGCTATCGGCCATCTGATCGGCGAGCCGGGGCGGGGCATCCGAACGGGCTTGTCGATGAACCACAATTCGCGACTCGACATTGCGGCGGCTTCGGCGGGGTTGATGCGGATGGCGGTGTCGCTTGCGGCGCATCACGCGCAGCATCGCCGTGCCTTCCAGAAGGCGCTGATCGACCAGCCGATCATGCAGAACGTGCTGGCCGATATAGCGATCGAGGCGGAAGCCGCCGCCTGGCTCGCCTTCAGGCTGTTCGCTGCGCTCGACCGGCAGGAAGAGTCCGAGAGCGAGCGGCTGCTGGCGCGAGTGGGCGCGCCGATCGCGAAATACTGGATCACGCGGCGTGCGCCGGTCGTGGTGACCGAGGCGCTGGAATGCCATGGCGGCAACGGCTTCATCGAGGAGAACCCGATGGCGCGGCTCTATCGCGAGGCACCGCTGAACGCCATCTGGGAGGGATCGGGCAACGTCATCTGCCTCGACCTGCTGCGATCGCTGGCACGAGAGGAGGGCGCGGTCGATGTGTTGCGCACGGAGCTGATGGCGGCGGCCGGTGCGGACCGGCGCCATGACGCGGCGTTGAAGCGGCTGGAAAGCGACCTGCCCGATCTGATGCGGAACGAGGGACAGGCGCGGCGGCTGACGGAGACGCTCGCGCTCATGCTGCAAGGCTCGCTGCTGCTGCGGTTCGCGCCGGCGGATGTCGCGGATGCGTTCATCGCGACGAGGCTGGGCGAGGGGTGGTCGGGGCAGTTCGGGGATCTGCCGCCGACAGTCGATGCCGGGAAGCTGGCACGGCGAGCCGTGCCAGCCTTGAACTAACCTTCCGCCGCCTCGAAGTTCATCGCCACGCCGTTGATGCAGTAGCGCAGGCCGGTCGGGGGCGGGCCGTCGGGGAAGACGTGGCCGAGATGGCCGCCGCAATTCGCGCAATGCACTTCGATGCGGTGCATGCCGTGGCTGAAATCCTCGGTGGTCTCGACCGCGCCTTCGAGCGGCTGGTCGAAGCTCGGCCAGCCGGTGCCGCTCTCGAATTTCTTGCCGGATTTGAAGAGCTTCTGGCCGCAGCCGGCACAGGAAAAGGTGCCCGCGCGCTTCTCGTAATTGAGCGCGCAGGAGCCGGCCCGCTCCGTGCCGTGGCCGCGCAGGACCTGATACTGCTCCGGCGTCAGCCGCTCGCGCCACTGCGTATCGCTGAGCTGGAAGGGAAAATTGCCCTCCGTCTTGCTCCCGGTCTTTTTGGCCTCGCCGAACATGTTCATCAGACCCATGGCGATCTCCTTTCCTGCCGGGCGTCCTGAAGGGCGCCCGCCGTTGGCCCCCAATATGGTGCTTCGCGGGCCGGATTTCAGCCCCGCCTGATGACACCTATTTCACGATCGGGCGTCCTCAAGGCCGCTCTCGTCACCCAACCGTCACGCGACTCCTCTAGCAGGCCCGCCACCCGCAAATGAGAGCGAGGGGAATCCCGGTGACGCAACAGGCGACGCAGACGGCGCGGGCGGCCCGCCGCATGACGAGTTCCGGCCTGGGGCTCGCGGTCCGGCGCAGCAAGACAATGTCCAAGGCCGGCATGCTGGAGTGGCTTTTCGCCCGCGCGTTCTCAGGGCTGGTCTATCCGCAGATCTGGGAAGACCCGGTCGTCGACATGCATGCGCTGGAGCTCAAGGCGGGCGACCATATCGTCGCCATTGCGTCGGGCTCCTGCAATGTCCTGTCCTATCTGACGGCGGCGCCGGTCCGCGTCAGCGCGGTCGACCTGAACGGGGCGCACATCGCGCTGGGCCGGCTCAAGCTGGCGGCGCTGTCGCGCATGACGAGCCATGAGGCCTTCCTGCGCTTCTTCGGCCGGGCGAACAGCCGCGCCAACGTCGCCTTCTACGACAGCGAGATCGCGCCGCATCTCGACGGCGTCTCGCGTGGCTACTGGGAAGGGCGGGGGCTGAACGGCCGCCGGCGCATCAACCTCTATGCCAATGGCGTCTATCGTTACGGCCTCCTCGGCCGCTTCATCGGCACCGGTCACATCCTGGCGCGTCTGCTGGGCGGCAATCCGCGCGCGATGCTGAAGGCGCGCGACCTCGCCGAGCAGCGGGCTCTCTATGAGCAGCACCTCGCCCCGATGTTCGAGCGCAAGCTGGTGCGCTGGCTGGTGCGTCAGCCCGCCTCGCTCTATGGGCTCGGCATCCCGCCGGCGCAGTACAAGGCGCTCGCTGCCGATGGCGAGGACGGCATGCTGGGCGCGCTGAGGCTCCGCCTGGAACGGCTCGCCTGCGATTTTGACCTGAAGGACAATTATTTCGCGCAGCAGGCCTTCGGGCGCGCTTATGCGGAGGGCGCGGACGCCGCCATGCCACCCTATCTGCAGGCGGCGCATTTCGAGGCCGTGAAGACGCGTTCCGCCGCGGTCTCCTATCTGCAGGGCTCGGTCACGACCATGCTTTCGGAGCAGCCGGCCGAGAGCTGCGACGCTTATGTGCTGCTAGACGCGCAGGACTGGATGAACGATGCGGACCTCACCGCGCTGTGGTCCCAGATCACGCGGACGGCGCGCCCCGGAGCGCGGGTGATCTTCCGCACCGCGGCCGACGAGCGTCTGCTGCCGGGCCGAGTCCCGGCTGCGATCCTCGACCAGTGGCATTATGAGGAGGAGAAGAGCCGCGCGCTCTGCCGGCAGGATCGCTCGGCGATCTATGGCGGCTTCCACCTCTATGTCCGCAAGGGCGAGGCGGCGTGAGCGCCGCGGAGGCCACGGCCGGCTCCGCCGCCGGGCTGATGGACCGGATCTATCGGCATCAGCGCCATATCTACGACGCCAGCCGGAAGTTCTACCTACTGGGCCGCGACCAACTCATCGAGGGGCTGGCGCCGCCGGCGGGCGGGACGGTGCTGGAGATTGGCTGCGGCACCGGGCGCAACCTCATCAAGATCGCGCAGCGCTATCCGGCCGCCGCCTACTACGGGCTCGATGTCTCCAGCGAGATGCTCGTGACGGCGCGGGCTTCCGTCGCCAAGGCGGGGCTGGATGGCCGGATCGGGCTGGCGCAGGCGGATGCGACCGACTTCGACCCGCAGGCTCTGTTCGGCCGGGCGGGCTTCGACCGGATCGTGATCTCCTATGCGCTTTCGATGATCCCGCCCTGGCAGGCCGTCGTCGAGGAGGCGCTGCGCCGGATCGAGCCGGGCGGCTCGGTGCATATCGTCGATTTCGGCGATCAGGCGGGCCTGCCGTCAGGCTTCAAGGCGCTGCTGCTGCGGTGGCTCGGCCTGTTTCATGTCACGCCGCGCGAGAACCTGCCGGCGACGGTGCGCGGATTGGCCGAAGCCGCGGGGGCCGAATGCAGGCTGGCCGCGCCGTTCCGCGGCTACGCGGTGCATGCGGTGCTGACGCGGGGCTGAGCCGCGCGTAGCGGTTTGCGAGGCGCATGCCTATGCTGACGGGCATGGATGCCGTCGATGCCCCCGCCGTAAAGGAAAGCCGGTTCGAAGCGCTTCGGAACCGGCTGCGCCAGCTCTATCACGGCCGCTCGCCGGCGGCCTTGCGCTTTCAAGCCGTGACGACGATCGTCGATCTGCTGATCATCGCCTTCTTCATCCTGACGCCGCTGCTCAGGGATAAAGCCGCGTTTCTCTGGATCGACTATTCCATCGCGGTGATCATGGTTGCCGAAGTCTCGGCGCGGCTGCTCGCGTCGAACGGCATGCTCAGGCTGCTGCGCCAGCCGACCATGCTGCTCGACCTCTTCATCCTGCTGACGCTGCTCGCGCCGCAATGGCTGGAGAATTTCGGCTTCCTACGCATCCTCAGGCTGTGGTCGCTGTCGCACAAGGGCAGCGTCTGGGCGCAGTTCCGGGAAACCCGCTTCCGTGAATGGGAGAACGTGGTCCGCGCGCTGAGCAATATCGCGACCTTCCTCTTCGTGGTGTCGGGCTTCGTCTACACCTTCTTCTTCCAGCAACGCGGCGGGCTGGAAGGCTATGTCGAAGCGCTCTATTTCACCGTCGCGACGGTGACGACGACCGGCTTCGGCGACATCACCCTGCCCGGGATCGCCGGCAAGCTGACCTCGATCGTGGTCATGATCGTCGGGATCACGCTGTTCGTCCGGCTGGCGCAGGCGCTGTTCCGCCCCAACAAGGTGATCTTTCCCTGTCCGGAATGCGCGCTGCAGCGGCACGAGCCCGACGCCGTCTACTGCAAGGCCTGCGGGCACAAGCTGAAGATTCCGGATGACGACGGCTGACGATCGTCGTCAGTGCCGTGTCTCAGCCTCGGCGTGCTGCGGCTCCACCTCATCCTCGACGCGGATCGCCGATTTCCTGGGCATGCCGATGATGCGCCCGATCGTGGCCGGCAGCCGCATCATGCTGTGAGCCGCCTTCATCAGGGCGAGATTGGCGAGGATATCGGCCGGGAAGGGTACGACCCGCCGATGGACCATGTCGACATGCAGCGACATGTTCTCGCTGGTGGCGGCGAGCCAGCCTTCATTGGCGTGGCGCATCTCCAGATAGTAATGCAGGCGCTTGTCGTCGAAGGCGATGAGTTGTGCGGTCACGCGGACCACGTCGCCCTCAGTCAATTCGCGCTTGTAGAGGATGTGGCATTCGGCGGTGAAGGTCGAGGCGTTGCGCGTCTCCGCATAGTCCCGGCTCAGGCCGACCAGCGAGAAGACCTCGTCTACCGCCCGGTCGAACAGAACATGGTAATAGGCCATGTTGAGGTGGCCGTTATAGTCGATCCATTGCGGTTCGACCCGCATGGCCGAGGACACGAAAGGTGCGAAGAACAGCGCCGGGGCGCGTGAATCGCTTTTCATGATCGCCCTCCCTGTCAGGCGCTTGGTTCAGGGGCTTACAGCAATATTGCGGCTGCCCAATCTCTCGTCGCATGCTCTAATATGTCGGTGCCAGCATTGTGGCCGGCCGCGAAGTGACGATGCTGTCACATCGTAACCAGCTGCGAAACCGATCAGTTCCAAATTAAAGCTCCAATCACGGACATTGACAATGAGCCTGCCCGCCGCCGCCCTTCATGACCGCCCTGTCTCTGCTGCAGCCCTGCCGCCTTCGTCGTCGGCTATCGCGGCGGTGACGGAGGCGCTCGCCGCGCGCTTCGGCAACCGGCTCGTCACCAGCCTCGCGGTGCGTCAGCAGCACGGCCATACGCTGACCTGGATTCCGAACATGCCGCCGGATGCGGTGGTCTTCCCGCAGAGCACGGAAGAGGTCTCGGAGATCGTGAAGCTCTGTGCGGAGCATGGTGTGCCGGTCATCGCCTTCGGCACCGGGACTTCGCTCGAGGGGCATGTCAACGCGATCTATGGCGGCGTCTGCCTCGACATGTCGCAGATGAAGCGCATCGTCGCCGTCCATGGTGAGGATCTCGACGTGGTGGTGGAGGCCGGCGTCACCCGCAAGGAGCTCAACGAGCATCTGCGCGACCAGGGGCTGATGTTCCCGATCGACCCCGGCGCGGACGCCTCGATCGGCGGCATGGCGGCGACGCGGGCATCGGGCACCAATGCCGTGCGCTACGGCACGATGAAGGACAATGTGCTGGCGCTGACGGCGGTGATGGCGGACGGATCCGTCGTCAAGACCTCGACGCGCGCCCGCAAGAGCTCGGCCGGCTACGATCTCACCCGCCTGCTCGTCGGCTCCGAGGGCACGCTCGGCATCATCACCGAGATCACGCTGAAGCTGCACGGCATCCCCGAGGCGGTCGCCGCCGGCATCTGCCCCTTCCCCTCGGTGAAGGCCGCCTGCGACGCGACGATCCTGACCATCCAGAGCGGGCTGCCGGTCGCGCGCATCGAACTGGTCGACGACATGATGATCCGCGGCGTCAACCTGCATTCCAAGCTCGGCCTGCCGGAGACGACGATGCTCTTCGTCGAGTTCCACGGCACCGAGGCCGGGGTGAAGGAGCAGTCCGAGCGCTTCGGCGACATCGCGGCCGAATTCGGCGGCGGTCCGTTCGAATGGGCGACCAAGGCCGAGGACCGTTCCAAGCTTTGGCAGGCGCGGCATGACGCCTATTGGGCGGCGAAGGCACTGCGGCCGGGCTTCGAATCCGTCGCGACCGACGTCTGCGTGCCGATCTCGCGGCTGGCGGAATGCGTCGAGGAAACCAAGAAGGATATCGAGGCTTCCGGACTGATCGCCCCCATCGCCGGCCATGTCGGCGACGGCAACTTCCACACCCAGCCGCTCGTCGATCTCGACGACGCCGGAGAGGTCGAGCGGGCGCAGGCCTTCATCGACCGGCTGGTCAAGCGCGCGCTCGCGATGGGCGGCACCTGCACCGGCGAGCACGGTGTCGGCCAGAAGAAGATCAAGTATCTCGAGCAGGAGCACGGGGCCGAGGCGCTGGCTGTGATGCGGACGCTGAAGCGTTCGCTCGACCCGCGCAATATCCTCAATCCGGGGAAAATCATCGCCCTGTGACATCGATGCGGCTTGCACTGCCATCTGCCTTCGCGGAAATGTCGTGATCCTGCCGCGACTTGCAGGCATGATCCGGAGCGGCTGCCGGTCTTGAGCGTCGGCGCCGCTCCTCCGTGGCGACAGGGACAGAAAGCGGAATTTGCGTGAAAGCCTGACAGTTCTGGCCGGCTTGCTGGTGCTGGCGCTGCTGGCGGCCCTGATCGGCCCCGGCTTCGTCGACTGGCGCGCCTATCGCCCGCAGATCGAGGCGCGGCTGAGCGAGGCGCTCGGCGTCGAGGCGCAGATCGGCGGCGCCATCGGCCTGCGCCTGCTGCCCTCGCCGCGCATCTCGCTGGAGGATGTGCGGATTGGCAATGGCGACGGCGCTGCCAGCTCCGCGACCGCCGAGCGGGCGACGGTGGAACTGGCGCTGGCGGCGCTGGCGCGCGGCGAGTTCCGCTTCTCGGAGGCTGAGCTCGATGGCGCGGCGATCGCGCTCTCGCTGGACGAGGCCGGGCTGATCCGCCTCCCCCAGCGGGTGGGCAAGGGCATTCCGGCCGAGGCGCAGCTCGACCGCCTCCGGATCAGCCGCTCGGCGCTGATCTGGCGCGAGGCCGGCAAGCCACCGGTCACGATCTCTCCCATCGCGGCCGAGGTTTCGGCAGTGAGCCTCGCCGGCCCCTGGCGCTTCGAGGGCGAGGTGGCGGGCGCCTCGCTGCGGATCACCACGGGCGAAATGGAGGAGGGCGGCCGGCTGCGAACCAAAGCCTTCCTGACCGGGGAAGAGCTGCAGGTTTCGTTCGACGGCGCGCTCGTGCTGCCGGTCGGGCAGGGCGGTTTCCGGGCGGAGCTCGACGGGGCGTTCAATCTCTCGCCGGGCGGGGCGGTAGCGCTGTCTGGCCGGGTCAAGGGCGGCAGCCGGCAGCTCGATCTCGCCGGGCTCACGCTCGATCTCGCGGGTGGCGCTGTGCGCCTGGAGGGCGAGGGGCAATACATGCCCGGCACCGCCTCGGGGTCTCTCGCCCTGCGCGCCCGCCGGCTCGATGCCGATGCGCTGGCGGCGGCGCTGGCCGAGAGGCCCGGCGCCGAGCGCGCCTTGCACGGGTTGCCGGGCGTCTTCGATGTCGGGCTCGACCTCGACCAGCTGATCTGGCGCGGCGAGGACTTTTCAGCAGTGGCGCTGCGTGGGCGTCTTCACGAGGCCGGTCTCAGCGACGCCTCGGCCTCGGTGCGCGTTGCCGGCGCGCTTCTCGGCGCGAGCGGCGATTTCGGCCCTGACGGCGCTACGGGCCGGCTGAACCTCAAGGCGGATGATGCGCGGCGGGTTGCGCTGGTGCTGGCGCGGGCGGGGCTCGACCCGGCGCTGGCCGATTTCATCGCCGCGCTCGGGCGGATCGATGCCGATGCGACGGGAAGCTGGGCTGCCGGGCGCATCGCCTTCCAGCGCCTGCTGGTGACCGGTTCCTCGGGGCTTCGGCTCGACGCGTCGGGCGAAATCCTGCCGGCCCGGCTGACGGCCAAGGCGACGGTGAGCGGGCTTTCCCTCGATACGCTGCCGCCCGGCAAGAGCTTCACGGGTCTGATCCGGCAGCGCGACATCGCTCTGGACCTGTCGCTGGCCGACGCCCGCTTCCGCAATGTGCCGCCGGGCTCGGCACGGCTCGACATTCGCAGTGAAGGCGATGTCTGGCGGCTGAGCCGGCTTTCGGTGGACGGCTTCGGCGGGGTGAACGTCACCGGCGCCGGCGCCTTGCTGGCGGAGGGCGGCGAGATCTCGGGCCGGGTGCGCGCGCCGCGCGTCGAGACGCTGACGGCGCTCGCCGGGCCTCTGCTGCCGGAGATCGTGACGCAGGCGCTGACGCGGGCCGGTGACGGGCTGGCGCGGCTCGATGCCGGCTTCCGCCTGACGCGGGCAGCTTCCGGCGAGACGGGGCTCACGGCCGAAGGCACGGCCGCGGCCGGCAAGCTCTCGGTGGACGGGCTCGTCGATCGCGCCGGGAACTGGAGCCGCGCCACGCTCGGCTTCGAACTCGCCGACCGGCGGCAGGCCTTCACGGCGCTCGGAATGCCTGCGCCGCTTCAGGGCGGGCCGGGAAAACTGACGCTCGACCTTGCCAAGGGCCGCACCGTGGGTTCGCTGGCGGGGCCGGGCTTGTCCTTCGTCGTCGAAGACGGTGCCGGCGGGCCGCAGGTCTCGCTGCAGGCGGACGGGGCGGGCCAGATCCTGCCGGAAGGACCGGCGCGGCTCCTGCCCGAGGGCGTGCTCGACGCTCATGCGCGGCTCGACATGACGGGCGATGCGGTGAAGCTCGATTCGATCTCCGCCAATCTCGGCGGTCTCTCGGCCAGTGGTTCTCTGACCCTGCCGCGCGAAGGGCGCTATACGGGCCGCTTCGCGGTTCCTGCCGCGGATCTGCGCCTCCTCATGGCCGCTGCGCTCGGCAGCGCTCCGCGGACGCCGGGCTCGACCTGGTCGACGGTGCGGTTCGGGCGTGTCGCGGATCTCCCCGATTTAGAGATCGCGGTCGAGGCAGGGGCGCTCGCGGTCTTCGATGGCGGTCTCGTGCGCAATGCGCGCTTCACGCTCAAATCCGACCTCGATGGACTCAAGATCGACGACATCGCCGGTGCCTATGCCGGCGGGCGGGTCGCGGGCCGGCTCGGCTTGAGGCGCGATGGCGGGCTCGCCCAGCTCAACGGGCGGCTCGACCTCTCCGCGATCGATCTTGGCGAGCTGACGCGCGGCGCGGTCGGCGGCAAGGCTTCTGGCCGGGTCGAGTTCGGTGGCTCGGGCGAGACGCCAGCGCGGCTGATCGCGGGCCTGAGCGGGGCCGGAAGTCTTGTGACGAAGGAGACGCGGCTCGCCCGCTTCGACCCCGCCGCCTATGCGCGGATCATCGCCGGCACGGGCGAGGATGCCTCAGAGAGCGAGACGGCGCGGCTGCAGGACAGGCTGAACGCCGCGCTCGACCGCGACGCCTGGGTGCTCGGCGAGGTGACGCTGCCCTTCACGCTCGCGGGCGGGCTGATCCGGCTTCAACCCTTCAATTTCGAGCGCAACGGCATGCGGGCGGAAGCGAGCGGCATGATCGATCTGCGCGCGCTCAATGCCGATCTGAGGCTCGCATTGAGGCCGCTCGGCGCGCTGCCCAAGGGCTGGCCAAGCGATGCGCCGCAGATCGGGATCGCCTGGCGTGGGCCACTCGGTGGCCTGCGCCGCGAGAGCGATGTCAGCGCGCTTTCCAACACCGTGGCCGCGCGGGCGCTGGCGCGGGAGATCGAGCGTGTCGAGGCCTTCGAGGCCGATGCGCGCGAGAGAGCCATTCATGCGCGACGCCTCCGGGCCGAGCGTGAGATGCGCGAGAACGAGCGCAAGCTGAACGAGTTCCTCAGGGTCGAGGAGGAGCGCCGCCTCGCCGAGCTGAAGCGCGCCGAGGAGGCTCGCCGGCTGGAGGACGAGCGCCGGCTCGCGGAGGAGAAGCGCGCAGAGGAGGCGAGGCGCGCCGAGTTGGTGCGGATGGAGCAGGAGATCCGGCGTCGCGTCGAGGCGGAAGAGCGCGCGCGGGCCGCTGCCGAACGCGCCGCGGCGCAGCAGCCGGCCGGCCCGCTGATCCTGCAGGGCGCGCCGCCCGTGTCCGGGCCGGATGGGCTGCGCCAGCAACCAGCGCGCAACGTTGCGCCTGTGCTTCCGCCGCCCTTCCAGATCCAGCCCGTGCCGCAGCCCTATTCGCGCAGCCCGCAGCCGAACTGATTCAACCGCTTCGCGGGCTGATTCAACCGCTTGCGAAACTGATTCAAGTGCTTCGCAGCTTGATTCAGGGTCCGGCGTTAACCTTTTGTTTGTGCTGAATTTTAACCATTTGCCTGCTTTGCGCGCTCGCGGAAATGCGCCAGCGCGTGAAGTCGCAGGGCGGCAGAGAGGTTGATCTCGCCGCGCCCGGAATCGACCTCGCCGATCAGGGCGGAGACTGAGCGCCCGTCTTCGGCGGCGATCTCCTTCAGAGCCTCCCAGAAGGCATCCTCCAGCGAGATGCTGGTGCGGTGGCCGGCGATGCTGAGCGAGCGCTTGCGCTCCGGCTTCATGCCGGCTCCGGCTCGTCGCGGTCGAGCCGGTGGCCCTCGATGTGGCGGGCTGCCTTGTCGCGCTCGGCCTCGGTGAGGTTGCGCTCGGCCTTGGTGCGGCCGAACGCGATGCGGTTCTGCTCGGCCGTCTTCTCGGCGTCAGAGCGCGCCTTCTGCTTGCGGAACTGGCGGAGGTTGACGATCTCGGCCATGGCAAGGTCCTCGTCAGGCCGGGCCGAGCATGCGCTCGGGCTTGACCGTCTGATCGAAGAGATCGGCCGGGACACCGGCCCTCAGCGCTTCCTCGCGGAGCGTCGTGCCGTTGTGATGGGCGGCCTTGGCGATGCTCGCGGCCTTGTCGTAGCCGATCGCGGGCGCCAGCGCCGTCACCAGCATCAGCGAGCGCGAGAGCAGGTCCTTGAGCTGGCCCTCATTGGCCTGGATGCCCTCGACGCAGTTGGTGCGGAAGCTCTCGGCCGCGTCGGCCAGCAGCCGTACCGATTGAAGGAATGCGGCGGCGATCACCGGCTTGAAGACGTTGAGCTCGAAATGTCCCTGGGAGGCCGCGAAGCCGATCGTGGCCTGGTTTCCGTGGACCTGCGTCGCCACCATGGTCAGCGCCTCGGCCTGGGTCGGGTTGACCTTGCCGGGCATGATCGAGGAGCCCGGCTCGTTTTCCGGAAGGCTGATCTCGCCGAGGCCCGAGCGCGGGCCGGAGCCCATCAGGCGGATGTCGTTGGCGATCTTGAACAGGTCGGCGGCGAGCGCGGCCAGTGCGCCATGGGCGGCGGTGAGCGCGCCATGGCTCGCCAGCGCCTCGAACTTGTTCTCGGCCGTGCGGAAGGGCAGGCCGGTCAGCGTCGCGACCTCCTTGGCGAAGGCGACGGCGAAGTCCGGATGGGCGTTGAGGCCGGTGCCGACCGCGGTGCCGCCCTGTGCCAGCGCATGAAGGCCACCGAGCATGGCCTCGATCCGGCCGATGCCGAGGCGAAGCTGCATGACGTAGCCCGAGAATTCCTGGCCGAGCGTGACGGGGGTCGCGTCCTGAAGGTGGGTGCGGCCGATCTTGACGAGGTCTTTGAAGGTCTTCGCCTTGTCGTCGAGCGCCTTCTCTAGGTTGCGCAGCGCCGGCAGTAGCCTGCGCGTGATCTCCAGCGCCGCGGCGATGTGCATCGCCGTCGGGAAGGAATCGTTCGAGGACTGGCCGCGATTGACGTGGTCGTTGGGATGGACCGGGACCTTGGAGCCCAACGGGGCGCCCAGCAGCTCGTTCGCCCGGTTCGCCAACACCTCGTTGGCGTTCATGTTCGACTGGGTGCCGGAGCCGGTCTGCCAGATCACCAGCGGGAAATGCCCGTCGAACTTGCCGGCGAGCGCTTCATCCGCCGCCTGGCCGATGGCGCCGGCGACACGCTGGTCGAGCAGGCCGAGCCGGGCGTTCACATGGGCGGCGGCCTTCTTGACCAGCACCAGCGCATGGACGAGCGGCAGCGGCAGGCGCTCGCTCTCGCTGCCGATCCGGAAGTTCTCCAGAGAGCGCTGGGTCTGCGCGCCCCAGTATCGATCCGCAGGCACCGCAATGGGGCCGAAGGAATCGGTTTCGGTGCGCGTCTCGGTCATGGGAGAATACAGCCTCTAGGTCTTCTTGCGGAACGCATCGAGGCTGACGACTTCGGCGCCCTTCGCCGCGTCCTCGTCCTCCGGAGCAGGGGCCGAATCGCCATCCTTCTCCGCCGTTTCGGCCGCAGGGGGGCGCGTCTTGAGCGCCGGCACGCCGGCCGGGACGACCTTGGCCGGAACGGGGCTGGGCGCCGCAGCCGGCGTTTCCTCGGCCGCGGCCTCTTCGGCTGAGCTCTCGGGCTCTCCTTGAGTCTCGAACTTCAGGCCGAACTGGACCGAGGGGTCGAAGAAGGTCGTGATGGCATCGAAGGGCACGAGCAGCCGCTCCGGCACGCCGGAGAAGGAGAGGCCGACCTCGAAAGCGTGGTCGGAGACGCTGAGGTCCCAGAACTGATGCTGGAGGACGATCGTCATCTCATCTGGATGCTTCTCGCGCAGGCGCTGCGACAGGCGCACGCCCGGAGCCCCGGTCCGGAAGGTGACGTAAAAATGGTGTTCGCCCGGCAGCCCGTCGCGCGCCGCCTCCGTCAGGATCTTGCGGACGACGCCCTTCAGCGCCTCCTGCACCATCAGATCGTAACGCAGCACATCCTTGGACATTGGGTCGAGATTTTCCGCTTATTGCTCCGGCGGGAAGAGCCGGCCGATCTGAGACGAAAGTGGAGGCTTCTGTTGCCAGGCGCCTCCGAGCCCCGCCTTACGCGGCTAAGCGCAAGGGCTTTGGTTTGGGAACCAGCACCGCTTACGCGGCGACAGCAACCCGAGCATTGTTGTCGTTGGCAACTATGCTTTGGCCCGATAACGGCGGAACCATGCCGAGCAAAAGGATAACCTTTACACCCTCGTCGATCCTATTTCGCCCCCGCCGCAGCCCTGCAACCGCTCGGCTGCAAGTCCCTGCTGCTCGCGCCGCAGGGCTGTGGTGGAGGCGCCGGGTACCGCCCCCGGGTCCGAAAGGCTTATTTCGAGATCCGTTTATCGCCATAGCCGTTCTTGCGAGCGGCACTCACGAATATAGGGCGATGGTTCGCGCGGGGAAAGAGTGTCCCGCGGATTTCGACAGGATGTGTGGAATTCCGGCCTCAATCGAGAATGCGACCATTTCTGATGTCGATATCGAGCATCATCTCGTCGTCGTCGGCGCTGCGGCCGGCGATCTCCCAGCGGTCGCCGTAGCGAAGGATCTCCTCGACATGGACCAAGCCCGCGCTCCAGGCGATGGAACGGGCCTCCATCTCGGAGATGGTCTCATCGGTCTCGGACGAGCCGATGTCGGATTTGCTGGCAAGGCCCGGCCCAGCGGCAAGACCTCCGAGGGCAAGGGTCGTGAGGAAGCTGATCGTTCTTCTTGTGATTGGCATCGGCGTATCCCCGTCGATCGGGCCGCCATGAGCGATCCCGATTGAGGCGGGTTTGCGGATGCTGGCGGTCACGACAAGTCGCGATCGCGTGAGGTCAGTTGCGGTCGGCCTTGGCCGATGCCGGTCGCTCGCGGTCGACCTTCAGGACGGTTCCGTCGCTGCCGCGCAGATTGATCTGGACGACGCCGCCGATGCTATCGCGGCCTTCGATCTTCCAGTGCCCCTCATCGAAGCTCATATCCTCGATGCGGGCCATGCCGTTCTCGTTGGCGATGCGGCGTGCGTCATCCTTCGAGATCATCCGGTCGGAGGGCTTGGGCTGATCGATGGACTGCGCCGAGGTCAGCGCCGGGATGGCGCAAGCAGCCAGCACCGCCAGCATCGTCGATCGTCGCGTGAACATGGCTGCATCTCCTTCCCGTGACTTGATCCTTCCGTGAAGAACGGATGCGGCGTCGGGCTGGTTCCCGCCGGATCCTGTCACCACCTCTCTGCAAAGTTGGGGAAGCCCTGCAGCAAGGGCGGGCCAGCCGCACTGCAAGCGGCTATGTTCGCCTGCTCTCCAGAGATTCGACATGCGCCAATACCAAGACCTGCTCCAACGCGTCCTGACCGAAGGCGTCCGCAAGGACGACCGCACAGGCACCGGCACACTCGCCGTCTTCGGCCACCAGATGCGATTCGACCTCGCGCAGGGCTTCCCGCTGGTCACCACCAAGAAGCTGCATCTGAAGTCGATCATCCATGAGCTGATCTGGTTCCTGCGCGGCGACACCAATGTGCGTTACCTGCAGGAGAACGGCGTCACGATCTGGGACGAATGGGCCGATGCGAATGGCGATCTCGGCCCCGTCTACGGAAGGCAGTGGCGGTCCTGGGCGGCGCCCGACGGGCAGGTGATCGACCAGATTGCCTGGCTGGTGAACGAGATCCGCCGCAACCCGGATTCGCGCCGCCTGATCGTCTCGGCCTGGAACCCCGCCGATATCCCGAAGATGGCGCTGGCGCCCTGCCACTGCCTGTTCCAGTTCTTCGTCGCCAATGGGAAGCTCTCCTGCCAGCTCTACCAGCGCTCAGCGGATGTGTTCCTGGGCGTGCCCTTCAACATCGCGAGCTACGCGCTGCTGACCCATATGGTCGCGCAGGTGACGGGGCTTGGCGTCGGCGATTTCGTGCATTCCTTCGGCGACACTCACCTATATGTGAACCATCTCGATCAGGCCCGGCTGCAGCTCTCGCGCGAGCCGCGGGCGCTGCCGAAGCTCTCGCTCAACCCGGCGGTGACGCGGCTGGAGGATTTCCAATTCGAGGACGTGACGATCACGGACTACGACCCGCATCCCGGCATCAAGGCGCCGATCGCGGTATGATCGGCCGCGCGTTCGCGATTGCGGCCGGGCAGGTTCTGGCTGCCGTCGGATGCGGCTATGCCGGCGTGGCTCTCGTTTCGTGGCTGGCGAGCGCGCTGCTGGGGCGCGAGCCTAGTTTCGACGGCCGGGAGGCGGCCTTCTTCCTGAGCGTCGGTCTTGCGACCTGGCTGCTGGCGTCGACATCGGGGGAGCCGGTGCGCCGGGCGCTGGCTCTATCATGGCCTGCCGAGCGGCGGATCGCCATTCGTTTTGGTCTTGCGCTCCTTGGCATCTTCGCCGTCGAGGCGGCTGTCGTCTTCTCGGGCGCTCTGGGATCGCTCGATGAGTTCAAGGCGATGTCCGGGTCGGAGCGCAGTCTCCTCGGCTTCGTCAACGCGGTTGTGCTCGCGCCGGTGGTCGAAGAGGCCCTGTTTCGCGGATTGCTGTTCACGCGCCTGCGCCGCCATCTTGCCGCGCTCCCGACGCTTGCCGTGGTGACCGTCGCCTTTGGCCTGCTGCACGCCGAGAACGGGCTGCTTCACGTCGTCTCCGTCCTGCCGGCAGGCGCCTTCCTGGGGCTCGCCCGCGAATTCTCGGGCGGGATCGGATTGCCGATCCTGCTCCATGCCTGCATGAACCTCGCCGTCGTCATCGTAGGACTTGCTGTATGACCCTCTCCATCCGCTCCGCACGGCCCGGCGAGGGCGGACTCGTGCTCGGCTTCATCCGCGAGCTCGCCGAATACGAGAAGCTGCTGCACGAGGTTTCCGCCACCGAGGCGGAGATCGAGGAAGCGCTTTTTTCCGCGCACCCCAAGGTGTTCTGCGACATTGCCGAATGGGAGGGCGTGCCGGTCGGATTCGCCGTGTGGTTCTACACATATTCGACCTTCTCCGGCCGCCACGGCATCTGGCTGGAGGATCTCTATGTCCAGCCCGCCCAGCGCGGGCGCGGCATCGGCAAGGCGCTGATCGCGCGGTTGGCGAGGCGCTGCGTCGACGAGGGGCTGCCGCGGCTCGCCTGGTGGGTGTTGAACTGGAACGAGCCCTCGCGCGTTTTCTATCGTTCGCTCGGCGCGCAGGCGCAGGATGAGTGGACGGTGAAGCGGCTGGAGGGCGAGGCTCTCCGGCGGCTCGGCGGGAGTTAGATTATGGAGAAGCGCCCGATCGTGCTCGTCGCAGCCGTCGCCGACAACGGCGTCATCGGCGACGACAACCGTCTGATCTGGCGGCTGAAGACGGATCTGCGCCGCTTCCGCAACCTCACCATCGGCCGCCCCGTACTGATGGGGCGCAAGACCTTCCTGTCGATCGGCAAGCCGCTGCCGGGGCGGCAGACGATCGTCCTGACCCGCGATGCGGGTTTCACGGCGGAGGGCGTGACGATCGCCCATTCACTCGACGAGGCGCTGAAGGAAGGGCAGCGCATCGCCGCGGAGAACGGGGCGGATTCGGTCACCGTCGCCGGAGGGGCCGAGCTCTACCGCCAAACGCTGCCGCTGGCCGACCGGCTGGAGCTGACGCTGGTCCATGCCAAGCCGAATGGTGACGCGCTCTTTCCCGACTGGGAGCGTTCCACCTTCGAGCAGGCGGGCGCGAACGAGCGTCACCAGGCCGATCCCGACAACGAGCATCCTTTCACCTTCGTGACTTGGCGCAGGCGCTCATAAGTCGGCGCAGGCGCGGCTGATCGCCGCTTCCCGTTCACGATGAACGGCTTGCGCCGTTGACGAATCCATGGCCCATGACCAATTCAGCCCGGCGTCCTTCGCTCGAAGGCGCTGACAAGCGGTCGTGCTTCGCCTATGGCTCGGCCGCGACATAACGGAAGGGAACGGCTCGAGAATGCCTTGGAGCAACCAGAGTGGCGGTGGCGGGGGAGGCCCCTGGGGTCAGCGCGGAGGCAGTGGCGGCGGTGGCGGCCCATGGGGCGGCGGCTCCGGCGGAGGCAACGGCAATCCGCCCGATCTCGAGGAGATTCTGCGGCGTAGCCAGGACAGGCTGAAGAACCTCGTCCCCGGCGGCAACATCGGTGGGCGCGGCATCGCGCTCGGCATTCTGGCCCTTATTCTGTTCTGGCTGGCTTCCGGCGTCTATTTCGTGCGGCCGAACGAAGTCGGCCTCAACGTCGTCTTCGGCCGCTTCGCGGGCAAGACCGGCGAGGGCATGAACTGGAACTGGCCTTATCCGATCGGCAACGTGATCAAGCCGCAGGTGACCAACGTCATCACCACCGAGGTCGGCTTCCGCACCATCGAGTCCGTGCGCACCTCGCGCCAGACCGATGTCGGCGAGGAGAGCCTGATGCTCACCGGCGACGAGAACATCGTCGACATCGATTTCATCGTGCAGTGGCAGATCGACCCGGCCACGCCCGAGAACTACGTCTTCAACATTCAGGATCCGCCGGGCACGGTGAAGGCCGTGGCCGAAAGCGCGATGCGCGAGATTATCGGGCGCCGCAACATCCAGCCGGTGCTCACCACCGATCGCGGCGCGATCGAGACCGAGGTGCGCCAGCTGATGCAGGACACGCTCAACGGCTACAATGCCGGTGTGCGGATCAGCCTCGTGCAGCTCCAGAAGGTCGACCCGCCGCAGCAGGTCATCGACGCCTTCCGCGACGTCCAGGCGGCACGCGCCGACCAGGAGCGCCTGCGCAACGAGGCCCAGACCTATGCCAACCGCATCGTCCCCGAGGCGCGCGGCCGGGCGGCACAGCTCGTCCAGGCGGCGGAAGCCTTCAAGGAGCAGACCGTCGCCGAAGCGCGCGGTCAGGCCAGCCGCTTCAACGCGGTCTATGAGCAGTACAAGAATGCTCCGGGCGTGACGCGCGAGCGTCTCTTCCTGGAGACGATGGAACGCGTGATGGGCGGGACCGACAAGATCATCCTCGACTCGACGGGCCAGGGCGTCGTGCCCTATCTGCCGCTCGACCAGCTGCACTCGGGCCGCACGGCGCCGCAAGCGCAGGGCCTTCGTCAGCAGCAGCAGGGGGGGCAGACCCGATGAACGGCTCCTTCCTTCGCGCGGCGCTTCTCGTCGCCGTCGTCGCTGTCGCGGCGGTGCTATACGCCTGCACCTTCGTCGTCTCGCAGACGCAATCGGCCCTCGTGCTGCGCCTCGGCGCGGTGCGCGCCGTCAAGACCGAGCCGGGCCTCTACTTCAAGTGGTTCGCGCCGATCGAGACGGTGACGCTGCTCGACAACCGCATCCTCGATCTCGACCTGCCGGCGCAGGAAATCATCGCCTCGGACCAGAAGCGTCTCGTGGTCGATGCCTTCACGCGCTATCGCATCTCGGATCCGCTGCGCTTCTACCAGGCGGTCAACAACATCCCGCGCGCGAATTCGCAGCTGGCCTCGATCGTGAACGGTAATGTCCGCTCGGTCCTGGCGGAGGCGACCTTCACCGCGATGGTCCGCACGGAGCGCACGCGGCTGATGAACCGCATCCGCGACGACGTGAACCGCGAGGCCACCCGCTTCGGCATGACGGTGGTCGACGTCCGGCTGCGCCGTGTCGACCTGCCGGCGGCGAACTCGGCCGCGGTGTTCCAGCGCATGCAGACCGAACGCCAGCGCGAGGCCGCGGAGGCGCGTGCGCTCGGCGGCCAGCAGGCGCAGGAGATCCGGGCACGTGCCGACAGGGACGCGACGGTTATCGTCGCCGAGGCACAGCAGAACTCGGACGTGATCCGCGGTCAGGGCGAGGCAGAACGCAACAAGGTCTTCGCCGAGGCTTTCGGCCAGGATCCGGAGTTCTTCTCGTTCTACCGCTCGATGCAGGCCTATGAGGCCAGCATCAAGGCGGGCGATACGCGCATGGTCCTGTCCCCGGACTCGCCGTTCTTCCGCTTCTTCAACGGTCCGAACGCGCAGCGCGAGGGTGGGGCTGCGGCGACGCCCGCGCCCGCGCGGCCCTGATCCCGGCGGAGCGACCCGATGCTTGATTTCATCGCGGCGCTCGGTCTGGTCTTCGCTATCGAGGGCATCCTCTTCGCCGCGATTCCGCATATGGCGAAGGATGCCCTCAGAAGCGCGGCGGAGACGCCGGTGGAGCGGATGCGGCTGATCGGCCTCGGCTCGGCCGTGCTGGGTGTGATCCTCGTATGGCTCGTGCGCGGGGTCTGATAGAGTAACAGTAAGGCAGGGCGATCGCGTTCGATGACACGATCGTGCGTCGCCCTTCCGCCGCATTTCGGGGTTCAATGTCGGGCGCGCCCAAGCCAGCATCGAACGCCTGCCCGACAGGCCCGCATCTTTCTGTCATGAGGACCCTATGGCATTGAAAACCGTTTTCGCAGACCGGCCTCTCCGCATCGCCTTCGCCGCCGGCGTCGCCGGTCTCGCGCTGATGGCTGCGCCGGTTCTGGCGCCGCAGCCGGCGCAGGCGAACACGCCGCTGCTGACGGGCCAGACCTCGCTCGCCGACCTCGTCGACAAGGTGATGCCGGCGGTGGTCAACATCTCGGCCGTCACCACGAACGACCAGAAGGGCCGCAACCTGCCGCAGCTTCCGCAGCTAGGGCCGGACACGCCCTTCGGCGACCTGTTCGAGGAATTCTTCAACCGCCGCAACCAGCAGGGCGAACGCCAGGCGCCGCAGCAGCGCCGCTCGCAGTCGGCCGGCTCGGGCTTCGTGATCGATGCCTCGGGCATCGTGGTGACCAACAATCACGTGATCGGCGACGCCAATGAGATCACGGTCGTGTTCGGCGATGGCCTACGCCTCAAGGCCGAGGTCATCGGCAAGGACAGCAAGGTCGATATCGCCGTGCTGCGCGTGAAGCACGACAAGCCGCTGCCGGCCGTGAAGTTCGGCGATTCCGACAAGATGCGGATCGGCGATCCCGTCATGGCGATCGGCAACCCGTTCGGCCTCGGCGGCTCGGTGTCCTCCGGCATTGTCTCGGCCCGCAACCGCGACATCAGCCAGGGGCCGTACGACACCTATATCCAGACCGACGCGGCCATCAACAAGGGCAACTCGGGCGGGCCGCTGTTCAACATGGCCGGCGAGGTGATCGGCATCAACACGGCGATCCTGTCGCCGACCGGCGGCTCGGTGGGCATCGGCTTCGCCGTGCCGTCGTCGCTGGCCACCAACATCGTCGAACAGCTGCGTGAGTTCGGCGAGACGCGTCGCGGCTGGCTCGGCGTGCGCATCCAGAGCGTCGACGACGCCACCGCCGAGGCGCTGGGCCTGGGCACGGCGCGCGGCGCGCTGATCGCCGGCATCGACGAGAAGGGCCCGGCGAAGCCGGCCGGCCTCGAGACCGGCGACGTGATCGTCAAGTTCGACGGCAAGGATGTGAAGGATTCGCGCGACCTGCCGCGCATCGTCGCGGCGACGCCGGTTGGCAAGGACGTGCCGGTCGCCATCGTCCGTAAGGGCAAGGAAGAGCAGAAGACGGTCAAGCTCGGCCGGCTCGAGGATGGCGAGAAGGTCCAGACCGCTTCGGCCAACAAGCCGACCGTCGAGCCGGCGAAGCCGGCGGTGACGAGCGCGCTCGGCCTCGAATTCTCGCCGCAGACCGACGAGCTGAAGAAGCGCTACTCGATCAAGGACGGTCTCAAGGGCGTCGTGATCACCAAGGTCGACGCCAATTCGAACGCCGCCGACAAGCGCATCCAGGTCGGCGAGCTGATCGTCGAGGTCGGCCAGGAGCCGGTCAACGCGCCGGCGGACGTGACCAAGCGGCTCGACGCGCTGAAGAAGGAAGGCAAGAAGTCGGCGCTGCTGCTCGTCTCTAACGCGCAGGGTGAAGTCCGCTTCGTTGCGGTATCGATGAACTGATCGCGTTCAGCGATCGAATGATCGAGAGGGCGGTCCCGCGGGGCCGCCCTTTTTTACGTGAAGCTCCAGGCTCGTGTGTGCTGGCGCAACGCGGCCGAACGTGGCTAGAGGTTGGCGATGTGCCGGACGAGCGCGCCGGCGCCAGAGAGGCCGAGATGAAGATCAGCGAAATCCCCTTCGTCACCACGGACTGGTCGACGATCGTGCCGGAGCATCATGCCGGCGATAGCGGGGAGGCGACCTGGCGGGTCCAGTATTTCGGCCCCGAGGATAATCGCATCCGGGTACGGATTGTCGAGTACTCGCCGGGCTATGTTGCGGACCACTGGTGCTCGAAGGGGCACATCATCCTGTGCCTCGAAGGCGAGATGGAGACTACGCTCGCCGACGGGCGGGTGATGCCGCTCAAAGCCGGCATGAGCTACCAGGTCGCCGATGGCGCCGAGGCGCATCGCTCCGCGACCAAGACCGGCGCGAAGCTCTTCATCGTGGACTAGGCCATCGGGCCGAATATCGCATTCGGTTCGACAGCCTAGCTCTTTGATGTTGCATCGGCTTGATCCGAAAACCGCGTTCCACTTTTCGGGCCGATGCTCTGATCAGTCCCGGAAGATCTCGCTGCCCGCATAGCCCTGCGCATAGAGCAGCGCGGTGAGATCGGCGTGGTCGAGGCGGGCGTCGGCTGCGGCCGCTACTGCAGGCTTGGCGCGGAAGGCGGCGCCGAGCCCGGCCTCGCCGAGCATGGCAAGGTCGTTGGCGCCGTCGCCGACGGCCAGCGTTGCCTCCGGCGCAAGATTGAAGCGCGTGCGCAGCTCGACGAGGGCGTCGAGCTTGGCTTGCTTGCCGAGGATCGGCTCGGTGACCTCGCCGCGCAGGATGCCGCCATCGGCCAGCAGCACATTCGAGCGATGCTCGTCGAAGCCGATCACGGCGCTGATCGGCCCGGTGAAGACCGTGAAGCCGCCGGAAACGAGAGCGGTGTAGCCGCCATTCGCGCGCATCGTACGGACGAGTTCGCGCCCGCCCGGCGTCAGGGTGATGCGGTGCTGAATGATCTCCTCGACGACTCCGAGCGGCACGCCCTTGAGCAGCGCGACGCGCTCGCGCAGCGCGGGCTCGAAGGCGATCTCGCCGCGCATGGCGCGCTCGGTGATGGCGGCGACATGCTCTTTCAGCCCGACGACGTCGGCGAGCTCGTCGATGCATTCCTGGCCGATCATCGTCGAATCCATGTCGGCGAGGAACAGCGCCTTGCGGCGGGTTGTTGCCGGCTGGACGATGACGTCGATCGGCGCGTCCGCCAGCGCCAGGCGGATATCGGCTTCGAGCTTGCGCGCGTCGGCCGCTTCCGCGAAGAGGTCAGCGGCGACAGCGCCGTCGAGCGCGGCGGTGCGGGCAATGCCTGGAACGGTGCGGGCGAGCCCAGCCAGAAGGGCCTCGCTCACCAGCGCCTGGCCATGTGCGGATACGAGTGTGGCGACCAACATTGCGAGGACCGGTGGAGCAGGCGGGAGGAGGGATCAGGGCGGTGCTCATCGCAGGTCCGACCGCCAGCGGCAAGTCCGCGCTGGCGATCGAGATCGCGCGGCGGACCGGCGGCGTGGTCGTCAACGCCGATTCCATGCAGGTCTATGCGGATCTACGCATCCTCACCGCCCGGCCGAGCGAGGTGGAAGAGGCAATGGTTCCGCACCGGCTCTACGGCCATGTCGACGGTGCGGTGAACTATTCCGCTATGCGCTATGCCGCCGATGTCGCGGCGCTGGTCGGCGTATTGCGGGATGAGGGGCGACTTCCGATCCTCGTCGGTGGGACGGGGCTCTATTTCAAGGCGGTGACGGAAGGCTTCTCGGCCATGCCGCCGGTGCCCGAGGCCGTGCGTGCCGCCTTTCGCGCCCGGGCCGAGGGGGTGGAGACGGCGGCGCTGCATGCCGAGCTCGCCCGCGTCGACCCGGAGATGGCGGAGCGGCTGAAGCCCTCCGACCGTATGCGGACGATGCGGGCGCTGGAGGTCTTCGAGGCGACGGGGCGGTCCCTGGCGAGCTTCCAGGGCGAGCGCGAGCCGGGGCCGCTCGGCGAGGAGGGGTTGCTGCGCCTCTTCATTCATCCGGAGCGCGAGAGGGTGCGCGAGCAGATCGACAGCCGCTTCGAGGCGATGATCGAGGCGGGCGCGCTCGACGAGGTCGCGCGGCTGAAGGAGCGGCGCCTCGATCCGCTGCTGCCGATCATGCGCGCCCATGGCGTGCCGGGGCTGATCGCGCATCTCGACGGCGAGATCCCGCTGGCCGAGGCGATCCAGCGCGGCCAGGCGGATACGCGCGCCTATGCCAAGCGGCAGGTGACCTGGTTTCGCCACCAGATGACGGGCTGGAAGGCGGTCGCGCCGGACGAGGCGCTAGCCGTCGCGCTGGAAGGGTTGGAGCGGTAGCTCAGGCGGCTGCTGCGGCATCCGGCCCGGCGAGGGCGAGGCGGTTGCGGCCTTCGCTCTTGGCCCGGTAGAGCGCCTGGTCGGCGCGCGCCATCAGGCAGGGCAGGCCCTCGCGGGGCAGCCGCGTCGCGACGCCGAAGCTCGCGGTCACCTTGAGGGCGAGCGTTTCCGAGACGGGCAGGGCGCGGGCGGCCAGCGCCTCCTGTATCCTGCACGCCTCCGCGCTGGCGGAGCCGAGGTCGCAATCCCGCAGCAGGATCGCGAATTCCTCGCCGCCGAAGCGGCCGACGAGATTGCTTTCGCCGCGGAACAGGCCGAGCAGCAGATCGGCGAAGGCGCGGATGACGGCGTCGCCCGCCGCATGACCATGCGTGTCGTTGACCTGCTTGAAATGGTCGAGATCGACGATGATCAGCGCGATATCGCCGCCGGTCGCCTCGGCATTGGCGATGTCGGCCGCGGCCTTCTCCATGAAGGAGCGGCGGTTGAGCAACGCGGTCAGCGGATCGGTCTCGGCGAGGCGCCTGAGCTCGCGCTCGCGCTCCTCGCGCTGGCCGATCTCCTCGGACAGCGCCCGGCGGGTGGCGCGTTCGCGCCCGATCTCCAGCGCCAGCGTGGCGGCCCGCAGCTGCAGCGTCTGGTTGGCGATGGTGAGGTCGGTGATGTCGGTCAGCGTCAGCAGGAGCCCGTCGCCGAGCGGCGCCACCGCGACCCTGAGCCAGTTCGTGCCGCCATCCCGGGTGATGGAGGTCTCGATCGTGTCGCTGCGCTGCAGATCGAGCGCAAGCCGGCAACGGCGCCAGATCGCCGGGTCGGCGAAGAAGGGCAGGCTTTCGCGGGCGTCGGTGTCGAGCAGGTCGATGTCCGGGCGGCCGCAGAGTTCGGAGGCGCGCCGGTTGGCGGTCACAACGACAACCTGCTCGATGCTACCCGTCTCGTCGCGCAGGGCGCGCAGTGCCACGATGCCGCTCGGCGAGGTTTCGAGCACGGCATCGAGCAGATCCTCGCGGAACCGCAGCGGCCGGCTGAAGGCGACCACATGGCGGCCGCCGTCACGGTCCGTCGTCGGCAGGAGGAGCCGCTCCCAGAGCGCCACGCGAAAGGTGCTGCTCGAACGGTGGATGGTGTACAGCGGCCGGTTCTCGGCGAGCGCCTGCGCGAGGCAGTCGATCGTGAAGCGTGCAACCTGCGGTCGCATGCCGGAAACCGCCTGCCCCAGCCGCGTGTCGCCAACATACCGCACGATCTCGCGTCCGTAATGGGTCCAGAGGAAATCGTCGTCTCCCGCGGGGACGAGGACCATCAGCTCCTCGCCGAAAGCCGCGAGCACGTCGGAGCTGAAGCCCTCATGCCACACGACGCCGTCCTCGCGCTTGTGCAACGCGAAACGCGCCAGCAGCTCCGCGACGAGCGGCGCATGCGCGCGAGCTGCGATGTTGTCGCTGTGAACCTCGTAATACATGTCCGTCCCGATCCCGGCGGGAAATCTATGAAACCAGGGGTTGAGAAAGCGTTCCGCGGGGTCATTCGGTTTCCGAGCCCGATGCTCACCATCGGGAAACCACGTTTGCGCTTGACCCGTTTGCGGCGCTCCGCTAGCGTCTCGCAACTTCCGCCAAGGATCGATCGCGCGATGCGCAAGCTTATTATCGTACAGGTGCGCTGGTAGGGGCCGGTTCTAACGAACCGGGCGTCCCCGACGCCAGCGCACGCCCAGGCCCCTCCGAGGGCCTTTTTTATTGCCCGCATTCCAGACCATCCAACCAGAAAAATAGCCCGAGGAGAGCGTTATGAGCGAGATGATGACCGGAGCCGAGATGGTCGTCCGCGCGCTTCAGGACCAGGGTGTCGAGCACCTGTTCGGTTATCCGGGCGGCGCTGTACTTCCGATTTACGACGCGATCTTCCAGCAGGACAAGGTGAAGCACGTGCTCGTCCGCCACGAGCAGGGCGCCGTGCATGCGGCCGAGGGCTATGCCCGTTCGGCACCGGGCAAGGTCGGCTGCGTCCTGGTCACCTCCGGCCCCGGCGCGACCAATGCCGTCACGGGGCTGACCGATGCGCTGCTCGACTCGATTCCGGTCGTCGTCATCACCGGTCAGGTGCCGACGCATCTGATCGGCTCGGACGCCTTCCAGGAATGCGACACGGTCGGCATCACCCGCTCCTGCACCAAGCACAACTATCTGGTGAAGAGCATCCACGACCTGCCGCGCATCTTGCACGAGGCCTTCTATGTCGCCGCCAATGGCAGGCCCGGCCCGGTCGTCATCGACATCCCCAAGGACGTGCAGTTCGCGACGGGCGCCTACAGCCGTCCGCGCGACAACCAGCACAAGACCTACCGCCCGGTGGTCAAGGGTGACATCGAGAAGATCAAGGCTGCGGTCGAGCTGATCGCGGGCGCCAAAAAGCCTGTCTTCTATACGGGCGGCGGCGTGATCAATGCGGGGCCGCATGCGACGGCTCTGCTGCGCGAGCTCGCGCAGCTCACCGGCTATCCCGTCACCTCGACGCTGATGGGGCTGGGCGCCTTCCCGGCCGCCGACAAGCAGTGGCTCGGCATGCTCGGGATGCACGGCACCTACGAAGCCAACCTGGCGATGCATGACTGCGACGTCATGATCAACATCGGCGCGCGCTTCGATGACCGCATCACCGGACGCATCGACGGCTTCTCGCCACGTTCGAAGAAGATCCATATCGATATCGACCCGTCCTCGATCAACAAGACGGTCAAGGTCGATATCGGCATCATCGGTGACTGCGCCCATGTGCTGGAGGACATGGTCCGCATCTGGCGCGAGAGCGGCGCGCAGGTCGACAAGACCGCGCTCGCCGCCTGGTGGACGCAGATCGAGGGCTGGCGCGGCCGCAAGAGCCTCGCCTACAAGCGCTCGGAGACGATCATCAAGCCGCAATATGCGCTGGAGCGTCTCCATGAGCTGACCAAGGATCGCGACACCTACATCACGACCGAGGTCGGCCAGCACCAGATGTGGGCGGCGCAGTATCTGAAGTTCCAGGAACCGAACCGCTGGATGACCTCGGGCGGGCTCGGCACCATGGGCTACGGCCTGCCGGCGGCGATCGGCGTGCAGATGAAGCATCCGAAGGCGCTCGTCATCGACGTTGCCGGCGAGGCCTCGATCCTGATGAACATGCAGGAGATGTCGACGGCGGTGCAGTACCGGCTGCCGGTGAAGATCTTCATCCTCAACAACGAATACATGGGCATGGTGCGCCAGTGGCAGGAACTGCTGCATGGCGGGCGCTATTCGGAGAGCTATTCGCAGTCCCTGCCGGACTTCGTGAAGCTCGCGGAAGCCTATGGCGGCCACGGCATCCGCTGCGACGACCCGGCCAAGCTCGACGCCGCGATCATGGAAATGATCGAGACGCCCGGCCCGGTGATCTTCGACTGCCTCGTCGCCAAGGAAGAGAACTGCTTCCCGATGATCCCGTCGGGCAAGGCGCATAACGAGATGATCCTGCCCGATTTCGAAGGCGATACCGGCCAGATCATCGACGCCAAGGGCAAGCAGCTCGTCTGACAAGGCCTCGTCATGCTCGGGCTTGGCCCGAGCATTTCCGGCGGAATGAGGCGCCAGCCTGCGCCCTTCCGTCGGGAGTTGCTCGGGTCGAAGCCTTGCTTCGCCCGAGAATGACGGCAGCGGCTGGGGAAGGAAAACATCATGGCGACCATTGGCCTGATCGGCGGAATGAGCTGGGAGTCGACCGCGGTCTATTACCGGCTGCTCAACGAGGGCGTGCGGGCGCGTGCGGGCGGGCTGCATTCGGCTGATGTGCTGCTGCATTCGGTCGATTTTGCACCTATCGCCGAGATGCAGGCGCAGGACGACTGGGCGGCCGCCGGCGCGGCGCTGGCCGAGAGCGCGCGCCGGCTGGAGCGCGCCGGGGTGTCCTGCCTCGTGCTCTGCACCAACACGATGCACAAGGTGTCGGATCGAATCACCGAGGCCACCACGCTGCCCTTCCTGCATCTGGCCGATGTGACGGCGCGCGCGATCATGGCTTCCTCGTCGCGCCGCCCGCTGCTGCTGGCGACGCGCTTCACCATGGAACAGCGCTTCTATCGCGACCGGCTGAAGGCCTTCGGGGTGGAGGCGCTGGTCCCCGCTGGCGAGGAGCGCGAGGCAGTCCACCGCATCATCTATGAGGAGCTCTGCCGCGGTCGCATCGAGGAGGCCTCGCGCGAGCAGTATCGCGCGATCGTCGAGCGCGCCGTGCGCGAGCAGGGCTGCGACGGTGTCATCCTTGGCTGCACCGAGATCACGCTCCTGGTGTCGCAGAAGGACTTCCCTGTTCCCGTCTTCGACACCACGGCTTTACATGTCGCTGCGGCGCTCGATTTCGCCGGCCAGTTGGAGAGCATCGCCGCATGAAACTGCTGATCGGGAACAAGTGCTATTCGTCCTGGTCGCTTCGGGCCTGGCTCCTGATGCGCGCGACCGGCATCGCCTTCGAGGAGACGCTCGTCCTGCTCGATGAGCCCGGCTTCAAGGAGACGGTCTATGCCGAGGCGCCGCGGAGCGGCGGCACCGTGCCGACGCTCGTGGACGGCGACATCGCCGTCTGGGAGACGCTGGCAATCGCGGAATATCTCCATGAGAAGCATCCGGCGGCGGGCATCTGGCCGCGCGAGCCGGCGGCCCGCGCCCATGCCCGCGCCATCTCCAGCGAGATGCATGCGGGGTTCACGGCGCTTCGCAACGCCTGCCCGATGAATCTCGGCAAGCGCTATGCCGCGCGCGACCGCGGCCCGGGCGTCGCCCGCGACGTGGAGCGCATCACCACGATCTGGCGCGAGGCGCGCGAGCGCTTCGGCAAGGCCGGTTCGGGACCGTTCCTCTATGGGAATTTCTCGGCCGCCGATGCGATGTTCGCGCCGGTCGTCACCCGCCTCGACACCTACGGCATCGCCGTCGACGCCGTATCGCAGAGCTATATGCGCTCGATCCTGTCGCATCCGGCCTATCGGCAATGGCTGGCGGCGGCGCTCTCCGAGTCCTGGATCGTCGCGCATGACGAGGTCGACGAGCCCGCGCTCGTAGATCTGCGCCAGAGCTGATCGCTTTCCTGCTTAAACCTTCAACCGCCTACAGGTCCCTCATGTCCCAGCCTGCGACGCACTACCCGAAAGCTCCGAAATCCCAGCCGAGCGCGCGCCACACCCTGGCGGTGATCGTCGACAACGAACCCGGCGTTCTCGCCCGCATCGCGGGGCTCTTTTCCGGGCGCGGCTACAACATCGAGAGCCTGACGGTCTCCGAGACCGAGCATGAGAAGCATCTCTCGCGCATCACCGTGGTGACCTCCGGCACTACCTCCGTGGTCGACCAGATCAAGGCGCATCTCGAACGGCTGGTGCCGGTGCATCGGGTCGTCGACCTGACGGAGCAGGGCGAGGCGCTGGAGCGCGAGCTCGCGCTGATCAAGGTGGTCGGCAAGGGCGATCACCGCGTCGAGGCGATGCGGCTCGCCTCGGCCTTCGGCGCGCGCACGCTCGATGCCTCGCTGACATCCTTCGTCTTCGAGCTGACCGGCTCGACCGACGAGATCGAGCGCTTCATCAAGCTGATGACGGTGGTCGGGCTGACCGAAGTCTCGCGCACCGGCATCGCGGCGATGAGCCGCGGGCCGGAGGCGATGTGAGCATGGCGCTGACGCCGGAAGCGCTCAACCTGATATCGCTCGGGCTCGGGATCGTAGGCTTCGCCTGCCTCGCCGGGCCGGTGTTCCTGAGGCTGAGCGGTCGTGGCACGGCCGAGCCGGCCGGCAGCGGCAAGAGCCTGCGCTCGCCGCTGTGGTGGGCTGGCTTCGTGATGACCGTCGCGGCCATCATGCTCCAGCGCATGGCGGGGCAGGGCGCCGCGGGCTGATTTCTTCAGCCGGCGAAGCCGCCCTGCTCGAGAAATGCCTGCTCCTCGGCGGTCGTCTCGCGCCCGAGGACCGGGTTGCGATGGGGGAAGCGGCCAAAGTCGCGGATGATGTCGCGATGGATTTCGGCGTATCTGACGCCGTCTGGATCGTCGGCCGCCTGACAGAGTGCGACGCAGCGATCCTGGTCCGCGAGCGCTTCCGAATGCATGAACGGCATGTAGAAGAATCGCTGCTCCGGCGGCTGATAGGCCTTGTCGAAACCGCGGGCGAGGGCGCGCTGGGCGATGGCCAGCGCCTGGGCGTCGGTCGCGAAGGCCCTCTCGCTGCCGCGGAAGAGATTACGCGGGAACTGGTCGAGCAGGATGATGAGCGCATAGACGCCGTCCGGCGTCTCCTCCCAATCCGATAGCTGGCCGGCTGCCGCGGCTTCATGCGCCGCCAGGAAATGCGCCCTGATGGCGGCATCGAAGGCGTCATCCTTGGCGAACCATTTCTCCGGGCCGGCTTCGCGCCAGAAGGCGATCGTCTCGGCGGCGCTTGGCAGGGTCATCGGCAGCGGGTCTCCAGTTTGTCTCGAGGACGGAGATAGTTCTTCGAAGCGCCCAAGTCAGGCCCGAATATCGCTTGCCCGCCATCCGCCGCTGCGCTAGATGGCTGAACCGTAACGTACGGTACTGGATATCCGAGCCTCATGACGCAGGTTGCCGCAGAGACGCAGGGCGAGGCGCTGACAGCGCGCCAGCAGGCTGTGCTCGACGCGGTGCTGAGCCTGATGGTTGAGAAGGGCAGCGGGCTGACCATGACCGCGGTGGCGCGCCGCGCGAGCTGCTCGAAGGAAACGCTCTACAAGTGGTTCGGCGATCGCGATGGCCTGCTGACCGCCACGGTGCAGTGGCAGGCCTCGAAGGTGAGGGCGGGCAATTATGACCGTCAGAAGCTCGATGCCGGCGCGCTGCGCGAGAGCCTGAAGCGCTTTGCGGCGAACTGGCTGGAGGTGATCTCCTCGCCGACCTCGATTGCGCTCAACCGCATCGGTGTCAGCCAGGCCGCCTCGCGCGACGGCAATCTCGGCTCGATCATGCTGGCCAATGGCCGCTTCGCCATCGGGGAACGGCTGAAGCCCGTGCTCGAAGCCGGGCGCGAGGCCGGGTTGATCGCCTTCGACGATACCGAGACCGCCTTCCGGACGCTGTTCGGCCTCGTCGGCCGCGACGTGCAGATCCGCCTGTTGCTGGGCGACCCGCTGACGCTGAGCAAGGCCGAGATCGCAAGCGATGCCGAGCGGGCGACGGAACAGTTTTTCACCCTCTACGGTGCGGCATCGAATGAGCCGCGCCGCAGCAAGATCAACGCGTAACCCAAGGAGACACCGATGCGCGTTTATTACGATCGTGATGCCGACATCAACCTGATCAAGGGCAAGAAGGTCTGCATCGTCGGCTATGGTTCGCAAGGCCATGCCCATGCGCTCAACCTGCGCGATTCCGGCGTCAAGGACATCATCATCGCGCTCAAGGCCGGCTCGGCCACGCGCAAGAAGGCCGAAGAGGCCGGCTTCAAGGTGATGACCCCGTCGGAGGCCGCCAAGGTCTCGGACATCATGATGATGCTGACCCCGGACGAGCTGCAGGGCGACATCTATCGCGACGAGCTGCATGCCAACATGAAGCAGGGCGCCGCCCTCCTGTTCGCGCACGGCCTCAACGTCCATTTCAACCTGATCGAGCCGCGCAAGGACCTCGACGTGCTGATGGTCGCCCCGAAGGGCCCGGGCCACACCGTCCGTTCCGAGTATCAGCGCGGCGGCGGCGTGCCGACCCTGATCGCGATCCACCAGGACGCCACCGGCAACGCCCATGACCTCGGCCTGTCCTACGCCTCGGCCAATGGCGGCGGCCGCGCCGGCATCATCGAGACCACCTTCAAGGAAGAGTGCGAGACCGATCTCTTCGGCGAGCAGGTCGTGCTCTGCGGCGGCCTCGTCGAGCTGATCAAGGCCGGTTACGAGACGCTGACCGAGGCGGGCTACGCCCCCGAGATGGCCTATTTCGAGTGCCTCCACGAGGTGAAGCTGATCGTCGACCTCATCTATGAGGGCGGCATCGCGAACATGAACTACTCGATCTCGAACACCGCCGAGTACGGCGAGTACGTCACCGGCCCCCGCATCATCACGGCAGAGACCAAGGCCGAGATGAAGCGCGTCCTGACCGACATCCAGTCGGGCAAGTTCACCCGCGACTGGATGCTCGAGAACAAGGTCAACCAGACCTCGTTCAAGGCGACCCGCGCCCGCTACGCCGCGCACCCGATCGAGGAAGTCGGCGCGAAGCTGCGCGACATGATGCCGTGGATCAAGGCGAAGGCCCTGGTCGACAAGTCGAAGAACTGAGCCTTCGCAGATTGATTCAACGCGTTCCGGATTTGATTCCGGAGGCGCCTGTAACAATCTGATAATCAATGCTCTTTCTGTTTGCGGGCGGTGGTCGAGAGGCTGCCGCCCGCTTTCTTTGGTGCGTGGCAGGAACCCTTCTGCCGGCGGGAACGTTTTCCTTGCGGTGCATGGCCGGGGCGGCCTGCTAACGATCAAGGGAGACGGTCATGACGGTCGATACCCGACCCAGAGTGCCGGTTCAGGATCCCGAGCTTCTGCGCGGCGGCGATCCAATTCCGCCAATGCGGGCCGATGATCACAGTGACGCCCATCCGGCGGTGGAAACGCCGGTCGAGGCGCGACAGGGCTTTCTCGACCGGCCGGTGCTGATGGTGCTGGTCGGGGGGCTGATTCTCGTGACGGTCGCTTGGATCGTGATCGAGAAGTTCGTCTACTAGTTTTCAGGCTTGTCAGTTTCCGTATTGCGAAGCCGTTCGTGTTTGCCCGCCACAGGGGAGGCCGTGATGGAACTTTTACGCATTCTCGAAACGCCCGTGGTGATCCGCATCGTGATGGCGCTGTCGCTCGCTATGATGCTGGCCGTGATCCTCGGCATCGCCTAGGGCAGGTTTCGAAAAGTGATATTCGAGGAAGCCTCCGGCGCCGGGCGCCGGAGGCTTTTTGCTTGGAAGGCCGATCAGAAGGTAACCTTGTCCCTGATGTCGGCTTCGACATTCGAGGGCAGCGTGCCGCGTTTCACGAGGTCGGCGAAATCCTTGAACTTCGCCTTGTTGCGTTCCTCGATGATCTTCTTGGAACGCGCCTCGCCAATGCCCTTGAGCGTGTCGAGCTCGGCGGCGGTCGCGGTGTTGATGTTGACCTTCTTGGCCTGGGTTGCGGCCGGCTGTGCGGCTGCCGGGGTCGCTGGCTTCGCGGCGGGAGCGGCCTGCGCCATGGGAGCTGCCGGCGCGGTGACGGGAGCGGCTGGCTTCGCGGCGGCGGGAGCCTGCGTCGCGGTCTGGGCGAAGGCCTGGCCGCCCATGGCGGCAAGCGCGACGAGGGGGAGCAGATAGCGTGACATCGTCATGACTGGACCTCGCGGGTCGGCCCGGAAACGTCGCATCCGCCGGGGGCCGGGTCCCTCCGCCGGACGACGCTGGCGGCGCCAAGGCCGTTCAGCGTGTCGCGCCGGGCTTCACCGTTGGGGTGTGCCGCGATGCGACGACATGAAGAGGCGCCTTTCGGTTTGAACGGCCCCCGAATGCCGCATTCACCGGGCAGTCAGGTTGCGAGCGGCCTAGAGCCGGATCCCATCAGGTTGAAGCAATCTGATCGGCGCGTGCTCTAGCGGGCGAACATCTCGCCGACGCGTCCCGCGCCGTAGAGCAGGGCGAACCCCCAGGCGAAGGAGGCGACCCAGTTCGCGATCTGGAAGGGCCAGAAGGGCATGTTGACGATGCCGGCCACGATCGCGATGACAGCCCGGATCGGCCCGAAGAAATGGCCGATCAGGATGCTCAGCACGCCCCATTTCTCGAAGAAGGCGTGGCCGCGGTCCAGCAGCTTCGGGTTGTCGCGGAACGGCCAGTAGTCGTCGACGCGCGGGCCCAGATGGACGCCGGCCCAATAGGACACCCAGAAGCCGCAGCCGGCGCCCAGCGAGGCCGCGAAGGCCAGCGGCACAAGGTCCAGCCCCGATGCACCGGCGACGGCCCCAAAGGCCGTGAAAAAGGCGGTTGCCGGCACCAGCCAGGAGAGGATCGCGACGCATTCGGCGAAGGCGATGAGGAAGACGATGGGGATCGCCCATTGCTGGTGCGTCCGCATGAAGTCCACCAGCGTGTGCATGGCTTCGTCGAAATAGGCCATGACGGGCGGCTCGGCTCCTGCTGACGGCTCTGGCATATGACCGGGCCCGGCCAGCGATGCAAGCGAAGGAAAGCCGCACCCTTGCCGTGCTTGCTTCGGGGGCGTTGCCTTCCCCGGCTGATCGCCTATTAATTTCGGCAACATTCAACAAGCTGGCGCGGCCTGGAGTGCAGATTCCGGGACCAGGTGGCCGACGAGGAAACACTTTATGGAGTTGCAGGATTGCCCGCCGGACGAGGCGGGGGCAGGGGCTCATGCGCGGGGCGAGCCGGCCGTCGCACTCGGCGGCATCGACATCACCTTCCATCTCGCCGATGGCGGCCGCTATCAGGCCGTGAAGGGCATCGACCTCAAGGTCTTCCCCGGCGAGTTCGTCTCCATCGTCGGGCCGACGGGCTGCGGCAAGTCCACCCTGCTCAATGCGGCGGCGGGGCTGCTGGCGCCCTCGACCGGCCGTGTCGACATCTTCGGCAAGCCTCTCGTCGGGCTGAACCGCCGCGCCGGCTATCTCTTCCAGCAGGACGCGCTGATGCCGTGGAAGACGGCGCTGGAGAACGTCAAGGTCGCACTGGAGCCGATGGGCGTTTCCGATAAGGAAGCGGGCGAGCGGGCGCGCGAATGGCTGGCGCGGGTCGGCCTGCGCAGCTTCGTCGATCGCTATCCGCACATGCTCTCGGGCGGGCAGCGCAAGCGCGTCAGCCTCGCGCAGATGCTGATCCGCAACCCCGAGATCCTGCTGATGGACGAGCCCTTCGGGCCGCTCGATGCGCAAACCCGGCAGATCATGGGCAATCTCTTGCTCGATCTGTGGTCGCGGGATCGCAAGGCGCTGATGTTCGTCACCCATGATCTCGAGGAGGCGATCGCGCTCTCCGACCGTGTCGTGGTGATGTCGGCGGGGCCGGCGGCCGGCATCGTCGCGGATTACAAGGTCACGCTGCCGCGCCCGCGCGACATCGCCGATATCAGGCTGGAAAAGGCCTTCCACGAGATTCATCGCGATATCTGGACGTCTCTCAAGGTGGAGGTCCAAAAGGCCTATGCGATGGGCGAGGGCCGCGAACTGGTCGGGGGAGACGCGGCATGAAGCGGATCAAGCTGCTTTCGCTCCAGATCCTGGTGATGCTGGTCTTCCTCGCGGTCTGGCATGTCGTGACCACCACGAGCCTGTTCGGTGACGTCAAGACGATGCAGTTCTTCTTCTCGACGCCGACGGCCGTGCTGACGCGCACGTTCAAGCAACTCACCAGCGGCGATATCTACTGGCATCTCGGCATCACGCTGACCGAGACCGTGCTCGCATTCGTCATCGGTTCGGCCGCCGGCATCCTGTTCGGCTTCGCCTTCGCGCGGCGCGAGCTGCTCTCGGCGGTGTTCGACCCCTATATCAAGGCGGCGAATGCGCTGCCGCGCGTGGTGCTGGCGCCGATCTTCGCACTGTGGTTTGGGCTCGGCATCTGGTCGAAGGTGGCGCTCGGCTTCACGCTCGTCTTCTTCATCGTGTTCTTCAACGTCTATCAGGGCGTACGCGAGGTCTCGCCGACGATCCTCGCCAATGCCCGCATGCTCGGCATGAACGAGCGCCAGCTCTTCAAGCATGTCTACTGGCCTTCGGCGCTGACCTGGATGTTCTCCTCGCTGCACACCTCGGTCGGCTTCGCGCTGGTCGGTGCGGTGGTGGGCGAGTATCTCGGCTCCTCGGCGGGGCTTGGCTACAAGATCCACGAGGCCGAGAGCGTCTTCGACGTTACCGGCGTCTTCTCGGGTATGCTGATCCTGGCGATCTTCGTCATCGTGATCGACACGCTGGTGACGCTGGTCGAGAAGCGGCTTCTGGTCTGGCGGCCGGTGCAGAGCTCGACCACGGTCGCCTGACCGGATCGGAGGCCGCGCCGATCCAAGCGCGGAACCGCTCCGTGATTCCGGGGCGGGCCAAAGGCCTGAGCCCGGAACCCATGGACACAGATCTTCGAAGAACGGGCGGCAGCAATGCCGTCCTTTTTTGTTTCGACAGTGTTCATCGTTCCGGGCTCTTCGCTAACGCGAAGCCCTGGAGTGACGGAGGGTTCCGTACAAGATCAGCGCGCTTCAGCGGCGCATCTCGGTGAGGGCTCTCTGCAGGGGAGCGGAGGAAACCTGGATCGGCCCTTCGAAAGGGGCATCCATGTCGACGATCAGATAGATCGCGCCGCCGATGAGCGCGGCCGCCGCAACGAAGCCGATCACGACGATAGCGTTCCGCGGCGCCCGGAACCCGAACACCGCGAAGATCAGGACCAGCCAGGCGACGACCATCAGCATCAGCGGCCGGGGCAGCGAGCCCTCGGCCTGCTCAACGAGGCTCCAGCGCAGCTCGAGCACCTTGCGGTACTGGTCGCGCATGTCGTTCCAGATCGAAAGCTGGGGTTCCTGGGCCGGCTGGAGGTTGCGCAGGCTGGCGCCGACATCCTCGAGCAGGCGTTCCGAGGTCTTGTCGGACAGCCCGCCTTCGGCCGTCCAGTGGCCGTTCGCGGCGCGCTCGGTGTAGGCGAGGAGCTTCTGGCGGGTGTCGCCCGCCTGCGGGCCGTAGAGGAACAGCATGCGGTCCAGCAGGATCAACTCGGTGGCGTAGCTGTGGACGTCCTGGTGCACGGCGTCGAACCTCGTCTTCGCGGAGGAGATCATCAGGCCGAGGACCAGCGAGGTCATCACGACGAAGATGTTGGCGATGAGGTGCAGGACCTGCTGCGTGTCGCCCCGACGCTGATGCTCCGGAAGACGATGGTAGAAGAATAACGCACTGAGCGAGGCCGCGGTCAGGCAAAGAAAGGCGAAAATGGCGATGCGTATTTCGTTCACGGCCGGCCCTCGCCTTGCTTGTTGCAGCAGATGGGCATGCGTGGATGCCGAGGGCCGGATTGTTGCTCTCGCTCTTCAATCTAGCCTATGTTCGCAGGGAATGCGCGCCCGTCAGAAGCGCCAGCAGGATACGAACCGGAGGAAGATCGATGCTTTTATCCCGCCGCGCGGCGCTGGCTGCGCTTGCCCTTTCCACGTCGCTCGGCTTTGCGCCCTATGGCGCGCTGGCCCAGAACGCCGAGAAGCCGAGCGTCACGCTCGGCGTCGGCGGCAAGCAGCTGCTCTATTATCTCCCGCTGACGATCGCGGAGAAGAAGGGCTTCTTCAAGGAGCAGGGGCTCGACGTCACGATCAACGATTTCGGCGGCGGCGCGAAGTCGCTGCAGGCGCTCGTCGGCGGGTCGGTCGACGTCGTCACCGGCGCCTATGAGCACACCATCCGCATGCAGGCGAAGGGCCAGGACATCCGGGCCGTGATCGAGCTCGGCCGCTTCCCGGCGATCACCATCGCCGTGCGCAAGGACCTCGCCGACAAGGTGAAGACCGCCGCCGACTTCAAGGGCCTCAAGATCGGCGTCACGGCGCCGGGCTCCTCGACGGCGCTTACGGCGCAGTACGCCATGGTAAAGGCCGGCGCCAAGGCGAGCGATGCGGCGATCATCGGCATCGGCGCGGGCGCGAGCGCGGTCGCCGCGATCAAGCAGAAGCAGGTCGACGTGATCTCGCATCTCGACCCCGTCACCTCGAAGCTCGAAGCCGATGGCGACGTCGTCTCGCTGATCGACACCCGCACCGAGGCCGGCACCAAGGCGCTGTTCGGCGGCTCCAACCCCGCGGCCGTGCTCTACCTCAAGAATGATTTCGCCGAGAAGAACCCGGTCACCACGCAGAAGCTGGTCAACGCCCTGATGAAGGCGCTGAAATGGGTCGAGACGGCGAAGCCCGAGGACGTCGCGGCGCTCGTGCCGGAGGAATATCTGCTCGGCGACAAGCCGCTCTATCTGACTGCGGTCAAGAACTCGCAGGAAGCCTATTCACGCACCGGCATCTCCACGCCGGACGGCATGAAGAGCATGTACGACTCGCTCAAGCTGCTCGACCCGGAGCTGACCAACTCCAATGTCGACCTGTCGAAGACCTTCATCGACAGCTTCGCCAAGAAGGCGGCCTCGGGCTCGTAGGCCCTCGACTCCCGGCTGTGCCTCGGTCACTATCGCGCCTTACCCTAGGAGAGCGAAAGATGACCGAGCGCGCTGCGATCGAGACTTTGCTCCAGGACGCCTATCAGGCGCGGGTGCAAGGCGACCTCGACAAGGTTATGTCCCATTTCCATCCCGAATGCCGCTTCCAGCTGATGGGCGCGCCCGAGATGCTGTCCGCCTGCAGCCCGCATTGCGGCTGCGATGCGGTTCGCGACCACATGGCGGGCCTGATCGAGAACTTCGGTTTTTCCGCGTTCGAGGCGCTCGGCCTGATCGTCGAGGGAGACCGGGCAGCCTATCACTGGCGCGCGGACGTCACCTTCCTACCGACCGGCAAGACCCAGCGTTTCGAAGCGCTCGACATCCTGACCTTCGAGGATGGCAAGGTGCGCAGCCTCACGCAGTTCACCGATACGGCGAGCGTGATGCAGTTGGCGATGGCCTGATCCGAGCCTGTCATCGTCGGCATCAACGCTTTCGATTTGCGCCCGGCGCGGCAGCCTTCTGGCTTGCCGCATTTTCTCACGCGAACCGGTGTCCACTTCGCTCGAAAATGCTCTAGGTTCGCCGCGTCGTTTCGTTGAAGGCCGATCTAGCCCACCATGAACATTCTCTCGATCCAGTCGCATGTTGCCTATGGCCATGTCGGAAATGCTTCCGCCGTCTTCCCGATGCAGCGCCTCGGCGTCGAGGTGTGGCCGATCCATACCGTGCAGTTCTCGAACCACACCGGATATGGCGCCTGGAAGGGCCGGGTCTTCGATGGTGGCATGATCGACGAGGTGATGGCGGGCATCGTCGAGCGCGAGGTGCTGGCGAACTGTGACGGCGTGATCTCCGGCTATATGGGCTCGGCCGATATCGGCCATGCGATCCTCTCCGCCGTGGAGCAGGTGAAAGCCGCCAATCCGAAGGCGCTCTATTGCTGCGACCCGGTGATCGGCGATGTCGGGCGCGGCATCTTCGTGCGGCCGGGCATTCCCGAATTCATGCGCGAGCAGGCCGTGCCGGCGGCCGACATCGTGACGCCGAACCAGTTCGAACTCGAACTCCTGACCGATACCGAGATCCGGACCGCAGCCGACGCCCATCGCGCCGTCGAGTCGCTACGTGATGCCGGGCCGAAGGTGGTGATGGTGACCTCGCTCGTCACCGAGGAGACGCCGGACGATGCCATCGACCTGATGGCGGCGGATGCGAAGGGAAGCTGGCGCGTGCGCACGCCGAAGCTGGACGTCAGCGTCAACGGCGCGGGCGATGCCATCGCGGCGCTGTTCTTCACGCATTATCTGCGCGAGGAATCGGCGGCGACGGCGCTGGGCAAGGCTGCCTCCTCGATCTACGGGCTGTTGAAGCGGACGAGGGATGCCGGCTCCCGCGAGATCCTGACGGTGGCGGCGCAGGACGAGTTCGTCATGCCCACGCATGTCTTCGCGCCGGAAGCGCTCTGAGCCGCTGCGATGAAGCTGCGCGTCGGCACCTTCAACGTCGAGAACCTGCTGACGCGCCATCGTTTCGAGCCGGGCGGCCGGACCGAGACGGCGGCGGCGATGTCGCTGTTCCATTTCCCGCGCGCCGATGAGCGCGATGCGGTGGAACGCTCGCTGGCGGTGGCGCTGGAAGACGACAAGCGCCAGATGACGGCGCTCGCCATCGCGGAGGCGCAGGCCGATCTCTGGATGCTGCAGGAGGTGGATTCGCTGGCCAGCCTGCAGGCCTTCTTCGCCAATTACGTCCACCGCATCGCCGACCATCGCTATGGCCATTTCACGCTGCGGGACGGCAACGACCGGCGCAATATCGACATCGGCTTCGCGGCGCGGCGAGACCTGTTCGGGGAAGGGCAGGTCAGCGTCCGCTCGCACAAGGACGTCACTTTCGCGCAAGCCGGGGTGCATGATCGCGAGCTTGCGATGCTGGGCATCGGCCCGCACGGCAAGGTCTTCGCGCGCGACTGCCTCGAGATCGAGCTTTCGCTCGGCGGCCGTCGGCTCTCGCTCTTCGGCTGCCACTTCAAGTCCATGAACAACGGCCGCGACGACGGGCGGGAGATGACGCTGCCGGTGCGGCGCGCCGAGGCGCAGGCCGTGAAATGGCTGGTCAAGCAGCGCTTCGGCGGCGGCTGGCGCGAGGCGAACTGGATCGTACTGGGGGACCTCAACGGCTATCGCTACGGGCTCGGCCCTCGGGCGGAGCCCGTCGATGAGGGTGCGAGCGGCATCGAGCCGCTGCTCGATGATTTCGCCGTCGATCCGATGGACACGCTGCCGGCGCATGAGCGCTGGACCCATTTCCGCCGCTACTGGTCGGACAATGAGGGGCGGCTGGTCGACAGTCACATGCCGCTCGACCACATCCTGCTCTCGCCGTCGCTCGCCGCCGCCAATCCGCAGCCTGCCATGCGGATGATCCGGCGCGGCCTGCCTTATCGTGTGCCGCTCGATCCGCGCGAGCCGGACCGCTCGATGGCGCGGCTTGCCACCTGCGCCGACCGCTATCCGCGCGTCGGCTGGGACAGGCCGAAGGCCTCCGACCATTGCCCGGTCACAATCGATCTCGACATTCCGGCAGGATAGCCCCGCCGGCAGGATAGCCCCCATGAAACGCCGCTTCGTCACGCTCGATGTCTTCACCACCCGACGCCATGCGGGCAATCCGCTGGCCGTGGTGCTGCAATCGGAGGGGCTGGACACCGAGGCGATGCAGGCCATCGCCAAGGAATTCAACCTGTCCGAGACGGTCTTCGTCGCGCCGCCGGAGAAGCCGGAGCACCGGGCCTCCATCCGCATCTTCACGCCGGGTGGCGAACTGCCCTTCGCCGGTCATCCGACCGTCGGCACGGCGGTTTGGCTCGCGCTCAGCGACGACGCCGAGGGAGTGCCTGCCGACATGCTGGTGCTGGAGGAGAAGGTCGGGCCGGTCTCCTGCGCGGTCTCGATCAAGGGCAGCCATGCCGGCCACGCGACCTTCACCCTGCCGCGGTTGCCGGAGCAGCTCGAACAGCGCGTCGCCGATGCGCAACTGGCAGAGGCACTCGGGCTCGATCCGGCCGATCTCGGCTTCGACGCACACAGGCCGAGCGTCTTCTCCGCCGGTGTCGCCTATACGACGGTGCCGGTGGCCAGCCGCGAGGGGGTGGCTCGCGCAAAGGTCGCTGGAGCCTTCGAGCGCGTGATGGCCGCGACACCGAACGGCAACGCCTTCGTCTATTGCCGGGAAACCACCGAGGTGGGGCACGACTATCACGCCCGGATGTTCTGGCCGGGATCGGGCATTGTCGAGGACCCTGCGACAGGCAGCGCGGCCGCGGCCTTCGCCGGCGCGATCATGGCCTACGATAAGCCGAGGGACGGCGACCATCGCCTCGTCATCGAGCAGGGCTACGAGATGGGCCGGCCTTCACAGATCACGCTGGAGATGAGTGTCCGCGGCGGCGTGCTCGCCTCGGCGCGGATCGGCGGGTCGGCAATCGTGGTCAGCGAGGGTGTCCTGCTTTGAGCCAGTCGATCGAGGTCGGCGCGATCCTTCGGTTCGACCACGTCGATGCGCGCGTCGAGCCTTATGACTGGGCCTTCGTGCGGGAGAATGAGGCGGAAATCGCGGCGCATTGGGCGGGGCTCGTCGCTGCCAAGCCTGCGATGTTCAACGGCCGCGTCATGCTGCAGCATCGCGCCGCGCTGCGCGATGGCGTGTTCGAGGCCGGTTATTTCGAGACCGACTATGCGTCCTTCATCGCCTGGCGCGATGCGGGCCATCCCGGCCCGGTCGTCCGCAACGGTTTCGCCATGGGGGCGCTGCGCAGCCGCGATGGCGCGTTTCTCTGCGGCAAGATGGGTGACCATACCGCCAATGCCGGCATGGTCTATTTCGCGGCGGGCACTCCCGACCTCGATGATTTGCGGCCCGACGGCACGCTCGATCTCGCCGGTAGCGTCACGCGCGAGCTCGGAGAGGAGACGGGCCTGCGCCTCGGCGAGATCGCCATCGGCGAGGGCTGGACCGCCGTCGTCGAGCCGGGGAAGGTCGCTTTCATGCGCGAAGTCGGCATCGACCTGCAGGCGGAGGAGGCTCGCGCCCTGATGCTCGGGCGGATGAAGGATTTCGAGGAGGAGGAGCTCTCCGACATCGTCGTCATCCGCAGCCTTGCCGATACGCAGGCGCACCATATGCCGGTCTTCATGCGGCGCTATCTCGCACATATCTTCGATGGCGGCTGACCCGCCCGTTCTTCCGAAAGCGAAGCGATGACTTCTTCCGAGACCACCTATCCCGAAGCCCTGCCTGGCTTGCCGGCAGAGAACCCCTTCGCTGCGCGCTGGGAGACACCGTTCCGGCTGCCGCCCTTCGCCGAGATCAGGCCCGAGCACATCACGCCGGCCTTCGAGGCGGCGCTCGCCAAGCACAAGGCGGAGATCGCGGCGATCGTGGACGATCCGGCCGTGCCCGATTTCGGCAACACCATCGAGGCGCTAGAGCGGGCAGGGCGGGCGCTCAGCCGCGTCGGCGGCGTGTTCTACAACCTGGCCGGAGCCGACACGAACGAGGCGCTGCAGGCGATCGAGCGCGAGATGTCGCCGGTCACCTCGCGGCACTGGTCGGCGATCATGATGGACGAGGCGCTGTTCGCCCGCGTCGATGCAGTCAATGCGAAGAGCGAGACGCTCGGGCTGAACGCCGAGCAGGCGCGGCTGCTGGAGCGCAGCTACAAGGGCTTCATCCGCTCCGGCGCCAAGCTCGGGGCGGAGGACAAGAAGCGCCTCGCCGCCATCAACGAGCGGCTGGCGGCGCTCGGCACGCAGTTCAGCCAGAACGTGCGCAATGACGAGGCCTCCTACGTGCTCTTCATCGAGGACGAGGCAGGGCTTGCGGGGCTGCCCGACTTCCTGTTGGCCGCCATGGCGCGCGCCGCGGCCGATCGCGGCAAGCCGGGCCAGCATGCCGTGACGCTGTCGCGCTCGATCATCGAGCCCTTCCTCACCTTCTCGACGCGGCGCGACCTGCGCGAGGAAGCCTTCATCGCCTGGAGCAAGCGGGGCGAAAACGGCGGCGAGAGCGACAACCGCGCCATCGTCGCCGAGATGGTGAAGCTTCGGGCCGAAAAAGCGAAGCTGCTGGGCTATGCGACCTTCGCCCATTTCAAGCTCGACGACGCCATGGCGAAGACGCCGGAGCATGTGCGGGACCTGCTGGAGCTGGTCTGGAAGCCGGCCCGCGCGCGGGCCGGCCGCGAGGCCGCCGATCTTGCCGCGCTCGCCCAGAACGAGGGCGAGAACGGCCCGATCCGCCCCTGGGATTGGCGCCATTATGCCGAGAAGGTGCGGCAGAAGACCTATGCGCTCGATGAGGCGGTGCTGAAGCCCTATCTCCAGCTCGAACGCATCCGGCAGGCTGCCTTCGACGTCGCCGGCAAGCTGTTCGGGCTGTCGTTCAAGGAGCGCCCGGATCTCGCGGGCTATCACCCCGATGTCAGCATCTTCGAAGTGACGGAGCAGGCCGGCGGGCGCCATATCGGCCTGTTCGTCGGGGACTACTTCGCCCGGGCCTCGAAGCGTTCCGGCGCGTGGATGAGCGCCTTTCGCGGCCAGCGCAAATTCGATGGTGAGACCCGGCCGATCATCGTCAACGTCTGCAATTTCGCCAAGCCGGCCGCGGGGAAGTCCGCGCTGCTCTCGCTCGACGATGCGCGCACGCTGTTCCACGAATTCGGCCATGCCCTGCACGGCCTGCTTTCGGACGTGACCTATGGCTCGCTTGCCGGCACGGCGGTGGCGCGGGACTTCGTCGAACTGCCCTCGCAGCTTTACGAGCACTGGTTCATGACGCGCGAGGTGATGCGCGAATATTGCCGCCATGCCGAGACGGGCGAGCCGATCCCCGAGGCGCTGATCGAGAAGATCGAGAAGGCGCAGACCTTCAACCAGGGCTTCGCCACGGTGGAATACACCTCCTCGGCGCTGGTCGACCTCGCCTTCCACTCGCTGGAGGAGCCGGCAGAGGTCGATCCGCTTGCCTTCGAGGCGGCGGAACTTAAGCGCATCGGCATGCCCGACGAGATCATCATGCGCCACCGCACGCCGCACTTCACCCATGTCTTCTCGGGCGACGGCTATTCGGCCGGCTATTACAGCTATCTCTGGTCCGAGGTGATGGATGCCGACGCCTTCAACGCCTTCACCGAGACGGGCGATGTGTTTTCGCCGAGCGTGGCGGAGAAGCTGAAGCGCTACATCTACTCGGCAGGTGACACGCGCGATGCGGCCGAGGCCTACACGCTCTTCCGCGGCCGGCTGCCGACGCCGGATGCGCTGCTGGAGAAGCGGGGGCTGGCGGCTTAAGCTGCCAGCGTCGTTCTCGGGCGAAGCGAAGCTTCGACCCGAGAAGCTCTGGAGGAGACGGCGCTGGTTTCCGAGATGCCCAGGTCAAGCCCGGGCATGACGACCGGGGCTCAGCCCGGATAACCGAACTTCGACTTCGTCGCGCGGATCTGGCTGATCGCGCCGGCGTCGTTCCCGGCAGCGCAGGTCGAGCGGGCGCGTGAGATCTCGCCGCTGACCCGATCATGCACGCCCTTGGTGGTGTGGCCGGTGGCGAGGTCGTTGTCCATCACCGCCTGGAAGCGCTCGACCTCGCCGGAGCAGCCCGTGCCGGTCGGCATGCGGAAGGTGTTCGGCGTCACGCCGGGGGCGGCCTGTTCCGGCGACGGGGCAGGGGGCGTGCTGGCGGTCGGCGTCTGGCAGGCCGAAAGCAGGACGGCAGAGAGGGCGAGGATCGGCAGGTGACGCATCGGAAAGCTCCGCAGATGCAAGGCGGTGCGACGATGTCTGATTCTCGCTGCGGGTGAAATCGCGCCGTCGGTCGCTCGCCTATTGCGGCATGACCACGGAGAGATAGGGCGCGGTCGCCTTCTCATTGGGGCCGACGATGGCGGGCACGCGGTTCGAGGCCGGCTTGAGGCTCTTGAGGTAGGCGGCCAGCGCCGATGCGTCGGCGTCGGTCAGCCGGCCGTAGTTCTTGTAGGGCATGATAGGCGCCAGCATGCGGCCGTCGGGCCTGGTTCCCTGCCGCACAGCCTTGACGATGTCGGCTTCCGACCAGGAGCCGAGCCCGGTCTCCTTGTCCGGCGTGAGATTGGGCGGGTAGAAGACGCCTAGGCCGGGGATCTGGAAGCCGACCTCGGAGCCCGCGAGTGGGCGCTGCATGTCGGGTTTGCCGAGGAACACGCCCGGCGTATGGCAGCCGGCGCAATCCATGATCGTCGCCAGATATTCGCCGCGGCGCAGCTTCTCCTGAGCCGAGCCCGTCTGTGCGAGGGCTGTTGTCGATACCGAGATGCCGATGAAGATGAGCGCGCCCAACATCGTCCGCCGCATGGTGGTCTCCCCCTGGCGTGTCGTGAAGTCGGTTTCCGCCGCACCGGAGTGCCCGGCCGGATGGTCATCTCAGACGCAGTTGTGACGTTGGGGAAATCTAGCATTCCTCCAATGACAGGAAAAGGATCGCCTGCCGCTCAGCCGTCGCGCAGGAAGAGCAGCGCGGCGAACGTCATGGCTGTCGCGGCGGCGGCGGCGAGCCAAATGGCATTCAGCCCGATCAGGTTATGCATCGCCGCGCCGACGAAGGCGCCTCCCATCAGGCCGAGCCAGAGCAGGAAGTGGCGGAAGAATGCCAGCTTCGGCCCGCCGATCGTCGCGGCGGCGATCCGCTGCCCCAGCTTCACCAACGTCCCGGTCATGTAGGTCAAGCCGATCGTGACCTCGCCGTCGCGCTGGAACACGGCGTTCTCCGCGCCCATCGCCACCGCGAGCAGGCCGACGGCGGGCAGCGTCAGGCCGCTCGTCTCCATCATGGCGGCGAGCGCGAGCAACACCGTCACCACGCCAAGCACCGCAGGTGGGCGGTCGCGCCCGGCGAAATGGCCGACGAGAGAGCCGAGCACGACGCCGCAGACGAAGAGGACGATGACGCTGCCGGCGAGCGCGATCCCGCCCAGGTTTCCGCGCGCCAGCTCGATGCCGAGCCGCGTCGTGTTGCCTGTCATGAAGGAGACGAAGAAGCCGCCCAGCGTGATGAAGCCGAGCGCGTCGACATAGCCGGCAAGCGCCGCGAAACAGGCTGCGAGCACAACCTCTCGCCTCTGGTAGAGCATCATGGAAGCATCGATCCCGGACGTCCGACCCGGCGCGGCTGCCGGCCGAATCGGCGCCTGCATATCATAGGCCTCGGGGCGGCCTCGTCATGTTCCGGTAACGGCCCGCGACATATGCTTGCGCTGGACCCCCGGCTTCGGTTACATCCTTTCCCGGTGATTTGAGGAGCGCCTGTGGTTTCGACCGCCCGCCACGACCTGACGAAAGGCTGCGCCGCTGCGCAGACCGTCGGCGTGCGCGCTCCGCTTGCTCTTCTCGGCCTTCTTCTCCTTAGCCGCCCCTGAGGGCCGGCCGGGCTTCTGCCTGGGCGCTCAGGGGATCGACGAGAACCGCCGAGTTAAAACCCAGCGCCCGCCTTTTTTAGTCTTCCGCGGCGCGCCGACACCGGAACAAGACCATGAGCAATCCGACCGCCAACGGCTCCTCCAAAGACCGCGTCCTGATTTTCGACACCACCCTGCGCGACGGCGAGCAATGCCCCGGCGCCACCATGACCTTCGAGGAGAAGCTGGAGATCGCCGAGATGCTCGACGCCATGGGCGTCGACGTCATCGAGGCCGGCTTTCCGATCGCCTCTGACGGCGATTTCGAGGCGGTATCCGAGATCGCCCGCCGCCTGAAGCGCGCCACCGTCGCGGGCCTCGCCCGCGCGATCAGCGTCGACATCGCCCGGGCGGGCGAGGCGGTGCGCCATGCCGTGAAGCCGCGCATCCATACCTTCGTCTCGACCTCGCCGATCCATCTGGAGCACCAGATGCGCAAGAGCCAGGAGCAGGTACTGGAGATCATCACCGCGACGGTGGCGCAGGCGCGCAACCTGGTGGAGGATGTCGAGTGGTCGGCGATGGACGCCACCCGCACGCCGATCGACTATCTCTGCCGCACGGTCGAGACCGCGATCAAGGCCGGCGCGACCACGATCAACCTGCCCGACACGGTCGGCTACGCTACGCCGGACGAGTACCGCGCCATGTTCAAGGCGGTGCGCGAGCGCGTGCCGAACGCCGACAAGGCGATCTTCTCGGCGCATTGCCACAATGATCTGGGTCTGGCCGTCGCCAATTCGCTGGCGGCGATCGAGGGCGGTGTCCGCCAGGTCGAGTGCACGATCAACGGCATCGGCGAGCGTGCCGGCAACGCCTCGCTCGAGGAGATCGTGATGGCGCTGCGCGTGCGCGGCGACGTGCTGCCCTATGACACGGGCATCGATGCGACGCAGCTGATGCGCGCCTCGAAGGCGGTGTCGGGCGCCTGCTCCTTCCCGGTGCAGTACAACAAGGCGATCGTCGGCCGGAACGCCTTCGCGCATGAGAGCGGCATCCATCAGGACGGCATGCTGAAGAACAACACCACCTACGAGATCATGACGCCCGAGACCGTGGGCGTGACCAAGACCTCGCTGGTGATGGGCAAGCATTCGGGCCGCGCCGCCTTCCGCTCCAAGCTGAAGGAGATGGGCTACGATCTCGGCGACAACCAACTGGAAGATGCCTTCACCCGCTTCAAGGCGCTGGCCGACCGCAAGAAGCACGTCTACGACGAGGATATCGAGGCGCTGGTCGACGATAACATCGCCACCGCCCATGACCGCATCAAGATGGAATCGCTGACCGTGATCGCGGGCACGCGCGGCCCGCAGCGCGCCACGATGAAGCTCGATGTCGACGGCAAGCACGTCACCGAGGAGGTCGAGGGCAATGGGCCGATCGACGCCATCTTCAACGCGATCAAGGCCATCGTCCCGCATGAGGTCACGCTGGAGCTCTACGACGTCCACGCCGTGACCGAGGGCACGGACGCGCAGGCCGAGGTGACGGTGCGCCTCTCGCGCGACGGCTCCTCCGTTACCGGCCGCGGCGCGGATCCGGACACGCTGGTCGCTTCCGCGAAGGCCTACCTGGTGGCGCTCAACAAGCTGATCGCGCGGGGCGGGCGCCTGCACGCGCAGGCGGCGGAGTAAGGACGACATTCCCTGTCATGGTCGGGCGTATCCCGCCCATGACAGGCGTATGGCGGAATGGCGTGGCATCGCCGATTCCGGTGGATGACGCCGTGGCGATCTGGCGCGGGGCCGTTTCTTGCCTTCATCTGCTCTTCCGGTGCGGTCGCTCCTCCGGCGGCCCTTGGGGAGCGATGCGATGGGCTATTTTCCGAACTGGACCCTGAAGACATCCGGCGCTGTGATGCCGGACGAGCGGTTGCCGACAGGGCAGACCATCATCGCCGGTCTGCAGCATGTCGTCGCCATGTTCGGCGCGACCGTGCTGGCGCCGGTGCTGATGGGCTTCGACCCCAATGTCGCGATCTTCTTCTCCGGCGTTGCGACCCTGCTGTTCTTCGTCATCACACGGGGACAGCTTCCGAGCTACCTCGGCTCCTCCTTCGCCTTCATTGGCGTGGTCATCGCCGCGACGGGCTATGCCGGCTCGGGCCCCAATGCGAACATTGCAGTCGCGCTCGGCGGCATCATCGCCTGCGGCGCGGCCTACGCGCTGATCGGCCTGATCGTGCAGGCGGTCGGCACGAGCTGGATTGAAAAGCTTTTGCCGCCGGTGGTGACCGGTGCGGTCGTGGCGGCCATCGGTCTCAACCTCACGGCGGTGGCGATCGGCATGATCTCGGCCAGTGCCTATACCAAGTGGATCGCGCTGTTCACGGTGGTGGCCGTCGCGCTCGTCGCCGTCTACGGAACGGGCCTCGCCCAGCGCCTGCCGGTGCTGATCGGCGGGCTTGCGGCCTATGCCCTCTACGCAGTCTCGGCATCGAGCTTCGGCGCGCCGCCGATCGATTTCGGCAAGATCGCCGCTGCGCCCTGGTTCGGCATGCCGAAGTTCGTCGCGCCGGTGTTCGACATGAAGGCGATCACGCTGATCGTGCCGGTCGCGATCATCCTGGTCGCGGAGAATCTCGGGCACATCAAGGGCATCGCCGTGATGACCGGGCGCAATTTCGACCATCTCATCGGCCGCGGCTTCGTTGCCGACGGCCTGAGCACCATGATCGCCGGTTCCGGCGGCGGCACGGGCGTCACCACCTATGCCGAGAACATGGGCGTGATGGCGGTGACGCGGGTCTATTCGACGCTGGTCTTCGTCGCTGCCGGCGTCATCGCGCTCATCCTCGGCTTCTCGCCAAAGTTCGGCGCGGTCATCGGCACGATCCCCGTTTCGGTGCTGGGCGGGCTCGCCGTCGTGGTCTTCGGCCTGATCGCCGCGACCGCGGGCCGGATCTGGGTGGAGAACAAGGTCGATTTCTCCGAGCCGAAGAATCTGATCACGGTGGCGGTCGCGCTGATTCTCGGCGCAGGCGACCTCAAGCTGCCGATCTTCGGCTATGAGCTCGGCGGCATCGGCACCGCGACCTTCGGCGCGATCATCCTCTATCACCTGCTGAACCGCCGCACCGCGTGACGGCCTGCCCCGGTTTTCGCATCGCTGTCCCGAGAAACGGCTCTCCGCTTTCGGACTGATGCGAGGGCCTCTGTGTAAAATCTGCCGCGTTGCAAAATTTCTGTCATGGATGGGTGGACAGGGCAGGGGGCGTTTGCTACACGCCCCCTGCCTGACGCGGCCACTGCCGCCGCGACGGCGACGCTTCGTGGCGTATGGGTGATTAGCTCAGTTGGTAGAGCAGCTGACTCTTAATCAGCGGGTCGTAGGTTCGAGCCCTACATCACCCACCACGGATTTCCCGGAAATCATTGTTCCAGAGCACTTTTTCCTAGCGTCGGCGCATATGGGCGCGGCTCGGACAATTCAGTGCGGGTGACGAAAAGGCCTCGACAGCGCCCGGACGAATCTTGTGCGCCAGGATTGACCGTCGGCATGCTTTTCGATGCGGTGCGCGACCATGTCCCATTTTTGGGAGGTTAGGCGCAGCTCGTGGTCCGCATCGAGCGCGTCGATCTGGATTGCCGGCGCAAGTGGGTATCGCGCGAGCGCCATCGCCCTCGTCCCATAAGTATCGGCCTCACCCTGGAATATCAGTGTCGGGATTCTGATCTCCGCGAGATGGCGAGTTCGTCCCGGGTCGTCTTCGGCGTCGGGGGCTCGAAAAGGGTAGCCCAGGGCGACGATGGCCGCCAGGCCGGCTCCTTCCACCGCAGCCTGAGTGGCGATGCGGCCTCCTGAGGACCGGCCGATGGCGACGACTGTGCTTCGCGCGAAGCGGTCGCAGGCGCGCTGCAATGCCGATTTCCGGGCTCCGAAGCCGAAGCCCCCGTCGCAGAATTCACGCTGCCCATAGAACCGGGCGCCGGGCCGGTCGAGCCGCTGGCGAAGAGCCTCTTCGACATGGAGGTCGTGCGGATACGAATCCCCACCCAGATATAGAAACACGCGATTTTTCATGCGCGGGAGCTTCAGCATCCGTGGCCCGTTCGCGCAATCCGGCGATCGAGATTTCTTGCCACGCGACGTCCCCGCCCCCGGATTTGCTGGCAGCGCGGCTAAAGCTCGGCCCGGCTTGCCGCTATGCTGAGCGCGCAGCGGCATGGGAGCGCGGATATCGTGATGGAACTCGAACTGCTCCTTCGACTGGTGGCCGGCCTGGTCGCCGGCGTCGCGATCGGTTGGCAGCGGACGCTCCGGCACAAGAACGCTGGCATCCGCACGTTCGGACTTGTGGGGCTGGGGACGGCGGTCGCCGCGATGCTGTTCGATGGCGCGGCTCATCCCGATGCCGCGGGGCGGGTCGTGCAGGGCGTGCTGACCGGTATCGGCTTTCTTGGGGCCGGGCTGATCGTCAGGCGCCAGGACGAGACGGTGCCGCATGGTCTGACCACTGCAGCTGCGGTGTGGGTGACGGCGACGCTCGGCTGCGCGGCGGGCCTGGGCCAGTGGCTGATCACATCGGTTGCGACAGTGCTGGTCCTTGCCCTGTTGCTGCTCGACCATTCGATCGAGCATCGGGCGAGCCGGCGCCAGGCCCGGCCGCCGGATGACAAGAGCATCTCCTAAGGCGCGCTGATCCGCGAACTTTCGAACCAGCCCGGCGTTGCCTCCGCATAACGGAGGCATTCATGACCCTCGCGTCTTTCGCGACAGCCGCGCCCGGCAATACGCCGGCGATCCCGAACCCGCCGCCGGAAGCGCCACCGCTGACGCCCGGCGAAGTGCCGCCTGCGCCGCCCGTCGAATCGCCGCCGGATGAGGAGCCTGTGGGCGTGCCGCGCGATCCGCCGCAGGAATTGCCGCCCAACGCGCCGCCGGAGGCTCCCCCGGCGACACCGATAGACCTGCCGCCAGGGCGTGATCCGCGCCAGCCGCAGGAGTGAGGTATGCCGCCCGACTGATTCCAGCCGGGCGGAAGGCGCTTCAGACCGCCGGGCGGCCCGGCTCGCCGATGTCCCAGTAGAGACCTGCCATCGCCGTCAGCGCCTCGCGGGCGATGAAGGCGGGCAGGTGTTCGTCAGGAGCATGCTGCGAGCAGCCCGGATAGGAATGCGGCACCCAGATCGTGCGCAGGCCGAGGACATCCGCGAAGATGTCGTTCGGCAGCGAGCCGCCGAGATTGGGCAGCAGCGCGGGCTTCTTGCCGGTGCTCTTGGCGATCGAATCGAGGGTGTAGGTCACCCAGGCGTCCTCGGGATCGAGCCGCGTAGCGCCGAAGCGCTCGCTGCCGTTGGTCGAGACCTCGATCATCGGGAAGCCGTGGCGGATCAGATGGCGCTTCAGGGCGGGAATCACGTCCTGCGCATCGATGCCGACGACGAAGCGCAGCTGGCAGCGAGCCCAGGCGCTGGGCGGCACGGCGTTGACCGGCGTCTCGGGCACGCCCGACTTCATCGCCAAAACGTCGAAGGAGCACCAGCCGAAGACCTGCTCGGCGGGGGACAGGCCGGGCTCGCCCCAGTTCGGATCGATGGTCGGGCCGTCAGGACCGCCATCGATGACGCAATCGGCGACTGCCTCGCGCACGGCGCGCGGCAGCTCCTTCGGCACCCATTCATGGATGCGGATCTGGCCGGTTGGCGAGGCGATCGAGGCGATGGCATGGGCAAGCTGGATCGCCGGGTCGGAGAGGATGCCGCCCCAGTTTCCGGAGTGATGGCCGCCCTCGCGCGCGACGATGGAGAGATCGAAGGTGATGACGCCGCGGGCGCCCAGGAAGACGGTCGGCCGCTCGGCGTTGAGACGCGGCCCGTCCGAGGCGATCAGCACGTCGGCCTTGAACAGTTCCTTCTGCTCCTCGCAAAGCTCGCGCAGGCCGGGCGAGCCGGATTCCTCGCCCATCTCGATCAGGTACTTGATGTTGAAGCCGAGCTTGCCGCGCGTCTCCAGCACGGCCTTCAGCGCGTTGATGTTGATGACGTGCTGGCCCTTGTTGTCGACGACGCCACGCCCGTACCAGCGCCCGTCGCGCTCGGTGAGCTTCCAGGGCGAGAGCCCTTCGCTCCATTGGGCGTCGAGGCCGCGGATGACGTCACCATGGCCGTAGCCGAAGATCGTCGGCAGGGATGGGTCTTCGATGCGCTGCGCGAGCAGGAAGGGCCCCTTGGCGATGGGATGCGTCAGCGTCTTGCAGTCGAAGCCGAGCGATTCGAGCAGCGGGCGCATCTCCTTTTCGAGATACTCGGAGAGGACCGGCGCGCGATCCGGATTCTGGCTCTCGGTCGGCATCGCGATGAGCCGGGACAGGTCGCTCTTGAGGCGGCCGGAGTCAAAGTAGTCTTGCGCATGCGCGATCGCCTGGGCGCGGGTCATTTTGGAGTTCTCCCGGAATCGAAGGCCGCACAGTGCCGATGGACGGCGCTCCCCGCCAGTGCCAAGAGAGCATGGCAACCTTTCCCCGGATCGCGATGACGTTCGTTCCCCACCCCCATCAGCTCGTGGCCCGCAATGCGATCCTGGCGGCGCGGGACAAGGGGGCGGCCGGCTTCCTGCTGGGCGATCTGACGGGGCTCGGCAAGACGCTTTCGGCCTGGCTCGCGCTCTCCGCGATGCCCGAGGAGGAGGTGCTGGTGATCTGCCCGAAGGGGGCGATCCCGCAATGGCGGCGGACCATGGCGCTCTCCGGCCTGCCGGCGAAGCGCGTGACGCTGATGAATTTCGAGAAGACGAAATCGCTGCTCGCGCCGCCTCCCGACAGCAAGAAGCGCTCGACGCGGGCGAAGAACAACGAGCTCGCCAAGCTCGGCACGCCGAAGCGCGTCTGGCCGCTCGTGGTGATCGACGAGGCGCACCGCATCCGCAATCCGAACTCGCAGCAGGGTCTGGTCTGCCGGCAGATGGCGGCTGCGGCCGATTTCACGATCTATATGAGCGCGACGGCGGGGCAGTCGCCGCATGAGCTGTCCTATCTGGCGCCGCTGCTGGCGAAGGCGGCCGGCATGCCGAGCGCCGATCTCGACGGCTTCCGCATGCTGATGAAGCGGCTGAAGATCGGCCGGGCCAAGGGACGCTGGAAGAACTGGAGCTGGGAGCCGAACGAGGCCGACCGCAAGGTGATGGCCGATCTGCTCTATCGCGGGGCGAATGCCATCGGGCTGCGCCGGCGGCCGGAGGAGATTGCCGGCTGGCCGGAGGTGCAGCGCGAGCTGGCGCCCGTCGCGCTCGATGCCGCCGCGCGCAAGCTCTATGACGCGACATGGCGGGAGTTCCGCAAGGAGCTGGGCCTTGCCGGCGGCTCAACACGCAAGCCGCAGGGCTGGGCGGCCGATCTGCGCTTCCGGCAGAAGGGGAGCCTGCTGCGCATCCCGGGCACGGCCGATTTCTGCGAGGATCTGCTCGGCAATGACGAGCAGGTCGCGATCTCGGTCGCCTTCCTCGAGACCAGCGCCATGCTGGCCGAGACGCTCAGCGGGCGCGGCTGGCGGGTCGGCGAAATCAATGGCGAGCACTCGGGCACGCAGAACGAGGAGACGCGCATCGCCTTCCAGACCGGGGCGCTGGATGCCGTGATCTTCACCGTCACCGAGTCGATCTCGCTGCATCGGGGCGAGATGGCGGGCGGCGAGCGCGAGCGGGCGCTCGTCATCCACGACATGCGCCACAGCGCGATCCAGCTTCAGCAGATCGAGGGCCGCTGCCATCGCGATGGTCAGCACGCAACGATCTTCTACGCCTATGCCGAGGATACGGTGGAGGAGGCGATCGCGGGCACGGTGATCCAGCGCATGGCGGCGATGGAAGGGCTCGCCGGCGACGATACCCGCATGCTCGAGGCGATCGCGGTTATCGTAGAAGCGCGGGCGGCGGCCTGAGATAATCGTTCAAGCGCCTCAGGCGGCATTGCTGCGATTTGCGATACCCTTCGCGCCCTCGACGGCGGAGTTGGTCAGCCGGCTGATGCCGTCCCAGGCTTCACGGGTGTAGGCACCCTGATGCACCACGGCGTCATAGCCGATGACCAGCACGATAATGACCAGAAAAATGCGGAACACGGTCGGATTCTCCCCTGGCTTCCGCCGTTCAACGTGAAGGAACGAGCGGAGGTTCCGCTCAGGGATCGGAACTTGCCCGAGTGTGAGAGGTTTTGCTAGAACAAAAAGAGAACAAAGGAGTTTGCCGTGACACAGCTCACGACGCTGGAAAAGCTCGAGATCCTGAGCGACGCCGCCAAATACGATGCGTCCTGCGCGTCGAGCAGCACGACGCGCCGCGACTCGCGCGACGGCAAGGGGCTTGGCTCCACGACCGGCAGCGGCATCTGCCATTCCTATGCGCCGGACGGCCGCTGCATCTCGCTGCTCAAGATCCTTCTGACCAATTTCTGCAGCTTCGATTGCGCCTTCTGCATCAATCGCTCGTCGAGCAATGTGCGGCGCGCCCGGTTCTCGGTCGAGGAGGTGGTGAAGCTGACGCTCGACTTCTATCGGCGCAATTACATCGAGGGCCTGTTCCTCTCTTCCGGCATCATCCGCTCGTCGGATTATACGATGCAGGAGATCGTTCGCGTGGCGCAGTCGCTGCGGCGCGACCACGGCTTCCGCGGCTATATCCATCTCAAGCTGATCCCGGGCGCCAGCCGTGAACTGACCGATCAGGCCGGCCTCTTCGCGGACCGCGTCTCCGTCAATATCGAGCTGCCAAGCGAGGATTCGCTGCAGCGCTTCGCGCCGGAGAAGCGGCCTCGCGAGATCAGCGCGGCTATGGGGGGCTTGAGGCTCAGAATCGAGGAGAGCGAGGCCGAGACCGCGAAATCAGCGCCGAAATTCTCGCCGGCCGGCCAGAGCACGCAGATGATCGTGGGCGCCGACGGAGCAAACGATGCGGCGATCCTGAAGCGCAGCGCCCAGCTCTATGGCAGCTTCGGCCTCAAGCGGGTCTATTACTCGGCCTATAGCCCGATCCCGGACGCGTCCTCCGCACTGCCGCCGAGCGAGCCGCCGCTGATGCGCGAGCACCGGCTCTATCAGGCGGACTGGCTGACCCGCTTCTACGGCTTCGAGGCGGGGGAAATCCTGGATGAAGCATCTGGCGGCATGCTCGACCTCGCGATCGACCCCAAGCTCGCCTGGGCGCTGAGGCATCGTGGCCGCTTTCCGGTCGACGTCAACCGGGCCGACCGTGAGACGCTGCTGCGCGTGCCGGGGCTTGGCGTGCGCAGCGTCGACAGGCTGCTGGCGGTGCGGCGGCAGCGACGGGTGCGCTTCGAAGATATCGCCAAGCTGACGCGCTCGGCCCGAACGATGCGGCACTTCATCGTCGCGGATGGCTGGCGCCCCGGCGCTTCGGCCGATAGCGAGAGGCTGCGCGCGCTGGTGACGCCGCAACCGAAGCAGCTGGGGCTGTTCGGATGATCATGGCGCGGCTCTCCCATCACGCCGATTTCGAGGGTTGGCGCGAGGCGGCGCGGCGGCTGGCCGGGCAGGGCGTGCCGCCGGCGGCGATCGGCTGGCAGGTGGCGGGCGAGGAGGACCTGTTCTCGGGCGATGCCGATGCCGCGATGGCGGAAGCGGGGGCGGCGGCCACGCTGCGCGTGCCGCGTGTCTTCCTCGAACTGGCGGAGGCTGTGATCTGCCACCGTGACCCCGAGCGCTTCGGTCTGCTCTACCGCCTGCTGCTGCGGCTGCAGGCGGAGCCGTCGCTGCTGATGGTCGCGACCGACGACGACGTCCATCGCGCGGAGGCCATGGCGCGGGCCGTGCGGCGCGACATGCACAAGATGACCGCTTTCGTGCGCTTCCGCGAGGTGCGGGAGGAAGAGGAGGAGCCGGTCTTCGTCGCCTGGTTCGAGCCCGAGCATTTCATCCTGAAGCGGGTCGCGCCGTTCTTCACAGGCCGCTTCGCCGGGATGCGTTGGTCGATCCTGACGCCGCAGGGCTCACTGCACTGGGACAGGCAACGCCTTCACATCGGAGAGCCTGCCGAGCGCGCCCAGGCGCCCGATGGCGACGCCATGGAGGCGTATTGGCGCTGCTACTATGCCAACATCTTCAATCCGGCCCGGCTGAAGACCGATGCGATGCGCAAGGAGATGCCGGTGCGCTACTGGCGGAACCTTCCTGAGGCCGAGCTGATTGCTCCCCTGATCGCGGGCGCGGCCCGCCAGGCGGAGGAGATGGTGATGCGCGCACCGACACAGCCTCCCGAGAGGCATCTCAGGCAGCAGGCGCGAGTGGCGCCCGCGGCCGCGCCCGATCTCGAGGCGTTCGAGAGTTGGGAGCAGGCGGCCGCAGCCGTGCGCGACTGCCGGCGCTGCGATCTCTGCCGCGACGCCACGCAGACCGTCTTCGGCGAGGGGCCGCTCGACGCGCCTGTTCTCTTCGTCGGCGAGCAGCCGGGCGATCAGGAGGATCTTGCAGGCCGGCCCTTCGTCGGCCCGGCGGGTCGGCTCTTCGATGCGGCACTCGAGGAGGCGGGGCTGGCGCGTGAGCGGGCCTACGTCACCAATGCCGTGAAGCACTTCAAGTTCACGTTGCGCGGCAAGCGCCGCATCCATGAGAAGCCGAATGCCGGGGAGGTGACGGCCTGCCGATTCTGGCTCGGCATCGAGAGGCAGTTCCTGAAGCCGCAACTGATCGTGGCGCTCGGCGCCACGGCGGTGAGTTCGTTGATAGGACGAACGACGTCCTTGTCATCCGTGCGCGGCCGGGATGTCGCGCTTGATGATGGCGCTTCGATGCTGGCGACGGTGCACCCTTCCTATCTGCTGCGTCTGCCCGATGAGGCTCGCAAGGGCGAGGAACGGAAGCGTTTCGTCGAGGATCTGCGCCGCATCGGGGAACGGGTGCCGGAGCTCAAGCTCCGCCGGGTGGCGTGAATGGCTGCAGGCATGAAAACGAGGGAGTCCAATGCACAAGCCGCCGAACCACAATGCTGTTTCGCCTTATTTGCTTGTGACCGATGCCGAGGCCGCACTCGCTTTCGCGCGGACGGTTTTCGGCAGTGAGCCGAGCTTCATCCATCGGCGCGACGATGGCGTGATCGGGCATGCCGAGTTCGTCATCGAGGATTCGGTGGTGATGCTGGGCCAGATGCCGGACGCGACGGGCTGCCATGTCCATGTCTACGTGCCCGACGTCGACCAGGTCTTCGCTAGGGCGAAGGCGGAAGGCGGCAGTGTCGTGCAGGAGCTTTCCGAGAAGGGCGACGGCGATCGCCGCGGCGGAATCAAGGACCCGACCGGCACCACATGGTGGCTGTCGCAGTATCTCGATCCGGCGGGGCGTGAGAGCGCGGGAGAGGGGTAGCGCACCCTATGGCAGCAGCTCCTTCATCCGCAGCAGCGTGATCTTCTCCACCTGTGCCAGCGCGGTCTCGAATTCCTGTTCCGCGCTGTTCGTCAACCGGGTCTCGAAGGCTGCCAGGATGTCAGCCTTGCTGGCGCCGCGCACCGCCATGATGAAGGGGATGTGGAAGCGGGCCTTGTAGGCCTCGTTCAGGGCCGTGAAGCGGACGCGCTCGTCGCTGGTCAGCCGGTCGAGCCCGGCGGAAGCCTGTTCATGGGTCGACTCCTCCGTCATCTCGCCTGCAGCGGCGAGCTTGCCGGCGAGGTCGGGATGCCCGAGGAGGAAGGCCTTTTGCTTTTCCGGCCCCGCGCCGCGCACCACGGCGAACATCGCCGCATGGAGCGCTTGGGCCGTATCCTGCGCCGGGCCGATGCCGGCATCGTAGGCGGCTTCCGCGATCCAGGCGGCATGCTCGAAGACGCGGCCATAGACCTCGACGAAGAGCGCCTTGGGCAACTTTGAGGGCACATACCCGCCGGCCGGCGGATGGGCCTTGACCCAGTGGCGCGCGATGTCCAGCCGGGTCGCCACCCAGACCTTGTCGTGGCTCTGCACATAATCGAGGAAGCGGGCGAGCGCCGCGGCGCGGCCTGGCCGGCCGACGAGGCGGCAATGCAGGCCGATCGACATCATCTTCGGCGCTGTCTCGCCTTCGGCATAGAGCAGGTCGAACGAGTCCTTCAGATAGGCGAAGAACTGGTCGCCGCTGTTGAAGCCCTGCGGCGTGGCGAAGCGCATGTCGTTCGCATCGAGCGTATAAGGCACGGCGAGCTGCGGGCCTTTCGGCCCCGAAATCCAGTAGGGCAGCTCATCCGCATAGACATCGGCCGTGTAGAGGAAGCCGCCTTCCTCCATCGTCAGAGGAATCGTGTTTTCGGAGGTGCGGCCCTGATAGCAGCCGAGCGGGCGCTCGCCGGCGAGCTCCGTCTGGATGCGGATCGCCTCCAGAATGTCGGCGCGCTCGCGCTCCTTCGGCACGTCGCGATAGTCGATCCATTTCAGCCCGTGAGTGGCGATCTCCCAGCCGGCCTCCTGCATCGAGGCGACGATTTCGGGATAGCGGGCGAGGGCGCTGGCCACGGCAAAGACCGTGACCGGCATGTTGCGCTCGGTGAACATCCGCCAGAGCCGCCAGTAACCGGCGCGGGAGCCGTATTCGTAGATCGACTCCATGTTCATGTGACGCTGGCCGGGCCAGGGAGCTGCGCCGACAATCTCGGACAGGAAGGCTTCGGAGGCCGCATCCCCATGCAGAATGTTGTTCTCGCCGCCTTCCTCGTAGTTGACCACGAACTGCACGGCGATGCGGGCCTCGCCCGGCCAATGCGGATGCGGCGCGTTGCGGCCATAGCCCTTGAGGTCGCGAGGATAGGCGGTGTCGGTCATGGCGTGCTGGGCTCGCAAACTGATTCAGGCCTGAATGGTAACCTGTTGAGGCGAAATGGAAATGCTCCTGGTGTCATTGCCGGGAGCGTCAGCGACGAAGCAATTCAGGGGCCGCAGGGCAATCAGCTGCCGCGATAGGTGGTGTAGCCGAAGGGCGAGGCGAGGAGTGGCACATGGTAGTGCCGCGCCGTGTCGGCGATGCCGAAGCGAACCGTCACCACGTCGAGGAAGGCGGGTTCCGGCAGCGTGACGCCGCGCTCGCGGAAATAGGGGCCGATGGCGAAGTCGATCTCGTAGACGCCCGTGGCCGTGGCCTCCGGCGCCAGCAACGGCGCATCGGTGCGGCCATCCGCGTTGGTGACCGTCTCGACCAGTGTCTCGCGCGCCTCGTCCGTGACGCGGCGCAAGGTGACCGCGACGCCGGCGGCCGGCACGCCACCATGGGTGTCGAGGATATGCGTCGTCAGTCCGGCCATGTAGGATCGCCTCATCGGTTGCGCCTGCGGGCCAGCAACTTGCGCGCCGCCGCGCGGCAACCGTAATTTGCGACGGGGCGAAATCCAACGGCGCAGTCTGCCCAGCCCGCCCGATCGAAGACGGTGAACCGCAATGCTCGAAGCCTATCTGATGGAATGGGGCGGCATGATGCTGCGTTGGCTCCATGTCATCACGGCTATCGCCTGGATCGGCTCCTCCTTCTTCTTCATCCATCTCGATGCCTCGCTGAGGCCAGCGGCCGACATCCCGCCCGGCACCGGCGGGCGCGCCTGGCAGGTCCATGGCGGCGGCTTCTACGAGATGCGGAAATACATGGTCGCGCCGGCCGTGATGCCGGCTGAGCTGACCTGGCACAAATGGCAGAGCTACTGGACCTGGATCTCGGGCTTCTTCCTGCTGGTCTGGGTCTATTACGCGCAGTCGGAGCTCTATCTGATCGACCCTGCAGTGATGCAGCTCTCGCCTTTCGCGGCGGGAGCCATCGGCATCGCGGCGCTGGTCGTCGGCTGGCTGATCTATGACGGGATGTGTCGGTCGCCGCTCGGCAAGAACGATGTCCTGCTGGGTCTCGTCGGCTTCGGTTATGTGATCGCGGCGAGCTGGGCCTTTGCCAATGTCTTTTCTGGCCGCGGCGCGCTGATCCATACCGGCGCGCTGATGGCGACCATCATGACCGCCAACGTCTTCTTCAACATCATGCCCGGCCAGCGGAAGGTGATCGCGGCGCTGGTGGCGGGCGAGAAACCCGATCCCAAATACGGCAAGGCCGCCAAGCAGCGTTCGACGCACAACAACTACATCACCCTGCCGGTGCTGTTCCTGATGTTGTCGAACCACTACCCCGTCACCTACGCCAATTCGGCCGTGATCCCTCTCTTGGTGGCGCTGGTGATCGTGGCGGGTGCGCTGATCCGGCATTTCTTCAACATCCGCCACGCCGACCATGCGAAATCGCCCTGGTGGTGCTGGGCGGTGGCGATCCTGGCGCTGTGGCTTGCGTTCTGGGTGGCGATGTCGTCCTCGCCCGGCGGACGCGAGCAACTCGGCTTGAAGCCGCGGGAGACGGGCAAGCGCGTGCTCATGGCGGGCGTCGCGCTGCCTCCGGCGGAGGTGTCGAACATCGTCACGGGGCGCTGCGCCATGTGCCATGCGCCCGAGCCGTCCTGGCCCGGCATCCAGATCGCGCCGAAGGGCGTGCTGCTGCATGAGCCGGAAGAGATCGCCGCCCATGCCCGCGCCATCCGCATGCAGGCGGTGATGACCCACGCCATGCCGCCCAACAACCTCTCCGGCATGACGGATTCGGAACGCAGGGCGCTCGCGGGATGGCTCGCGGCGGTGCGCTGAGCGCCTGATCCGATCATCGAAATCCGGGGTGCGGTCTTTCCCCTTTCTTCAGCTTCTCCACCACCCGATCACGGCGACCTCACGTCTGCGTGATCATGTTCAGATTCGGTTCAGGTGACCGTCACCATTGTCCTGTCCACTGACAGGCCCGGAGACAGGTCCCATAGAGGGAGCGTCCGGGCCGAGGGACCGTGGGGGTCCGTTTGAAGCGCGTGGATGCAAGGGGCGCCAGCTACCTGCTGGCAGCCGTCGTTTTTGTCGTGGCATGGGCCGTCCTGTGCTGGCCCTGGCTTTCCGGGTCGGTGACGATTCCCTTCGACGCGAAGGCGCATTTCCAGGCGCAGGTCCAGTTCCTCGCCAATGCCCTGCACACCGGGCAGTCCCCGTTCTGGAACCACAACATTTTCGGCGGCTCGCCGCAGATCGCCGATCCGCAATCCCTGATCTTCTCGCCCGCCATCCTGCTCGCGCTGTTCAACTCGGCGCCGAGCTTCCGCGCGGTCGATGCCTATGTGCTGGCCCATCTGCTCGTCGGCGGGCTCTGCTTCCTGATGTACTTCCGTGACCGCGGCTGGCATTCGGCCGGTGGATTGATGGCTGCGCTCGTCTTCGCCTTTGGTGCTTCCGCCGCCTGGCGCGTCCAGCATGTCGGGCAGATCGCGAGCCTCGCCTTCTTCGCCATCGCCTTCTGGCTGACGGCGCGGATGCTGCAGCGGAATTCGATCCTTGCGGGCGTGCTCGCCGGTCTGGCCGGCGGCCTGATGGTGCTGGAGCCCGACCAGGTTGCGCTCCTCGGCGGCTATGTGCTCGTCGCGGTGGTCGTGGCGCATTGGATCGAAGGCGGCTGGCCGGCCTTCCGGGCGAGCCTGCTGCCGATCGGTGCCGCTTGCGTCGTGGGCGTCGCCGTCATCGCCATGCCGCTGATCTGGACCTTCCTTTTTGCGGAGGCGACGACGCGGCCGGAGATCGGGCTTGTCGAGGCCGGGCGCGGCTCGCTGCATCCGGTCTCGTTGCTGACAGCCTTCATCGGCGACCTGTTCGGTGCGAAGGATCCGGTCGTCGATTTCTGGGGCCCCTACAACACGCCGCAGCGGGCGATGGAGCTCGCGCTCTCCGAGAACATGGCGCAGATCTATGTCGGCGCGCTGCCGCTGCTGCTGATGCTGGCGCCGGGACTGACGCGCGGCTGGCTCTGGGACAAGGCCGTCCGCCCGCTGACGCTGTGCTTCGTCTTTATGGTGCTCTATGCGCTCGGCCGCTACACGCCGCTGTATCATCTGGTCTACGACTATCTGCCGGGGGTGAAGCAGTTCCGCCGGCCGGCCGACGCGACCTTCCTGATGGGTGCGCTGGCGGCGCTGCTTTCGGGCTATGTGCTGCATCGTGTCCTGACCGCGCCGGAGGGCAGCTCCTTCCGGCGTGACCTCGCCATCGGAGCGGGCGTCGTGCTCGCCAGCGTGCTCGCCGGGTTCGTGGTCGCCTATGACGACGGCCATCTTCGCGATGCGCTGAAGCCGGTCGCCTTTGCCATCGGCTGGTTTGTTGTCGCGGCCGGTGTGGTGCTTATGCTGCAGCGCTGGCGCGGTGCGGCGGGCACGGCCGCCGCACTCGTGCTTGTCACGGGCGTCGTCGCCGCCGATCTCGGCGTCAACAACGGTCCCAATGATTCCACTGCGCTGCCGCCGCAAATGTACGACGTGCTGCAGACGGACACGAAGAACGACACCATCGCGCTGCTGAAGCAGCTGACGGCGACCACGCCGGGCTCGACGCGCCGCGACCGGGTCGAGCTTCTCGGCATGGGCTTCGAATGGCCGAATGCCGGCATGGTCCACGGCTTCGACCACACGCTCGGCTACAATCCGCTGCGGCTCGAGGAGTTCTCGGAGGCGGTCGGCACCGGCGACGGCATTGCCCGGCCGGCGGACCGCAAGTTCACGCCGCTCTTCCCGTCCTATCGCAGCCGCCTCGCGGACCTGCTGGGGCTGCGCTACATCGCCTCGCCCGTGCCGGTCGAGCAGGTCGACCCCAATCTCCATGAGGGCGATCTCAAGCTGATCGCGCGGACGAAGCAGGGCTATGTCTACGAGAATCCGCGGGCTCTGCCACGCGTGCAGTTCGTCGGCGGCTGGCAGTTCGCCGATTTCGAGAGCATGAGACTGTCCGGCCACTGGCCGGAGACCGATCCGCGGCAGGCCGTGCTGCTTGATGTCGAGCCGCCCGCGGCGACGCCGGAAGGGCCGGTCGCGGTCGAGGCCGATGTCCGCCTGAGCAGATACGGCAACTCGACCGTCGAGATCGAGGTGACCACACCGACAGCGGGCTTCGTCGTGCTGAACGATATCTGGCATCCTTGGTGGCGCGTCGAAGTGGACGGCGCCGAGGCCGAGATGCTGAAGGCCAATGTGATTTTCCGCGCGGTGCAGGTGCCGGCCGGCACGCACAAGGTGCGCTTCAGCTTCCATCCGCTGGACGGCGCCATCGCGGAACTGAGGGCACGCATCGATCCGCAGGAGCGTGAGGATACGGTGCCGCCACCGCCGCGGCCGGACCGCGACGCTCCGCAGATCGTGGCAGTGCCGTCCGAAGGGCCGCGGCTCGCGGGTCCGTCGGAAAGCGTGCGCAACTCGCTCGGCTTCGGCGTGGTTCCTGGCCAGCCGGCGCGCAGCGGCACGGCAGCCGCGCAGCTTCCCGGTGATCCCGCTGCGCATTGAGCCGTCGCGCCGTCAGGCTACGCCGAGCTTCTTCTGCAGGTTTGTCGAGGAGGTGGTGTACTGGAAGGTCAGCCGCTTCTCCGGATAGACGTAGCGGTGAATCTTCTGGGCGCTGAGTGCCGCTTCGTGGAAGCCGCAGAGGATGAGCTTCAGCTTGCCCGGATAGGTGTTGATGTCGCCGATGGCGAAGACGCCGGGTGTGCTGGTCTCGAACTTCTCCGTGTCGACGGGAAGCAGGTTCTCGTGGAGGTTCAGGCCCCAGTTCGCGATGGGGCCGAGCTTCATCGTCAGCCCGAAAAAGGGTAGCATGGCGTCGCAGGCGATCTCGAAGGTCTCATCGTTTGTGCCGCGGCAGATCGCGGCGGATAGCCTGCCGTCTTCGCCCCTGAGCCCGGTCACCTGGCCGAGCTTCAGCTCCATCCTGCCGGCGGCAACCAGCGCCCGCATCTGCTCGACGGAGTGCGGCGCGGCGCGGAAATCGTCGCGGCGGTGCATGAGCGTGACGCGTCTGGCGACGGGCTGGAGGTTGAGCGTCCAGTCAAGGGCCGAATCGCCGCCGCCGATGATCAGAACGTCGCGGCCGCGGAGCGAATCCATCCGACGCACGGCATAGAAGACCGAGTCCTTCTCATAGGCCTCGATCCCCGGAATCGGAGGTTTCTTCGGTTGGAAGGAGCCGCCGCCGGCAGCGATGATGACGGCCTTGGTATCGAATACCGTGCCGGCGTCCGTCGTGACACGGAAGCGGGGCGCCTCAGTCGTGCCCGTGGGCTCGACTGCCTCGATCATCTGCCCGAGATGGAAGCTCGGGCCGAAGGGCCTGATCTGCTCCAGCAGATTGTCGACCAGCCCCTGGCCCGTCACCATCGGGAAGCCGGGAATGTCGTAGATCGGCTTCTCCGGATAAAGCTCCGCGCATTGCCCGCCAACCTTCGGCAGGATGTCGACGAGATGCGCGCGGATGTCGAGCAGGCCGAGCTCGAAGACGGCGAAGAGGCCGCAGGGGCCGGCACCGACGATGACGACGTCGGTCGTGATGACTTCTGTCTCGGCGGCGCCTGCTTCCTGCATCGTTCTGGCCTCGTCTCGAATCAGGCGCCGGTCTCTCCGGTGAGGCCGGCCTTGGCGATGCCGGCGAGCGCTGCGATCTCGTCATTGTCCGAGGTGTCACCCGAGATACCGATGGCGCCGAGGACCTCGCCTTCGGACGAGCGGATCAGCACGCCGCCGACCACCGGGACGAGGGAGCCGCCGGTCGCATGGGTCGCGCCCTGGATGAAATGGGGCCGCTCGATCGCGAATTTCTGCAGCGCCCGCCCGCCGAGGCCCAGCGCGATGCAGCCATTCGCCTTGCCGGTTGCGATGTCGCCGCGCTTCAGGGGCGTGCCGTCCTGGGCCGTGAAGAGCTTGAGCGCGCCGCGCATGTCGACGATCGCGATGGCGAGCGGCTTGAAGTTGTTCGCCTTGGCGTGGGCGAGCACGCCGGCGAGGATGGTTTCGGCCTGGGCGAGGGTCAGCATAGGAAGCTCCGTGATTAATGCAGCGTTCTTGCCAGCCCGAGAGCGGGGAGGGAAGGGCGCAGTTTTAGGCGTGTGTCATGAAGGAGTCGCGATGCAGGGCAACACAGCCCTGGTCGTCGCCGCTTGCGCATGACGGAGCGACGATGCTTGATAGCGTTGCGACACAGGGAGGACGTTCCATGGGTTTGTTCAGTTTTATCAAGGAAGCCGGCGCCAAGATCTTCGGCTCCAGCCCAGCCAAGGCGGCTTCCGCCGACGACTTGAAGAAGGAACTGGCGGGACACGGCCTGCCTTCCGATATCAACGTCCAGATCGACGGCGACAAGGTGAAGGTCTCGGGCAAGGCCGTCTCGACGGAGGAAGCCGAGAAGATCATCCTGGCGCTCGGTAACACGACGGGCGTGGCCCAGGTCGAGTCCGAGCTCGCGGTGACCAAGGAGGCGCCTGCCGCGGTGTTCTACACGGTGAAGAAGGGCGATACGCTCTGGAAGATCGCCGAGGAGCATTACGGCAAGGGCCAGGGCGCCAAATACACCGAGATCGTCAAGGCCAACACGCCGCCGGTCAAGAACCCAGACCTCATCCTGCCGGGTTGGGTGCTGCGCATTCCGCCGCTCGCAGCCTGACAGCGTTTTGCCACCAACGCGGCCGCGGGCACGGGTCCGCGGCTGCTTTTTCGTTTTGAAGGTATCCATGATCGTCAACGACCTCGACATCGACGACATCAAGGCCGGGCTGAGCGACGGCTCGATCCTGCTCGTCGATGTGCGCGAGCCCCATGAGTTCGCAGCCGGGCACATCCCCGGCTCGGTCTCGCGGCCGCTCTCGCAGTTCGACCCCGCGGATCTGCCGAACGAGCCGGGCAAGCGCCTCGTGCTCTCCTGCGCCGCCGGCGTCCGCTCCCGCCGCGCGCTCGAATTCGCGCAGTCGGCCGGACTCGACATCGACAGCCACTATGTTGGCGGCTTCAGGGACTGGCTCATGCACGGCGAGCCTGTCGCGCAGGACTAACGGCCCGCACGCCTCTTGGGGCATGCGGCAGACGAAGGACGAAACCCATGACGCTCCGAGCATTTCTTCGCGGTGCGGCCTGCGCCACCACTTTGATCATCGCGGCGCCGGGCGCCGTCTGGGCGCAGGGCGCCGCGACGGCTCCGGCCGCGACAGCGAGCAGGGTGCAGGAGGACGACCTCCAGGCCGCGATCAGCAAGTCGAACGCCTATACGGCCCTGATGAACCGCACGCTGCGCGCCATCCAGTCCTGGGAGCGCTATGGCAGCTGGGTCGACATGAAGAAGGGCCCGACCGGCAAGGAACGCTATATCGGCTACGGGCTCTACAGCCTCTATGACGTCAACAGCGAGATCAAGAAGGCCGAGGAGGCGATGGCGCGCGAGCCGAAGCTGCCGGCGATCGACGAGACGATGGCCCGCTACATCAAGGCCTATCAGGAGCTCGCGCCGCTGATCACCCGCGCCGAACGCTATTACGATCGCAAGGACTATCGCGACGACAATCTCGCCGAGGGGCAGACGCTCCATGCCGCGATGGTGCCGGCGGCCAGGAGCTTCCTCGATGAGCGCGCCAAGATCGATGCCCTGATGCGCGTCTACAAGCGCGGCCTCGACCAGCGCGAACTGGCAGCGGTCGAGCAGCGCGAGGGCAAGTCGGCGCGCTGGCAGGTGCGCAACATCATGATCCATGCGCGCGCCGTCATGGATCTGATGCCGAGCAATGAGCAGCCTGTCGTCGACCTGAAGTCCTTCAACGCCGCGATTGCCGACTATTCCGGCGCGGTGCGCGAGATGGACGCCTTCAAGGACAAGAATCCGGGCGGTGTGCCGATGATCGACAGCCAGGCAGGCTCCTGGCTCGGCAAGCTGCGCGACTTCAGCGACAAGCTGGCGAAGAGCAAGGGCGACGTCCGACGCGGCGCGGCGAACGACGCCAACTGGATCGTCAACAACTACAACACGATGGTCTCGCTGTCGGAATCGGCGATCCGCATGGCGCGATAACGGCCGATGGGATGCAAGCATCCCCCGGCGACATGCGCCGGGGGATGACGTCACGCGTTTTCTGTTCCAGTCTTTCATTTGAACTAACTGAGGATATGCCTCATGCGTCCCATGAAATTCGGTTTCGGCCAGCCTGTGCGGCGGGTCGAGGATCAACGCCTGACGACCGGCACCGGCCGCTATACCGACGATATTGCCGCTGATGGCGCGCTGCATGCCTTCGTGCTGCGCTCGCCCCACGCCCATGCCCGCTTCGCCGTCACCGACACGGAAGCCGCCCGTAAGCTGAAGGGCGTGAAGCTGGTCCTGACCGGCCAGGATGTCGCCCATTATGGTGATTTGCCCTGCAAGGGGCACATCAAGACGGTCGCTGGCGATATGTCGAAATCGCTGCCTGTGCCGGTGCTGCCGCTCGACACCGTCCGCCATGTCGGCGAGGCCGTCGCCTTCATCGTCGCGGAGACGCTGGCGCAGGCCCGTGACGCGGCCGAGGCGATCGCGATCGACTGGGAGCCGCTGCCCGCCGTCAACGGCATCGAGGATGCGCTCGAAAAGGGCGCGCCGCTGATCTGGCCCGACCGGGCGGGCAATGTCGCCTTCGAAGCGGAGCAGGGCGACCGCGAGAAGACCGAGAAGGCCTTCGCCAAGGCCGCGCGCACGATCTCGCTCACCATCGTCAACAACCGCCTCGCCTCCAACTACATGGAGACGCGCGCCTGCATTGCCGAATACGACAAGGCGACCAAGCGCTGGACGCTGACGCTCGGCAGCCAGGGCAGCCATGGCATGCGGGACCTGATCGCGAGCTATGTGCTCAAGGTCGACCCCAAGCGCATCCGCGTGGTGACGCCGGATGTCGGCGGCGGCTTCGGCACCAAGATCTTCCTCTACCGCGAATATCCGCTGGCGATGATCGCGGCCGAAAAGCTGAAGCGCCCGGTGCGCTGGGTGGCCGACCGCACCGAGCATTTCCTCGCCGACACCCATGGTCGCGCCAATCTCTCGACCGCGACGATGGCGCTTGACGCCAAGGGCAAGTTCATCGGCCTCAAGGTCGATCTCGCGGCCGAGATGGGCGCCTATCTCTCGCAGTACGGGCCCTTCATCCCCTGGGTCGGCACCACGATGACGCCGGGCTGCTACAACATCCCGGCCGTGCATGTGCGCTTCCGCGGCATCCTCACCAACACGACACCGGTCGACGCCTATCGCGGCGCGGGCCGGCCCGAGGCCGCCTATCTGATCGAGCGGCTGGTGGACGCCATCGCGCGCGAAACCGGCAAGTCCCCAGATGCCGTGCGCGCGCTCAACTTCGTCAAGCCGACCGAGATGCCGCACAAGACGCAGACCGGTCCGGTCTATGATTCCGGCGAGTTCGAGGGGCATATGCGCCGCGCCATGGACGTCGCGGACTGGAAGGGCTTCAAGACCCGCCACAAGGCCTCGACCAAGGCCGGCAAGATCCGCGGCATCGGCATGGCCAGCTATATCGAGGCCTGCGGCGGCGGCGGGCCGGAGAGCTCGACCGTGATTCTGGAGAAGGACGGCACCGTCACGGTGCTGATCGGCACGCAGTCGAACGGGCAGGGCCATGAGACGGCCTATTCCCAGCTCGTCTCGCATCATCTCGACATTCCGATGGACCGCATCCGCGTGGTGCAGGGCGATACCGACATCGTCGAGACCGGCTCCGGCACCGGCGGTTCGCGCTCGATTCCCGTTGGCGGGGCGGCACTGAACAAGGCGACGGAGATCCTGAGCGACAACCTCAAGCAACTCGCTTCCGAGAAGCTGGAGGCGGGTGTCGGCGATCTCGAGATCGTGGGCGGCGCGGTGCGCATCGTCGGCACCGACAAGGAACTCGACCTCAAGGCCATCGCCGCCCTGCCGGGCGCGACACCGACCCTGCTCAAGGTGCATCAGAGTTGGACGCCGCCGGAGGCGACCTATCCGAATGGCACCCATGTCTGCGAGCTGGAGATCGACCCCGGCACCGGCGGGACGGAGATCCTGAACTATGTCGTCGTCGACGATTTCGGCGTGACGCTGAACCCGTTGATGCTGCAGGGCCAGGTCCATGGCGGTTCGGCGCAAGGCATCGGCCAGGCGCTGATGGAGGAGATCCGCTTCGACCCTGACGGGCAGATGCTGACCGCGACCTTCATGGACTATGCGCTGCCGCGCGCGATCGACGTCCCGAACTTCCATTTCGAGACGCGCAATGTCCGCTGCGTCACCAATGCCATCGGCGTGAAGGGCGCGGGCGAGGCGGGCGCGATTGGCGCCTGCCCGGCGGTGATGAACGCCATGATCGACGCGCTCGACCGGGCTGCGGGCATCAAGAAGATCGACATGCCGGCGACGCCGGTGAAGGTCTTCAACGCGCTGAAGGATGCCGGGTACGGGCTTTGATGCAAGATCGGACTTGCGGATCCGCAAGCCCGATCACGCAAACGCTAGTTGGCATTACAGGGATCATTCGCTGATTTGGAGAGGTTCTAAACGGTACTATCCGTGCCGGCCTTGCCTCGAGGGAGAAAGCGAATGATCCGAAGCGTTATCGTCCTTGCCGGCCTTGCGGTCGGCCTCTGCGCCGTGACGGCGCAGGCCAATCCGATCGAAGAACGCCAGCAGGCGATGAAGGCCGTGGGCGCTGCGACGCGCGAAGGCGCGGCCATTGCCAAGGGCGAAGCTGCCTTCGATGCGGCCAAGGCGCAGGCTGTCTTCAAGACCTATGCCGATGCGGCGAAGAAGCTGCCGGCGCTGTTCCCCGACAATTCGAAGACCGGCGAAACCACTGCCGGGCCGAAGATCTGGGAGGACCAGGGCGGGTTCAAGGCGGCTCTGGCCAAGTTCGAAGCCGACGCCACCGCTGGCGCCGGCGTGACGGACCTTGCGGGCTTCCGCACGGCCTTCGGCGCGGCGACGAAGAACTGCGGAGCCTGCCACGAGGCTTATCGAATCAAGAAGTAAGACGCGACGCGGGGGGAGAGCTCGATCGCGTTCTCTCCCCCGAGGGTAGAGGCTGCCGACTTTGCACGGATCCTCGGCGTCATCCCGGACAAGCGGCAAAGCCGCGCCGATCCGGGGTCGATCGTAGAGTGCGGAGCCTCACGATGGATCCCGGGGCAAGCCCGGGATGACCCTGCTGTTCCGCAGTAAGCCCGCGCGCTTCAACGCCAGCTATTCGGACGTTCCCGGAACCGATGGGCGCTGGAACGCTTCTGATTCCAGGGTTGCGGGGCGACTGCCATCGCGTCCAATCTACCGACTGCGCCTTCCGGAGAAGCCGATGCTGCTGCTGCGCCGCCTGCTCGTCACACTCGTCCTGCTGGCGGTGCTGGCGTTTGCGGGCTTCTATGTCCTGACCGATCCGCGCGTGGTCTCGCCTTCACCGGAGATCGGCGCGCTGCCGGCGGCAGACATCGAGAACGGCAAGCTGCTCTTCGCGGCGGGCGGCTGCGCCTCATGCCACGCCACGCCGGGCCAGGAGGAGAGGACACGGCTTGGCGGCGGGCTCGCGCTCGTCTCGCCCTTCGGCACCTTCCACGCGCCCAACATCTCGCCGCATACGCGGGACGGCATCGGAAACTGGGGTGTGCAGGATTTCGTCGACGCGATGGCGGCGGGCGTCTCGCCGCGAGGCCAGCATTACTATCCGGCCTTCCCCTACACCTCCTACCGGCTGATCCCGCCCAAGGCGCTGGCGGATCTCTTCGCCTATATCCGCACGCTGCCGCCGGTGGAGGGCAGGGCGGCGGCGCATGATCTGCGCTTCCCCTTCAACATCCGCAGGATAGTCGGCGGCTGGAAGCTGCTGTTCTTCGAGGGCGCCTCCTTCCGGCCCGATCCGACGAAGAGCGAGAGCTGGAACCGCGGCGCCTATCTGGTCAACGGCCCCGGCCATTGCGCCGAATGCCATTCGGCCCGCAACGCGCTTGGCGCCATCGTGCCCGCGACGCGCTTTGCCGGCGGGCCGGACCCGGAGGGCAAGGGCTTCGTACCGAACATCACCCAGTCCGAGAACGGCTTGGCCAAATGGTCGGTCGAGGAGATTGCCGAACTGCTCAAGACCGGCTTCACCCCGAGCTTCGACAGCGTCGGCGGCACGATGGCCGAGGTGGTGCGCAACATGGCGCAGCTCTCGGACGCCGACCGGGCGGCGATGGCGGAATATCTGAAGTCGCTGCCGGCGGCCGAGGGGCCGAAGCGGCCTTAGGAGGAGGCGAGGCGTCGGTCGGCTATCGGGAGATTGCGGACCCTCGCCCTACTCCTGAAACCGGACCTGGTGAGAGCATCGCGTGTCATTCAGAGCGCTCTCGCTGTGACAGCCTCGCCCCATCGCAACCGCGAGTTCGTTGCCGAATCGTTAACCGTGATTGCTTACTGAGGGTCAGCGTCGCAACGACGCCGATGACGGGGCTGACGATCTCTATGCTTGCCGACCTGCTTGTGCCGACGCCCGCCCCGTCGCCCCTTCGCCACGCGCTGATCCGCTCGACGGCCCTCGTGGCGGCCTCGTCCCTTGCCTTGATACTGACGGCCAGCCCCGGCGTAGCAAATGGCGGCAGAGGCAGTTCTACTGCAGGCGGCGCCGGAGGCACCGATGCGGCCACGACTGCAGGCGGCATAGGTGGTTCACGCAATCCCGCACACTTTGGGGCTGGTGGAGGCGGCGGCGGCTCGGGCGTTACTGGAGGCGCTGGCGGTAGCGGCACCGGTCCCGGCGGGGGGGCAGCCGGGGGGGCAGGCGGAACCGCCGCAGCAGGTGGAATCGGCGGCGATGGCCAAGCTGGCGGAAATACAACCGCAAACGATGCGGGTGCCGGCGGTGGTGGCGGTGGAGCTCACGGTTTTGTGGATGCAGGTGCGCTTTTGCCTGGAGGCTTTGTAGCTGGCGGCACCGGGGGAGCAGGCGGCGGCGGCACAGGCTATACGGCTGACGGCGGCGGCGGGGGCGGCGGAGGATTTGGCGCCGTCATCGGCGCGAGCACCGGTACTCTAACCTACAACATCACGGGCGGTGCTGGCGGCGCGGGAGGATCAAGCATAGGCTCACTCACCGATGGTGGCAGTGGCGGCTCCGGCGGCACCGGCCTTGTTCTGCTGAACAGCGCCGGCGTCACGATCGACGGCGCCGTGACCGGCGGCGCCGGCGGTCACGGCGGCGATGGGCAATATCGCGGCGGCTATGGCGGCGCAGGCGGCGCGGGTCTTGTCGGGTCCAATATCAGCATCCAGCTCAACGGCTCGATTTCCGGCGGACTGGGCGGTCTTGCCGGCACTGGCAGTGTTGCTGTAACGAATGGCGCAAACGGCAACGCCATCACCTTCACCGGTGGCAGCAACAGGCTGACGCTCAACAGCACGGCCGTGCTCACCGGCAATATCGGCATCACCGGCGCGCTGACCTTCGATCAGGCAACCGCCTATACTCTGTCGAACGTCATCACAGGCACCGGCAGCGTCGCCAAGGCCGGCCTCGGCACGCTGACACTGACCGGCGCCAATAGCTTCAGCGGCGGCGCGACGGTCTCCGGAGGCCTCGTCAGTTTCGCTTCCGCGAACAATTTCGGCTCCGGCAACGTCACGCTCAATGGCGGCGGCCTGCAATGGGCGGCGGGGACCACGACCGACATTTCCGGCAGGCTGAACGCCATTGGCGCCAGCGGCACGGTGTTCGACACCAATGGCAACAGCGTCGCCTTCGCCACGGGGCTTTCCGGCGGGGGCGGCATCACCAAGGCCGGCGCCGGCACGCTGACGCTCAACAGCGCGAACAGCTACACCGGCGGCACGACGGTCGAGGCCGGCACGCTGATCCAGGGCGTAGCGGGCGCCTTCCTCGACAACACGGCCTATACCGTGAATGGCGGCACGCTCGATCTCGGCGGCTATTCGACGACCGTGTCCTCGCTCTCGGGGAGCGGCGGCTCCGTCGATCTCCGAACTGGTACTCTGACCGTCAACCAGTCGAGCAACACCAGCTATGCAGGCGTCCTCTTCGGCACCGGCAGCCTCGTTAAAACCGGCACAGGTACGCTGACGCTAACGGGCTCCCACGTCTACAACTCGACCACCGTCTCCGGCGGCCGTCTGGCGGTGAACGGTTCGATCGGATCCGTGACGGTCAATGCCGGCGGCGAGCTTGGGGGAACAGGCTCGGTCGGCGCGACCACGATCAATGGCGGCACGCTGGCGCCCGGCAATTCGATCGGCATCCTCAATGTCGGCGGCAATCTGTCCTTCACCAGCGCATCGACCTTTGCGGTAGAGGTCTCGCCCACGGACGCCGACCGGGTCAACGTCACCG